>Ga0137363_10002238_pt1 | contig 11455 bp, 5 predicted proteins | sample MadtaG_FD_104800 | JGI IMG/M metagenome (GOLD analysis project Ga0137363, IMG submission 104800) | Vadose zone soil microbial communities from Angelo Coast Range Reserve, California, USA - Mad1_115_16 metaG | ecosystem: Environmental > Terrestrial > Soil > Vadose zone | place: USA: California...
AACCGATTCCAAAACCTTCGTCTGCGCCTCCGCCGCAGATTCCGCCAGCTAGACCTATTCTGCCAGCCTCACCTGTTCCAGCAGGCACCGGCCCGCCCGGTCCAGGCCCTGCAACTCCGCCGCCCTTTGATCCTTGCGCAGCCGCAATCAATTCGAGCAGCTTCTGCGGATCGTTCAGCAACTTCTTGAATTCATCCTGCTCACCGCCCATGGATGCCACGGCGAGCTGCGCCGCCATGCTCGCTTCCTTCAGCCGCGAATCCGTGGCCACAAAGCAAATTTCATTGATGCGGATTCCCTGAGCCCCGGCGAGAGCGGATTTGAGTTGCAGTGCCAGCTCGGCTGGCTTGGCTTTGCCCGTCGGAAAAGCGCGCGCGAACCGGGTGAGCTCTTCCTCGGTGACCGAAGCGAAAAACTGTATGCTGGCAAGGCCTGCGGCCGATAACAGTTGCGCGAATTGCTTTTCAGCCGGCGATCCTTCCAGCGGCACGCCATCTAACAGCAGTTGCGGCCCCGTCGCGCCCAGCAACAATCCCGCTCCCGTTCCCATGGGAATAGCCGAGCGTAGCTCCTGCCAGGCAATCTGGAGGTGTTCGATGGTACGCGCGTGATCGTAACCGTACAGGCGGGCAAACTTCAGGAGAATGTTCAGGCTTCTTACGAAGGCGCGTCCAGCCGCTGTTTTTGGGTCTGCTTTCATCCTGCGCCGGCTTCGTTCCTCAATAGGACTCTCTCACTAGTACCTTAGGGTTAGGCACTGTTCGCCGCAATGGTACAGCAGTCCCATGTGTCCCTCCGGTCAAGCACCAATCGGGCGGGCCGCGTTCCTGACCAAATGGACGGGTCGACCGGGAGGGAGGACAGGTAGGAAAGAAGCGCCGTGAAAATCGAGTCGCCGAATCTAACTTCTCGCGATCGCCACGCGCCCGCGGCGACGGGTGCGGTTCGTGACCTGCGCCACCATTGGCAGTCCACCCAGCTCCAGCAACAATTTCCGCAAGCGGTAGCGTTCGTCCAGATCCATGTCCACAAACTCGAACGCCATCGCCTGAGGCCGCGCTCCGCGCACGATTGCCTGTGCCTTGATGTTGCGCACTCCGTGAGAAAATTTCAGCGACAACAATGACCCTGGAGCCAGATGGCGCTCTCCAGATCCGATCCCGCCACCCAGGTTTAATTCCGGAATCGTGAGCCTGAAGTTTTCCCGTAGATTCGTCGTGACCGCAATCAGGTTGCGGGAAAGTTTCAGACGTGCGTACCGCCTCTGGCGGATCACCGACGCATTCGGCTCGGGGTCGGTAGGTTCGAGCGTCAGTTCCTTGCGGTCGATTCCGCTGGCGGCCACTTTTTCCATGCCCACGCTTGGATCCACGCGCTGCAGAGCCTGCGCGGCCGCAATTCTCAATTCGTTGGGATACACCCAGCGCCAAACCTGCCGCGTGTCCAAAATGTTCTGGAACAGCGCGCTCGACCCCGAAGCGCGTAATCGTCCGAGCGCCTCAACCGCTTTCAGTCGCGTGAAGCCGGGAGTCTCGTCGTTCTGCACGAGTCCGATCAACCTCGGGATACAGCTGGATTGCCCGCTCATCCCCATTTCATCAATAGCCAGCGGACGAATCAGCACATCCAGCGAATCGAAGATAGCGTTCAGCAGCCGCGCCCGCTCCTCCGGTGGCGTTGCGGAAAGCTGCCGGACGGCGCGGTCATGCGAGGACCGCGGCCATTGCGACAGCCGCGCCGGTAGAATTTTCTCCACATTCTCCGGGGAAAGCTGGCTCACCAACCCGATCGTTTCGGCGGCCTCCGTTACCGGGGCTGTTTGCAACGTCTCCAGCAGCCGTTGCGTGGCATCTTCTCCCAGGTTGCGGACAATCGAGGCAAGCAGCTCGCAGTCTTCCCGGAATCCGCAGTGTCCGAATCGGTTGGTCACATAGTGGATCGTGGCCTTGGGCATTAGGTTGAGGATTTCCATCATGCCGTCCGCGATATGCCCGCTGCGCATCGCTTCCTCAATAAATTCCGGGAGCCGTTCCTCTGCGCCGATACGCGGCCGCAGACTCTGTGTTGACCCGGGCCTCTGTGTCTCCACGCTTTCCAGCGACGCCAGCGCTTGCTGCATGGCGGGGTAGCACCGCTTTGACGCTGCTTCCTGGCTCAAGCGCACAAACGCTGCGCTCACCAAAGTCTGCAATTCCGGCTCGCGCTCGATCGCCAGCTGGTTTCCTAACCTCCGAATCGCGTCCATCAACGCGCTGCCGTCGCCGCTCCCGTACAATTCGCCCAGGTCCGAAAGTCCGATCGCTGTCGTTCGCCGCGCCTCCGGCGCCTCCAGCCCCACGCACGAAGCGTACTTCATCAAAATCTCGTTGACGGTCTTCAGTTCCCCGCGCCGCAGCATGTCTTCGAGGAACGCGCGCACATTCCGCGGCGGCACGCACCAGGCTTCGTCGGAAGTCAGCACTTCTTTCTTGTTCTCTTCCGGTACCTGCTCCCAGAATTCCTGGTCCAGCAGCTCCGTGTATGACTGCACGGAGAGCCCTGCCTGCGACATCATCTCTTCCTGGGTTGACAGAATTTTGCGCAGCGCCTCAATCTCCGTATTCATACGGTCGAGAAGTTGTTTTACCGCGTTGACGCGCAGCTCGCCTTTTTCGTAGCTGTCCAGCGCAAACCGGATGGCCACGTGTTCCGCCAATTTCAACAACATCGGTTTATCTGGCTTGGCGTCGGGAGCTTGTGCCGCGAGGCCGGCCAGCGCTTGTTGCAGCGTGTATTGCGCCCGCACCGGCATCGCGCTCAACCGCGATTGGAACGTCGGTACATCCATCCGGTGTTCAGTATCTTTCCGCGACTTGCCCAGTTGCACGAACAATCCCAGCATCGAACGAACATCTTCTTCCTCGACGCTGAACGCGCCTGCGCCTGGCCCCCCCACTCCCGCCGCACCCGCTACTCCTACAGGCGACGCTCCACCGCGTAATAAAGCCGAAGCCGTCAGCCATTTCCCGGGCGCGGTGCCCTCCGCACCTCCACCACCGACCCCTGTGCCACCTGTGCCGCTGCCTGTGCCACCCCCACCAGATCCAGTCCCACCTCCACCTCCACCGCCACTTCCTACTCCCCCCGCACCTGCTCCTCCCCCTCCTCCACCGCCACCTCCTACTCCCCTCGCACCTACTCCTCCCCCTGCTCCGCTTCCAGATCCTCCACCTGTCCCGCCACCCCCCGACCCGCCAGTTCCGCCCCCGGGCCCACTTCCGGGTCCGCCGCCTGGACCGCCCGTGCCTGTCCCCGTGCCGCCGCCACCGCCCGACGCACCGCCGGAATCCCACAAGCTGGAACCACCTCCGCCAGTGCCGCCGGTCCCACTACCACCAGTTCCGCCGCCTGTTCCCCCGCCCCCGGAACCTCCCCCGCTTGCTAGCCCAAATCCCGGCCCGGGACCGCCAGATCCGTGCCCTGGTCCTCCCATCCCGCCGCCACCACCGCCTCCAGAAGAGCGCATGCTCTCCGCCGCCAGGATCATCTGCAGCATCTTGTTCGGGTCTTCAAAAAAATCTTTGAACTTGTCGCCCGCGGCTCCGAGCACCTTCTGCGTCAGTTGCGCCGCCACCTTGATTCCCGCTACGGAAGAATCTTCCGCCACGTAGCGAATTTCGTTGACCTTGATGCTGGTGTCTCCGGCCAGCGCGCTTTTTAATTGTTCGGCAAGCGAAGATGGCTTGGCGTTGCCGCTGGGGAAGGCGCGCACAAATCGCGCAAATTGCGGCTGCGTAAGAGTCGGTGAAAAATGGATGCTCGCAATTCCAGAGGAAGTCAGTAGCTGTGCAAAACTTCGTTCGCCCGCGGCCGATCCGAGCGGAACTCCGTCCAGCAAGATCTGCGTTCCCGAGGCGCCGAGAAGCACGCCGCCGCCGCTGCTGTCATCCAGCGCGTTGCGCAGTTCTTTCCACGTCGTTTCAAACTGCTGCGAGGTCTTCGCGTGCCCAAACTCGTACAGACGCGCGAATTTCAGCAGAATGTTGAGGCTGCGCACAAACGACCGCGCCCCGCCTCGTTGTTCCTGGATCATAGCTGTCGGCGATGGACTCTGCCCCTCCTCACACTTCTCTCTACAGTAGATTCACCCTCGCCCGCAGACAAGTCCCCTGCCGCCCCCTGTACCCATCTCAATAACAGATTCCAGCGGCACTTTGGAAACATTGTTGTCTACGCCTTCCAATGACACCCCGCTTGCGAGGACAGGAAACGCGGCCTCTCCCATTCCACTCGCGCCCTGGTGTAGGAAGGTATTCGTTTGTTTGGACTCTATCGCGGTCTCAGCACCGCGAATTCAGTGATCGTAAAACCAAGCGCCGCTCCCAAGAACACATCCGACGGGAAGTGCGACTGTGTCGTCACCCGTGAAAAGCTGATCGCCGAAGCCACTCCGTACGCCACCCATGGCACCCAGCGATGCCGCCTGTAGCGATCGGCAAACACCGTCGCTATGGAAAACGCGGCCGCCGCATGTCCCGAAGGGAAACTGGTACTTGTTCCCGAAGGCGACACATGGCTCTCGAATTCCGATCTGTTTGCTTTTGCAGGAGACAGATTGACGCGCTCCCGCGGGGTGGCCTTCGATAAGAGCTAAGGCCACCCCAATCTGTGCCGCTTATAACTCTCTGGTAAACTATGACAGTGGTATCCTTGTCCCATACCTGAAACACTCAATCCCCATCACGCCAATGCGCCGCGCGCCCCGAGCGCATGCGAGGAGCACTCCTTTCTTGCCCACTGCCACTCAATAATCCCCTTTCCGTCTCCGGGAACAGCACTTGCCCCGACGATGTCGGAACTTTCAATCAAAAATCCCGACTCGCTCCGGGCTGTCAACTTTCCTCTCTTTGAGTATAGAATCGAAGCCGAGCCAAATGCCCGACCAGCCCCCATCGGATCGCTTCAAATCAGACATGCCGCAGATTCCCGGCGTTTCCGGTTCCACTTCGCGCCCGTCCGCTGCGTCGAATCCAGCAATCAAACTGGTCATCGGACTCTTGTCTGTGCTACTCGTGGTTTTTCTCGGCGCACGTTGGGCTCTTCGCCCCAGGCACGTGGAGCCCCGGCCTTCCGAGCAACAGCCGCAAATCGAAGTTCCCGCTCCTGCTCCTGATCCGAGCACGCTGCTCCCTCACGCCACCGATGCCAACCCGGGCATCGCCGACGCGGACGAGATGGCCAAGCCGTGGTCCTCCAAAGAGTTTTTGATCCGCAACCGCTTCAGCGGCGAAAACGTCCCCGGCTTGCTGATCCGTTTGCCTGTCGGCTCCCCTTCGCAGGCGAGTGGCTACTGGGCCTTCGAACAAAAATCCCCTTACGGCAATTGCAAACTGGAATTTCTCACCGACCTGGCCAAACTGAAAACCGATTACGGCTTCAGTGCCGCCAAGCATCCCATGGTCGGAAATCCCTGCAGCCGTACGGTATTCGACCCACTCAAAACCACGAATCTGCCAGGCAGTGGCGCCTGGGTGCGCGGAAACATTGTCCAGGGCTCCGACTTGCGCCCCCCCCTCGGCATCGAACTCACCGTGGAAGGCAAGAGAATCCTCGCTATCCGGACCGAGTAGTCCGCAAATTTTCGGACTCAGACCGCCGCGGACATAGCGCAGCAATAAAATTTGCGAAATTTGATTTGCGCCTTAGACGCGCGTCATCCGCTGCCATCTTCGATTCAAAAACTATGCTACTTTATTTTGTATATTCTTCCGAGAACAATGACCCTCCCTTGGAGCCGCCGTGCACCCCGGCTACGCATACCTGAATCTAAATCGCCTAAACCATCCAGAAGTATCGAATTTTAGATTTCATGTCTCGCAATATGCCTCGTAAGTCATAGAAATAACTACAACTTAATCTGCCGGAGTATTGGCGAACAACCTGCAATTTAACCGACAAGTCTGATGCCGATTGTTTCCATTGGAATGGTCGGTCCGGGGAGACCGTGGCGTCAGAAACATGGGACAAAACCAAAGCAATTCGAATTGAGGGGGAGAAATGAGAATTGATAGCCGGAAAGGCTACGAGCTAAATGGAGTCCAGCTCAGCAGCCTGAAAAGTTTGCTTTACTCTGCACTGGTCCTGGGACTGGCGCTGATTTTCTCGATGCCGGCAGCGGCGCAGAGAATCACGGGAACGCTGCGCGGACAGATTTTGGACCCGTCCGGTGCGGCGGTGCCGGATGCGCAGGTGACAGCCACGAATCAGGAGACCGGTGTGTCCGTGAAAATCACGACTACATCGGCGGGAACGTATTCCTTCCCGAGCTTGATTCCGGGTGTGTACAAGGTAAGCGTCGAAGCCAAGGGTTTTAAGAATTTTCTGAAGTCGGAAATCAGCGTTGCCGCAAACCAGGATAACGTAGCGGATGCGCACATGGATATGGGCGTGGCGACGGAAGTCGTGGAAGTCTCGGCCGGCAGCGTGGCGGTGCAGACGACGTCTTCGGATCTAAACAATACATTTGATTCGAAAGCCGCAGACCTTCCCAATGGAGGGGGAACGCTTAACGGAAGCATGCTCAACCTGGCGGTGCTGGCTCCAAACGTTGTGGCGCAACCGGGCGGCACGACTGGAATTGGAGGTTCGGTTGGAGGAACTCGCCCTCGCGATAACAACTTCACCGTGGACGGCGTGGACGACAACAACCTGGGCGTGACCGGAAACAACTCGACGGTCATTCCCGATGCGGTCGCCGAATTCAACCTTACGACCAACCAATTCAGCGCCGAGTACGGACACTCAGCGGGTGGCCAGTTCAGCCTGGTGACCAAGACCGGCAGCAATAACTGGCACGGTTCGGGCGAGTGGTATAACCAGAACCGCAACTACAACTCGCTGGACAACCTGACAAAAGGCGCCATCTTAAACAAATCGCTTCCGGGCCAGCCGGCATTCGACAACAACCGGTTTGGCGGCACAATCGGCGGACCGGTCATCAAGAACAAGTTGTTCGTATTCGGCGCCTACGAGTATACGACCCTCCATGGCCAGGGCGCGCCCACCGCATTCACGGGACCCACGGCTGCGGGATTGGCGACACTCCAAGCCAACGCCGCGGACAGCGCGGTCTCGGATCTGTTGAAGAATTTTCCTGTGGCTGTGATGAACGATGCTGGAACTGTAACGATTCACCCTGGCGTGACAGGTCCCGCGACGGCCGTTCCCATCGGCAACATCACCATTTTCAGCCCGATTTTCCAGCGCGAGCATGACGTACAAGCAAACGCCGACTATACGATGGGCCGCCACCAATTCGGCGCGCGGTTCCTGTTCAACCAGGAGAACTTCATCCTGCCGGTGAATTCCACTCAGGCCATCTTTAACCAGGCCGAGCCCATCCACAACCGGAAGATTGCCTTGAACGACGTTTGGACCATCAACAGTAGGCTCGTGAACGACCTGCGCGTGCAGTATTCGTACTTCTCGGAGGCCACCGTCAATCCTTGCACAACGTGCCCGCAGGACATCACCATCAACGATCTGCTCGGCGGCGTGACTGTCGGGCCGGGCGACTTCACCTTCCAGAAGCAGAACACCTACCAGATTGGAGATACACTCTCCTGGTCGCACGGCAAGCACACCTTTAAGTTTGGTGGCGGCTACACCCATTTCATCTATCCCCAGTTCTTCCTGCCGCGGAGCAACAGCGATAACCAATACAAGACGGCGGACGCCTTCATCAACGACGTCCTGCCCAACAATCCTGGCAGAACGCTGCGCAACGCCGGAACCGGGAGCTTCCTGGGCACCCAGAGTCTGTTCTCCGTCTTTGCGCAAGACGACTTCAAAGTCACTCCTCGACTCACCATCAACCTCGGTCTCCGTTATGAATACTGGACCAATCCAGTCGGAGCGAGCACCCAGACCCTCAACGCAATTTCGAACGCGCCAGGCGTCATCACCTTCGGCGACCCCAAGACGGATAAGAACAACTTCGGTCCCCGTGTCGGTTTTGCTTACGACCCGACCGGCGGCGGCAAAACCTCCATTCGAGGCGGCTTCGGAATTGCCTATGATGTGAAATTCCAGAACTTTGCGTCCATTACGTTGCCGCCGCAATTGCAGAGTGAACTCGACCCGAACTCCGCGTGCACCCTGACGCCAAAACCGGGCTGGTGCACCACTCCTGGTAACGCGGGATTTCTCCAACTCGGGGGACTGCCGCAAGCCTATATTCCACCTGCAACTCAAGCGGATGCCCGGGCGCTCACAACGAGTTTTATCGACGATACCGTCATGCCCAAGATCCTTACCTGGTCTTTGGGCGTGCAACACGAGCTGGCGCGGAATACCTCGATCGAAGTCCGCTATCTGGGAACGCGCGGCCTGGAATTGCCGGTACAGTTCCGCCGCAATCGAGAGAGCGCATTTGACGCCGGTATAGCCGCTCTGCCGACGTTCTTCAAGGCCTCGGATGTCCCAACAAGCTGGACAGCCGCGACGCCGACCGACACTCCGTTCAACAACTTCAATTCCAACATCTACGCGCCGCTCGGATTCACTGCGAACGTCACCTCCGACCCCCCGTTTGGGAGCAGTATTTATCATGCGGGCTCGGTCAACTTCACGCAGCGGGCGCGTCACGGCCTCACGTTTAATGCAAACTATACCTACGCACACACCATTGACAATTCGACGAATGAATTCTTCACCAGCCTGCTAAACCCCCGCCGGTCCCAGGACACCAACCGTATTAATGATGACAGGGGGAATTCGGACCTGGATGTGCGCCACAAGTTCGCCCTTTCTCTCACTTACCAGGTGCCCGACGTAAAGTCGGACAATCGATTCGTCAAGACTTTTGTGAACGGCTTCCAGATCGGCTCTGTGTATCTTGCACAGACCGGGCAGCCGGTCACTCTGCAGTCTGGCGGCGTTGATTCAAACGGCAACGGTGATTCTGCCGGTGACCGTGCGTCCCTCAATCCATTTGGGACTGTCCAAAGTGGATCAGACGTCTTTGCCGTCTGCGAGCTCGCTGGTGGAGCTGTCGGGCTGTCTTCCGACACTGTTGCGGCAGGTGGATCGTGCCCGGGCGCCGCAATCGGATACACCCCGGCGGACTACAGCGCCAAGTATGTGATCACTGGACCTGGAGCGAGAGCCAACCTGGGGCGTAACAGCTTTGCGAGCCCGGGATTCGGCGTTCTCAACCTGGCAGTAGGCAAGAACTTCCACTTTACCGAAGGCAAATACTTGCAGGCCAAAGTGAACATTTTCAATGTTCTTAACCACCCCAACTACTCGCTCAGCAATGGCAACGTTTTTAGTACCGCGGGCATAACCACTGCCACTACAACGCCGGGTTATGCGATTCCCGGGGACCCCAACTTCCTGGGCGCGAGAACTCTTTTCAGCGGCGGATTCCGCTCCATGACTCTGGGATTGAAGTTCGTGTTCTAAACTTCAGTTCGGGGTTGTCCATTCCGGGAGGTGCTCTCCGAGCACCTCCCGTTTTTTTTGCGGGGTGCAGATCTCGGAAGCCTTGACAAGGTGTGCTCCGGCCAGATAAACCTCTTCCCTGCCATGCACAAACTAAATGAGGATCATTGTTACCGACCTTCGCGACGCCAGCTTCTGGCAGGCGCTGCGGCTGCCTCCGCGCTTGCGCTGGGGCCAGCTGCGCGCGCCGCGGATGTGGACGGAAGCGAAGGACTACCGCAGGCGTTTGCCGGACTGAAGCCGCTCGGAGGACGAGTCCGTCCCATCACCCCCGATGAATTCCGAGGGCGGCTGCTGCAGGCGCAAAAACTGATGACCGAGATGGCGCCGAACTACGATGCTCTGTTTGTTGCTCCCGGAACGTCGCTCTACTACTTCACGGGCATTCGCTGGGGAGGCAGCGAGCGGCTGCTGGCGCTCGTGCTGCCGCGCGCTGGCGATCCAATCGTGGTCGTGCCCGCGTTCGAAGAAGGGCGCATGCGGGAGAAGCTGACTTTCACGGCGGAAGTGCGCGCCTGGCAAGAAGATGAAAGCCCGACGAAAATTGCGGCGGCAGCTTTGGCGGACAGGGGGATTCGAACAGGGCGCATCGGAGTCGAAGAGACGGCGGCATATACTTTTTTCGATCATCTTCATGCGGCGGCGCCGGGATTCGAATGTGTTTCGGCCGATCCGGTCACGATCGCGTGCCGCGGACGGAAGTCTGCGCATGAACTCGAGCTGATGCGGCTGGCTTGCGAGGCTACCTTCGATGTTTTTCGGGCGGTATTTGCTTCGCTGAAGGAAGGGATGTCTCAGGATGACATCGGCAAGCTGCTGGAAGGCGGTTTCTCGAAGATGGGCTTGCGCGGAGGGGCGCTGGTTTTGCTGGGAGCCTCCGCGGCTTTGCCGCATGGAACGATCAAGCCGCAAAAATTGAAAGAGGGCGACGTGGTGCTGATCGACGGCGGGTGCGGAGTGGATGGGTACGCCTCCGACGTCACCCGAACGGGAGTTCTCGGAAAGCCGCCGGAGAAAGTGGCGCGCGTTTACGAAATCGTTAGGAAGGCGCAGGATGCGGCGCTGGACGCGGCACGTGCGGGAAGGCTCTCTGGGACGGTCGATGACGCGGCTCGCAAGATTGTGACAGACGGAGGGTATGGGCCGGACTACAAGTATTTCACGCACCGGCTGGGGCACGGGATTGGGTTGGATGGGCATGAGCATCCCTATCTCGTGCGTCGAAGCAAAACTGTGCTGGAGCCGGGGATGACGTTTTCGAATGAGCCGGGAATTTATATTCCAGGTGAGTTCGGAATGCGTTGTGAAGACGACATGGTGATTGCGGCAGACGGGCCGGCGCAACTCTTGACCCCGGGGTTTCCCGTTTCTTTGCAGAAGCCGTTGGGATAGCAGTTGGAAGAGCGGCCCGCCTCCGAACGTGGCCCCTACAAAACCGATAGCGCGGCGCAAAATTCGACGGTGCGCTGCTCGGCCCAGAAGCGCTCGGTTCCGGGGTATCGTGAAATGAAGCCGCAATGGCCGCCGTGCCGGGGCGCGACAAACTGGATGACGGGATTTTCACTGATCTTTGCAGCTAAGAAGGATGCATAAGGGACGAAGGGGTCATTCTGCGCGGTGATCATGAGCGTGGGCACGCGGATTTGCGCGGCGATGCGTTTCGCGCCGACGTTTTCGTAATAATCCTGGGCGTCGCGATAGCCGAACTGTGGGGCCGTGATGACGTCGTCAAACTGACGGACGGTTCGGACCGGTCCGAGGCCGGCGAGCGGGTAGCGCTCCGGAAATAGTTTGTGTTTTCTCCAGTAGCGGGACATGAGGCCCTTCACGAAGCGTCGCTGATAGGGATAGTTGTCCAAGCGCTCAAGTGCGTCGGCGCAAGCCGCAAGATCGAGGGCCGGACATACCGCACAGACGCCACGCAGCGCTTTCGGCACGGCGGTGCCAAACTCACCCGCCATCTTGGTCACGA
>Ga0137363_10002244_pt1 | contig 11436 bp, 10 predicted proteins | sample MadtaG_FD_104800 | JGI IMG/M metagenome (GOLD analysis project Ga0137363, IMG submission 104800) | Vadose zone soil microbial communities from Angelo Coast Range Reserve, California, USA - Mad1_115_16 metaG | ecosystem: Environmental > Terrestrial > Soil > Vadose zone | place: USA: California...
CGGGGCCCGCGGGAGCCTTCGGCGGTGAGCCTGTTGCGGATCTCGCGAAACCGCGAGGGCTCGCTGGAGGTGGCCGGGCGCTCGTGGCAAGAGGACGGCAGCCTGTCGGCGAGATACTGGAGCGAAGCGGCAAAGGAGAAGAAGGAGCCTTCGGGCGTGTTCTACTACTGGAAGGGAGAACGTCCCTTGCACCCGAACGCGCCGCAGCTGGATGGGACGGGAGAGATCTTGATGGAGTCCGCCGATCGCGCGGCAGGATACTGGACGACGCGTGCGGACACGCACCCGAAAGTGAATGCGCGAACGTCCGGTGTCTACCTGCGCGCCGATGCAGGGGACACGATCATCCTGGATGGACCCGACGCTCGGCAGCGCGTGGGGCTGATCGCTGAGCGGCTGAAGAATTGGAAGTCGATCACGAACGCGTGAGATCGCCGAAGGAAAGGTCTCGCTAACAGGGCCAATGCCCCAAAAGCTGAAGGCCCGGCTCCGCAAACTCCTTCGAGGAAACCGGGCCTTCCGATTGGTTGCGGGGGCAGGATTTGAACCTGCGACCTTCGGGTTATGAGGCACTGGATGAAGGCTTGCAAACCGATCCAAACTCGACCAACCCTTCGGAATCTCTCGACTCCGAGGGCGGCGTTGCAGCGCCACTGATGCAAGCTGAATCAAGCCAGCACAAGGATTTTGGTCAGCCCGTGGTCAGCGAGCGTTCGGCGAGTTTCGATGACGGCTGCCACACCGAAGGCCTGCTAACGCCCGCACAGGCGGCAGCCAGGTTCCAAATCCCTGAATGCTTGCTTCGCAAGGCCTGCGCCGAGGGCCGTCTCGAGCACCTGCGTGTCGTAAACGCGATCTGGCTGTCTCCAACTGCCGTAGCCGCCTTCGCCCGCTGGCGGCGCGCTCAGCAACGGGGGGACTCCTAAGCGTCAATCGAGCGCCTCGAGCTGCGCAGCGGGTCCTGACGCCTTAAAGCTCACCTAACCTGCCGCCTTATCTGGCATCCGCGCGTGGACACCGACGCGGCGCATTCGTGGCTGAGGTCGATGATTCGGGCAGCGCCGGCGCATGGCCGGTCCCGGCACGGTGGTCCTCAGGACTCGTCTCGGGATGAAACGCAAAAGGTCAAGTTTTCGGCACAGGTGCGCGTTTCGTCCGACCAACCTGTCGGTGCGATCAGCGGCGAGAGACGATTTCGTTGGATGGCGTCCGGTACGTGCGGCTGCGCCGCTGTTCGCGCCTGCGGAGACGCCCTGCTCATCCAGTGCGACGTCGACAAGCGATAGTTACCAAAACGTCTCTCCGCCGCGGCCGCCGCACTGTTTTGTCAGCTCTCGCTCCGGAGCGATCCGTGCTTTGCAGAGTGCAAAGCGTGCTGTTCGCAACGGTCTGCACTTTGCAGCCTCGAGGCCGTGCATGACGCGGCGAAGCTGCCGCATGAGGGGACCAACGAGAATGCCCAAAGCAAAGGACGTGCTCGGATACGCACAGGACAAGAAGGCGGTGATGGTGGACCTGAAGTTCATGGACTTCATGGGCCTCTGGCAGCACTTCACCATCCCTCTCGCCGAGCTTACCGAGGCTGTTTTCGATGAAGGCCTCGGGTTCGACGGCTCGTCGATCCGCGGGTGGATGCCGATTCACAACAGCGACATGCTCGTGGTTCCCGACGCAGATACGGCGGTGATGGATCCCTTCATGAAGGATCCGACGATGTCCCTGATCTGCAACATCGTCGATCCGGTGACGAAGGAGCCGTACACGCGGGACCCGCGTTTCGTGGCGCAGAAAGCGGAGAAATATCTCCGGTCCACCGGGATCGGCGATGCCGCCTACTTCGGGCCAGAGGCGGAGTTCTTCATCTTCGACGGCATTTCCTACGATTCGGGCGTGAACCACGCCTCGTACAGGATCGAGTCGCGCGAGGGGCAATGGGCGACCGGCAGCCCCACGGAGACGGCCTACGACGGGAAGACCGCCATCACCCGCCCGAATCTCGGGTACAAGCCCCGCTACAAGGAGGGCTACTTCCCGGTCGCTCCCATCGACTCGCAGCAGGACCTGCGCACGGAGATGTGCCGGGTGATGGAGCAGGTCGGCATCCAGGTGGAGCGGCAGCACCACGAGGTGGCGACCGCGGGGCAGGCCGAGATCGACATCCGCTTCGATACGCTCACCCGGACGGCCGACAAGCTGCTGTGGTTCAAGTACATCATCAAGAACGTCGCCCTCCGCAACGGCAAGACGGTGACCTTCATGCCCAAGCCCCTGTTCGGGGACAACGGCTCGGGCATGCACACGCACCAGTCGCTGTGGAAAGGCGGCAAGCCGCTCTTTGCGGGCGAGAAATACGCGGGCCTCTCGCAGCTTGCGCTGCATTACATGGGCGGCATCCTGAAGCACGCGAAGGCGCTGGCGGCGATCTGCAATCCGACGACGAACTCGTACAAGCGCCTCGTTCCCGGATTCGAGGCTCCCGTGAATCTCGCCTACTCCTCGCGCAACCGCAGCGCGGCCATCCGGATCCCGATGTACTCGCCGAGCCCCAAGGCGAAGCGCTTGGAGTTCCGTTCGCCGGATCCCTCATGCAATCCGTACCTGGCGTTCTCGGCGATGTTGATGGCCGGCCTCGACGGCGTCGAGAAGGGCATCGATCCGGGCGAGCCCCTCGACAAGGACATCTACGGGCTCGCTCCTGAAGAGCTCAAGGACGTGCCCAAGATGCCCGGCTCGCTGGAGGAAGCGCTCAACGAATTGAAGCGCGACAGCGAGTTCCTCCTCAAAGGCGACGTCTTCACCGAGGACGTGATCGATGCCTGGATCGAGAACAAGATCGAGCGCGAGCTGAATCCGGTCCGCCTGCGCCCGACCCCGACCGAGTTCGCCCTCTACTTCGACATCTAGTCGCTCGTCGTAGTCGCTCGTCGTAGTCGCTCGTCGCTAGTCGCAGTCGCAGTGCCCAGGCGCGTCCGCTTCCGGACGCGCACGGGGAAGTCTTGCCGTCGCGGATTGAAGAAAGGAGCTCCCCAATGAAGAAAGCAGCACTCGCGTTGATGACCCTGACTGCGCTCGGAGCACAGGCCACGCCATCGACCACGTTCTGGGCGCCTTCGACCACCGCCGTCCAACCGTTTCTCGTGCCGCACATCACGTACGACACCTATTTCTGGAAGGGCACCACCCCCGGCCAGGCGGGCTCGCCGGTCTACCCAATCACGACCGGCCTGACGATGGGCGTCCTGCCCTGGGAGAACCTGCAGCTCGAGGTCGGATTCGACGTGCTCCTGCCCAGCTCCGACCCGCTGCTGTTCAACGCCAAGCTCGGCGTCCCCGAGGACAAGCTGTTCCCGTTCCAGCCCAGCTTTGCCGTCGGCATCTTCGGCGTAGGGACCAAGGGGACCACCAACACGCAGCTCGGCACCGATTTCGACATCCTGTACGCACAGGTTCAGCACACCATCCCGTCCGTCGGCGGGTACGTCTCCGTGGGCGGTTACTATGGGCTGCAGGACCAGCTCCTCAAGGGGAGCGACGGCAGCACCAACCGCGCTGGCTTCATGGGAGGCTTCATGTCTCCCGATATCAACATCAACTTGCCGTGGCTGCTGAAGATGAATGTCACGGCAGACTTGCAGACCGGGAAGAACGTCTTCGGCGCAGCCGGCGGTGGGCTCTACTTCTTCTTCACCGACAAGGTGGATCTGTTGACGGGCCCTGTGTACTTCTTCGACCCCGCCTCGCAGCCTGGCGGCAGGCAGTGGTTCTGGACGGTGCAGCTCGACGTCGACTTGCCGCTGCGGTCCTCTCCGCCCGCTGCGGCTGCTCCCGCTACGCCACCCAAGGCCGAGGCCGCGCCCGCTTCTTCGGACGGCAAGACATCCACGGCGAGCTCGAAGTGAACGACCTTCTTGTCGTCATTCCGCGTCGATTCCGACATTCCCGTCGGGCGTTCGACCGCCTCTCCAGAGTGGGGAGGTCGCGGCAAGGAGTTTGCAGAACCCAATGCTCCGGAATGACGACGAGGGAGCGGCAGATGTCACCGACCACGAAAGCGACCACCCGATGAACGGCAACACTCTCCTGCTGGCCTTGCTCCTCTCCGGCTTCTTCGCGATCGCGTGCGTTCGAGCCTCTGCGCCGGAGATCCTGCAAGGGGAATCGAGCGTCGGCGCATCGATGCTCGGCATGCTGCGGTTTCCCGGGCGGATCGAGAGGCTCCGGCGCTCCCGCTGGCAGTGGGTCGCGCTGCTCGCGCTGATGATCGTGCTGCGTCTCCAGCAGCAATTGCCCATCGTTCTCGAAATCATGGCTGGGCTGCAGTTCCTGCTCTTCCTCGCTGCCCCGGCGAGGACCTCCACGCATCGCGAGGAGGAGAAAGGGGCGCTCTCTCGATGATCGAATGCGTTCCCACTCCAGCTCCAAGAGGAAACATGTCAAGGAGGAATTTCGATGGCGGCAAGTAAGTCTCAAGGAAGCTATTTCGGGTTGTTCCTGGTGGGCGCGACGCTGCTCTGCGGCGGCGTCGCGTACTTGGCGAGCGGTACGGGCAGGCTACTTTTGCTGCTCGGCGCCGTCATTTCCTTCGCGGCCTACGTCGGCTTTCGCAGGATCAAGCCCCTCGAGGGCAAGACGCCGGTCGAGTCCGGTCCGGAGACGATGAAATGGATGGGCGCGGGCGTCGCCCTCCTCGGTTGGCTGATCACCCTCGGTGGACTGCACGTCGTGGAAGGCAACGGCGCGCGCATCGTCCTCGCCCTGGTGGGAATCGGGGCGAGCCTGTTGGGAATGCTGTATGTCCTGCCGGCCGCCTTCAACAAGAAGGCATTCTGGAAAATCGGACCTGGGACTTCGGCGCGATCGTCTCTCGCCCCCGTGGCAGGCAAATCGATGGTCGAGCCCGCGTATACCACCACGCCCCATGCAATGGAGTCCGCCCGATGAGATCATTGCTGCGAAATCATTTTCTCGCCGTGTGCATCTTCGCGCTCGCCTCGACGGTAGCCGGGATCGCGTACGCCCAGGCGCCGGCTCCGAATGCACAACCGCCGGCGGCAACTCCCGCGGTCTCGCCGGCGACCGCAGAACTGAGGGAAGCCGCCGCCAAGGCGCCCACGTCCGCGGACCTCCAGAAGGGCGACCCAGGCGGCACGCTCACCGGGAGCATCGCGGACGTGACGGTGACCGACGCGAAGGCAGGAGTGACGCTCCCCGATGTGGGCAGCCAGGTCGGACAGAACAAGGTCGCGATCAACTTCGTCTGGACCCTGATCTGCGGCTTCCTCGTCATGTTCATGCAGGCCGGCTTCGCCATGGTCGAGTCCGGGTTGTGCCGGGTCAAGAACGCCAATCACACGTACATGATGAACTTCTTGGTGTACGGCTGCGGCCTGCTCGCTTACTGGCTCATCGGCTTCGCCATCCAGATGGGCGGCGCGGCGGGCAACGCAAACCTGGGCGGGCTCAATCCGCTCAACGCCGAGCAGACCATCTCCCTGTTCGGGAAATCGTGGGGCATCTTCGGCAAGACGGGCTTCTTCCTCGCCGGAAGCAGCTACGACGTCGGGGTGATGGTGATCTTCCTCTTCCAGATGGTGTTCATGGACACCGCGCTCACCATCGTCACCGGGGCCTGCGCGGAACGGTGGAAGTTCGTCACCTTCTCGGTCACCTCCGTCATCATGGGAGCGATCACCTATCCGCTCTTCGCGAACTGGGCATGGGGCGGTGGGTGGCTCTCGCAGCTCGGCACGAACCTCGGTCTGGGCAAAGGCTACGCTGACTTCGCGGGCTCGGGGGTCGTCCACTCCGTCGGCGGTCTCACCGCGCTGGCCGTCTGCATGATCGTGGGACCGCGGATCGGCAAGTTCAACCGCGACGGGTCGGCCAATCCGATCATCGGGCACGACATCTCCGCCGTCCTGATCGGCTGCTTCATCCTCGCGTTCGGGTGGTTCGGGTTCAATCCCGGAAGCACCCTGGGTGCCTCGGCGAACGGAAACCTGCGCATCGGCACCATCGCGGTGGACACCATGCTCGCCGGCTGCACGGGAACGTTCGGGGCAATCCTCTACATGTGGATCTTCAAAGGCAAGCCGGACGCGTCCATGGCCGGCAACGGTCTCCTCGCGGGCCTGGTGGCGATCACCGCCCCGAGCGGTTTCGTCAGCGCGCCTAGCGCGGCCATCATCGGTCTCGTCGCCGGCGTGCTCGTGTGCGTGAGCGTCTCGTTCGTCGAGAGCGTGCTGAAGGTGGACGATCCGGTGGGAGCCATCTCGGTGCACGGCACCAACGGGCTGTGGGGTGTTCTCTCGGTCGGTCTCTTCGCCGACGGGACCAGCAACTACGGCGGAAGCTGGAACGGCGTCACCGGCTCCGTCACGGGGCTGTTCTACGGAGACGCGAGCCAGCTCACCGCGCAGTTGGTGGGCATTTCGACCCTGCTCGGCGTCGTCTTCACCCTCAGCTTCGCGATCAACATGGTGCTCGAGTACGTCATCGGGCACCGGGTGTCGGCCGAGTCCGAGCTGAACGGCCTCGACATTCCGGAGATGGGACAGCTCGGCTATCCCGAGTTCGTGTTCCGGGCGGAACCGGCCATGGCCAGAGCTGCGTGAAACCGGAGAGGGATGTCAGACGCCGAGGGGCGCCTGGCATCCCTCGTCCTTCTCCCACCACACCCCGACCAAGGAATCTCATGGACACTGATTTGACGGCATCACCCGAGACCGCCCCGCTCGCCGCTCCCGCTCCGTCGATCCTCGCTTCGATCCCCGGAACGGCACGCACCCTGGTCTTCAGGATGTTTGCCGATCCCAATGCGCTCGAGAAGTTCGAGCGGACCGAGCTGCTCGCGGAGCTGCGCGAAACGGTCGCGACCCACCCGGAAGTGGCCGAGCTGCGGGTGCTCTTCGGCATGGCCCTCTGCGTCGATCTCGACGTCCAGGAGGCGATCCAGCAGCTCCGCGAAGCGGTGCGTCTGGACCCGGACAGCTTCATCGCCCAGCTGAAGATGGGCGAGCTCTGGATGCGCCTGCGGGTGTGCAGGAAAGCCGAAGAGCACACCCGGCGCGCGGCCTCGTTGGCGCAAAACCCCGCGCAGGCGGAGCTTGCGCGCCGTCAAGGAGCAGCGATCCGGACGCTGCTGCGGGAGGGGATCGAGCGCGGCGGCTATAAGAGCCCCTTCGCGCTGCTGCGATCCCTGCGCCGGCTGTGGGCACGGACTCGCAGCGAGGCCCTCGCAGCGGCAGAGCAGTAGGGGTCCATGACGCCTGCACTTCAGCTCGCGCTGCTGCTGGCCAGCCTGCTTCCCGCGGTGAAGATCGCCGCTTCCCTCTGCGAACGCTGGGGAGTACCCGCCATTCTCGGGGAGCTCCTGGTGGGCGTGGTCCTCGGCCCGGGTGCCGTCGACCTGCTGCACCTGCACGTCTTCGACGGCGGACAAGCCACGGGCGCCTTGATGCTGCTCGCCCAGGTCGGCGGCTTCGTCCTCATGTTCATCGCCGGTCTGGAGACGGACATCGATCGCATGCGCAAGGCGGGCGGCGCGGCGTTCTTCGTGGCGCTCGGCGGCGTGATCGTGCCCTTCATCCTCGGAGCCGGTGTCGGACGTCTGGCGGGCCTCTCCTGGATCACCGCCTGCTTCCTCGGCGGAGCGCTGACGGCAACCAGCGTTTCCATCTCCGCGCGGACCTTGATGGATGCCGGGAAGATGTCCACTCCCGAGGCCTCGGTCATCCTCGGCGCAGCGGTGATCGACGACGTGATGGGCTTGTTCGTCCTTGCGTTCCTGGCCGCGTCGATGACCACGGCACCGGGCCAGTCGTTCGGGCTGGCAGCGATGACGAGCTCCTGGCTCCAGCAACGAGCCCCGCTCGCGGCCGGTCATCCGCTGCTGATCCAGATGCTCACGATCAGCGCCTCCGTAGCGATCTTCTTCGCGGTCGGGTACGGCGCCGCCAAGCGATGGCTCGATCCGTTGATCCTGCGCCTGCGAGCACTGACCTCCACCGAGGCGGTCCCCGGCTGCGTTCTCGCCCTGGTCCTGCTTTACGCGATCTCGGCCGAGTGGCTGGGAAGCGTGGCCGGCATCACTGGCGCCTACCTGCTGGGCTACGTGTTCGCCGGATCGCAATACAAGGCCGACGTCGAGCGCAGCTTCCGGGCGATCGGGCACGCCTTCTTCATTCCCCTGTTCTTCGTCTCCATCGGCCTGGGCAGCGATTATCGGGCGCTGGCCGGGCACTGGGAGCTGATGCTGATCGTTCTCTTCGTCGCGATCGTGGGAAAACTCGTCGGCTGCGGTGTTGCGGCGCTCGGTTTCGGCTTCGATCGGGTGCGCAGCCTCCGGATCGGTTCGGGGATGATCTCACGCGGCGAAGTGGGGCTGATCGTGACCGCGATGGGCGCCGGCACCGGCATTTTCCAGCAAGCGGAAGTCGCCGTGATGGTCGCAGTCGTGCTGCTGACCACGCTGCTCACACCGCTGGCCCTGCGCGCAGCGTTCAACGTGAGATCGCCGCAGGACCCTCAGCCGGAGCCCCAGACGGTCCCCGAAGCCTCCGCCGACAAGTTCGGGTTGGGAGAGGGGGCTCGCGTCTCTTCGTGAGGGTCTGATGCCCCAGAGATTCCTCGATGGTGCGGCCCGTCGCGAGGGAGCCGATGGCGGCCTCGGTGACGGACACGATTCCCTGACGACGCTCCTCGACATCGGTCAGGCGCTTTCCAGCGAGCTCGAAATGCGCCACGCGCTGCAGCGGGTGCTCGAGTACCTGGAACGCGATCGCAGGATCGTCCGCGGCGCGGTGATGATGCTGAACGAGGACACCGGCGAGATCCGCATCGATGCTTCGCTGGGACTCGGCGACGAGGCCAGGTCCGCGCGGTACAAGCTGGGAGAGGGCATCAGCGGTCGCGTGATCGAGAGCGGCCATCCCATCGTGGTGCCGGCCATGAGCCGCGAGCCACTGTTCAATCATCGCGTCCAGCGGCACAGGGAGCAGACCTTCATTTGCGTGCCCATCGCGATCGATCGCAAGCCCATTGGAGCGCTGGCCATCGGCCTGGAGTACAGCCCGTCCCGCGACCATGAAGCCGAACAGCGCTTCTTCCGGGTGATCGCGTCGATGATCGCGCAGGGTTTGAGGACCCGCCGGCCGGTGGGAGAGTGCTGCAAGCGGCTGCTCGAGGAGAAGCGGAACTTGCTCTCTCAGTTGCAGCAGCGGTCCGCCCCCGCCGGCCTGGTGGGGAACAGCGGGCCGATGCGCCAGGTCTACGAGCAGATCGCGCAGGTGGCACCGACCGACAACCCGGTGCTGATCTGCGGCGAGCGGGGAACCGGCAAGGAATTGATGGCGCGAGCCATCCACCACGGCTCGTCGCGCGCCAGAGGACCTTTCATCAGGGCGCGAGTGAGTGCTGTGCCGGACGCGCTCATCGAGTCGTTCCTCTTCGGGCAGGAGTACAGCGCATTCATCGGCGCGCAGTCGCGGAGGCAGGGCCGGTTCGAGCTCGCCGAAGGCGGCACCCTCTTCCTCGACGACGTGGGCGAGCTGAGCGGCGTCACGCAGGCGAAGCTCCTACGCGTCTTGCAGCAGCGCGAGCTCGACCGGCTGGGGGGCAACGAGACGATCAAGACGAACGTGCGCGTGGTCGCCGGCACGGGGAAAGACCTGAAGGCGGCGATCGCGTCGGGAGAGTTTCGCGAAGATCTCCATGACTGCCTCGCGTTGTCCCCCATCCAGGTGCCGCCGCTGCGCGATCGAAAGGCCGACATCATGCTCCTCGTCCATCATTTCCTGGACCGGCATTCGCAACAGCACGGCAAGATCATCCGGCGCATTTCGACCCCTGCTACGGAGATGCTGGTGACGTATCAGTGGCCGGGCAACGTGCGCGAGCTGGAAGACACCGTCGAGCACGCAGTGCTCGCTTGCGATGGAGAGTCGATCCACGGCCATCACCTTCCGCCTTCGCTCCAGGCGGCCGAAGCGGGCGCCTCCGCCGGCGCGACATCCCTGGCCGCGGCGGTGGAACGATTCGAAAAGGACCTGGTCCTCGATGCGATCAAGAGCTCGCGCGGGAACATCTCCAAGGCAGCTCGCTTGCTGAACACGACCGAGCGAATCATCGGCTACAAGACGCGAAAGTACTGCATCGCTGCGCGCCAATACCGGTCGCGGGGCTCGCCGGCTCTCGCAGACAGGAGCGGGTCCGAGGAGCCGTGACCGGAGTTGTCGCGAGAGGTGGCGCGCATCCGCCAGGCTGGAGAGCAAGATGGCCGACATGACGGTGCCGGACGACATGGTGGCGCTGTTCCACCAGATGCGGACCCTCCTCGAGGAGATCCTCGCGGCCGACACCCACATCGCGGCTTCGAGCTTCGGCGTCATCTATCTCACCGCGGACCAACTCGCCCGCATCCGCACCGCACTCCTTGCCGGCGAAGGGTTCTCGGCATTGAGGGCGTCGATGACCGCCCGAAGCGCACCGACGTGATGCTGCGCTCAGGGGTCCATCGGTCTCGCGAATTTCGCGACGACCCGTCCGACTTCCGCGAGCACGGAGCTGCGCTGCCCCTGGGGAGCATCAGGACCTTGACATGCGCATGCCAGAAAGCATTCAGAGGCGCTCGGTGTCGCCATTTCAAGTGAACGCAGGCGCGCGCTGGTGTACTCCGCCCGCACGCTCGACGCGTTCGCCGCCAAGGGGCCCTGAGCGGACGACGCGGAGATCAACATGCCGGAGATCATGATCCGGGCTGCCCAAGCCTACGAGGCAGCCTGATTCATGATGGGCTCTCTCAGTCGTGTGCTCCAGCCAATGAGCCAGACCAGGAGGATCAGCGTATCTGCACTACCCCAAGGTCAGAGGAGCAGGAGCGCGACCCTGCTGGGACGAAGAGACCGGCGGCTCCTCTGGGTCGTGGGCTCGGGTTGGGACCTGAACGCGGCTCTAATCCAGGAGTGCCCTGAGGATGTGGTCGTGCTCCACCTGGGCGAGCGGCCGGAAAAGGCGCCATGGCAGCACCACGCCGATCAGCCGGCCGCACCTTACCGCGCTAATGTGCGCGCTCGGTGTTCGACCCGACTCGCATCCTCGCAGCGCGCTTGCGCGACCTGGAGCGCGCGGAAGCAGGTCTGCCCGCGCCCGACCCGGTCCACGACATGCGCGTTGCCGCCCGCCGGCTGCGCGCGGCGCTGCGGCTCTTACGGCTGCGCGAGTTCGATCGGGCGGTCAAGAAGCTCCAGGACGCGCTTGGCGACGTCCGCGATCTGCAGCTCCAGATCGCCTGGCTCAAGGGCCGCGACGCCGTCCTGCTGCGCCGCCACGCTCCGCTCCTCGGCAAGGTGGAACGCGCGCTGCAGTCGGCGTTGCAGGAATGGCAACCCGCTTAACACAAAGACAGTTCCTGCTCGCGACCGCCACCACTGTCGATCA
>Ga0137363_10002251_pt1 | contig 11423 bp, 9 predicted proteins | sample MadtaG_FD_104800 | JGI IMG/M metagenome (GOLD analysis project Ga0137363, IMG submission 104800) | Vadose zone soil microbial communities from Angelo Coast Range Reserve, California, USA - Mad1_115_16 metaG | ecosystem: Environmental > Terrestrial > Soil > Vadose zone | place: USA: California...
GCTCCTGGTCCTTGACGTCCCTTCCCCCGAGGCCCGAGACGAAGACAAAGGATTTTCCAGGACTTCCCTGGGCGATGCAGAGATTATTCGGGCTGGAACATGATGCATCGACGATTTGATGTTCCATGCTTGTCAGCGTCCGGGTCCGGTGATAGCTGTGCTCATGAGCCGTGGCGATGGTCCTTGCAGGTTTCGTAGACTCTCCACCCCATCTCGTCGGCCTTACCCTCGACCTGCATGACTCGCCTTTCTCCTTGCTTCACTAGATACTCGACCATGGACCCGCGTGCCTGAACCGTCCCTGAGCTCGCCGTTCATCGCCCGTTCAGATGGCGGCGCGGTATCGTCCGGCATGGACCCCTGCCTCCGGCTGAGCTCCCTCGCCGTTGCGCTGGTTCTCGCGTGCGGGGCGGCGGCGAGGGCCGACGCTGATCACGCCCACGCCCGAGCGGCGAGCGAGGTCGGCCAGATCGTCCCGCTCCAGGCGATCGTCACCCGCGTGCAGGCGGAGTTCACCGGATCCTTGGTCGCCGTCGAGCTCGAGGAGGACGACGCCCCCTGGATCTACAAGGTGAAGCTGCTGACACCAGCCGGGGCGATCGTGAAGCTCGAGTATGAGGCCCGCGACGGACGGCTGCTTCGGGTCAAGGGCCGCGATGCTGAGCCGGCGCGGCGGCAGAAGCACGACTGATGCGGATCCTTCGGTGACACCGACTCAAATGGGCGCGTTGCCGCATCGCGGCGACGAGCCAACGCGAGGATGGCCGCCTGACCATCGCACCCGAGGACGATGGTCCAGGGTTGCCGGCGGCGCACCACGGATACGCTCCGCGGCGCCCGGTTCGATGAGAAGGTGTCGGAGACCGGCCTGGGGCTCGCCATGGTGCACGATTTGGCGAGTCTCTACAGCGGTTCCATCGTGCTCTGGAGCTCCAGCCCCGGGGGCTGCGGGCGGAGTTGACCCTCCCGGCTGACTAACGTACTCGAGCACTCGGGCGAAGACCTCGCCATCACGCGCCTCTCATTTTTACCTCTTTACCTCCTTATACCTCCTTGGTTGGCGGCGTCCTGCATCAACGGGAAGAATGGGAATATCTCTGCTTCAATCCGGAAGGAATTTGCCCAGAAATGCGGGGCTCTCTCCCTTTCGCTTGCTCGAGGAGGCAGGCGATCCATCCTCAAGGATTTTCCGAGCTTCGATTGAGGGAGTCACCCGATTGTTCATACGGCGCCATCGACGCAACCTCTTCTCGTGACAAGAATTGTCGCGTTCTCGTGACAAGAATTGTCGTCGGCAAGAGCAGTCCAGGCGCTCTGGCGAAGCAAGCCTCGCCGAGACGTCCGTGCCGGGAAAGTGAGCGCCCGAGTCGGGCTGGTATTTCGTGCTGGTATCGGTGTTGCACCATTCCTCCAGTCCGGATCGCCGCGGCGGAGGCGGGAAATGGCGGGGCGACGCGTGCGGCTGGCCGAAGTGGGCGAGCAGGCGGTCGAATCCATCGAGCGTCGGGACTCGCTCAATCGCGTGGACGGCGTGCTCGATGGTGTGAGTGCCGGCCCTCGAGCGGGCCGGTTCGATCCGCCGGCACATCAAAACCTTCCTCTACAGCATCCGACAGCCACGAGACGTCGGTTCCTTATTCTCCTCGTGCTCGCGGTTTCAGCAATCGTGGCGACGGCAGCCTGGTTCCAAACCCAGGGGCGGAGCGCCATTCCCAAGTACCGGCTCGCCACGGTGGAAAAGGGGCCTCTCACAGCCACGGTCTCGGCGACCGGTACCCTGAATCCCGTCATCACTGTCCAGGTGGGCTCCCAGGTTTCCGGGCAGATCAAGGAGCTTTTCGCCGACTTCAACTCTCAGGTCAAGAAAGACCAGCTGATCGCGCGCATCGACCCTGAGATCTTCCAGACCAGGGTCAATCAGGCCCAGGCCGATCTTGAAGCGGCCGAGGCCACGATCCTGAACCAGGAGGCGCTGGTGGAACGGACGCGCGCCGATGTGGAGAACGCGCGCGCTGCTCTCGCCGTGGGCAAGGCTCAGACCGCGAAGGCTGAAGTCGCCGTCCTTGACGCGAAGCGCGATCTGGTTCGGAAGACGGAACTGCTGAACAAAGGGCTCGTCGCTCAGAGCGACCGGGATACCTCTCAGGCCACCCATGATTCGGCGGTGGCGCAGTTCGAGGCCAATCGCGCGCAGGAAGACGCTCTGGCCGCCGCAGTCCGGTCCTCGGCCGCGCAGCTCAAGGTGGCCGACGCGCAGCTGAAGACGGCCCATGCGCAAGTCCGGCAGAAGAAAGCCGGACTGGACCAGGCGCAGGTGGATCTGGATCACACCGCCATCCGGGCGCCGGTTGACGGGGTGGTCGTGTCGCGGAACGTGGATGTCGGGCAAACCGTCGCCGCCAGTCTCCAGGCGCCCACCCTGTTCACGATCGCCCAGGATCTGACCCGGATGCAGGTCGACACCAATGTCGATGAGGCCGACATCGGCAGGATCCGCTCCGGTCAGCGCGCGACCTTCACCGTCGATTCGTTCCGGGGAGAAACCTTTTCGGGCAAAGTCATCCAGATTCGGCAGGCGCCCCAGGTGATCCAGAACGTGACCACCTACGATGTCGTGCTGTCCGCTCAGAACCAGGAGCTGAAGCTTCGACCCGGAATGACGGCGAACGTCCGGCTGGTCGTGGACCAGAAGTCCTCGGTCCTGAAAGTTCCGAACGCCGCGTTGCGCTTCCGCCCGGCGGGTGTCGAGGGGGAGGCACCCCCATCACGGGGCAGGGCCCAAGCCGCTTCATTGCTCGAGCCGGGGGATGGCGCAGGTCGGTCGGGTGATCCGATTCGCGACCGGCTCGTTCGGGAGCTCGACCTCACGGATGAGCAGCAGCGCAAGCTCGATCCGATTCTGCGCGAGCGCCAGCAGAAGTTGGCGGCCGTCCATGCCGGCGGCAAGGCCCTGGCCAAGGCCGAACGGCGGAGCCAGCAGCAGAACATCCAGGACGCCGCCCGCGAAAAGATCATGGAACTCTTCACCCAAGAGCAGCGGGCGCGGTTCGAGCCGTCGATGGTGGATCAGCCCGCGGCGCGGCGGGAGCGTTCGGGGAGCGTGTGGGTGCTCGGGCCCGACGGCGAGCCCAAAGCCATCATCGTGCGGCTGGGACTGGCCGACGCCAACGCCACCGAAATCCTCGAGGGCGAGCTCAGCGAGGGGCAGCAGGTCATCGTGGGGTCGACCGAGCGACCCGCGCCCCGAACCGGTCGAGGCCAAAGCTCGAGCTCGTTGAAGTTGTAGGTAAGCCCTTTCCAGATGCGCGCTCGTCGAGACCGAGGGGATGGTCAAAGACTACCGGGTGGGAACGCAGGTGGTTCACGCCCTCCGGGGAGTGCGGGTCGAGATCGGGGTCGGCGAGTTTGTGGCAGTCATGGGACCGTCAGGGTCGGGCAAGTCCACCTTCATGAACCTCCTGGGGTGCCTCGACACGCTGACCGCCGGGCGCTACACCCTCGACGGAGACGACGTCTCCCATCTCTCGCGGGATGCGCTGGCACGCATCCGGAATCGAAAGATCGGATTCGTGTTCCAGGGGTTCAATCTCTTGCCCCGGACCAGCGCGCTCGAGAACGTGGAGCTCCCGCTCCTCTACAGCGGCGCCGCTGCGAGCGGACGCCGGCGCAAGGCTCGAGAGAAACTCGAAATTGTTGGGCTGGCCGACCGGCAGCACCATCATCCCGCCCAGCTCTCCGGAGGGCAGCAGCAACGGGTCGCCATCGCGCGTGCGCTGATCAATGACCCGGTCTTGATTCTGGCCGACGAGCCGACGGGCAACCTCGATTCCCGCACCAGCCTCGAGATCATGGCTGTGTTCCAGGAGTTGAATCGGAACGGGATCACCGTCGTCCTCGTCACGCACGAGGCCGACGTGGCCCGACATGCCCGACGGACCCTCACCTTCCGCGACGGTCGGCTGATCACAGACGACCTCGTCAGCGAGCCGACGGATGCCCGGCATCTTCTGTCCACGTTGACCGTCGACGAGCTCGTGACAGCGTGAACGTCTGGGTCAGCGCGCGCATTGCCGTGAGAGCGCTTCGAGTGAACAAGCTCCGGAGCGTCCTCACGATGCTCGGCATCATCATCGGCGTGGGTGCCGTCATCACGATGGTGGGGGTGGGAGCCGGCGCTCAGGCCCGAGTCGCCGAGGAGATCCGGAGCCTGGGCTCCAATCTGATCATCGTGCTCGCCGGCACCGTCACCTCCGGAGGGGTGCGGCTCGGCACCGGCAGCAAGGTGTCCATCACCGAGGACGACGCGTGGGCCATCCAGCGGGAAGTCCCGAGCGTCCAGGTCGCCGCGCCATCCGTCCAGGGCAAAGCTCAGGACGGCCAGATCGTGTACGGGAATCTCAACTGGACCACCCTGGTGCAAGGGGTCACGCCGGAGTTCTTCGTGGCACGCGAGTGGGACGTGGCGGCGGGTAAGCCCTTCACCGAAGAGGACGTGGAAGGTGCGACGAAGGTGGCGCTGGTCGGGCAGACCGTGGTGGTGAACCTCTTTGCGCATGCCGATCCCCTCGGGCAGATCATCCGGATCAAGCACGTGCCCTTCACCGTCATCGGAGTGTTGGACCGGAAGGGGCAGAGCACCTTCGGCCAGGACCAGGATGACGTCATCCTGGTCCCGCTCTCGACGGCCCAGAGGCTGATCTCGAGCAAGAAGGTCAAGATCGGTTCAGTGAATTCCATCTCCATCAAAGTGCGTGAGCCTGACGCGATGAAGGAGGCCGAGGAGCAGGTCCGAAGCCTGCTTCGCCAGCGACATCGCCTCAAGGCGACCGACCCCGATGATTTCTGGCTTCGCAACCTCTCGGAGATCCTTCAGGCCCAGGAAGAATCGTCGCGCGTCCTGACGATGCTCCTGGCGGCCATTGCCTCGGTCTCGCTGCTCGTGGGCGGTATCGGGATCATGAACATCATGCTGGTCTCGGTGACCGAACGAACCCGAGAAATTGGTTTGAGGATGGCCGTGGGAGCCCGGAGCCGAGACATCCTGGGCCAGTTCCTCGTGGAAGCCGTCACGCTGTCCCTCATCGGGGGGCTGATCGGGGTCGGCTTGGGTTTGACGGGTGCCTATGGCGCCGCCTATGTCGCCGAGTGGCGCACCTTGATCCAGTTCGAAGCGATCCTCGTTGCCTTTGGCTTTGCCGGGACGGTGGGAATCTTCTTCGGCTTTTATCCGGCCCGAAAGGCGTCTCGCCTGGACCCGATCGAGGCCCTGCGTTACGAGTGAACTCTTGCTGCGTGCCCGTCGCGGGTAAGTTGGAGGATTCGAGATGCGCCGACCCACGAGTATCGCGCCGCCGAAGGGAGAGTTGGGTGTCCTCACGCCCGGCATGGGAGCAGTCAGTACGACCTTCATGGCCGGAGTGGAGCTGGTTCGCAAGGGCGCGGCGCTCCCGATCGGCTCACTGACCCAGCTCGGGACGATTCGCCTGGGGAAGCGTACGCAGCGCCGCTCGCCGCTGATCCGAGAGTTCGTCCCACTCGAGAATCTCGACAACCTCGTCTTCGGCGGCTGGGACATCTTTCCCGACACCGCGTATGAAGCCGCCGCAAAGGCTGGCGTGCTCGGACCGGTGCATCTCGAAGAGGTGAAGGGCTTGCTCGCTGGTATCAGACCGATGAAGGCGGCGTTCGACCAGGCCTACGTCAAGCGCCTCAATGGGACGCACGTGAAGCACGCCAAGACGAAGTTCGACCTGGCCGAGGAGATCAAGGACGACATTCACCAGTTCAAGAAAGAGACCGGAGTGCAACGGCTGGTGATGGTCTGGTGCGGCTCGACCGAAGTCTTTCAGTCTCCGAGTGAGGTGCACGCCGACCCCAGACGGTTCGAGGACGCGATGAAGACGAACCACCCGTCCATTGCGCCCTCGATGCTCTACGCCTGGGCCGCCATCACCAGCGGGGTGCCGTTCGCCAATGGCGCACCGAACCTCACGGCGGACATTCCCGCCTTGCAAGAGCTCGCCCGCCACCACAACGTGCCGATCTGCGGCAAGGACTTCAAGACGGGCCAGACGCTCCTGAAGACGATCCTGGCCCCGGGCTTCAAGGCGCGGATGTTGGGGCTGCGGGGGTGGTTTTCGACCAACATCCTCGGCAACCGGGACGGCGAAGTGCTCGACGAACCGGGATCGTTCAAGACCAAGGAAGAGTCCAAGCTCGGCGTGCTGGAGTACATCCTGCAGCCCAAGCTCCACCCGCAGCTCTACGGCAAGATCTGTCACAAGGTGTGCATCAACTACTACCCCCCGCGCGGCGATGACAAAGAAGGCTGGGACAACATCGACATCTTCGGGTGGCTCGGCTATCCCATGCAGATCAAAGTCGACTTCCTCTGCCGCGACTCGATCCTGGCCGCGCCGATCGTCCTCGATCTCGTGCTGTTCCTGGATCTGGCCCAGCGGGCCGGGCTCCGCGGCATCCAGGAGTGGCTGAGTTTCTACTTCAAGTCACCCATGTGCGCGCCGCAGCTCTATCCCGAGCACGACCTGTTCATTCAGTCGATGAAGCTGAAGAACACGCTGCGCTGGATGATGGGCGAAGACCTGATCACCCACCTCGGCGCTGAGTACTATGACTGAGATTCGCGCAGGCTCGCCGAAGGTCCCGCGTCGGCGCCTGGCCATCTACTCTCAGGACAGCCTGGGGTTGGGCCATTTGCGACGGACCACCCTCATCGGCGGAGCGTTTCTCGGAGCCGACACGGACAGCAATGTTCTCCTCTTCGCCGATTCGCCGGTGGCTCCATTCTTCGAGCTTCCCAACGGGATGGACGTCGTCAAGCTTCCGTCGATCCGCAAGGTCAGCGCGGGTTGCTGGGAAGCGACGCGACTCCGGGTCGACGACCGAGAGCTCATTCGATTCCGCGCCGATCTGTTGCGCAGCGGGCTCCTGAATTTCCGACCCGACGTTCTCCTGGTGGATCACATGCCGGGGGGTGCCCAGCGCGAATTGATCCCGGCGCTCGAGGCGCTCAAGCGAGCGGTTCCTGAGTGCTTGGTGGTGCTCGGCATCCGGGACATCCTGGATGCCGAAGACGTCATCAAGCGGGTCTGGGAGAGTGAGGGCGCCTACGAAGCCCTCGACCGTTACTACGGTCGCCTCCTGATCTATGGCAGCAAAGAGATCTTCGATACCGGCGGCACGTATCGTCTCCCTGCGCTCCCGCATGGCACCCACTACTGCGGCTACGTGGTCAAACAAGGCCCCGTCAGACGGGCGGAAGAGGTCCGCACGAGTGTCAAGTCTCGGAAACGCCGATACGTCTTCGTCTCAGCGGGAGGAGGCGGCGACGGGGACTCGCTCATGCGGACGTACCTCCGAGCCGTTCGCCTGCTCGGTCCCCGCGCTGTCTTCGAAACGCTGATGGCCGTCGGAGTGAACGCGCCGCCCGAGATCCGACGAGAGCTGGAGGCCGAGGCGCGAGGGCTTCCTGTGCGGCTCGTCTCCCACGTCGATGACAGTCTCAGCCAGATCGCTGCCGCCGACCTCGTGGTGTGCATGGCGGGGTACAACACGTTGTCGGAGGTGCTCTTTCTGAAGAAGAAGGCGCTGGTCGTCCCGCGCAGCGGACCCAGTGCGGAACAAAGGATGCGAGCCGAGCTCTTTGCCGCGAGGCATCTCGTCGACATGCTCGATCCGAACGACCTTTCTCCCGAAACGCTCGCGGAGCGCTTGATCGCGGACCTGGAGAGGAACGATTACCCAGCAGGGGGCGACGCGGTTCCGATGGACGGAGCACGACACGCCGCCGACCGCCTCATGGAGGCCGTCGACCGCCTCGTGCAGGTCGCGCGTGACGTCGTGGACGCTGTGCGTAAAGGAACGTATGCACGTCCAGCCTGAGCCGAGGCCAACACTCGGCTACGTGGTCAGCACCTGGCCACGGCTGTCGCAAACGTTCGTCTTGAACGAGATCCTGGCTCTGGAGCGCCGCGGTCTCCCTGTGCGAATTTTCTCGGTCAAGGATCCGGGCGGAGAACCAATTCACGCGACGCTGGCGAACGTGCGCGCGCCCGTCGCGTATCTGTCATTCCGGCGTCGCCGCCTGGCCATCCTGGTGGCCAACGCGCGGATCGCTCGAGAGGGGCCCGGCCGCTACGTCCAGACCCTCTTCCGAGCCCTGCGCTATGGGCGGAGAGCCATCGTGCGGTGCTTCTTTCAGGCGGGCTACCTGGCCGATCTGGTACGTCGCGACCCCGTCAGTCACCTTCATGCCCACTTTGCTACGGCGCCGGCGCTGGTCGCCATGTTCACCCACGATCTCGTCCGCGTGCCCTACACGTTCACCGCGCACGCCCGGGACATCTACGTCGACACACCACCCGAGCTCCTTCGCGCCGAGGCGCAGCGGGCGCGGGCCGTGATCACGTGCACCGAGTACAACCGGCAGTATCTGTCGGGGCAGATCGGCTCGGCGTCCAGCGACAAGCTGCGGTGTATCTACCATGGGCTCGATCTCTCCCAATTCCAGTTCACGTGGCCGCGGGCCTCCGATCCCGGAACGCCGGTGATCCTGTCCGTGGCGCGGCTCGTCGAAAAGAAGGGGTTAGGGGACTTGATCATGGCCGCCGACATCCTTCGGCGGCGGGGCCGCGGCTTTCAAGTTGAGATCATCGGCAGTGGCCCCCAGCGTCAGGTCCTTGAAAACCAGGTGACGCGACTCGGCCTGAATGACCGTGTGAGGCTCGTCGGTGCGCAGAGTCACGACATGGTCTGCCGCGCGTACCAACGGGCTTCTATTTTCGTGCTTCCGTGTGTCGTAGCCGGTGACGGAGATCGCGACGGCATTCCCAACGTGTTGCTGGAGGCGATGGGCAGCGGGATTCCCGTGGTCTCGACCCCGGTTTCGGGGATTCCAGAACTCATCGAGTCCGAGCGCGACGGCTTACTGGTCCCTCCTAATGATCCGGCCAGCCTGGCCGACGCGCTCGACAGGCTCCTGACCTCTGCGGAATTGCGGGAGCGCCTGGGCCGAGCGGCCCGCGCTGAAATTGAAGCGCACTTCTCGATCGACCGCAGCTCGACGCAATTGCTGGCGCTCTTCCAGCGGGAAGCGGCCTCTTGACTCATACGCTCCGAAGGATGCCGACCGTGAACGTCGCCGAGGCGTTATCGGGGCGCACCAGGTTGGACGGCATCCGGTGGGTGCTGCTCTCCGCGGCGCCGCGCAGGGCATTACGGGATCAGCTGAAGGCCATGCTGTCAGCTCCGGCAATGCTGGGACCCTGTCGCCTTCGGCGCGCGAAATTCAAGCCTGGCCGCAAGCTCGATGCGTACTACGACGCGCTCGTTTACGACGAGAGCGTCAAGGGATATCGCCTTCGCCCGATCGCGGTGACCTGGGGAGAGGCGAAAGAGGCCGAGCGGCGTCACGAGACGGGTCTCGCCGAGATCCAGGCCGACGCCGTTCGTCAGGGGATGGCGGCGCCATTCTCGCGACTCATGACCGATCTCCCTGAGTGGGGCATGCGGGTCAGGGTTTCGCCGCTCGACGTGCGGTTCATCCAGCTCGTTCGTCTGTCGGATTCACGGTACGTGCACGACATGCTCGCGGCCGCGTACGCGGCGGCCGATAGAGCTTCGGATCAACCGCGCCCCGACCGGTACGTCGTCACCTCGATCCGCTACCGTCCGGGCCAGCGCCACGTCTTGCGCTATGACGCCGTGGACGCGGCGAGGGCCGAAACGGTGTTCGCCAAGCTTTACACCGGCGAAGACGGAGCGCGCGTGTTCCACAGGGCAACGCGGGCTGAAGAATGGCTGGCGCAGCACGGGGAGGGCGTGACGTCGGTACGGCCACTGGCCTACGTCGCTGAAGACGGAGTCGTGCTCTATCCAGGACTGTCCGGCTCGCCGCTCGCCAAACACCTGCGCCGCCCGAACCGCCGCGTGGGGTGGTGTTTCGAGCGCGTCGGGGTGGCTCTCCACGCCTTGCATCGTTTCCCTCCGGAGGCCGCCGGCCCGCTGCAACGTCACGACTTCGCGGCGGAGGTACGCCAGATCGCGCGGGCGAGCGAACACCTGTCCGTCCTCCTGCCGTCGGTGGGTGCCGTCATCGACGCGCTTCTGGACCGAGCGCAGGCACTACACCAGCGGCTCCCGCAGGAGCCACCAACATTCACGCACGGAGACTTCAAATCAGAGCACGTGTGGGTCGCCCCGGGCGGGCCGACGCTGATCGACTTCGATTCATCTCACCTGGCCGACCCGGCTCTCGACGTTGGGAAGTTTCTCGCCGACCTGCAGTTGTGGCACGTCACCCGTCAGCAGCCCGGACTCGAGCAGGCTCAAGACAGGTTCCTCGCCGGGTACGCGCCGGGCGCCCCGGCGGAGCGGCAGGTCCGGGCCCGCCTGTACGAGGTGGTCGAGTTGGTCAAGATCACCGCTCGACGCGTGCGCCTGTTCGACGACGGCTGGGCATCGCGAACCCAGCAGCTGATCCACCGCGCGCACGCCCTGATGAACGATCTCGCGCGTACGGCGTGACAATGCCACCGCTGGGCACGCGCGGACTCCTCGAAGCATCCGAGCTTCCCTCGGACCCGACCTTGCCTGGCCTCACACTCCTCGGCCATCCAGTGCAGCTGGTCGAGACGTTGTCGCGACCGTTGACGCACTGGCTCGGCCCCGATTCCCGCCTCATCGACAGTCGTGCCCACGTGCGCCGTCTGTCTCCGGGGAAGCGGTGCAGTGTCGAGCTCGAGCTGGTCGTCGATCGCGACAGTGGTGGACCTCCCGAAAGCCGGCGATTGCTCGGCAAGGTGTACCGGGAGGATCGGGGCGCCGTGGTGTACGAGACCCTGGGGGACCTCAGGCGCCACGGGTTCGGCGCGGGACGCTTCGTCGTTCCTCGGCCGCTGGCCTACTTGCCCGATCATCACCTCCTCCTGGTGACGTGGGCAGAGGGCGAGTCTCTCAGCTCTCTGTTCCTTGGCCACGCCGATGTCTCACAGCACATCGCCGGGGCCGCGGAGTGGCTGCTCCGCCTCCACCATTGTGGGGCTCGTACGGGCCGTCGCTATTCTTTCCCTGGCCACCTCCAGACATTAGCGAGTTGGAAGGAGCTTCTCACCGAAGCTCATCCCGCAGACGAACCCCTGTTGGCTGATCTCCTGGCTCGCTTCGAGGAGCGTGGCAAGGAACTATCCGGCCTGACTCCACGCCCCACCCACCGCGATTTCACTCCCGAACACGTGGTCGTTCACGGCGATCAGTTCACCGGCTTGGACTTCGACGAGTTTTGCCAGTACGATCCGCGGTTCGACGTCGCCCACTTCGGCGCTCATCTCCGGTTCCTCGGTCTGAAGCACTTCGGCACGCTGAATCACTTCGACTGGCTGGCGGACCGGTTCCTGGCTTGTTAC
>Ga0137363_10002254_pt1 | contig 11415 bp, 10 predicted proteins | sample MadtaG_FD_104800 | JGI IMG/M metagenome (GOLD analysis project Ga0137363, IMG submission 104800) | Vadose zone soil microbial communities from Angelo Coast Range Reserve, California, USA - Mad1_115_16 metaG | ecosystem: Environmental > Terrestrial > Soil > Vadose zone | place: USA: California...
CGGCTCTTCGCTTCGGCAAGTTTGGCGTCGCTATTGTAATGAATCGTGGCCAGCGGTTCTCCCTTTTCCACGCGATCGCCGATCCGCTTGTGGAATTCGAGCCCGACGCCGTGATCGATCTTGTCTTCCTTCTTTTCACGGCCTCCGCCGAGCATGGCGAGCGCGATGCCAAACTGCTCGCAGTTGGTGCCGGTGATGAAGCCGCTGGCGGAACTCGACACGTGGAAATGCAAGCGCGCGGCGGGCAGGCGTTGCGGCTCGTCAATGACGCGTTCATCTCCGCCTTGCAATCGAATCCCGTGACGGAATTTTTCGAGTGCCTGCCCGGTGGTGATCATGGTTTCGGCGAGGCGGCGGCCTTCTTCCACGCTCTTGGTTCTCTCCCCGAGATAGAACATCCACGCGGAAAGTTCGACGCTCAAGTCACGCAGATCGGCTGGGCCGCGGCCTTTGAGGACTTCGACGGACTCGGCGACTTCGTTCGAATGGCCGGCCATTCGGCCAAGCGGCTGATCCATGTCGGTGATGAGCGCTACTACTTTTTTGCCCATGCGCTTGCCGGTTTCCACCATGACTTCGGCGAGGCGAATTGAATCTTCCTCTTTCTTCATGAATGCGCCGGAGCCCGTCTTCACATCGAGGACCAGGGCGTCAATGCCTTCGGCAAGTTTCTTGCTCATAATGGACGCGCAGATGAGGCCAATATTCTCGACAGTCGAAGTAACGTCACGGAGCGCGTAGATTATCTTGTCCGCAGGAGCAATCTCCGCGGTCTGCCCGATCAAACCCATGCCGCATTCGCGCAGGACCCGGCGAAATTCGTCCAGCGACAGATTCACGTTGAAGCCTGGAATCGCTTCCAGTTTGTCGAGCGTGCCGCCGGTGTGGCCGAGGCCGCGGCCGCTGATCATCGGCACCGTGAGGCCACCCGCCGCCACGATGGGAGCAAGAATGAGAGAAGTCTTGTCGCCAATCCCTCCGGTGGAGTGTTTGTCCACTTTCTTGCCGGGGATTTCGGAATGGTTGAGGACTTCTCCGGAGTACAGCATTACTTCGGTGAGGGCCGCGAGCTCGGAGCGGTTCATGCCGCGGATCCACACGGCCATGAGCCACGCGGCCATCTGGTAATCGGGTATTTCGCCTCGAGCGTAGCCGGAAACGAGAAAATTAATTTCTTCGCGGGAGAGTTCCCCGGAATCACGTTTCTTGCGGATCAGGTCGACGGCGCGCATGCGTTTTGGAAAGCGAAGGGCGAGCGTAACATTCGCTGTACGGGGCGTCAACGCGATGCGCACGCTGAATTCGGCGATGGGCTACAGCGGCTGCTGCACGTCCGGCGGCAGGTTGGTTGTCTGACCGGCGATCACATGCCAACCATGAGGGGTGTCGATGTAAACATGTAAAACGCGGATCTGGCTGCTGACGTGTTGCCCATTCACGATGAACCGCGCGGACCACAGGCAAGTTGCGATTGCGGTATCTTCAAAAATGCGGACTTTGATGTCGGAGGCGTTGAACGATTCACGCTTGAAGGAAGGAGATTCGATCGTCGCAATCCACCGCTCCTTGTTTATCTGCTGGCCGTGAGAAAGCGTGCCGGAAAAATCATCACTGTAAACGCGATAAAAGAACGTACCATTGCTTAATTGGATGGCGCGCGCGGCTTCTTTTTCCAGACTGATGATCTCCTGCGTCTGCGCTTCGGGATCCTTGAATTCGGCATTCCTGACACACCGCTGGATGCAGGCCTCTTTCGAGGCATCTTGCGATTGAAACGAGGGAGCAAGCGTCAGTCCGATCGCCAATGCAGCGATCCACACCATCCTAGTCATGTTGAGTGCTCTCCTTCACTGAGTTGCCTAGTCCCACTGAAGTATATTTGATAAAAGGGCGAGGCCAAAGCACAGCGTACCTGGGTTTGCTAGAATAACCAATCCGGGGAAGACCTCACTTAATTGGGACTGTCATTTCAGGGGGAGCACGATGATCGACTTTAGCAGCAAAGGCCATGAAGCGGCCGGCGCCAGAAGTGACCGCCAAGCAACCAACTCATTGCCGTTTTCACGGCGACGTTTCCTCGCCAAGACATCGTCTTTCGGGGCATTTTGCGCCGTAGCGAAGCTGATTCCCTTGCCGGCGCTGGCGGCGGAAGTGGCGACCGACTCGCGGGTGTCTCAAACACCGATTGTCGATAAGGGCTTCGCGTCGGTGAGAAAGATCGGTGAAGGGCTGTACGCTACAATCTCCGACCCCTCGAAAGGATTTCAGACGGTTTGCAACGGGGGCTTCCTGGTTGGCAAAGATGGCGCGCTGTTGATAGAGGGTTTTATAAGCGCGCCCGGCGCCGCCTTTCAGATGGATGCTCTGCGGACGGTCAGCCAAGCTCCTGTAAAAGGCGCGCTGGACACGCACTATCACTTCGATCATTCGATGGGCAATGCGTTCTACGGTGCCAACGGGATTCCTTTGTGGGCTCATGCCAACGTGGCGAAGCGGATTGTGGAGAGTTATGGGGCGCTGCAGGGTGCCGACAAGGCGGCCTTCCTGGGACCCATCGAGAAGACGATAAAGGAGGCCAAAACGGAAACGGCGCGGAAACACCGCGAAGGCAATCTGGCCCATGCAACAAATCTGTACACCGCGACAAATTCCACGGTGCTGGCACTGCCGAATCATCCCATTGATCCGGCGAGGTTGCCGATGAAGGTGGACTTGGGCGGAGTAACCGCGGTGATCGAGAGCTATCCGGGACATTCAGGGACGGACGTAATCGTGCGGGTTCTGGAACAAAACGTGGTCTATGCGGGTGATCTGTTGTTTTCCGGCATGTACCCGGTCTGCTTCGACCCGCAGGCTACTGTGTCCGGATGGAGGGAGACGTTAAAAACATTCGCCTCCTGGGACAAGGACACACTGTTTGTGCCCGGGCATGGACCGATTTGCGGGCAAGAAGGGATTGCACTCTCCCGGGCGCTCTTCGACGACATCGAAGAGCAAGCCAAGAAGATGCACAAAGCAGGCGTGCCGGCAGCGGAGGCCGCGGACCTTTACGAAATTCCGGGAAAATACAAGAACGTCGGTATTTTTTCCTGGGACTTTTCCATTGGACCGGCGATTACCAAGCTGTACGCGCAGTGGCAGGGCAAGTAGCGGTCGGAGCGTTTCCTGCACACTTCGCGGCGGGGGCGGGATACCCCGAGAAACTAATCGGGCAGAACGCCGTCGAAGTTGCGAATGACACCGCCCGTGGCGGGCGAAGAAGATGTGCGGCTATCGCGGTCGCAAAGGATCGCCTGTATTCCCACGGACTGCGCCGCTTCGATTTCCTTCACCGCATCGGAAACAAACAAGAACTGGTGTGGCGCATACGAAAACGAAGCCGCGATTTTCTTGTAGCTTTCGCCTTCGTTCTTGGCTCCCACGCGGGTGTCGAAGAAAACAGAGATATGCGACGTCAGATCGCCCGAGGCCGTAGTGCGAAACAGGAGTTGCTGAGCGAGGACGCTTCCCGACGAGTAGATGCCGATGATTTTTTTCTGCCGCCGCCATCTTTCGAATGCGATGGGCACATCGGGAAAAACTTCACCGTGCAATTCCCCGCTCGTAAATCCCTGCTGCCAGATTCTTCCTTGAAGAGACTTCAGTGGCGTGCACTTGCTGTCCCGCGCGATCAGCCACTGACCGTAAGCGACGCTCGAACGCAGGCGCGCTTCTTCCGCATCGTCAAGCCAGCCAGGCGGTTCAAGGCCGTTGCGCTCATCCACCTGGTGTTGCGCGCGCAGATCCTGAATCAATGAATGAATTTCTGGATCTTGAGAGCGTTCTCGGAGAAACGATTCCAGCTTGCGGCTCGCATAGGGGAAAAGCGTTTCATAAACGAATTCCACGGGCGTTGTCGTGCCTTCGATGTCGAGAAGAATGACGCGTATCTGAGATTCGTCGATCGGAGACACGCGAGCTACTTCGCCGCCGTTTGCGACGGAATGTATCTGGGTCCCCAGCAAACGGGTTCGTAATTCCGGTCCACGCCGCTGCTCGTATAGTGGGGCGTCCAGCCGGACTTGTCCTGGAACAGACGGATGGCGCGAATGCGGCGGTCTCCGCAGAGATCGAACCAGTGCAGCGTGCCGCGCGGAACCCGAATCAAGTCACCGGCTTCCACTTCTATCGCGACAACCGGGCCCTGCTGCGGATGGATATGGAACAGGCCCCGCCCGTGGATGATGTAGCGAACCTCGTCCTCATCGTGGCGATGCTCAATGTTGAACTTGGACAGCATCGCATCCAGCCCAGGAGTATCCGCATTCACGTCGATCACATCCGCCGTGACGTAACCGCCCTGGCGCTTGAGCTCCTCGACTTGCTGGCTGTAGGCACTCAGCACTTGATCCGCAGAAGCATCCGAAGGCAGGTCGGCCGGAGACTCCCAGCGTTCGTAGTCAATGCCAATCCCCGCGAGGTAATCTCGCACCTCACTGTGTTCGCGGAGCGAACGGTTTTCATCGGGGATTCGAAGGACAGCCACGGCAATTTGCCTCCAGGCTCAGGCAGCGCGGGAATCATGCACTCTGTGCCGCACCGGAGCGAACCAGCACTTCCATCAGGAACTCCAAGATTTCAACATGGCGCTTGGCTTCCTGCAAGCCTGCACCCCAAGTATAAAGCCCATGCTCCCTCAGAAGAAAACCATGGATGCCGGGACTTTCCCGCAGGGTTTTCGAAACGCGTTCCCCCAGTTCAATCATGTCCTGCGAATTCTCCAGAATCGGCAGCCACTCGCGATGCTTGTGGGTTCGAACGCCTTCCAATCCTTTGAGCATTTCGTATCCTTGCAAGGCGATACCGCCCTGTGATGCATGCGAGCCCGAAAGGACGGTGCTCCAAACCGAATGAGTGTGCAGTACCGCGCCGGCATCTACTCCGCGTGCGATGGCGAGATGGAGCAGCGCTTCCGCAGACGGGCGGCCATCGCCGCGGACAACGTTGGCCGCGTCGTCCATCTCCAGAAACTGCGCGGGCGCAAGGCCGCCCTTGTCCAAGCCCGTTGAAGTAATTGCCAGGCGCAGCGGCTCGCGGGAAATCACCGCGCTGAAGTTTCCGCTCGTTCCCAAAACCCAGCCGCGCGCGTAGAAGCCCTTTCCAATCTCCGCCAAGTCCGCAGCTATTCTGGCAAAGCTTGGGCCCCCAGCTCGTGTTTGGCGAATTGCCTTACGCCTAGGTTCGCGTCTAACTCGTCTCTTGGGTTTCTTCATCACCACGCCGTTCAAAAATACTTCCATAGCCGAGCAAGGTGCGCCGTTCAGCATTCTACGACGTACCCCACACGGATGGAACGGGCCGGTGATTTTTGTCCGTGCGACAGATCAGAAATCCAATCTCAAAGAGAGCTGCCCGGTGCGGTTTCCGCTGTTCTCGGCGGGTTGCACGCTTTGCACGACGCCGAACGAAGATGCAGTGACGTTTGTCGGCGGCGGCGCAAAGTTCGGGTGATTCAGCAAGTTCGTAAACGTGCTTTCAAATCGCAGCCGGAGCCGTTCTGTAATCTGGAAGTGCTTCGCCAGCCCGGTAGCGATTGTGGTTGTGCCAGGGCCTAGGAGAATCCCGACGCCACAGTTCCCCACCGGCCCCGACGGAACTGGATTGAAGGCAGCGAGATTAAACATACTGCCGGTCGCGGGATTCGCGATATTGCCATTTCCAATACAATCAGGACGCTGAAAAGCTCCGCGATAGGAGATGTTCAGGTTTCCCGGATCGTAGCAGACCACGCCCGGCCCTGGTGGTGGGCAACTGGTGCTGGTGGTTGGCGTGAGATAAGGTCCCGTTTCCACAAACTGACCGTGCTCAACGACCATCCCCCAATCGCGACGTCCGCGATTCGATTCATGCCTGCGAAATGCTTGCGATTCTTGCCCACAGGTACATCATAAAGCGCGGACAGCAGGAATCGGTGCCGCCGGGTCGCGGTCATGTTGCCTCGGTTCGCTGCCAAATCAAAACGATTGGCAACGGGCGTTCCGTAAATGATTTCGGGGTTGAACGTCGTGGGTGCATCACCTCCTACATTGCCCAGGATCTTGGCCCACACATGGCTCGCCTGCAAATTCGATCCGCCCCGTGCGCGCAGGTTCAGCTCGGATTGCAATCCCTGATATCCAACGTGCCCGGCGTTACTGGTCGAAAGAATTCGGCCCCAGTTTGCGTATGGCTTGGGATTTGGATTGGGCGAAGTTGTGCTCGGCTCGACTTGGTTCAGATCCACGGTCTGGCTCATGCGGTACGAGCTCATACCCAAGTAACTTTCGCGCAAGGTCAAATCGCGTGCGAGTTCACGCTCCACTGTAAAGTTCCACTGCGCCGATTGCGGGTCGCGATAGTCCGTCAAAGTATTTTGGTAGAAATCGCCCGTACCTGCAATGAGCAATGGATTATTGGGAGTGCGCGCCGACGGGAACTGGTAAGTCGGCGCTCTCGTCTTGGGATCCGGATTGAAAGTCGTGCGCACAACCGACACGTCAATGTTCGTCGTATTGAAGGACAGTTGGCCAAGATTGGTCATCGTGAAGATTCCAAATCCTCCGCGCACCACTGTCTTGTTATTCCCAAACGGACGGTAAGCAAACCCGAGGCGCGGCTGAAAATTCCTTTTGTAGAATTGGCGGAGGCCGAGACCGAGACCGAGGGTGTTGGCGTGTTCCACTGGCGCACAAGGCAGCGAGGAGACTACCGGAGTACAGCCTTGCGCGGTGTACGAGGCCGTGTTGATGGATTCGAGGAAACCAGGACGCGGAACATTCCCTTGAGGAATGATGATTCCACCATTGCGCACATCAAAGGCCGTGAGATTCGCAAGGTCGCTGACGAACGGCGGCAGCGCCTGCCAGCGCATCCCAAACGAAAGCGTCAGCCGATTGTTCAGCCGGAATTCGTCTTGTCCATACAAACCCGTCTGGATCGTATGCGCGTGCACGTCTGGTCCGGATTGCGCTACATACGTCTTTGTCGGCAGCCCCAGCAGCAAATTTGCGAATGCATTCCCCGTGAAGATGCCCTGGTCAAACGTAAACGCGCCGAAATCATCCGCGCCTCCGAAGCTCTCCAGGTCCACATAAGCCACGCGCCGCACATCCACGCCGAATTTCATCGTGTGCCCTTGATCCACGTCACGTTGTCCGCAAACTGAATGGTTTGCGATTTCGTCGTTCCATCCTTGTCTCGCCCAATCGGCGAAAAGTTGCCAGGATCATCGCTGAAATTGAAAATCGGGAAGGCCCCCGCTTTGGAATGATCGCTGAGGTCAAGGCCCGTCAATCCCAATGTCGAAACGGCGCTAGCGCCTTGGATGGGAAAGAGGACCTGCAATTGCCACAGCGACACGCCGAAGCGAGCTTCGTTCACCAAATTGTTGGTGATCAAGTAGTTGTGCGAGACGATCAGGTTGTTGTTGTGCTCCGTATCATGGTCCGGTGGCAAAAAGCTGTTGAGCGCGCTCAGATAGGAATCGGTCAGCGATTGCGCGTTCAAACGTTTCCAGCTCCAACGCACAAACAATGATTGCTTGGAAGTGATCGTGCGATCCACGCGCAGGTCGAAGCCGTTCGTACCGCTGGGCGTGGGCGTCTGCTGCAGGTAGTTGGCTTGCGAGCCAAAGTTCGCTGCGCTGACATTGATGTTCGGCGCCGGAATGTAGTTGAGCAGGTTCGTCGCCACCGGATTGATGCAATCCTGGCTGCTTGTGCACTGGCTCCCACTCGGAATTTTGTTCCCCGCGTACGGCTTCCCTGTAAAGGGGTCGGTCAACACATTACCCAACGCAGAAAAGTCTCCGGTGCGCATAGCTGCCGTCGGAACAAATAAAAACAGCGGCGTAGAATACCTCCTGCGATTGCCTTCGTAATCCGCGAAGAAAAATGTTTTGACTTTGCCGCGATCCCGGCCCGGAATCAACACCGGCCCGCCCAAACTCCCGCCAAACGTGTGGAACACTTTGTGCGGTTTCAGCGTGCTTCCATTGATATTCGATCCCCAAACCGCCGCATCGAATGCGCTGTTCTGAAAGTACTCAAAGGCGCTCCCGTGAAATCTTTCGTTTCCGCTCTTGGTACTGATCGTGACGTCGCCCAGTTGGGAAAATTCCGCGTTGTTATTGAACTGCGTCACTTTGAATTCGCTGATCAACTCGGAAGAAGGGTTCATGTTTCCGAGCGCCCCGTTCTGGCGGATGTTGACGGTCGAAGAACCGTCGACCGAATATTGCACCTGGGAGGGAAGCCCGCCGCCGACCGAAACGTTTCCGTTGGCGTCCTGCTGGGCGCCGGGAACCGTGGCGAGCATCGCCAACGGGCTGGTGGTGGCACCGCGATAATTTACGGGCAGATTGGTGATTTGAGAAAAGTCCTGGTGTCTCCGATCGTCGCATTCTCGGTATTAATCACCGGCCCGGATTCTCCGCCGACTTCAATACTCTGCGCCGCCGAAGCCAATTTCAGCGCCACGTCCAGGCGAACGCTCTGCCGCGCATCCAGTTGCACGGCGGTCATCTTGTACTCGGCGAAGCCCGCCGCGGCAACCAGCAACTCGTAGTGACCCGGCTTCAGAGTGACGAAATGAAATGCGCCATCCGCGTCCGTTGCAGCGGTGTGCTGCGTATGGTCATCGACGTTTGTCAATATCACCTGGGCTCCGGGAACCACACCCTGGCCCGGATCCTTCACGACGCCGATCATCTCACCGAATGTGGATTGCGCCTCCAGTGGCGCCGCAGAAAAGTAAAACAACAAGATGGACAGACAGGCCACAGCAAAACGCAAATACGTGAACTGAACTTTCTTCATAAGGACACCTCATGTGAGCAACGTAGGGCACGAGGCATAAAGAAGCCGTAAGGATTTCAATGGAAAGTTCAAATAACCTGTAAACACATTTTTTCTGACTCGCGTACTAATTCCGGCAGAGAATCCAAAAATATAATTTGTTGCAGAAAACATTTAGCACGTAGGGCACAAGCAATGCATGCCCGAAACAACGCCGTACCGAAACCAGCTCATCCCTGCAATGGGAGGGCATCAAAAAAATCGGGCCTCCCCTTGATGCAAGCTGGAGGCCCGAACGTCGTTCGCATTTTGCGGCTCGAAAAAAAAATGCTCCTGTGATTAGAATTTCACGAGAATGGCCATGTTCAGGCGGTTCTCGGTTTTCCTCAGATCCGGGGTGAACCCTGGCACGAAGGCGCCGGGCGAACCGCAAATATTATTGCCGAGAACTGGAGTCGGGCAAGAGGTTGGCGTGACACCACCTGACCCCGAGAAATACGGCACGTTTGCCGCCCGATGGTTGTACTCCCAGCGGAACGTAATATATTGGCTGGGCATCCAGTCAAAAGTCCCCGACACATCCCAAGCCTTATACGGATCGCCCGGGTTCTGGGTGAAATAAGGCGTGCCCGAAGCAGCCGTCGCGCCATTAATCGGGGGCAGCAAGACCAGATATCGCCCGGGATTGCTAATCTGCCCGCCTCCGAGCGTCAGGCCATACTTGTCGTTGTCGAACCACAGGCGGTTGTAGAACATGTAACCCAGAAAACTCTGCTTCGGACCCTTCGCGGAGTTGCCAGCGCAACTGACGCCGCCGCCGTGCTCGCATCCCATGTCGCCGGTGAGTGAAAAGGCCGCCTTATCAAGGAACCTCTCCTGGTTGTCGTAATACTTAACTTCGATGCTGTCGTCCGTGTGATAGCGGATACGGCCCGGCGTGTTCAACGTATCCTCACCCAAGGCGTACTGATTCCCGAGGATCGACAGCCAGCCATTCGGCCGCCATAGGAATTGCACTCCGAAGCCTGGGCGGCTGTTGAAACGCCCATAGGATTGCCACCCATTCGTGAACCACGGCTCGATCTTCAAGTGCTCCGTCGGGAAAATCTGGACGCGAACGCCGTTGAAAAACCAGGGTGTGTTCGATGAAACATACGACGGCTGATACGCCCAATTGTCGAATTGGTAGTAGCTGAACAGCCCGATATACGACATGAAGATGCCGGCGTCGACGTTGATTCCATGCAGCGCGTTGAAATGGTAGCCACCGTACGCTTCCGAGATATACCGGTAAGCATTATCAAGATTCCATTGGCCGCGCGCAGGGCTGGCGTCATTGCGCGGTGTCGTTTGCGAATACAAGCCAAACTGCGTCATCACCCGGGCGCGGACGTTATCGTAATGAAAGTCGCCGCCGACACCAAGTTGCGTTACCTGGACTTCATTGGCCCTGAAAACTTCGCTCGACCCGCCGATCGTGTTGTCTCTGGGATGGTTGAAATCGTAGATGTAGTCGACGTCGGCCCGGATTTCCGGCGTAAAGAATTTCGTATCCATCGGCGATTCTTTGGTGCGTGCGTTCCCGTTCAGCCAGGTGAAATCGGCAAACGCAAACGGCTCCGTTGCTTGCACTTTCGCCGCACCCGATTTACCCTTTTCAGTGGCTTGCGGCGCGACGGAAGTGGCAACTTTTTCTGTAGGAATAACATTCGCATTCACTCCTGGAACTGTCGGTGCCGGTGTGACGCCCGCGGCGCTCGCCGCAACCGTGGATGTGGCTGGGCTCGACGAACCGGGCTGCGCAGACGCTGCCGCAGCTGCCGGAGCCGCTGGCGAACTGCCCTTGGTTTCGAGTTCCGCGACGCGTTTCTCAAGCAGTTCTACGCGATCGAGGAGCCAGCGCTCGCGCTCCGTCAACGGGGCGGGCGCCTCAATTTTGGCGCCATCGCTCTTTGCCGGAGTTGATTTTGTGGGTGGATTGCTCGTATCTTTATCATCGGCCAGCAAGCGATCCGGAACGATGCTGGCACATAGCAGTGCAGCAAGAAGAATTGGGAACAGTGTTCCAACGTGTTTGTACGCGCGCATTTCTCTCTCCTAAAAAAAGCCAAGCAACGGATTGTCAAAGGAACAGAATTGCTTCTTTGGCAGACGCAGAATGCTGCTTCGTGCCTACGAATACTAGCGTTCGGAACATTAGGAAATCGTAAGCCCGGCGTAAGGATGGGGTTAATGCGTAGAGTGCAAACTTTTCAAGAAATTGCCGGCGCGCCGCGATATCTCACGGGCAGATTGGTGATTTTAGAAAAGTCCTTCGTGTCTCCGATCGTCGCCTTTTCCGTATTAATCACTGGCCCGGACGAGCCGCCGCTCCTCAAACCCTCGGTCACTGCGAACTCAAAACCGTATGATCGCGTCGATGGCAAACATGAGCTGGCCACGGCGCGTGCCGTTATCCCAAGGCCTCGCACTCCAGGCATATTCCTTAGAAAATAGCCATAACCTCTAGGCGACTTGAGCTAAGGGCTCCAGGGTCACTTTGAAGCCCAGGCCTTCGAGCCGTTTGGTTAAGCGCCTGCGCAGGCCTTCTGGGTTCAGGCGA
>Ga0137363_10002260_pt1 | contig 11408 bp, 10 predicted proteins | sample MadtaG_FD_104800 | JGI IMG/M metagenome (GOLD analysis project Ga0137363, IMG submission 104800) | Vadose zone soil microbial communities from Angelo Coast Range Reserve, California, USA - Mad1_115_16 metaG | ecosystem: Environmental > Terrestrial > Soil > Vadose zone | place: USA: California...
CAGGAGGTCCTCCAGCGAGGACATGTGGCGAGAAGCGACGTTGAGACGGCTCTTGGCCTCGAGGCGCCGGATGACGCGACTGAGATCGGGGATGGCGTCGCTCATGCGGGCAACGCGGTCAGCGGCGAGCGACGAGCCGCTTGAGCATATGGAGCGCCACCGGCTTGGCGCGGCGGCCCACCTCGTTCACGGGACCCACGCACGACGGACAGCCGGCGGGACACGCGCAGCTCTCCAGCGTCTCGAGGCCGCGCGCGAGGAGCTCCGGCAGCACCTCGAAGATGCGCTCGGCGAGCCCGATGCCACCCGGCTGGTTGTCGTAGAGGTAGATGGTGGGGGTGAACTCGTCACCCTGGACGAGCTGGGCGCGCATCGTCTCTCGGGTGACCACCTGCCCTTCCGCCGACGGCGTGCCGTCGCCGAGCCACGCCCCGATGTCGCGGATGTCGCAGAGGAGAAAGATGGGGGCGAGCGAGTGGAGCAGGCGCGTCAGCGCGCGCAGCCCGTCCACGAGCTCGTCGCGGTGGGACGAGATCTCGGCGAGCGTGGCGGGGGCGACGTTCAGCCAGGCCGCCGTCGTCTGCATCTCCTGCTGCGGCAGCTCGACCTCGCCCGAGCCGACGTTCTCCATGGTGCCCATCTTGATTTTCTTGAAGCCGACGACCTTCTCGGCCACGAGCACCTCGCCCTGCTCGGCGATGAGACCGGGAGTCTCCTGCTTCGTGAACCGCTGGAGGATCCACACGCCCTTGGCGCTGATGGCATCCGTGAAGTAGTCGACCATGACCTTCTTGACGTAGGCGACTTTCTCTTCGTCCTCGCGATAGTGGAGCTCCTGGACCTCGAACGGCTCGCCCTCGACCATGTAGATGGCCTTGGGATAGATCATCGAGAACGCGCTCTTCCAGTCCACCTCGGCGATAATCTGGCGGCGCTTGGCCTGCTTGTCGTCGCGCGCCGTGGTGTCGATCACGAGGAAGTTGTCGGAGGTGACCGTGCGGAGCGAGATGTGGTCGGCCGGATAGGTCTCGGAGGTCCAGTGGAACTGCTCACCCGCGCGGTGGAGCAACCCCTCTTCCTCGAGCGCGGCGAGATGCGGCTGCACGTCGCCGCCGAAGGTTTCCTGCCCGCCGAAGGGCAGCTCGAAGGCCGCGCACTTGAGGTGGTTGACCAGGATGAACGGGTTCTCGGGGTTGATGCGCGCGTGCTCGGGCGGCGCGCCGAAGAGGTAGTCGGGGTGGGTGGCCAGGTATTGGTCCATGGGCGAAGAGGTCGCCACCATGATGGCGGCTGACCAGCTGCTCCGCCGCCCCGCGCGGCCCGCCTGCTGCCACATGGACGCGATGGTACCGGGATAGCCCGCGAGGACCGCCACGTCCAGGTGACCGATGTCGATGCCGAGCTCGAGCGCGCTCGTGGCGACGACCCCCAGCACTTCGCCCGAGCGCAGCCCCTGCTCCACCTCGCGCCGCCGCAGCGGCAGATAGCCTCCGCGGTAGCCCCGGACGATACCGGCGTCTCCCGTCTTGTCCTCGACGCCTCTCTTGATGGTGGAGAGCAGTACCTCCGTGGACAACCGGCTCTGAGCGAAAACAATGGTGGCGATCTTCTCCTTGAGGAGCCGGATGGCGAGGGTGGCCGCCTCGCCGAGATAGGGAGCACGGATGCCCAGCTCGGCGTTGACGACGGGCGGGTTGTAGCAGAGGAAGAGCTTTTCGCCCGTCGGCGCGCCGCTCTCGCTCACCTCGCTGACGGCCTCACCCGTCAGTCGCTCGGCCAGCTCGCGGGGGTTGGCGATGGTCGCCGAGGCCATGATGAACTGCGGCGAGGCGCCGTAGTGGCGGCAAATGCGCTTGAGCCGCCTCAGCACGTTCGCGAGATGGCTGCCGAACACGCCGCGGTACGCGTGGAGCTCGTCGATGACCACGTAGCGGAGGTTCTGGAAGAGGTTCACCCACTTGGTGTGGTGCGGCAGGATCCCCGAATGGAGCATGTCGGGGTTGGTGAGCACGAGATTGGCCCGCGCGCGCACCGAGCGGCGCGCGTCCTGCGGCGTGTCGCCATCGTAGGTGAACATGCGCATGTCGGGCAGTGTCTTCGCCAGCTCCATCAGCTCGGCCAGCTGGTCCTGGGCGAGCGCCTTGGTGGGGAACAGGTAGAGAACGCGCGTGTCGGGCTGCTGCACGAGGGCCTGGAGCACGGGCAGGTTGTAGCAGAGCGTCTTGCCGGACGCGGTCGGCGTTACGACGACCAGGTTCTCGCCCTTGGCGACGGTGTCATACGCCTTGGCTTGATGCGAGTAGAGCTGCTGGACTCCGCGCCCGCGGAGCGCTTCGAGCAGGCGCGGATCGAGCGACGAGGGAAACGGCGCCAGGATCGCGGGCTTGGCTTCGAAGTGGCGCGTGGCGGTGATGAGTGGGCCGGTGCGGGATGAAGTCAGGAGACTATCCAGGATCTCCTGTAGCGACATGGCTCATCCTATGTTTAGTGCGAGAGCCTTGTCAACTTCCGGCGGTCGTGACACCGTGGACGCATGCTCCGGCTCCTGCCGCCGCACTGCCGGACGGGGCTCCTCGCGTGAGGCGGTCCCCCGAGTGGCGGCAGTCGGATCTGCCCCAGCCGCCTCCCTATACCTTTGGCAACGTGGTGCGCGTGATCGGCCCCGGCGCCATACTGCTCGGCCTGTCACTTGGCTCGGGCGACTGGATACTCGGGCCGGCAGCCACCGCCCGCTGGGGTCCGGAGATCCTTTGGATCTGCACGGTCTCCGTCCTGCTGCAGGCGCTCCTCAACACCGAGATGGCCCGCTACACGCTCGCCACGGGCGAGCCCATCTTCGCGGGCTTCATGCGCGTCGCGCCGGGACCGCGCGTCTGGGGACCTGTCTACGCCTTCCTGCATCTGGCGCAGGTAGGCTGGCCGGGCTGGGCATTGGCCGCCGCCACCGCGCTCACCGCTGCCTTCCTTGGCCGCATGCCTCGCGGGGAAGATAGGGCCGTGGTCTTGGGGCTGGGCTACGCGATCTTCCTCGGAGCCGTCGCGGTGACCCTGCTCGGAGCGCGGGCCCGGAGAGCGATCGAATGGGCCGAGTGGGCGGTGATGGCCTGGACGCTCTGCTTCCTGGCCATCCTCGCGCTGCTCCTCGTTCCCTGGAAGATCTGGCGGGCTGTCGCGGTGGGCTTCGTGTCGCCCGCCATGCCCGCCGACTCGGAGCTGGGCATCGACTGGGTGCTGCTGGCGGCCTTTGCCGCGTATTCGGGTGGCGGCGGCGCCATCAACGCGACCCTCACCCACTGGCTTCGAGACAAAGGCTTCGGCATGGCGGGCACGATTGAAAGCCGGCGGGTGGTGGTGGGTGGCGAGAGCGTCCGCTTCGCGCGCGACGGCATGATCTTCGAGCCGACTGAGGCCAATCTCGTCAAGTGGCGCCAGTGGTGGCGCTATCTGAGAACGGACTGCTGGTACTTGTGGACGGCCGGCTGTCTCGCCAGCATGGCCTTGCCCGCGCTGCTCGCCGCGCATTTCGCAGGCCCAGGGGCGATCTGGACGGGCCTGACCGCGCCGACATGGCTCGCGCAAGGCGTGGGCTGGCGCCACGGCTTCGTGCTCTGGACGCTCATCCTGCTCACGGGCTTCGCGATTCTGGGCCTGACCCAGGTCGGTATCGTCGACGGCTTCGTGCGGAGCGTGACGGACATCGTGTGGACGGCCCGGGCGCGGAGCCGCGTGCCCGGCGCCGAAGGCCCCGCCAGCGGGCTCTACTACGCGGTGCTCGTCACCTTCACGGCAGCGGGCTGCGCCGCCATGACGCTCGGCGACTCGTTCCAGCTCATCCTGATCGGCGCCAACGTGGCTGCGCTCAACTTCGTCGTGCTTTCCCTTCACACTCTCTGGATCAACCGCGCGCTGCTGCCGCCCGACCTCCGCCCCTCCCTCTGGCGTGAGCTCGCGGTGCTCGCGTGCGGGGCGTTCTTCGCGGCCCTCATCGTCAAGGCTCTCCGCGAGCCGGCGTGGCTCGCGGGGCTCCTGATCTAGTCCGGAATCCTCGGGAGGGCCATGCGCTCTCACCGCATCCGATTAGATCTCTATCCGGTAGACACGAGCGGCTGTGTCGTGGAACATCGCGGCGCGCTCGGCGGCCGAGTAGCTCTTGGACAGCCGTTTGAAGGCGTTGTACATCACGTGGTAGGAGTAGGACACCTTGTCAACCGGGAAGTTGCTTTCGAACATGCACCGGCTGGGTCCAAACTGCTCGATGCAGTACGTCATCAGGGGCGTCATCGATGCCGCCAACTCTTCCGACCCGATCGGCGTGGCTCGAGCATGCCAGTCAAAACCGGTGCGGGGCATACCGATGCCGCCGAGCTTGACGTAGACGTTGCGGCACGCGGCCACCGCGGCGATTCCGCGCCGCCACGTGGCCATCACCTCGTCGTCCCGGTGTCCGTAGGGGCCCACCCGCAGCAGCCCCCCGATATGGTTCAGGATGATCGTCAGGTCGGGGACAGCCTTGGCGAAAGCCGCCAGCTCGGGAAGCTGCGGGAAGTACATCCACCCTTCGAGGGACAACCCCATCCGTGCAAGCACCCGGGCGCCGGCCCGGAAACCGTCGCTACCCAGCTGCCCCTCCTGCTTGTGCGCGGCCGTGTTCTCCACCTCGGGGTGGGGATCCCACGTCACCGAATGGCGGATGCCCCGAAACCGGTTGGGGCTGGCCGACTGCAACGCTTCCAGCACCGGCTCCACCCGCGCACCGAGGTTCAGGTTGGCGTGACCGACAATCGCGGCGGCGGCTCGGCCGGGACCATACAGACCGCTCGCGCTGGCCGCGGCCAGCCCCTGGACGAATTCGACCTCGCCTACGGGACGCAGCTCCTCCGGTCCGTCGGCGCGGTACATCGCCCGTGCCTCGATGAACACGGTGGACCGCACGTTGTGGCCGCTGTTGATGTCGGCGGCCAGCTCGTGGAGGAGATATCGCTGGTAGGGTATGCGCCCGCTGCGGAAGTCCCAAAAATGGTGATGGGGATCACAGATCGGTATCTCCGGCTCGACGGTCGGCTCCTGAGTCAACGCGAGCCAGTCATTTCCTCCGAATGGCACGATGGCACCTCCATGACCGGATGTGAACGATGGCCGTGGCGCTCCCGGTCGAGCTCGCTAGCCTTCCCTCAACGGCACGACGGCGTAGAAGCGCGGCTGATCCCCGACGACCCGCGTGATGTGGCCTTGCCCTGTGAGGTCTTCCGCCAGCACCACATCTCCCGGCCCCACCCGAGCGACCGTACCGTCTCCCACTTCGATCTCCGCCGTGCCCGACAGCGAGAGCGAGTACTGCCGTCTGGGAGCGCAATGCCAATCGAGTACGTACCCGGGGGGCGAGACTCGAAACACGATGCCGGCGGCGGGCTCCATCGAGGTACCTTCGCCGTGGGCGCCTTCGATGTCGACGAAGGGCTGCATCGCGAGGGGCATCTCGGCGATGCGTGATTGTCCATTCGCGCCGCTGTAGACACGCCAGATCTTCGGCATACTCGCGGGCACCCCGCCGGCCCTCGCGAGATCCTGCGCCGTGACCGGCGCGCCGTCAAGAGGAAGGAGATCCGCCCGTTGCGGGCGAGAGATCGGAGCTGTTAGGACTGGGCCGGAGTCTTCAACCCGCTACGCGGTCTTTCGTGGATGACCCAGCCTCATGACGGGAGTGCTCGCGACCCTTCCAGGGGTATGGGAAGAGAGCCTGCCAGAGAGCCGGCGCGGCTCGAGCTGCCTGCGGGCCTTTTTCGCTGAGCTCCGCCAGTACAGGCCCTGCTCGACCAGAAGCCACAGAGGCACAATGAGCGCCAACAGATAGCCGATCGCCGTGTTCAGCTCCATGTCCCGATCCCTCCTCGCAGTCAGGAACCCATCGTGACTCACGCGACTCAAGATCTGCCGTGGATGACGCAGGAGCCGTGCCACTCGGAACTGATCGCAGAATCGGGGGCTTACGTGAATCAGGACGAAGCAGCCATGGAATGCTGCCCGAATGTGAAAGGCGGTCTTCTGGCGTTATGCCTTATCAGGCCGGATCCCAGACCCCGTCAGGCTAGCCAGACGTCAGGCCAGATCGAATACGAGCACTTCGGCCCGCGCCGAAGCGGTGATCTCGAGCGCCGCCTCGTCGCTCACCGCGGTGCCGTCGCCGGCGCCGAGCGCCGTGCCCTTGAGACTCACCGCGCCCCGCGCCACCTGAAGCCACGCGTGACGCCCGGGCCTCAATGCATGACGCACCGACTCGTCAGGCTCGAGCAGGGCCGTCCACAGGTCGGCGTCCTGATGGATAGTGACGGCGCCCTGCCGCCCGTCACCAGCGGCGATGAGGCAGAGGTGGCCGCGTCGTGCCTCGGTTGGGAAGAGCTTCTCCTCGTAGCTGGGCGGGAGCCCGCGCTGGTTGGGCAGGAGCCAGATCTGCAGGAGGTGTACGGGCGTCTCGCGCGACGGGTTGAACTCGCTGTGCGTCACGCCGGTGCCGGCGCTCATCCGCTGTATCTCGCCCGGCCGGATGGTGGACCCATTGCCCATGCTGTCCTTGTGCTCGAGGGCTCCCTCGAGCACCCAGGTCAGAATCTCCATGTCCCGGTGCGCGTGCGTGCCGAACCCCTCGCCCGGCTTGACGCGATCCTCGTTGATGACGCGCAGCGCCCGGAAACCCATCTGCCTGGGATCGTGGTACGAGGCGAACGAGAAGGTGTGAGAGGTGTCGAGCCAGCCGTGGTCGACATGCCCGCGCTCGGCTGCCGGTCTGACGGTGATCATGGCAACTTGATGATAGCGCCCCGCGCAAGGACCAGGCGCACGTCGCCCAGGGCTCCGATGCGCTCGTGCGCTTGCCCGGCCACGGCGAGGAGGTCGGCCGCGTAACCCTCCGCCACCCTGCCGGTCTCGCCGCCCAGCCCCAGCGCCTCGGCGGCCACCGAGGTCGCCGAGCGGATCGCCTCGAGCGGCGTCATCCCGTACTCGACCATGAGCTCGAGCTCGGGCAGGAGACTTCCGTGAAAGTTGAATGGCGTGCCCGAGTCGGCGCCGGCGGCAATGCGCACTCCCGCCTTGGCCGCGCGCTGGAAGCTCGCGATGTGGTGCGGCATCACGGCGTCGGACTTCCGCACCATGAACTCGGGGATGCCGGCAGCGAGGCCGCCGGCGGAGATGGCGGCCGGCGCGGCCAGCGTCGGTACGAGGAACACGCCCTTGCGCTTCATGGACGCGATGATCTCGTCGGTCAGGAAGATGCCGTGTTCGATGGTCGTGATGCCGGCCTCCACCGCGTCGGCGATGCCGGCCGAGCCTTGCGCGTGCGCGGCGGTGAGCCGTCCCGACTTCCTGGCCTCCTCGACGCCGGCGCGCATTTCTTCGAGCGTGAGCTGCGGCGAGCCCGGCTCGACCCCCGGCGTCATCACGCCGCCCGTCGCGATGAGCTTGATGACATCGGCACCCGCCTTGAGCTGCTCGCGCACGGCTTTGCGGACGTCATCGGGCCCGTCGGCCTCGCGACCGATGAAGCTGCCGTGGCCGCCGGTCATGCATACCGCGCGCCCGGCCGCCACGATCCGCGGACCGGAAAAGAGCCCGTCGGAGATGGCACGACGCACCGAGAGCTCGACGTAATCGCGTCCGCCGAGATCCCTGACCGTGGTCACGCCCGCCTCCACCGACGCCTTCGCCCGCAGGAGCGCCTTGAGCGCGGTCAGCGCGGCGGGCTCCTCCTTCAGCACCCGCACGGGATCTGCCTCGGCGCCGAAGCACAGATGCACATGGCAATTGACGAGCCCGGGCAGGAGCGTGCAGCCAGAGAGGTCGATGCGCCTGCCGCGGGGGGCGCGCGCCTCGTCGACCACCGACGCGATGCGCCCGCCCTCGACGACCACGGCGCGGCCCCGGACGGGCTCGGCGCCCGTGCCGTCGATCAGCGATGCTCCCACCAGCACCAGGCTCTCCATGGCGGTCCTCAGACGTTGAGGCGGGGATCGAGCGTGTCGCGAAGACCGTCGCCCAGGAGATTGATCCCGAGCACGGTCATGAGGATGGCCAGGCCGGGGAAGGTCGCCAGCCACCAGGCGGTGGAGAGGTAGACGCGGCCGTCGGCGAGCATGCCGCCCCACGTCGGCGTGGGGGGCTGGACGCCCAGCCCCAGAAAGGACAGCGCGGATTCGATGACGATGACGCGAGCCATGTCGAGCGTGGCGACCACGAGCCACGGCGTGAAGGCATTCGGAAGCACGTGGCGGACGAGCACGCGCCCGTCGCGGCTGCCGAGCGCGATGGCCGCCTGGACGAACTCGCGCTCGCGGATCGAGAGGACCTCGCCGCGGACCACGCGCGCATAGACCACCCACGAGGACACCCCGATCACGATGATGATGTTGCGCAGGTTCGGGCCCAGGACGCCGATGACCGCGATGGCAAGGAGGATGAACGGGAAGGCCAGCTGGATATCGGCCAACCGCATGAAGAAATCGTCCACCTTGCCGCCGAAGTAGCCCGCGACGAGCCCGATGGCCATGCCGAGCACGCCCGAGATCAGCACGGCCGAGACGCCCACCACGAGGGCGATGCGCGAGCCGAAGATCACGCGCGCCAGGATGTCCCGCCCCAGGTGGTCGGTGCCCAGCATGTGGATGCGACCGGCGGCGGTCTGCCAGCCCGGCTCCTTGAGGCGCTGGTTGATGTCCTGCTCGAGCGGGTCGAAGGGCGTGAGCCAGGGGGCGAAGAGAGCGGCCAGCAGCACCACGAGGACGACGCCCAGCCCGAAGATCGCGGTGCGGCGCCGCGCGAGGCGCTTGAGCGTCACGAGCCACTGCCGCTCCTCGACGGGGGCGGGCGCCCGCAGCGCGACGGCGACGCCGTTGGGCGGCGCCATCAGTGGAACCTGATCCGCGGATCGAGCCAGGTGTAGGCGACGTCCACGAGGAAGTTGAGAAAGACGAAGGTGCTGGCGAGGATGAAGACGGCCGCCTGCACCACGGGATAGTCGCGGTTGAAGATGGCCTGCACGGAGAGGCGTCCGACCCCCGGCCAGGCGAAGATGGTCTCGGTGATGACCGAGCCGCCGAGGAGCGTGCCCAGCTCGATCCCGACGATGGTGACGATGGGAATGGACGCGTTCTTGAGCGCATGCTTCCAGACCACCGGCTGCTCGCTGACCCCCTTGGCCCGCGCGGTGCGGATGTAGTCCTGCCCCAGCACCTCGAGCATGCCGGAGCGCGTGAGCCGCGTGATGCGCGCCGTGGTGAAGAGCCCGAGGGTGACCGCGGGCAGGATGAGGTGCTGGAGGTCCCCGCGCCCCGAAGAGGGCAGCCAGTTGAGCCGCACCGAGAAGACCAGGATGAGCATGATGCCCAGCCAGAAGGTCGGCATGGCCTGGCCCATGAGCGCGACCACGGTCGACACGTAGTCGATGGGCGTGTTCCGCTTGACCGCGGAAATGATGCCGGCGGGAATGGCGAGGCACAGCGCGAGGAGGAGCCCGGCCCCGGCCAGCTCGAACGTCGCGGGCAGCCGCTCCAGGACGAGGTGCATGGCGGGCTCGCCGTGGCGGACCGACTCGCCGAAATCACCGTGCAGCGCGCCCTTGAGAAAGCGGACGTACTGCACCGCCACATGATCGTCGAAGCCCATGGCCTTGCGGAAACGCGCCACGTCCTCGGCCGTCGCGTCGGGCGGCAGGAGCAACGCCGCGGGGTCACCCGTGAGATGGAGAATCAAGAAAACGACGACGGATACGCCGAAGAGGACCAGCACCGCCTGCCACAGGCGTCGCAGGAGGTAAGACCTCACGCGGTGGCTTTCTCCAGGCGCGCGACGGCTTCGATGTGGGGCGTGTGGGGGAACATGTCCACGGGCTGCACCCACTCCAGCCGATAGCCGCCGCGCACGAGCTCGCCCAGATCCCGCGCCAGCGTGGAAGGGTTGCAGGACACGTAGACGATGCGCGCGGGTCCCATCTGCAGGAGCGCGCGTAGCGCCTTCGGGTGGAAGCCCGCGCGCGGCGGATCCGCCACGACCACCTGGGCCCTCACACCCTGGGCAATGAGCGACGGAAGCGCGAAACGAACCTCACCGGCGAGAAAGGTGCAGTTGGCGATGCCGTTGGCGGCCGCATTGCGGGCGGCGTCGTCCACCGCGGCCTGCGTCACCTCGACACCGTAGACCCAGCGGCAGCGCCCGGCCAGCTGCAGGCTGATGGCGCCCGTGCCGGAGTACAGGTCCAGCACGGTCTCATCGCCCGTGAGACCCGCGGAGTCGAGCACGAGGGAGAAGAGCCGCTCGGCCTGCGCGGTATTGGTCTGGAAGAAGGAGTTGGCCGAGACCTGGAACTGGAGCCCGCCCACCGACTCGAGAATGTGATCGCGGCCTCCGAGGAGGTGCTCCTCGACTCCCACCGCCACGCTCGCCTTCTTGGGGTTGACGTTCATCACCACGCTCGCGGTCCGCGGCATGCGCGCCGCGAGCCGCGCGGCCAGGGGCGCCAGTTCGGACACCGCCGGCGAGGAGGTCACGACGTTGACCATGCTCTCACCCGTCCGGTAGCCCTCCCGCAGCATGAGGAAGCGCAGAAGCCCCTCTCCCGCGTCCTGCTCCCACGCCCCGAGCCCGCTCTCCCCGAAGAAACGCCGCGCCTCGTCGAGCAGCGCGTTCATGCGGTCGGACTGAAGCAGGCAGCGCTCGACGTCGAGAACGGAGTCGTAGCGCTCCGCCTCGTGAAGTCCCACCGTCAGGCCCACGCCGTCCCTGGCGCGCGCGATCGTGAACTCCATCTTGTTCCGGTAGCCGTCGGTCTCCGAGGCGCCGAGAATGGGGCGGACGTCAACGGGGCCGAGCCCTCCGAGCCGCTCGAGCGCGTCGGCGACCTGCTTGGCCTTGAACGATAGCTGCGCCTGGTAGTCGACGTGCTGCAGCCGGCAGCCGCCACAGCGCCCAAAATACGGGCACGGGGCCTCGATGCGGTGCGGCGACGGGGTCTCGATGGCTTCGATCCTGCCGCGACCGAAGCGGGAGCGGGCTTGGTCGAGGCGGACGCGGAGGCGATCGCCGGGCACGCCGCCCCGGACGAAGACCACGTAGCCGTCCGCCCGCCCCACGCCCTCTCCGCCGAATGCGAGGTCGTCGATGGTGAGAGACAAGATATGACCGCGCTGGGGTCGGGGCATGGCAGCCCATGATAAGGGCCGCTCCGGGGGGAGTCAATTTGGCGCCCTCCACACTGCGCTCGTATCAGTGTGGCAGCGGAGGACCGCGTCAAGTATGATGGAACGCACGATGGGCACCCGCGGCGGCCTTAGTCCGGTGAGGGTCGGCAAGCTGCTGACCGCGGCGGTCCCCGCTTTGGCAGAGCGGATGCTCGAGCGGGCGGGACGCCGGGAGTGGACGGA
>Ga0137363_10002268_pt1 | contig 11393 bp, 10 predicted proteins | sample MadtaG_FD_104800 | JGI IMG/M metagenome (GOLD analysis project Ga0137363, IMG submission 104800) | Vadose zone soil microbial communities from Angelo Coast Range Reserve, California, USA - Mad1_115_16 metaG | ecosystem: Environmental > Terrestrial > Soil > Vadose zone | place: USA: California...
GGTTGATGCTGCTTATTGGGGTCCGGATGCTCGCGGGCGGCGCAAAAATGACGCACCTGGAGTTGTTGTTGCCAGTGGCTACGCCGATGATCTGCCGCGCTATCGTCAATGGTTTCAGGCGACAAGGCTGGTTTGTGGTGGATTCCTGCATCGTTTCGGTCAAACAGCAAGGGGCAGGTGATCGATAGCTATCCAAAATTACGCCGGACTTGGGCCAACCTGATTTTCCACGACCGCTACCATTCGGTCATCTGGCAGGCGGCTGAAAACATCGGGGACCCAAAACCCTACACCAACGATTCGCCCGCTACGACAAAACTTTACCTTTCTTGACTGTCTCTTCACCGGTCCTTTGCCGCTTCCGGGAGTCTATGCTTTCAGCACGGACCGCTGTGCGTAGGAGGCACACACCATGAAAGCGGACCGATTCGTCATCAGTTCGAAGTTGCTGGCTGCTCTTGCCTCATCCGCTCTGCTTGCGGCCGGAGTTGCCGCGCAACAGGCGCCCAACCCAAGCCCCTATCCGGAACATGGTCAGGTCATCTCCACCCGCCTTGCAGCCGAAGCGGTCGGAAGCGCGGGCAGCGTTGCTTCCTTGAAAAGGTCGATCTACCGCGTGGATTGCGGTGACCTCTACTACGATCTTCAGGGAGGCCGAAAACCGTCTCTCGCCGTCGGCGAGAATGTTACCTTGCGAATAGAAAAGCAAAAAGCCTATCTGGACGACGGCAAGAATGGCAAACGTTACAACATAGTCGGAACCGGCAAGTCCGATCAGAAGCAGAGTCCCCAACCAAACTAGAGCGACCGCGCCAGCGCCGACCGACCAGTCGTGCATCGATGAAGGGTCGCTTGGCTATTTATGGGTTGACCCTGGAGAGTATTTCTCCGTGCCTCGGTGGTAAAAACTACTGCGCAGCCACTTCCAGCTTGGCGGCGTAGTGGCTTTCCACGTAGTCGTTCAGGATCGCGAGGAACTCGGCGACGATCTTGTCGCCTTTCAGGGTGGTGAACAGGCGGCCGTCGACGTAGACCGGGGCTTTCGGTTCTTCGAAAGTGCCGGGCAGCGAGATGCCGAGGCTGGCGTGCTTCGATTCGCCGGGGCCGTTTACGACACAGCCCATCACCGCGACCTTCATCTCTTCGACGCCCGTGTAGTGGTCTTTCCATACGGGCATCTGCTCGCGCAGGTAGGTCTGGATCTGCTCGGCCATTTCCTGGAAGAAGGTGCTGGTGGTGCGGCCGCAGCCGGGGCAGGCCGTGACTTGCGGGGTGAAGCTGCGAATGCCCAGGGATTGCAGAATCTGCTGGCCCACACGAACTTCTTCGGTGCGATCGCCTCCGGGGGCGGGTGTTAGCGAGACGCGAATCGTGTCGCCGATCCCTTCCTGGAGAACGACCCCTAACGCGGCGGCCGAAGCCACGATCCCTTTGGCGCCCATGCCGGCTTCGGTGAGTCCGAGGTGGAGGGGATAATTGCAGCGCGCGGCGAGTTCGCGGTAGACGTCGATCAGGTCCTGCACGCCACTGACTTTCGCGCTCAGGATGATCTGGTCGGAGCGCAGGCCATACTTCTCGGCGAGCGCGGCGGAGTTCAGCGCGCTCACTACCATGGCTTCCATGGTGACTTCGCGGGCGTCTCTCGGTTCGGGGAGCAGGGAATTCTCGTCCATCATCTTGGTCAGCAGGGCGCTGTCGAGCGAGCCCCAGTTGACGCCGATGCGGACCGGCTTCTGATTCTTGACCGCGACCTCGATCATGGTACGGAAGTTGTCGTCGTTCTTGCGGCCGACGCTCACGTTGCCAGGGTTGATGCGGTACTTGGCAAGAGCACGGGCGCATTCGGGATACTTGGTCAACAGCAGGTGGCCGTTGTAATGGAAGTCGCCAATGATGGGAACACGGATGCCCTGCTTGTCGAGCTCGTCAACGATGGGCGCGACGGCGGCGGCGGCGTCTTCGTTGTTGACGGTGACGCGAACCAGCTCCGAACCGGCGCGGGCGAGGGCAGCAACCTGCTTGACGGTGGAGGAAATGTCGGCGGTGTCGGTATTGGTCATGGACTGCACCACAACCGGTGCATCACTGCCCACGCGGACGCCGCCAATGGAGGCGGTCACGGTTTTTCTGCGCCGAATGTATGCCATGGGAAGAACCAGTTTATCACGCGAAAAACGGGACCCAGCCCTGAGGCGCGCTTGCCAGGGTTGCTAACCTGCTGATTCGTAAGAATAACCACCAAAGACGCGAAGAGCGCCACGAAGGTCAAAGCGTGGTGCTGCCTCGCGTCCTCCGGTGGTGAATGCCTTGGGGACTCCTCAGCCGCCTAGCGGCCAGCGCTTCACGATGTCGTTGTAGATGACGGTGACCGCGAATAACACCAGGAAAACAAACGCGGCCTGGTAGATGCGCTCCTTGATCTGCAGGCTGATGTCGCGGCGCATGAGGCCTTCGATCAGGAGCAGGAGGATCACGCCCCCATCGAGAATCGGAATGGGCAGCAGGTTGAAGATGCCGAGGTTCAGGCTGATGCCTGCAGTAAGGCTGAGCAAAGGCATCCAGCCCTTTTCGGTGACGGCGTGGCCGATGGCGCTGCCGATACCGATGGGGCCCTCCACTTGTTTCATGGAGACCTTGGCCTGGACCATCTTCTGAATCAGTTCCAGCAGCACGAGTGAGTAGCGCTTGTTGTCCTCGAGCGAGCGCTGGAGCGCAGGCACGAGCGAGAGTCTGCCGACTTTCATGAGCGGAGTGCTCTCAAAACCCACCCGATAGCGCTTGGTCTTCTCCTCCGCATCGGCCAGGACGGGTTGCAGCTGGAAGGTCAGTTTCTGGCCCTTGCGCAGCACGTCGACCGTCACGGGGCGATCCTTGGTGACCTGCAGGGTGTCGATCAGCGCCTCGATCATGGGCACGGGCCTGCCATCGACGGCGATGATCTCATCACCTTCCTGGATGCCGGCCTTGGCGGCGGGCATGTTTGGTTCAACTTCCGCGACGATGATGGCCTGGTTGGGACTCCATCCGGCTGAGCCGACTTCCGAGGTGGAGACGGTCTTGGGAACGATGGTTTTCTCGAGCATCCGGCCGTTCCGGTCGATGGTGACGGGCAACTTCTCGTTCGGGCTCAGCATGACTTTCAGGCTGACTTGTTCCCAGGTCGGATTCTCAGCGCCGCCGATGCGGGCGATACGGTCCCCGGGCAGGATCCCGGCTTCAGCCGCCGCCGAATCCGGCTTCACGTAGGCAACCACCCCGGGCTGATCGATGAAGGCGGGGTACTCGTAGTGCACCATGTAGACGACGGTCAGCAGGCCCACTGCCAGCACGACATTCATGAAGGGTCCGGCGATGGCGATGATGAAGCGCTGCCAGCGCGGGTGAGCCATGAACTCGCCGGGATCGCCGGTGCGCTCGTCCATCGGGTTTTCGCCCGACATCTTGACATAGCCGCCCAGAGGAATGGCGCTAATGCGGTAATCGGTCTCGCCCTTGCGGAAGCCGAGGAGGCGTTTGCCGAAGCCGATGGAAAAGACTTCGACCCGGACTTTGAAGAACTTGGCGGCCGCGTAATGGCCCCACTCGTGGACGAGAATCATCACGCCCAGCACGATGGCCATGGTTACCGCAGTCAAGAGAAAATGCGCCATACTGTCGGTTACTCCCCCGGTCAGGATACCGAAGTCGCGCGCGGCATGGGGGAGCTACCGCGATGAAGTCGGTGTATGCGCTCTTGCGCAGCGCGCCGCGATTCCAGGTCCGTTTCCAGAACCTGCTTTATAGATTCCATTTTCCCAGTTTTTGTTGCAGAAAGCACGTCCTCGATGATCCTGGGAATTTCATCGAAGCCGATTTCGCCGTCCAGGAAAGCTGCCACCGCCACTTCGTCGGCGGCATTCAGGGCTACGGGCTTGGCACCACCCGCCTCCGCAGCCTCATAGGCCAGTCCGAGACATTTGAATTTCCTCATATCCGGCGGGTAGAAGTCCAGCTGACGTAAGTTCATGACCGGGAAACGAAGGTCGCAGGGAATCCGTTCCGGGTACGTAAGCGCGTACAGAATAGGAAGGCGCATATCCGTCACGGAAAACTGAGCAAGTATGCTGCCATCCACGAACTCGACCATGGAATGAATCGTAGATTGCGGGTGCACAATGACTTCCACCCGACTCGGAGGTACATCGAATAAGCGGCACGCCTCGATGACTTCAAACCCTTTATTCATCAGGGTGGCCGAGTCGATGGTGATTCGTTTTCCCATCTTCCAGGTGGGATGGTTCAGCGCTTGTTGCACGGTGATGGAGGCGAATTCGGATTGCGGTGTTTTGAAGAAAGGGCCGCCGGAGGCGGTAAGCCAGATATGCTGCACTTCTTCCATCCGTCCACCGCGCATGCACTGATGGACAGCGTTATGTTCGCTGTCGATGGGAAGCAGAGGTTTCGCTTGCTTGCGGGCTTCGGCGGTGATGAGCTCTCCGGCGGCGACCAGACATTCTTTGTTGGCGAGCCCGAGGGTCTTGCCGGCTTTCACCGCTTCGTAGGTGGCTTCCAGGCCGGCGACGCCGACGATCGCACTCACGACAAAATCCACCTCCGGGTGAGTGGAAACCCGCACGGTTCCAGCGGTGCCGTGGACCACTTCGATCTCGCCCAGTCCCTGAGCCTTGAGGCGCTTGCGGAGGGTGTCGGCATTGGAATCGCTGGCGACGGACAGGACACGCGGCTTCCAGCGGACGGCCTGTTCGTAAGCGGCTTCGAGGTTGGAGCCGGCGGCGAGGGCAACGATGTGGAAGCGGTCGGGGTAAGATTCGACCACGCTGAGAGTGCTGCGTCCGATGGAGCCGGTCGAACCCAGAATGGCGATACGTCGCATGCGAATGCTTAGTTTACGCGCAGAAATCCTGAGGCGCTACCACCAGCGACCGACAGGCGCCCTGTCAAGGCAGCTTCCTCCCAGGAACCTGCACAAGAAGTCGAATTCATGGCCCCCGGCGCCACGGTAGGGTCGCGCGCGAAAATCCCCGTTCTTGTTGAAGAGCGCAAGCCTCCAAGGGAAGCCATCCCGAGTCCGCCCGAGAAGCTCTAGTGCATGACGCGCCAGGCGGCCCAGAGCCAGAGCACGGGAGCCGCGAACAGCAGGGCGTCGATGCGATCGAGCATGCCGCCGTGTCCGGGGAGAAGTGTGCCGGAGTCCTTCACGCCGGCTCCGCGCTTGATCAGGGATTCCACCAGGTCGCCGAGTTGGGCGGCCACGTTGAGGGCAGCAGTGAGGAGCAGGATCGGCAACAGCGCCGGCCTCTCCAGTCCGAACATTCCGTCGCTGCGATGAATCAGCCCCCACTTGAGAAAAGCGGTGCTCACCGGCGCGGAATAGTAGATGAGCGCGCCTCCGATCCCGAGGCTTGCGACCAGCGACGCGAGGGCGCCTTCCCAGGTTTTCTTCGGACTGATGCGCGGGGCCATGAGGTGACGGCCCAGGGAGCGTCCGATGAAATAAGCGAAGATGTCGCCGGACCAGACCACCAAGAGCAAATACAGGATCAGGAACGCTCCTGCCCATTGCTCGCGGAGTTGCACGAGCATGGCGAGCGGCAGGGCAATGTAGGCGAACGCGAAAGCGGAGGCCGCCGCGGCTGGATATCCGGTGCTGAGTTGTTCGCGCCGCATCGCGATCGTCAGGAAGACGAAGGCCGCGATGACGGCCGCAAAGGCTGCGACGACACCGAAGATTTCGGTGGAGAGCAGCGGCTTGTCCTGCCCGGCGCGGATGAGCATGAGCAGGAAGAACAGAACCACCAGGCCGTACGTCGGTTTGCGCGAGGGTTGGACGCCGTAGGATTCGGTGAGCTTGAGGAATTCGTGGACGGTAAGCAGTGCGACTACGGCGGTGACAATGGCGACCAGGAAGATCGGCGCCCGCAGGACCAGAAGCAGGACAATGGGGATCAGGACCACTGCCGTCGCGATTCGTTTGATCAAAGGGAAGTCGCCTTGTGCGAGAGAGTGTTCTCACGCCCCTCCGGGCGTGTGCCCATGATTGCCCTGTCCCGCGGCTTGCGCCGTGGGGCTTCGTTCTTGCAGCGCTTCGCGGCTCGAGAAATTCGCGATCTCCACCAGCCACGGCGCGGCCCGCGTTCGCCAAGTTTTCCTGCAACCCGCCCAAGCCATGCCCTGGCCAACCCAAATGGATCGGAGCGGCTCCCGATTCTCTGTAACCGGCTACGTCAGCCTCGGGCTGCTTTCGAGGCGTGGTGAGTCGCATGGTCGTCGTTCAGTCCGCCGTAGCGGCGTTCGCGCTTCTGGTATTCTGCGATGCCTTCGAGCAGGTGAAGCCCGCGAAAATCGGGCCACAGCGTCGGCGTCACGTAGATTTCCGCGTAGGCCAGCTGCCACAGCAGGAAATTGCTCAGGCGCATTTCGCCACTGGTGCGGACCACCAGATCGGGGTCGGGCAAGTGCTTGGTGTAGAGATGACGGCTGATGGTCTCTTCATCCACGTGCAAGTGATCGAGACCACCGTTGCGGGCGGCGGCCTGGGCCAGCGATCGGAAGGCGTCGACCAGTTCGGTGCGCGCGCTGTAGTTGAGTGCCAGCGTCAGCACCATGCCGGAGTTCTTTTCCGTGGCTTGCCGTGCGCACTTCATGCGCTCCTGCACGGACTCGGGAAGTTCCTGCTGGCGGCCGATGTATTCGAGGCGAATGTTGTTTTTGTTGAGCGTCGGGACTTCCAGCTTCAGGTAGCGGCCGAGCAGGCGCATCAGGAAATCGACTTCGCTCTTGGGCCGCTTCTTCCAGTTTTCTTCCGAGAAGGCGTAAAGCGTGAGCGCGGGGATGTGGATGCGGGCGGCGGTTTCAACCGTCGAACGGACGGCGGCGACGCCCGCGCGGTGTCCGGCGATGCGGGGCATGTGGCGGCGGCGGGCCCAGCGGCCGTTGCCGTCCATGATGATGGCGATGTGTTTTGGGAGCCGCCCCGGATCAAGCTGCTGGTAAAGTTCCGCTTCCTTGCGATCCAGCCCGGCGGGAATCGTAGCCTGCAACGCCTATCCCCTTCTGATTCAAGAAGCTAACACAGGGGTGTGGAGTTGGCAATGACGGGAGTATGACCGGCGAAGCCGAGCCCTGGCACGGCTTGCAATCGTGGCGCACACAGTCCACAATAGCCGCCCCCGCTTTTTCCCTGTGTCTCCGACAACCGACAACTCGCGGCTCACTCCGGCCTTCTCGCGCGTGCTGGTGCTGCTGTTTCTCTCCGTGTTCATCAACTACATCGATCGCAGCAACCTTTCGATTGCGGCTCCGCTGATCAAAGACGAACTGGGGATCTCAGCGTCGCAGTTGGGCATGTTGCTGTCCGCGTTCTTCTGGACGTATTCCTGCTGCCAGTTGCTCTCCGGCTGGCTCGTCGACCGCTTCGACGTGAAATGGGTATTCGCAGCGGGCTTCTTCCTGTGGTCGAGCGCGACGGCCGTCACCGGACTGGTTCATTCGCTCGCGCTCCTGGTGGTGGTGCGCGTGGTGCTGGGCATCGGGGAGTCGGTTGCGTACCCGGGGTACTCGAAGATCCTGGCGGTGCATTGTCCGGAGGGTCGGCGCGGGTTTGCGAACTCGATGGTGTCGGCGGGTCTGGCCCTGGGCCCAAGTTTCGGATTGTTATTCGGGGGCACGCTGGTGGCGCGCTACGGCTGGCGGCCGTTCTTTGTCGGCTTGGGCTCGTTGTGTCTGCTGTGGCTGGTGCCCTGGGCGCGGTGGATGCCCGCGACCGGCAGGGCGCATCTTTCGCAGGAGGAAGGGGGCCCCGGGATGCGGGAAATCCTGCAGCAGCGTTCCGCTTGGGGAACCGGCATTGGCCTGTTCTGCGGGAACTACTTCCTCTATTTCCTGGTGACCTGGCTGCCGTTTTACCTCGCGCGCGAACGGCACTTCTCCCTGATCGAGGTGGCGAGGATCGGAGGCGGCTTCTTCCTGCTGGCCGCCGTCTCGGCGAGCCTGTGCGGGTGGTTGTCGGATCGATGGATTCGGGCGGGCGGCACGCCCACCCGGGTACGCAAGAGCTTTATGGTGTACGGCGCGGTGGCGTCCGGGTTCTTTCTGCTTGCAAGCGTATTGACTCCCGGAATTCTGTCTCTGACTTGGCTGATGCTCGCAGGCGTGTCCTTCGGACTGACTAGTTCGAACGTGTGGGCGATTACCCAGCGCCTGGCCGGTCCGAAGGCGGTGGGCCGATGGTGCGGCCTGCAGTTGTTCGTCGGAAATTGTGCCGGCGTCGTCGCTCCGGCGGTGACCGGAGTTCTGCTTGATCGGACCAGACACTTCTTCTGGCCATTCCTGATCGTGGCACTTTTCTCATGGCTGGGGGCGCTCGCCTGGATCGTTGGAGTGGGTCCGATCGAGCCGGTGGAGTGGGAACGGCGGGATAGGGCGCCGGCGGCGGAAGCGCTCGCCTACCCCGCCGGATAGCGTCCGGCCTGTCGACGATTCATCGGGGTCTCGCACTCGCGTTCTACCCTATCTGCCACCGTGGCTTCTTCGGTGTTGGTGGTGATTGCGCATAGCGGGTGCCGGCACCACGTTATCGTTCGATTTATATCCTTCGAGCGCCATACAAAGAACAGGCCACAGGCAGCAATCGAATGCAGCAAAACTTGGCTTCGCACATACGCCTTATATCCCCGTGCCTGAACGCGAAGGGGCTTTACAGCCTTTTCGGTAATAAACGAACCATCTGTCTTCCCTCTGCCTGGGAACGAGACCCTGTTTCAGACGAAGAAGCTGCTCAGAGTCGAAGCGGGCGTGATCGGTAAGGGGAACACCTGCCCTGAACGGCTCGCGTTTCCAGGATTTGGCGGAGGCGGTCATGGTCGTCAACCACAAAGCTGCTGTTTGGTTCTGCCAAGCGCAGGGTAGACCCTCGGTCAAGGCTGGATCGGGAACAGCGACTCGAGACGCGGGCAGGAGTGCCCGCGCCACACGTGTCAGTTTGTCTGGTCGGCTTCTTCCGGGATGATCCCCAAGACCAGCTTCTCGGTTCCACGCAGGATGGTAAGTTCCGTTTTCGCTCCGGCGCGGACGTCGCTGAGGACGCGGTGCAGGTCGTCTACACCTGCGACCGGCTGGCCTTCGAGCGCGATGATCACGTCGCCTTCGCGCAAGCCGGTTCGTTCCGCGGGGCTATGGGGCTCCGCCGAGAGAACGACGACTCCGGTCTCTTTGGGAAGGTCGTAGTAACGCACCAGGCGGCGATGGATCGGGACGGTTTGTGCGGAGACGCCGATGTAGCTGCGGCGAATCCGGCCGTGGCGGAGCAGGCGGCTGGCGACAAACTTCGCTGTGTTGATGCCGATGGCGAAGCAGAGCCCCTGGGCGGGCAGGATGGTCGCGGTGTTGACGCCCACGACGCGTCCGTCGGAAGCGACCAGAGGGCCCCCGGAGTTGCCGGGGTTCAGGCTCGCGTCGGTTTGAATCACGTCTTCGATCAGGCGTCCGGAATACGACCGCAGCGAGCGGCCGAGCGCGCTGACCACGCCGGCGGTGACGGTCGATTGGAAGCCGTAGGGGTTGCCGATTGCGATGACCAGCTGGCCGACGCGCAAGGCCTGTGAGTCGCCGAGGTTTGCCGCGCTGAGGCCGGCGCCGTCAATTTGAATCACGGCCAGATCGGTGGCCGGGTCGTCGCCGATGGTGCGGGCGGGGAAGCGGCGTCCGTCGGGGACTGTGACCTCGATGCGGCGGGCGTCGTGCACGACGTGGCTGTTGGTGAGGATGAGGCCGTCGGGGGTGAAGATAAAGCCGGAGCCCCCTCCGTGGCGCTCCTGCGGCTCGGCGCGGCGGCGCGAACGCACCGATTGATGCACTTCAATATTGACGACGGAAGGGCTGACTTTCTCAACCGCCGAGGTCACGGCGCGCGAGTAGGCGTCGAGCAACGGGCCATCGTCAGGGACAGAAGTGGAGGTCGCCGGCGCCGGCGCTCCGGCGGAATCCGCCAAAGACGAAACAAAATCGAAAGCTCTTTCCAAATGCATGAGGGGATAGATGAGTAAACCGGGATTGCGGATTCAGCGGACCTGGAGTAAGGTCATCCAACTCTTTGGATCCCCAGGTCCATCGAAGGGCTAGGTTTCCGGCGGGAAATAGGGCTGCACCACCGTGATCTGGGCCGCTGCCGGAATTGACGTTACAAACAACCATGCAGTTTGGAAGACAAAGCAGTGGATGGTCAGTGCTGGCAGGGGTTTTGCTTGCCATGACCGCTCCGGTCGAACTCCTGGGCCAGGCCCACCCGAGCCCGCCAGCCCAGCGAACGGTAACCTCGTCGACCGTGAAGGCCGCCAAGCAACCGGCTTCCGGACTCCTGACGGCCGACGAAGGCCTGGCAGTTCTGGGGGCGGCGCTCGCCTCGCGTTACAGGGTGGAAGCGCACTCTGATTGCTCTCACCTGGTGCACGCCATTTATGAGAAGGCCGGCTTTCAATATCCGTACGAGAGTTCCATGGATCTTTATGCCGGGGACGGCAGTTTCCGGCGGGTGCTGCGACCGCAGCCGGGCGATCTGGTGGTGTGGCCGGGGCATGCCGGGATCGTGGTGAGTCCGGCGCAGCGGACCTTCTTCAGCGCGTTGCGTTCGGGGTTGGGTGTGCAGGCCTACGATTCCATCTATTGGAAGGGGCGCGGGCAAGCGCGTTTTCTACGATACGTGAAAGCGACGCAGGGTCGGGTATGGGTCGCTGCCAAACGGGTTCCGACACTCGAACCTGCCGGTTTGCGCAGCGGGGGTCTGCAGGGGCCGCTGGTGACCGAGGTTGAGGATCCCGAGGACACCGATGCTGCTGAAGAGTCGGGGACAGAACTGAACGCGCCAGCCGTGCTGGCTGCGGTGCCGAGCGTGGTTACCGTTTCAGGGACGCAGCCCAAGGCGGAGCAGCTACAAGCGGCGCTGGTCGGGGAGTTCCGTGAGGCATCGGATGCGGTGCAGGCGCAAGACATCTTCAAACTGCATACCGAACTGGTGGCTTTCGGGCGTCTTGAAGTTCGCAAGGTCCATTTACAGCGTGATTCAAGTTGGGTCGAAGTGCGACTGCAAGCGCTTGTCCCGGTCACGGCTCCGGCCGGGCGAGCGAAGAAGCATGCCGAGGTGCAGCGCTGGAATCTGCGACGGCAGGCAACCGGCAGTTGGCAACTGGTGCTTCCCGCAGATGCCATCTACCTGCCGCGAGAAGACGCGGTGCGCATCCTTGCGCATCAATTGGCAGGCTTGACTGAAGGGAACTCGGACGCTCAGGAACTGGTCAGCCAGAAGGCACAGCTGGCGCGTTCGCTCGATGGGCTGCTGCGCGAATCACCATCCCGCTGATCGTTATGTCCGGGAGCGTGACGGGCGGGGGGCCCTCGAC
>Ga0137363_10002274_pt1 | contig 11381 bp, 9 predicted proteins | sample MadtaG_FD_104800 | JGI IMG/M metagenome (GOLD analysis project Ga0137363, IMG submission 104800) | Vadose zone soil microbial communities from Angelo Coast Range Reserve, California, USA - Mad1_115_16 metaG | ecosystem: Environmental > Terrestrial > Soil > Vadose zone | place: USA: California...
AATCAATACATTAGCTAAGTGACTGCGATCTTGGCAAGTCCCACTTTGGGACTCAGTCCCGGCCCTCCCTCCCTTTCCGTTCCAATTCGGGAAGGGGCCGCGCGGAGATCCCGCCAGAGCCCGCTCCCAAAACAAAGCGGGCACCTCGAAACCTTCTCGAAGAGCCCGCCTGTTTGATCTCGTATGGTTTTCCGTTCCCTCGCCAGAAGTTACGAGTCACTTCGGGAGTTCTTCCGCGAATACTTGGCCGCTAGGGCTTGGCCTTCTTCGGCGGCGCCGGTGCGGCCGTTTTCTTCTTGGGTGTCTCACCGCCGCCCCTGCTGAGCAGCGTCAAGGCGTCCTTGGCACTGAAGGGGAAGCGGCGAACGGACTGTTCACCAGTGGTGCTCAAAGTGACGTCGACGCGGCGGTTGTTGGCCAGGCGCACGGTCAGCAGGTTTTTCAGGATTTTCTGCTTTTCCGCCGGGCTCAAGTCAGGATCGGCTTCAATTAGGTTCTTGACCTCCTCGGAGGTCATGTTCTTTTCAAAGCCAAATGCCCGAGTCTCGAGGTGGTCCGCGGGCACGCCCTTCTCAACGAGGTAACTCTTGGTGCGTTCCACGCGCCGCTCGGAGAGCTTCACGTTGTAGTCCTTGGCCCCGCGAATGTCCGCATGGCCTTCGAGAATCAAGTGCGCCTCCGGCCGGTATTTCAGATATTGGAGAAAGTCGCTCGCCAGCGTATCGAGCGTCGTTGCCTGGCTAGCCATCAAGCCGCCCGTCGGTTTCGCCACGGTGGGCTGGGCCGTCGGGAAATAGATGCTGTGGAGCGCCAGCTTGGCTTCCAGTTGCTTGATCTGCGGGGGTTCCTTCACTTCCACGCTGCCGGAAGCATCGGCGGTGCCGCCGCGGCCGTCGTTTACCGTGCACTTCACGGTGTACGTGCCGGGCTGAAGGCCCGTGGCGTCAAACTGCACATTCGAACCGCTCCCCACGATCTGTCCACCGGTGGCCGTGTAGCTGTAGGTCAGCGGATCGTTGTCCGGGTCGCTGCCGTTGCAAGTGACGCCGGTGCGCTCGCCCGGCAGAATGGGGCTGCGCTCGATGGAGAGCGTCGCCGCCGGCGGACGATTGGGCTTCTCTTCCACTTTGATGTCCGCTGCACACGAGGCCAACCCGCCCTTGCCGTCATCCACTTTCACGTTGATGGTGTAGGAACCAACGCCCACGCCCGACGAATTCCAGCGCGCTTCGGGGCCCGTGCCCTCCACCGCGCCGCCCGTCGCCGTGTAGCTGTAGGTCAATGGATCGTTATCCGGGTCGCTGGCGTTCACATGCACAGCCACGCTGTCGCCCGAACCGGCATACACCGAAGCCGGACTCACCGAGCACGCCGCCACTGGCGGGTGGTTCGGCGGAGGCGGTGGGTTGGGAATCCCGAACCGCAGTACCAGGCCCGTGCCGGCGCGGAAATTATTCTGCCGCGCGCTGGCTGCAACCGCGGGGCCTGAGAAAGTGGTCATGAGGTAATCCAACTGGGCCACGCGCCAGGCGACGTGCTTCGTCAAGACCATATCGATGCCGCCGCCCGCCGCCAGCGCGAAGGCGTTCTGCGAATCTACTCCCGCAAGCTCGATGCCGCTCTTAGCTCCGCCGACCAGGAACTCGCCGAAGGGAACGAAGTGGTCAAACTTACGCAAGTTCAGCCGCGGGCCAAAGAGATAGGCGAAGAAGCTGCCATTCGCCGATGTATTGCTCCCGGTCAAGGGGAAGAGATTCCGGTCAAAGTTGTAACCGCCGAACTCGCCGGTAAGTCCCAGCCACCTCGACGCGTTGTAGGTGAAGGAACCCGACCCGCCATGGCTGTTGAAATTCGCGAAAGGGTCGCCGGGCGCGAAATTAAGGTAGTCGTACATTCCCGCGAATTCATAACGGGGTACCAACTGGCCCGGCGCACGCGTGTCCGCGGCGGCTTCTGCCGGTCCAGGGAAGGGGGCCGGCCGCGGCGTGGCAGGCAACGCGAATACGCCCTTCGCCGCAACCGCCTTGCCGCTCCCGGCGGCGTTATTGGAAGGCGCGCTCTTCTCAGCGGACGTTGCGGTGTTCGTGGTCGCGTCGGCCGCTGCGCGGCTCTTCTGCTGAGCGCACAGCGGGAAAGCCAATAGCGCGCTCATCGCCAGTGCTGCACACCAATTGCGCATCTCATTCCTCCTGAGCTTCATCCATCAAATCCCGTTTGGTTTATGCGCCCGCCTGCTAACCGCTCGCTGCCCCCGGCGGGCGCCGTTGGACGCATGGCAGCTCTTTAACTTGTCGCTTCTTCCTCCGCAGGCACCCACATCTCCCCACACCCATGTCCGGACCAATGGAGAAACCTGAAGAAGCAACGGGACGCGGCGCAGTAAGACTATTCCACAATTCACTTTCGGTGCAAACTATTTCCTCGCTTCTCCTGCAGGCCGCGTGGCTTATCTTACTTATTGTCCGTGCCACGGATCATGAGTCACGAATTAGGCGTCACAACTTTCCTTCCCGCTGCTCTCAACTGCCGACTGTCAACTTTCCCAACGTGCGCTACACTTCTCGTCATATGAACTCGATCACCACTCTCGACAACCTCTGGATGGGACGGCCGCGTTCCATTGCTGCCGGCCTACTGGAATCGGACGGCCACCGCGCCGTTATCGACCCCGGCCCGGGCTCCACGCTGGATACTTTGCGCCAACAGCTCCAGGCCCGCGGCATTGGCGTGGGTGATCTCGGCGCCATTCTTCTGACGCACATCCACCTGGACCACGCCGGCGCTACCGGCGCGCTGGTGCGCGAAAATCCCCGCCTCGCCGTGTACGTCCACTCGAAGGGCGCGCCGCACGTGATTGACCCGTCCAAGCTTCTTGCCAGCGCCCAGCGCCTCTGGCCCAACGATTTGCAACTTCTTTTCGGCGAAGTTCTGCCCGTTCCGGCGGAAAATTTGCGCATCCTGGAGGGCGGAGAAAATCTCACGCTCGGCTCGCGCAAACTCGAAGTCGTCTACACACCGGGCCACGCCTCGCACCACGTCAGTTACTTCGACAAGGGGGAAGGCGTCGCCTTCGTCGGCGACACGGCGGGCGTGCGCATCGAGGGAAACTCCTTCGTCATGCCCGCCACTCCTCCGCCGGACATCGATCTGGGGATCTGGGATACTTCCTTCGCGGCCATCCTGGAGCGCAAACCGGCGCGGCTCTTTCTCACACACTTCGGTTATTCCGAAAATCCTTCCGAGCACATCGTGTTGTTCCGCGAACGGCTTCACCGCTGGGCAGCTCTCACCGCGGAAATCCTGCGCACCGCCGCCAGCGATTCCGCGGCGATCGATTCCTTTATGTCGGCCGCGTATGCCGAAATCTCCCAGTATCTCCCCGCCGGTGAAGCCGACCACTACGCCTTCAGCGCCAACTTGAATCTCTCCTTCCTCGGCCTCGCGCGGTATCTGCGCAAACGCGCCACCGCCGCTTCCTAAACTGAACGCTAGATTTTTGTTATTCCACACGGAACGCGAAAGGACTACGCGGCCGTTCCAGAGGAGGGCACTTCTTCGGAACCCGCGACGGGTTCTGCTGCTGGCGCGGTCAACGCTTCGAGGCGAGCGGAAAGTGCTTCGGCGAGCAGATCAACGAGCTTCTTCGCGCCGCTGCCGTCGGGATCTTTGTCGGGATTGTACTGCGCTACATCGAGTCCCAGCAGGTTCTTGTGTTTCACAAATTCCACGAAGGAGGCGCGGACGTCGTCGAAGCGCATGCCGCCGCTGCCCGGGACGTTGACGGCGGGAAAATCTTCCTCCGCGATGACATCGGCATCGAAGTGGAGAACGAATTCGCGCGCGCCGGCGTGCACTTGCTCGAGCGCTTCGTGCGCGCCTTTGCTGCCGCCCTTGAATTGTACGTCCCCGGCGTAAATATGCCGCATCGGCGATTTGCTGAGAAACTCCCGCTCCGGCGGATCGAGCCTCTCGAGTCCGAAGAGCGTCACGTCCGGCTCGCGCACGAGCGGCGCCTCGCTCCAGAAGCGCACCAGCTCCGGCGCGCCCCTGCCGATGATGTGGGCCACAACCATTCCGTCGATGCGGCCGGAGGGTGTGCTTGCGGGAGTATTCAGATCGGCGTCGCGATCGAACCAGAGAAGATTCACGTGCTTGTAGTAGCGCCGCGCGCCGGTGAGCAAGCCGATGACCTGAGCGCAATCGCCGCCCAGAACCAGCACCAGCGCGCCGCTTTTCACCGCGAGTTCCGCGCGCGTCCTCAGATCGTTCAGGCCGGCGACGATTTCGGTCAGATTGCGGGCGCGCCGGTGTTCGTCGTCGTCCGCGAAGAGGCGCGGAGCGCAGTCGCCGTAATCCACGACCTCATAGCCGGCGCTCTGCAACTTTTCGGCGAGCCCGGCCGCCCGCAGCGCCGCCGGAGCCTTCTCGCTTCCGGCGGAAAATGCCGCGGCGCTCGAGGGCGCGCCAATCAAGGCAATCTTCTTCGGCTGACGGACGATTTTGACCGCCAAGGGCTGGCTCCTTCTCTTGTATTTCCCGTTTACCGCGCTAGGCTACCACTGACCGGATCCTATACAGCTCAGGCCGGCAAATCACCCCGATCATGCACAACGTTCCCCTGCCGGGCACTACATATTCTTTAGCGGCGCGGCGCCGGCGCGATGGTGGCTAATTCCGGAGGCAGCGTGAAGCGCACGTCCTCGCGGATCAAATCCAGATCGCGCTGATCCGTGAAGCCGAACTCCGCCAGCCGTTCGCTAACCTGCTCCACAAGGACTTCCGGAGCGGACGCGCCCGCGGTCAAGCCCACGCGCGAAACGCCTTCGAGCCACTTCACATCGATGTCCTTTGCGGAATCGATCAATTGCGCTTTGACGCCGCTGCGCTGGGCGACTTCCACGAGGCGGTTGGAATTCGAACTGTTCGGCGAACCCACCACCAGGATTAGATCGACATCTTTGGCCACCTGCTCGACCGCTTCCTGGCGGTTCTGCGTGGCGTAACAAATGTCGTCGCTGGCAGGACCCTGGATAAAGGGGAATTTCTGGCGCAGCCGCGCCACGATTTCCTGCGTGTCGTAGAGGCTTAGGGTCGTTTGCGTGAGGAATGAAAGCTTGTCCGGGTCTTGCACTTCGAGAGCATCCACGGCGGCAACGGAGTCCACTACGATGGTGCGGTCTGGGGCTTCGCCTGAGGTGCCGACAATCTCCTGATGGTCGCGATGACCGATTAGAATAATGGTGCGCTGTTCGCGCGCAAATTTAAGGGCCTCGAGGTGAACTTTGGTCACCAGCGGGCAGGTGGCGTCAATCACTTTCAGCGCGCGGGACTTGGCTTCATCGCGGACCGTTGGCGGTACCCCGTGGGCGCTAAAAACCAGCACGGCGCCATGCGGCACTTCCTCGATGGCTTCGACAAAGATCGCGCCGCGCCGGCGCAACTGCTCGACTACGTAGGTGTTATGGACGATCTCGTGGTGCACGTAGACCGGCGCGCCATAGGCTTCCAGCGCCAGCTCGACGATATCCACCGCGCGCACCACACCCGCGCAAAAGCCCCGCGGCCTTACCCTCAGCAATACTTTTCCATTCGTTGCAGTCGGCATTGTCATCCTAATGAGTTAATTTCAGGAGACTCTATCATACCTCACGGCGTGCCTCGCCTGCATCCCGTTTGCTTAAGTTCCATTGCCTTAACTACGAGCTTTCCACCTTTTTTTGAGGATCAGTATGGATGAGAAAGTCGACCACAGGCGGCAAGCAGTCCCTTATTTTTGTAAATCCGCACAATGGTTCTTTGTAGATGGCGAAGAGGGATCGAAAGGAGGCAGGGGGGCGCGCAGCATCATGTAAACATAGCAGGTACTGTGAATATTATTCCTAGCGCCCCGCTCACCCTTCGGCCAACCGCGCCGCAAGACCCGAATTCTTAGTCACTTATGGGGGCGCCCCTATTGGCATTCCATGAGCATGATATAACCCTACTTAGTTACATCGTTCCTTCTCGTCCCCGGGAACCGGAGGCAGAATCCTTCGAAGACAGGGATTGGAGACCGGGGGCAAGGCCAATCCCTCGCAAGACCCTATATCTAGTGCGCAGAGAAACAACGAGGGACTCATGAGCTCAGCCATTTTACTTGTGGATGTTGCTTCGGCGGCCCGCGATTCCTGGAAATCATTCTTGCAGAGCCAGAACTACGAAGTATTTATTGCAGAGGACGGAGAATCTGCTCTGCGGGAATGTCTCCGGCTTCAGCCTGATCTAGTGCTGCTCCACGACACTTTGCCGGATGTCGATGGCTTCGGCCTCTGCCGGCGAATGACGGGAAACCCGCTCAATCAGCAGACCCCCATTGTGCTGATCAAGCTTTTGTCGGATCCAGCGGATGCCGCCCGTGGACGCGAAGCAGGTGCTGCCGACTTCTGGGGAGCTTGCAGCTCGCTCGTGGAAGCGCTAAGCCGCGTGCAGTCTCTCTTGCTGCTCAAGACGTATATCGATGAACAGGCGAAATCCGTAATGCTTTCGCTGGCGCGCAGCATCGAGGCGAGACATCCGCTCATGAACGGGCACTCCGAGCGGATGGTAAACTACGCAACACAACTCGGCAGGAGTCTGGATCTGCCGGAAGAAGATTTGCAAGAATTGCGGATCGCGTGCTTGCTTCACGATGTCGGAAAAGTCGCCGTACCGGATGAGATTCTTCTGAAGCCCGGATCGCTGAACGCGGAAGAGACCGAGATCGTCAGGCAACATCCTGCTATTGGGGAAAGCATCTGCGCACCGCTGAAGTCGCTACGTCGCATCCTGCCGGTGATCCGGCATCACCATGAGCGAATGGACGGGAGTGGATATCCTGATGGCCTCTGCGGACATGAAATCCCGCTGATGGCGCGGATTCTCCAAATTGCAGATATCTACGATGCGCTCATCACGGATCGCCCTTACCGTGGTGCACTTTCTTCAGAGGATGCCTTGAAAATTCTCAACAGGGAAGCCGGGTACGGCTGGCTCGATGATTCCCTAGTGCGAAAATTCTCGCAGATCTGCAGATACGGCGAATACTTCCCGGTAAAGGGAAGATCCATGCTGGCCTCCTACTACGCGTAGCGGCGCATCGTTCATCCGGTTGCTCCGCGCATTGAGTAAGTTTTCCATCCATATCCAAATTGGCGCTCGCTGAGCCAACGCGGCCAGCCGTAAGATACGCCTATCATGGCAACGGAGATGGTCGTCTCCCCGGTGATGCTGGAGGGGGTGCACATCCGGCTGGAGCCGCTGTCGAAGGCGCATCTGGCGGGACTGGCCGAGGTCGGCCTGGATGAGGAATTGTGGCGCTGGATTCCCGTGCCGGTTCGAACGGTGGATGATATGGCAGCGTACCTCGAGACTGCGCTCGGGGAACAAGAACGAGGAGTGTCACTGCCTTTTGCAATCATTGAAAAGGCCACGGGTCGCGCCATCGGGAGCACCCGTTACGGCAATATCGACCGTACGCATCATCGCGTGGAGATTGGCTGGACGTGGGTAGCGCGCAACTGGCAGCGCACGGCCATGAATACGGAAGCGAAGTATCTTCTGCTGAAGCATGCATTCGAAACGCTAGGCTGCATGCGCGTGGAGCTAAAGACGGATTCGCTGAACGAGCGATCGCGCGCGGCAATCTTGCGAATTGGAGCTCGGGAAGAGGGCATCTTCTGGAACCACATGATTACCGCGAGCGGGCGCATCCGGCATTCAGTTTATTTCAGCATTATCGATTCCGAGTGGCCGGCGGTGAGAGCACGCCTCGAATCCAAGCTGAATTCCCGAGAACACTAGAGCCACGCGGGCCGGCGTGATGCCCTACCTTTTGCGCAACGGCTGGTCCTTCGACAGCACTCCAACATCATCAGCTAAGGTAGAATTCAGCTCGCATACAGAGAGATTTGAAAGAGGATCATGGCTACGCCTGACAATCCTATGAACCGCCGGCGCAGCAAGCGCGTGATGCTGCAGATTAAGGTCACGGTGATCGCCGAAGACGTCGAACGCAGAGCACGTAAGGAAGAAGCGTTGACGCTGGTCGTCAACGCTCATGGCGGCTTGCTGAAAATGAAGATGGAGGTGCAACTCGGCCAGCCCATGCTGCTCGTAAACCCGCAAAACAAGGTGGAGCAAAGCTGCCGGGTCGTCCGAGTGGAAGATACTTCACCCGAATTGTTTTCCGTGGCCTTCGAGTTCGATCAACCGAACCCCAAGTTCTGGCCGGTCGTCTTTCCACCCGCGGATTGGGATGCTCCGCGGGCGTGATGCTGGGCAAGGCAACTTCAGCAGCCCGGAATTGGCTTCTTCCTCTCCCTTTGACACCCGCAACTTTTCCAAGAATTCGGGGTTTCACATAGGCATGGAACGGCGTCCGCTTTGGAGAACGCTCTGATGAAGCATCGAATAAATGGCCTTGGAAAATCGCCGTTACTGGCCGCGTGCGTATTGATTTGCGGGCTGCTGCTTGCCGGGTGCGACGACCACGTCACGGTGATTCGCGATCCGAACATCCCCATACACAAGGAGAGCACGTGGGCCTGGAAGCCTGTCGCGTCGCCCAAAGACGCGGACCGGCGTCCCGTTGTGTCGCGTGACGTGATCTCGCGAGGAGAATCCATCGTTCGCGACTCAGGCGGCAATAAAGAAATCGTTCGCGAGCGTATCCGCACGGCCATCGAGCAGACGCTGTCATCGAAGGGATTGCGGCAAGTCAGCGACCCGCGAGACGCGGATTTCCTGGTGGAGTATCACGTCGCAGTGCGTCGGCACAACGTCACGATGGAACGCGTCTACCCCGGCGGATACCCGGGCCTCGTTTGCGGCCCTTATGGATGCTGGGAATCGTGGGGCTGGGGGCCGCCGGAAGTCCGCTACGAAAATATTCGCTTCCGCGAAGGCACGGTTGTCTTCGACTTTGTGAAGCAATCGACGAGGCGGCTGGTGTATCGCGCGACCGGTCAGAAGCCGGTGCATCGCGATACGTTCAATCAGGACGAGATCAACGAATTCGTCCACCACATGCTGGGGAAGCTGAAAACCAACGGGTAGGGTTGATCCGCTTTCGCGGGGCGGGCCCGGAGTGCAGAGAATCAACGCGCTCACGAACGAGATTCAAGGCCAGCTCCTCGAGTCATTTGGCATTACCGCACTGGCAAAATTCAAAACGCGGGCCGGCGGGACCCGCTAGCTGGATATCTCACAGCTCTCCCATTCAGGTCGTGCCGAACCCGAATCGAATTCCACGCTGTCGGCTTGCCTCCTTCCCAGGTTCACTCTATCCTCGATTTCTCTATGGAGCTCCAAGATCGCGTTGCCCTGATTACTGGCTCCGGACGTGGAATCGGCCGGGCCATCGCTCACCTTTTTGCGAAGGAAGGCGCCGCCGTGTTTCTTTCGGCGCGCACGGAGAATGAACTCAGCGCGACAGCGGCAGAGATTTCCAGTGAAGGCGGACGCGCGGCTTACCTGGCAGCCGACCTGACGCTGGAGGCCCCGTGCTCGCATGTCGTCGCCGCGTGCCGCGAAAAGTTCGGCAGGATTGACATCCTGGTGAACAATGCGGGGCATTATGGCCCTGTGGTTCCAGTGGAAGATTATCCGCTGACGGATTTCGACAAAGTGATTGCCGTTCACCTTCGTGCCGCGTTTTTGTTGTCGAAATTAGTGCTGCCAGAGATGTACGTGCGGCAGTCCGGAGTGATCCTGAATATCTCCAGCCTCTCGGCGAAGGCGGCTTACGCATGGGGTTCGGCTTACGCCGCGGCAAAAGCGGGATTGCTGGGGCTGACGCGGGTCACCGCCGCGGAAGGTGCGCGAAAAGGCGTGCGCGTGAACGCCATCTGTCCAGGACCGGTGACAGAAACGCAAATGTCAAAGGACTTGGGCGCGGAGCTCGCGAAGAAAATGGGTGTAAACGAAGCTGAACAATTAGCCGGCTTTCTGAACGGCCTGCTACAGGGCCGCGCGCAGACGGCGGAGGAGATTGCTCGCACCGCGCTCTTCCTGTGCTCGGAGCAATCCAGCGCGATGACCGGCCAGTCCATCAACGTCGATGGCGGCGTGGCATTCTACTAGGAAGACGCGGAATCAGTGCATTTCGTTTTTGTAAACGGCCCCGCCTTTCATCACGAACTTCACATTTTCCAACTCTTTGATATCTTTCAGCGGATCGCCGCTGACGGCCACCATGTCCGCCCACTTGCCAGCTTCGATGGTTCCAAGTTTATCGCTCCAGCCCAGAAGCTCGGCGGGGACGGAAGTACCTGCACGAATCGCCTGCATGGGCGTCATGCCATATTGCACGTAGTATTCGAATTCTTTCGCCTCGTTCAGCACTTTCCAGTCGAAGCCGCCCGCGTCCGTGCCGAGCGCAATCTTCACGCCCTTCTTGATTGCCTTCGGGAAGTTCTCGCGTTGCAGGTCGGCCATTTTCGGCCAGTTTCCGCCGCGGCCGGGCGCAACATAGATGCCCACGGTAATCGTCGGCACCCAATAGATGCCTCTTTGGGCCATTTCATCCATCAGCGCGTCGGTTAGACCGTCGCCATGCTCAATGGTGTCCGCACCGGCCCGCAGAGCGGCCGCGATCCCGTCGCTTCCGATCGCATGGGCGGCAACTTTCTTGCCGATGCGATGCGCTTCGTCCACGATGGCCTTTGCTTCTTCATCGGTGAAATTCACCATCGAGTGCAGCACCCCGTCGCTTTCAAAATGGTAGCGGCGGTCGGAGTAATACTTGATCCAATCGGCGCCGTACATCGCCTGTTCGCGGACGGCCTTGCGCGCGCCGTCGGTTCCATCCACGTACTGCACACCGGTAGGAACCTTTAATTCCCAGGAATAACCAAGAAGCGGATACATTCCCGTGGGAGCCATCGCCCGCGTAGCCACCTGCATGCGCGGGCCAGGCACTTCGCCATTGGCAATCGCCATCTTCACGTCCACGTCCGCGTACATCGCGCCTTCCGTCTCCAGATCGCGAATGGCCGTGAATCCGTGGGAAAGCGCGGTCTGCGCGTTGCGCGCGGCGAGGATCGCGCGATACGGAATCGATTGCTTTAGCAATTGCGCGTCGTATTCCTCGGCTGTGATGTCGCCTTGCAGCAGGATGTGCGTATGGGTATCGATGAAACCAGGCAAAACTGTGGCCTTGGAAAGGTCAATCAAGTCCACACCGGCAGGCGCGCTTCCTCCTGCCACAACGGACACGATCCTGTCGCCTTCGATTACGATCAGCACATTCTCGATCGGCTTTTCGCTCTTCCCATCGATCAGCTTTCCCGCACGGATGGCAATGCGGTGCGGTGTCTGACAAAGGGCGAGCATTGGCATTACGAGACTCAACCCAAACGCAATAA
>Ga0137363_10002287_pt1 | contig 11359 bp, 10 predicted proteins | sample MadtaG_FD_104800 | JGI IMG/M metagenome (GOLD analysis project Ga0137363, IMG submission 104800) | Vadose zone soil microbial communities from Angelo Coast Range Reserve, California, USA - Mad1_115_16 metaG | ecosystem: Environmental > Terrestrial > Soil > Vadose zone | place: USA: California...
CAAGTCGGCAACCATCCCTGGATTACGTAGCGTGCTGAACGAAAAGGACTTACTTGACGTTGTCAGACAAGGGTATCAAGGCCGCCGCCCGCTATTGGGACGGGCAGTACGGATTCGGACAAAAGAAAGCCGGCAAACTTGCTGGCAGCTACTTCGCATCGTGAAAAATGATGCCCAGTGTGAAGCGCGTACCGCGGTGTACGCGGCTGACGCCGTGGCGTAGATTGACCCGATAGTAGCCGCGCGCACCTTTTACCGGTCGGTACCTCGTCGTAAAAATGATGGCTTGTCCCTGATCGGCAACCACTACCTCCGGCTTGGACTGTGCGCGCGGTTGTTGCTCCACGAGGACGAATTCTCCGCCGTCCCAATCGCGGCCCTGCTGCCCCAGCACAAATACCATTTGCAGAGGAAAGCTGACCTCGCCGTAGAGATCCTGATGAAGACAGTTGTAACCGCCTGCCTCATAGTGAAGCATCAGCGGCGTCGGCTTCGGCTGTCCCGCTTGGTGGCAGATTTTCAGAAACGCCGCATGCTCCCTGGGATATCGAGCCGCCGTTTCACCCAGGGCTTCCGCCCAATGATTGGCAACTGCAGCGAGCTGTGGGTACGCGCTGTTTCTCAGCTCTGCCACCAATTCCGGGAGCGGGTTGGCAAAATACTTGTAATCGCCAACGCCGAAACGATACCGCTCCATGATGACGTGACTGCGAAACCGGCTAGCGTCGTTATATAACCCAACAAGCGAGCCGCATTCTTCACTCGAGAGAATGGGTGCTGTAATCGCATAGCCTCGTTCCGAAAGCGACTGCCCCGCGCTGCTCCAGTCCAGCGCCTCGATCCTTTCGGCGATGGACCGGGTTGCTGCACTCTTTCTCGCTGCTTGAGCCATGCGGCCTCCTGGGGTGCCTCGGTCTTCGGCGGAACGCGAGATTTTAGAACATGCCGCGTGCGCGAATCTATCCGATCCCAGCCATCAAATTTCTTGTTGATTGCTATCCAGAATTCAAGGACGTCCGCCGATCCACCCGTGCCTCAACTCCTGCTTAATTCCTCTATCCATTCGGTGCTATAGTGAGGCGCAGGCCGGTTGAACCACCCCGGTTTCATTTGTGGCCGGAACCCGGCAGCAAGATCTGTTCGCCGAAGACTCTCGCACGATTGAGGAGTGCCACATGAAGACCAACGATAAACTTTCGAACGGGTCGCGGAGGACGTTTCTCCAGTTGTCGGCTGCCGCCACCGCGGCTATGGCCTTTCGCATCGCCACCGAAGCCTCCCTCGCCGCGGAAGACCGCAACGTGTTTCATCCTGGCGCTGTCGTGATTGACGCCAACGAAAATCCCCTCGGCCCGTGCGACGCCGCGCGCAAAGCCATCGTGGATATGGCTCCGCAGGGCGGCCGCTATTCCTACTGGCTCAAGGAAGAATTCGTCAAGACTTTCACTGAGATGGAAGGCATCAAGCCCGAATATCTCCACGTTTTCCCCGGTTCCAGCGAACCTCTGCATTTCTCCGTACTCGCCTTCACGTCGCCAACGAAGAGCTACGTCACTGCCGATCCCGGCTACGAGGCCGGGATGAAAGCGGCAGCTATCTCTGGAGCGCGCATCGTCAAGACTCCACTCACGAAATCCTATTCGCACGATATAAAGGCCATGCTCGCAGCGGCCCCGGACGCCGGCCTCTTCTATGTCTGTACGCCAAACAATCCCACTGGGACGCTGACTTCGCACTCCGACATCGAGCAGCTCCTGGCCGCCAAGCCAAAAGGTTCCGTCGTCCTCGTTGACGAAGCCTACATCCATTTTTCCGACGGCGTGAGCGCCCTCGACCTGGTCAAAGCCAATCAGGACGTCATGGTGTTGCGCACTTTCTCGAAGATTTACGGCATGGCCGGCATTCGCTGCGGCACGGCTATCGGCCGCCCCGACTTGCTCGCGAAACTCGAAAACTTCAGTAGCTGGAGCGCCATGCCCATCACCGCCATGGCCGCCGCCACCGCCAGCTTGAAGCACGAGCATCTCGTTCCCGAGCGCAAACAGGTGAACGCCACGATCCGCCAGAAGACTTTTGATTGGCTCTCCAGCCAGGGTTATTCCTTTGTCCCCTCACAATCCAACTGTTTCATGCTGGACACCAAACGCCCCGCCAAAGAAGTCATCGACGCCATGGCTAAGCGCAATGTCTACATCGGTCGAATCTGGCCCGTCTGGCCGACCTACACGCGCATCACCATCGGCACCCAGCCCGAAATGGAAGCGTTCCAGGCCGCCTTCCAATCCGTAATGAAGAACTCCACCACGACTGGCTACGCTCCTTCGCCGTCGCTCAAAACGCGCCGTTCCTATCCCGACGGCCAGTCCTGGCCGAGCGCATAGTCCGCCGGCCCAAATTGTTTTTCCACATGTTTAGTCGACAGCCGCCCCCAGCGGAATCGGCTCAAAATATTTTGGTGTAATCACCTTTGTCTTTGGGGAAGCGGCTTTGATTTCCTCTATAAGGATTGCAGTGCATCAATCGAAGCCTGCTGCGATGCCTCAAACGGGGCGGTAAAATTGTCCCAGTGCGTGGGCAGTACGAGTGCCGGAAAATGGAGGTCCCGCATGAGCCGTCCGGAGTAGTCGTAATTTTCCTTCCGGGAGCCTGCCGCACCCACGAGGACAACGTCTGGTTCCAATCCCTCAATTTCGCGCTCGATGTAGTTCATCCCGCCAAACGCGAGTATCTGATGGCCATGGAATCGGATCAGGTAGGCGAGCGTGCCTCCCTCCGGGTGCATTTGTCGCAGCGTTAGTGGAGCTTTCATTCCTTCAGGAGCTTTTTCCGAGCTGAAATATCGCTTGCGGTCGAGCGGGCTGTGAAGGCTCGGGATCACTCGGAGAGAAAAAGCGCCGAACTCGTAATCCTCCCCGCCGCGCACGGTAATCAGATGCTCTTCGGGAACCTTGTAGGCGTGCAATACATTCTCAGTGCTCTCCGTCCCGATCACCGCCGCATGAGTCTTGAGTGCGATCTGCGGAACATCCAGCACGTGGTCGTAATGCGTGTGGGTGACGAGGACAAAGTCTGCTCGTTGGACATGCGCGTCAATGGCCGCCGCATCCGGCGTCGCAACGTCATCCCAACCATAACCGGACGCGTGTCTCCAGGAGTTCGCGTATACGGTGTTCTGCCCAGCTCGGTGCTTTATTGCTCGATTGCAATTAGGTCTTTGTGCGATAACTAGCTTGGCGGCCGAGGCATCCTCTCAGGCGTGCACTTCGGGCGCGTGTCCATTCGAGGGCACGACTGGCACAGCGCCATGAAATTGCTCTGTCTCCGTCGAACCCGCTAGCGCTGTAGTGGAAGAATTACCGCTCGAGACAACCTGCGCGATTTCGTCAAAGTATCCAGTTCCGACGAAGCGCTGGTGCGTCACCGCGCGATACCCAAGTTCCTGCGCCGCAAATTCCTCCTGCTGAAGTTTTGAGTACGCCGTCATGCCCGCCTGCGAGTAGCCGCGCGCCAGATGGAACATGGACATATTCAGCGCGTGGAATCCGGCCAGCGTCACGAACTGGAACTTGTATCCCATCTTGCCCAGTTCCTGTTGGAAGTTAGCAATGGTCACGTCGTCCAGCTTCTTTTTCCAGTTGAACGAAGGCGAACAGTTGTACGCCAGCAATTTCCCCGGGAATTTCGCATGAATGGCGTCGGCGAACTTCTTCGCCTCCGCGAGATCCGGGGTGGACGTTTCGCACCAAAGCATGTCAGCGTACGGCGCGTAAGCCAGACCACGCGCAATTGCCGCATCAATTCCGCCCCGGAACTGGTAAAAGCCTTCCGGCGTCCGCTCGCCATAAATAAATTCGCGGTCGCGTGGATCCGCGTCGGAAAGCAACAGACCGGCCGAATTGGCGTCGGTCCGCGCGATAAGAATCGTAGGCACCCCGCAGACATCAGCCGCAAGTCGTGCCGCAACGAGCTTCTCGATAAACTCGCGAGTGGGCACGACCACTTTACCGCCCAGATGCCCGCATTTTTTCGCCGAAGACAGTTGATCCTCGAAGTGCACGCCCGCCGCACCCGCTTCGATCAACGCCTTCATCAGTTCGTAAGCGTTCAGCGACCCTCCAAAGCCCGCCTCCGCATCAGCGACAATCGGCGCAAACCAATTCGTGCCAGACTTCTTGCCTTCCGCCGATTCAATCTGGTCCGCGCGAAGCAACGCGCGATTGATCCGCTTCACCATGTTCGGCGCGGAATCGCAAGGATACAGACTCTGGTCGGGATAAACATCGCCCGCGGTATTGCCGTCGGCAGCCACCTGCCAGCCGCTCCCATAAATCGCTTTCAATCCCGCCTGCACCATTTCAATCGCTTGATTGCCGGTGATGGCGCCAAGCGCGGGAACGTAGGCATCCGTGTGCATCAAATTCCACAGCCGTTCCGCCCCCAGCCGCGCCAGCGTGTACTCAATCTGAATCGAGCCGCGCAGCCGCACCACATCCGAATAAGAATATGGACGCGTAATGCCGGACCAGCGGGGATCGTTGGCCCAGTAGTTGAGCGCCTTATGCTGTTTGCCGTTTCCGTTTCCATTGGCCCCGTTCGTTCCATTTGCTGACATTTGCGGCTCCTTATCTTTCTAATCTCCTCAGTTGGCCGAATCCCGTTCAAAGGTGCGTGTCACGCCGGATTAAATTCCTCGCGCCGAATCATTTCTTCGCTGATCTCACGGGCTTCCCGAAGTGTCGTCGCGGCCAGAGCGTCATCGTTCTTGGCGTTCTCCCGCAACAACCGGCCTAACTCTTCCTCAAAAAGTTCATGAATCAGTTCCGGAGTATGTCGGATCGGCAAGCCTGTCTCACCGAGAACTTCCACTCTGTCCGAATGCTTCATGCGCTGCGCGATCATCAACCGGTAGATGCGATCGGTCGCGAGATCTTCCATATACCCGTCGAGCAGACTCGCACCTTTCCCGCTCAGAACACCGTTCCGGTAGCGAATCACGGTGCGAATCGCGGCGCGCGTTCCTTCCAGCGTGCGTTTGCCCACGCCCGTGGGAATCGGGCGCAGATCGGGATGTGCGATCCCGTTCGTCGGGCGAGCTTGTAGTTGATTCGGAGCAGGGAATTGGCTCACCGCAATTTCGTTTTGATCGGGATGTCCCGTCCAAGCCCCGTCCATCAACGAATTGGCCTCATTCTTCTTATCCTCGGCCAGCGCTTTCAACGCCCGCGCATTCAACTCTGCATCTTCCCGGCTGGGAAAAAGAGCAGTCATCCCGCCGATCGCCAGCATCCCGTGTTTGTGGCAAATGTCCGGCAGCAGATTCCGCAGATTTTGGAAGAACGCCACGTTGTGCGGAATGGTATTGCGGTCAGGCAGCACCCACTCTGGATTTTCCAGATTGAAATGGATCAAGCTGGCCATATAGTCCCAGCGGCCAAGATTCAATCCCAAGATGTGGTCGCGAAGGTCCCATGCGAATTCTTCCATCTGAAAAGCCAGCGGATGCGATTCCACCAGCGCCATGCACTTGATGGTGTTCGTCGGCAGGCCCTTGAGGCGTGCAATCATCTGGAAAAGGTCGCGCCACCACAGCGCTTCGTCGGCTGATTCCGATTTCGGAATGTAAACGCACAGCGGGTGCTTCAACGCGCTGAAGTCCACCTGATAAGCCACCATCGCCACGTCAAACAAGGAAGCCGGTATCAATTCACCCGGCAGAACTCCCGCCTGGTGCAAATGCAAGCCCCGTGGCCGCGTGAAAATGACTGTCGTGCTCGGATTGATGCCCACCGTCTTGTTGCGCTTGCGATCGAAATACGTCAAACGCCCTGCAAGCGCTTCGAGAATGTTCTTGATACCGCGCGCATTGTGTTCCCATGCGTTGGCCGTGGAGTCTTCCAGATCGAGCATCACGCCCGGTGCGCCCGAATTAAGCATTTTCACCACAAGATCCGCGTCGTCCGCAGGCCCGGTCATCTGGTTCCGCTGATCCGCACACCATGCCGGCAGCTCGATGCGCCAGGAATTCGTCGTCGCCACCGAGGGTGGCAGGTAATCAGGAACCTTGCCCGTATGCGCTTCGGCCAGCGCAAAATCGCGGCGCGCCACTAAAGCCCGTTGCCGCAACGTCAGAGCCGCGTGGAGTGGCGCAAGGAATTCGAGAAACCCATCAGGAAGGTCTCGCGCAGAATCGAAATCCGGCGGCGCTGAATTGACCGGCACGATGCGATTCGAAAAGGGCAGGGGAGCGAGGGCCGGATTCGGCTTGATGCTTGCGGTAGCCATGGTGGAGATCAGTCCTTTCCCCTGCAGATTCGAACGAAACCTGGCCGCCTAATAGGAAAGGCAATTCGGAGGCCAACCGGTCCAGAATCCGAATTTCTAAGACCCTTGCTCTCAAGAAGATACAAGGGCCTTCCTGGCGATTGAAAAAGAATGTGGGGCAACGCGCACATCCGGGAGAGAAATTTGCACACCAACGGCGAGTTCTTTCCGTCCAAAATCCATCTGTTCAGTATACTGAACATGCGTTCGGCCTCCGTTCATTCTTCTACCCGACCAGCAACGCCCACGGCAATAATGTGTTCAGTATCCTGAACATGTATTCTATAATTGGGCGATAACTCTTCCTTATCGGAGCCGCCCCATGTCATCTGCGGAAACAAACCCTGCCACCGCCGTCGAGCGCGCCCTCAATATCCTCGAGGCTGCCGCCCAGCGCCGAGACGGCCTCACCAACGCCGAAATCAGCCGCAAACTCGGAATCCCAAAGAGTTCCGCAAGCTACATTCTGCGAACCCTCGAAAAACGCAGCTATCTGCGGCGCGAACAAGAATCAGGGCGCTACCGCCTCGGCCTGAAAATCCTCAGCCTCGGCGGAGACGCGCAAGCCAATCTCGATATCGCCGATGTCGCCCTTCCATTCATGCGCACTCTCGGTGAAAAGATTCGAATGACCGTGCACCTGGCAGTCCTGGATCAGGGCGAAGCTGTCTACATCGAAAAAGTGGAAGCCCCCGGGTTTTTCAAGGTGAATACTTGGGTGGGACGCCGCATGTTTTTACATTCCACCAGCGTTGGAAAGTGTTTGCTGGCCTGGCTGCCGAAACACGAAATCGAGACCGTGGTACGGCAGCAGGGACTGAAAAAAAGAACGCCGAAAACAATTACATCGATTGCGAAACTGCTGGCCGACCTGGACCGCGTGAAGCACTCGGGCCATGCCGTGGACGATGAAGAAAACAGTTTGGGAGCAAGGTGCCTGGGCGCGCCCATTTTTGACGCCACGGGAAATGTAACGGCGGCGCTTGGCGCCAGCGGAACACTGACGCAAACGGACGAACCCGAGATGCCGCGCATTATCGAGGCGTTAAGGGAAACAGCGCGGCGCATCTCGCGGCAGCTGCAAAGAGGGGGTACAGGGGGGGCCATATAAAACGCGGCCCCCGGTTTCCATCAAGAATCAAGAGCCCGCGACAACCAGGTTATTCTTTACCGAGAACACATTGGGAACCCCGTTGGTCCGCAAGCCCGCAAGGTTCTTATCGGTTTCGTTGTCCACTATCCCTTCGAGGGTTACATTGCCGTTCTTCACGATGATGTGGACGGAGGGCACGGCCTGAACCGAGTAACGCGAGAGCCCTGCATCCCCATAAATGGCGCGGTACACTGCGCGGCGGAGTTGGTCATCCATCGGCGAGAGCGGAAGGACCTCGATGTTGTTTACGACCGAGGCGACTCCCTCGATGCTCTTCACGGCGGCCGCGGCGTCGGACTTCAAAACAGGCCGAGTTACCTGGCCGGAGAGCGTGACTTTGTCTCCCACCACCTGATACGCAAGATTGTCGAAAACGGAATACCACGGCAGCATCACCAATTGGTGTCGCACTTCCTTGTACAGTTTTTCCCGGTATCTTGCCTCACTCCGCTGCTTCTTCTCTTGCTGTGGCTGAGCCGCTACTGAGGTTGGCAACGCCGCGATGGGCGTAGCGAGCAGTATTGCTACAAACAAGGCCCGGAGTTCCTTCCTCATGATTTCCTCCCGGACAAACGTCCGAATGATTCTGACCAGTTAGATTCAAGATGCAGGGCAACTGGCTGCCTGCTCTCGCGCGAAGGGGGAGGTGTTAGCATATCTCCAATAAGGGGGAAAGAAGAGTTGAATTAGTTCGAAGGGAGAGACTTTTTGAGAGCAGCGTTGGATCTACACTCATGGCCGCGCTGAGAGTGTCGCCGTGCTGGTGATCGCGCATCGCGGGGCCTCGGGCAACGCGCCGGAAAACACTTTGGCGGCGTTCCGGAAAGCCATTGCCCTCGGGGCGTCGTTCATTGAAACGGATTTGCAGCTTTCGCGCGACGCGCGGTTTGTGGCCATTCACGACGCCACGGTAAATCGCACCACCAACGGCCAGGGAGCGGTGCACGATATGACGCTTGCCGACCTGCGGAAGCTGGATGCGGGCTCGTGGTTTGGCAGCGAATTTTCCGGAGAACGCATTCCCACGCTTGAAGAAATTCTGGAATTCTCCAAAAAAAATGACGTGGTGTTTTACCTGGAGATCAAGCCGGGCGGTTCCTGGGGCGGGGAGCACGCGCTGATCGGCTCGCTGCGCGAATCGGGAGAGATCCCGCGGACGGTGGTGATTTCTTTTGACCCCTCGATCGTTCTGAGTCTGCGGAAAATCGAGCCCACGCTGATGACCGGGCTTCTCTACGACGGCCAGATCGAAAACCCGCTGGACAAAGCCGTGGCCGTCGGCGCGCGGCAACTCGTGGTGCGTGGAGATCTCGTGACCCCCGCACTCATATCCGAAGCCAAGAAGAAAGATTTGCAAGTGGTGTGCTGGACGGTGAATCATCCCGCGCACATGCGCCTGCTTGCCGCCGCCGGCGTAGACGGGATCATGAGTGATTATCCGGACCGGCTGGTCGCGGCGGTGCGAAAAGAAACCGAGAGTCTCTCCTGATCGCGGAAGGTGTTGAGGGCAGGTTTCCATTTTAGAAATGGGGAACGGCTGAGTCTGCGTCAGGCACCTGCCAGCAGAGACTGAAGAGCGGCGAGTTGGGTGACCGGGAGTTGCTCAGCCCGAGCGTCGGGGCGGAGATTCAGAGAAATGAGTGCTTCGCGGACGCGATCGGGTTTGGCAAGCGCGCGAAGATTATTGACCAGGGTTTTGCGCTTCTTCGAGAAACACAACTTTACAAAATCCAGGAAATGAGTTTCCGCCTCGGGGGAGGAATCGGCCTGCACACCTTTGGTCGTTGGGGCACCAGAGCGGAGCGGGAGCTTGACGCGTTCGCCGGGCAGACGGAGGGTGACGAGGGCGGAAGTGACTTCAGGCGGCGGAGTGAAGGCACTGCGAGGAATTTCGAAAACGAATTCGGGGCGCGTGTAGAACTGGGTGACGACGGATAGATAGCCGTAATCGCGCGTGCCGGGTTGCGCGGCGAGGCGCTGCGCGACTTCGGTCTGGATGACGACGTGGATTTCGTCGATGAGGTCCGCGAAAGTGAAGAGGTGATGAAGAATCGGCGAGGTGATGTAGTAGGGAAGATTGCCGTAGATGCGAATGCGACGCCCGGCGGCCATGGCGACAATGTCGGCTTCAAGAATGTCGCCGGGGACAACATTGAGGTTGGGGAATTGCTTTGAGTGGTGGCGGAGGCTGGGCAGGAATGCCGGGTCAATCTCGATGGCGTGGACGGGGGCGCCGGTGGCGAGGAGGTAGGGGGTCATTTCACCGTGTCCCGAACCAATTTCGATCCAACAATGCTGATCCCGATGAATCTGGACTCGCAAGGAACGCTCGTCGCCGGCGAGGGGCGCAATGGAGTGCGGGGAGACGCGAATGGCGCGTGCGATCTCTTCGCGCCAGTGGAGATCGGCGAGGAAGTGTTGGCCGAGTCGTTGGCGAGCCATGGGTGGAACAGTGTAGCAGGGGAGAAGGGGGGAAATAGACGACGAGGTTGGGGAGACAGAGCGAAGAGAGCCAGAATGGGAATGGTTGGTACACACCCCGGCAGTTTTCGTAAGAGTCAAAATGAGAGTTGAACAGTCGCCATGCGGATTGAACGGCATTGACGGATGATAAATTCGTCAAAAAAACAAGTCAAAGACGAGGCGGATCGGCTTGCTTGGCGAGAGGCGTGGCCGCCCGGTGGTGGGCGTGCGCGGCGAGCTGCGCCAGTATAAAAGGAGCGGTCTCCAGAGGGCTAAACAGGGGTGGACAGGACAAGGAAAGAGGGCGCAGCACTGCTGCGCCTACAAGGGGAGAGCGCGACGTTTTTCGGCGGGAGTTAATTTGCGGCGTGGGGGAATTCGGTTGCGGAAACCACAATGGGACGGTCTGGCGTGCAGGATCGTTAAATGGTTTTCGGCCCCGCGCCGGCCGCTGCGGCGCGCGAGGAGACGTTCTTGCCGGTTTGCTCGGCGGCGCTCCTGTCGATTTCGATGGAACCTTTGAAGTCCGCGCCGTCCTCGATCATGATCTGTGCGGTGGTCAAATTCCCGATGATCGAACCGTCCCTCTTAATCTCGATCCGTCCGGTGGCGCGCACGTTGCCCTTCACGGAGCCGTACACCACCACGTCGCGGGCGTTGATGTCAGCCGTTACCTTCGCCGCCGCTCCGACCGTCAGCTTGCGCTCATCAAGCTGGATGAGTCCTTCGACCGAGCCCTCGATCAGCAGATCCTCGGTGCCGGTGATGTCGCCTTTCACTTGCAAGCTCGACCCAAGCCGTCCGGTCTCGTAGTCCGCCGTGGCATCTGGCGGAATCGTCGCATCAGTGTTCTTTTTGCTCCACATGGGAACCTCCTGGCGACTGAAGACCCCGCGCGAACGCTGCGACAGAGTGCATTAAGCTCGACCGCCTGCCCAAGCCTGCAGAAATTCGCTACGAGGTTCAGCGCCGCCTAGAAGCCTACTCCTGCGAGGCAGAGGCAGGCAAGGCGGAGGAAAGGCACGGGTCTAAAGCCCCGCCACCACCGGAGCAAACAGCGGGAAAGATGCCGGGCTGAAGCCCGCCGCTACGACTGAAGCGAAGAGATTTCTCTCTGCGCAAGCCGAGCGCCTCGCAGGAGCGAGGCGGGAAGAAAAAACGTCGGCTTGCTCCGTTCGAAATGACGGTTGAGTGGCGGGTGCTGAGGAGAAATCAGAAGGGTGAAAGTGGAAGGCGGCGAGTGCAACTAGAAACCACAAACCAGAAACCAGAAACAAAGCAGAAGGCAGAAGGCAGAAGGCAGAAGGCAGAAGGCAGAAGGCAGAAGGCAGAAGGCAGAAGAGAAGGTCGCTACCGATACCTGGGGCACCGACAGATCTATCTAGCATCTAGCAGCGCCGTGTTATGCTGCCGCATTATGAA
>Ga0137363_10002291_pt1 | contig 11344 bp, 8 predicted proteins | sample MadtaG_FD_104800 | JGI IMG/M metagenome (GOLD analysis project Ga0137363, IMG submission 104800) | Vadose zone soil microbial communities from Angelo Coast Range Reserve, California, USA - Mad1_115_16 metaG | ecosystem: Environmental > Terrestrial > Soil > Vadose zone | place: USA: California...
GGAATCACTCATACGCCAACGGGGCGGTTGAGGTCCCGTTGCCAAAAATTAACTCCGCATTAGTCCGCCGATTCCCACGCGAGCGCTGAAAGCGCGCCTCATGCTTCTCCAATGGGTCAACTCCAACGATTCCCCACCAACTCGCCCATCCGCCGTGATTTTTTAATTTCCCCGCGAGATACTCATTCGCGAAAGTGTCCAGTAAAAATCAGCGGTTTCGGCGGCCGGAACGTCCATTGGCAGATTCAGCGTGTTGGGGACTGGCGGCTGTTTGGTGCTCGGATTTCGCCAGCGATGCGTTTCGGAATGGCCATCTGCAAATGAGAAGCTTGCCCCCCCGTTGTGATACGAGGCCGGAAGATCGATCCAATATTTGTCGTTGTCCGGCGGCGGGGCGGGCCATTTGTTCAGGAAATAACCGTCGTTGATGCTATCGGGATGCTCGTCCAGGAAAATGAAAATCCGGTTTGGCAGCGGGATCGACGAAGCCTTAAAGAATTGAACATAGCCGGGATTATTTTCATTGACGCCCGATTTGGACACGTCCCCGGCGTCGCCGACCATCGCATTCATCGAATAACTCCGAATGCGCGCCGGCCAACCGGCCCGGCGCTGTTTGTCGCTCAAAACCCTGTCACTCGGGCAACGATAAATCGCAACTGAACGCGAATACGGCCCAAGGCTGGCATCCGTAATGGTCGTCAAATTCGTATTGTCGGAATTGGGTGAGACGTCCCAACTCATGGTGTTATCGACCCAATTCAACTTTGTGTCCGTTGCAACACCCCGCGGGCCGTTTCCGCCGACATTGTAAGTGAGCAAATCATTGTGGTCGTCGGCATAAACCTGCCAGGCCACAAGCAACTGTTTTGTGTTATTGAGACAGTAAATTCCCTCGGCTTTCGATTTCGCCCGGTTCAGCGCCGGAAGGAGCAGACTGGCGAGGATCGCGATAATTGCGATAACTACCAGCAACTCAACCAACGTGAATCCGTGGCTAAGAAATTTCGGGGAGCAATCCTGGAACAACTGATCTGCCCGTGCTTTGCTCGTGCGTACCAACCGTTGCATAAAACGCCGCAATCTAATGCTCTGCAAGGTATTCCAATACAATAATGCGACCCTTATCCGAAAATGTCAACCTCTAGAAATGTCACGTTTGTAATCGGCACCCACCTCAGCCCTTCTTGTCGTTCGAATTCTCCCTCTCGGGAGCGGTGCTTTTCTCATCGGGCGGCTTGTTTTTGCGCCTTTTCTCGCGCTGACCCGCGATGACCGAGGCAATCATAGAGAGAAGTATGATGCTGGCGACGACGATAAGCGACGTAGAAGTTGAAATGTCGACTTGAAACCACCATCGCGGCGGCGATTCACCCGGATCAATCAGCATCTTGATGCCGATGAAAATCAACACCGCCGATAAACCCACTTTCAGGTAACGGAAATAACTGATCGCGCCAGCCAGAACGAAATACAGCGACCGAAGTCCAAGAATCGCGAATACGTTCGAAGTGAAGACAATAAAGGGAATTTTTGTGACTGCGAATACTGCGGGGATCGAATCGACAGCGAAAATCAGGTCCGTGGTTTCAACCATCAACAACACCAAAGCAAGTGGAGTCAGGGCCCGTTTGCCTCCCCAATGAGTGATAAACTTGTGCCCGTCCAGCTGTGGCGCGACCGGATAAAATTTGCGCACCAGCCGAATCACCCAGTTTTTTTCCGGCTCTACTTCGGTTTCGACCAGCATCATTTTAATGCCGCTGAAAACGAGCAATGCTCCAAATACATAAAGAATCCAATTCAACAGCGTAATCAGCGCGACACCGATGCCGATCATAAAACCGCGCATGATCAGCGCGCCTAGAATGCCCCAAAACAAAACTCGATGCTGGTATTCGGATGGAATCCGGAAGTAACCGAAGATTAGAGCGATGACAAAAACGTTATCCATCGAAAGCGACAGTTCGATGAGATAGCCTGTGACGAACTGCAATCCTTCCTTTTGGCCTTGAGTGGTCCTGATCCAAAAGGCAAAAAGCATCGCAAGGCAAAACCACACGGAAGTCCAAAGCAGCGCTTCGCGAAAACGAACGACATGGGCGCGCCGATGAAACACGCCGAGATCCAGCGCGAGGAAGATGATGACACAGACGATGAAACCTACCCAGTGCCAGGCGGTGATGTTAATCAACGCAAGCATGTCAGAACCACATGCGTTCCCCTCGCCAAAAACGGGAGGAACGCTTCGCCCGCTGAATAGTCATGAATCGGCTCAGCCGCGCGCCACCGCGACATTTTCGACCGCAATTGGTCCACTTCCGATATGCGGCCTTTGACCCTTGTGCCACCACAGAACCAACGCGCTGGCGATGTAAATACTGGAATAGGTGCCGGTAATGATACCGACCAAAAAGGTAAAGGCGAAGTCGTTGATCGCGCCGCCACCGAACAAGTAAAGAGACATCGTCGCGAGAAACACAGTTCCAGATGTTATGATCGTGCGGCTCAAGGTTTGATTGAGCGCCTGGTTCATCACTTCCTTGAACGTGCCGCGCACACCCAATTTCAGATCTTCGCGGATTCGGTCGAAGATAACGATGGTATCGTTAATTGAGAATCCGATGATCGTCAAAATCGCAGCTACCGTCGTGGCATTGAATTGTCGATGCGACGGCGCAAGACAGTACCAACCGATGGTCATCAATACGTCGTGAATCACGGCCACAACTGCGCCAACGGCGAAGGAGAACTCGTAACGGAACGCGACGTAAACCAATATGCCGAAAAGCGATAGCAAACAGGCGATCACCGCCGATTTCTGAATTTCCGCGCCGACAATCGCACCGACGTGTTCCTGGAAGAGCAAGCTGAACTTCCCTTCAGAAAGGCCGAGCACCGTGTTTTTGACTGTGTCCGCGGTGGAAAACTGGCCTTTTTTTCCTTCCTCGATGGCGGTATCGACGCGAAGCGTTTGCCGGCCACTGGACAAATCCTTTTGATATTGGATCAAAGCATCTTTCACACCTCCCGCGGTCAGTGCGGCGCGGATCCTGTCTTCAGGCACTCGCTGCTCAAACGCAAACGTGCTGGTATCGCCCCCAAGAAAATCTTTGCCGAACATGGCTTTGCCGCGATAAAACCCAAATCCGATACCGATGAAGATGAGCGTCCAGGAGATGGCGAATGCCGGCTTGGCCAATTTCATGAAATCGAGTTTGGTTGCCCGTACGAGATGGAGCATTGGGACCGACTTGAGCCAATTGCGATCAAGTAGGAAATCGAAAATCATTCGCGTAACCACCAGAGCGGTGAACAAGCTCGCAGCGACACCCAATGTCAATGCCACACCGAATCCCTTGATCGAACCGGTACCCAGCCACCAGAGGATGATTGAGGAGATAAGCGTGGTGACGTGGGAGTCGAAAATTGTGCCGAACGCACGGCTGTAGCCGGCGGCGATTGCGCCGCGCAAAGATTTCCCCTTGGCAGATTCTTCGCGAATACGCTCGTAAATCAGAACGTTCGCATCGACCGCCATGCCGACGGTCAGCACGATGCCGGCGATGCCTGGCAGTGTGAAGGTGGTGTCAAAAAAGCACATCGCGCCAACAAGGATTATGATGTTCGCAATCAGCGCGACATTGGCGACCAGGCCGGCGATCATGTAATAGACGAGCATGAAAGCCGAGACCAACACAGTGCCGTAAATGGAGGCTTTGATGCCGCTGCGAATGGCATCTTTTCCGAGAGTGGGATCGACCTGGTTGGAGGATTCGAGCCTCAACGGTGCACGCAAGGGATTTTGCAGCACAGATGCCAGCTCGAAGGCCTCTTTTTGATCGCCAATCCCAGTAATCTGGCCGCGGCCGGTTTCTATTGGACCGATTATCTTGGGAGCAGAATAAAGCTGGCCGTCGAGCACGATGGCGAGTCGCCGTCCGACGTTTTCGCTGGTGATTCTGCCGAATTCTTTGGCGCCCTCGGTGTCGAGGGTAAAATCGATCTCCGGCTCACCCAGATTTCCGCGAACCACTTGAGCGCCTTTGACGCCGCTGCCGGTCATCTCCGGAGCCTTTTTGACCTCTACAATTTCCGACGTCTCGCGACCTTCCTTCCGGCGAGGCTTTGATTTCAAAATCTCATATCCGGGTTGAACGATGCCGTCGTGGATATCCTGGTCACTCTGGGGATGGACCAGGCGGAATTCCAGGAAGGCGGGTTTCTGGAGCGCTTTCATCGCTTCTTCCTGAACGGCGGCGGACAAACCCGGCAGCATTACGTTAACGCGATCACTGCCTTCAGTTTGGATTACAGGCTCGGCCACGCCAAATCGGTCAACGCGACGGCGGAGGACTTCGACGGCTTCGGAAAGCGCGCCACTGACATCGCTTCCGGCGGGCAAACTATTGGTCTCCATGCGCATAACGAAGGAGGTGCCACCTTGCAAATCGATGCCGAGATGAATTTTGCCGGCCGACTCACGTTGAAGGCGATTGAGAATCGCAAGGGTCGCATTGTCTGCGTTGGTAGCTTCGAAGAAAGGGAAATAGCGGGTGATGTCGTTGGTCCCGATGGCCTCTTTAAGATTCTCGTAAGGCTTTTCCGGAATTTTCCGCTGCAAATCAATGGCACTTTCGACAATCGCGTGAAAATTCGTGTCCGGTCTGACCGCGCGCTCGCGGAATGTCTGTATCAGATCGCGGCTGGTGGGTGGATAAAAGGAAAAGACGGCCCAGATCAGGACCAGAACGACAATGACAAATCTCCAAAAGTTATTTCGATTCATGACGGGGTGGGATCTGGCTAAGCTTCACTCGATTCGCCGCTGCGCTCGGTGATTTCCGCAACTGCGGACTTGGTAATCTCAAATTTCGCATCCGCAGAGCGAATGGTCAGCGACTTGTCTTTCACCGTGATAACCGTCGCAATGATGCCGCTGTTGGTGAGTATTCGGTCGCCGGATCTAACAGCCTTCAAGAGTTCTGCCTGCTGTTTTTGCTTCTTTTGTTGCGGGCGAAGCAGCGCGAAATAGAAGACCACCACGAGCAGTATGGGCACAACCATGCTGGTCCAAATTGGCGGAGCCGGTTGGCCGGGCTGCGCCGGCGGACTCATGGCCAGAAATGTGCTGATATTCGATAAACTCATGCTGCTCAAAACGAGCGGATAAATCTAGGGATGGCGAGGCATTTAGCAAGAATTAACCTCGCTCTGTGTCATAACATTAGACAAGAGTGCCCAAAGCGAAAGTGTTTTTTGGGTCAATCGGCAAGCAATTTGCTTCTTCGTCGGGAAATCTGATCACCGGATGAACACTTTTTCCAGCTTGCGGGTGAGATTGGTCGGAATGGTATTCCTGGCCATGTCACCCGCGTGGGTGCTCATGTACTTGGGTTACCTTCCCTGGGCCGCCCTCATTCCTGGTCTGCTGGCGCTCGGCGCAGCCTGGTACGGCGGCGAGCGTTTCATTAACAGGCAGGTTCGCAGACTTTCCATTGCCACGCAAAGACTCGCTACCGGTGACTTGACCAGCCGTACAGGTCTGTCAGGCGAAGGAGGCGAGTTGGGCCAATTGGCGCGGAAGTTCGATCAAATGGCCGCTTCGCTCGAAAAGCGCGCCAGGGATCGGGAACAGTCCGAAAAAGATCTGCTTTACCGGTCGCTGCAACAGACCGTCGTGGGCGCACTGGGACAGTTCGCGCTGGTGACGAAAGACTTCGATGCGCTGCTCGATCAAGCGGTCATGCTGACGGCGCAAACGCTCGAATTGGAATATTGCAACATTCTCGAGTTGGAGCCTGACGGCACCTCTCTCTTCCTTCGCGCCGGCATCGGTTGGAACGAAGGATGCGTGGGAAGAGTCACAGTCCCGGCCACCGACTACACACAGTCAGGGTTTGTCCTGACCGTCGGTGAACCGGTCGTGTTTGATGACCTCTCTCAAGAGACCCGATTTGCGCCATCGCGGTTCTTGCTCGAACACGGCGTTCGAAGTGGGATTACCGTGGCCATCTCAGGGCACGGGCGGCCTTTTGGCCTGCTCGGCGCGCACACAACCCATCACAGAATTTTTTCGGAAGACGAAGTTCATTTTCTGCTGTCAGTCGCGACGCTGCTATCAATGGCAGTTGAACGGAATCGGGCTGAGAGCGAGCTCCAAAAACTGGCGGCTTTCGCCCAACTCAATCCGAATCCGGCCATGGAATTGGCCGCCGATGCCACCGTGACCTATTTCAACGATGCAGCGCTCAAACTTGCGCTGTCCGTCGGAGAGGATAATCCTCGCGGCATTCTGCCGGACGATATTGCGGTGACCGTGAAGGAATGCCTCTACGCGCGACAAAGCAAAATGCATTTTGAAACGCAGAACGCTGGACGCACGTTGTCATGGTCATTTCATCCGGTGCTGAGCAGCCAGGTGGTGCATTGTTATATCGAAGACATTACGGAGCGACTAAGCCTGGAGGCGCAATTGCGGCAGTCACAAAAGATGGAATCCGTCGGCCAGCTCGCAGCGGGTGTCGCTCACGATTTCAACAACATGCTCACGATCATCCAGGGGCACGTCGGAATGCTGATGGCCAAGCGGAAACTTCCGCCAGACTTGCAGGAATCGGTCCAGGCCGTTTATTTCGCCGCCGAGCGTGCCGCCACCCTGACCCGCCAGTTGCTCATGTTCAGCCGCAAGAATGTAATGCAACCCAGACCGTTGGACCTTCGCGAAATAGTTGCGAATGTGAGTAAAATGCTTCAGCGCCTCCTCGGCGAGGACATCGCTCTCGAACTGAACGCGCCATCCCACATTTCGCTGGTTCAAGGTGACATGGGAATGATCGAACAAGTCCTCATGAATCTAGCCGTCAACGCTCGCGATGCCATGCCCAGAGGCGGCAAGCTCACCATCAGCACGAACACCGTTGAAGTTAATGAGGCTTACGCGCAAATTCGCCCGGACGCTCGCCCGGGCCTTTACGTTTGCTTGCGTGTCGATGACACCGGATGCGGCATGGACCCAGCGACCATGCGTCGCATTTTCGAGCCATTTTTTACAACCAAAGAAGTTGGCAAAGGCACTGGGTTGGGGCTGGCCACAGTTTATGGCATCGTCAAGCAACATGCCGGCTGGATCGAAGTCGCCAGCGAGGTCGGCAGAGGCACAACTTTTAATGTCTTCTTCCCCGCCACCGGCGCGCCGGTCGTCGCCTTGCAACAGGAAACCGCCCAGACTGTCACCGAAATTCCGGGCGGAAAGGAAACGATTTTAGTGGTCGAAGACGAGCCAGTGCTGCGGGATTTGGCCCACGTCATTCTACAGGACTGCGGCTATGAAGTGCTTGCGGCCGGAACCGGCTCGGAGGCGCTGCAGGTTTGGAACACCCATGAAGGCCATGTTGATCTCTTGCTGACGGATATGGTTATGCCCGATGGCATGTCTGGAATGGAATTGGCCCAACGCCTTCGTGACTCGCATCCCGATTTAAGGATTATTTTTGCCAGCGGCTACAGTATGGAGGAGCTCGATACAGGTTTCATTCGACACGGTCACGCACAATTCCTGCAGAAGCCTTACACGCATGTCACGCTGCCAAAGGCTGTCCGTGAATGCCTGGACGCGTAGCCCCATATTCACTCCTTGTCCAAGCCATTTCGCAAGATAACAGCCGATGCGAGAGTCGCAACTCCACACCAAGCACCGCAAAGGTTGCTCTGTGGCAAGTCGGACCCGTTACGCTGCATTACGATAAGCGCATCTTGATCCTGCCATCAGGTTCTCAGACCGCGAATACGGTCGGAGCGCGAGCCGTCCCGGCTCGCAGCAGCCGCAACCGCGAAAGAACTGTCCGATTTGTCTCACGCCTGCTGTCCATCCGCCCGCGCTGCGAGCCGGGGACGGCTCGCGCTCCGGTGGTGGTATCAACACTCCATTACGATGCAGCATCCAACCGTCCGTATTTCCGAATCTCAGGCCAGATAAGCGCGATTGCGATGACAACAATGATGGTCCCGATGCCGCCTGACACAACGGAAAAAAATGGACTTGTGAGATGAGCGACCAGTCCGGATTCGAATCCGCCTAGCTCATTTGAGGTTCCAATAAAGAGGCTATTGACCGCGGAGACGCGTCCGCGTTTTTCATCCGGTGTTAGCAGTTGGACCAGAGTGTGGCGCACGACAACGCTGACATTATCGGCAGCGCCACAGAGAAAAAGCGCGAGGAACGAAAGCCAGAACCATTCGGACAATCCAAAAAAAATGGTGGCGAAACCGAACGCGGCGACCGCCCAAAGCAAGGTTCCGCCCGCCTTTTGAAGTGGCGGCCGATGCGCCAGAATCAGCGCGCAAAGAAGGGACCCCGTCGGCAACGCCGCTTGCAAAAATCCCAGGCCAGTCGGACCCGCACGCAGAATATCTTTTGCATAAACAGGCAGCAGGGCGGTCGCGCCTCCAAGTAATACGGCGAAGAGATCGAGCGTGATCGTTCCGAAAATAATCCTGCTTCTAAACACGAAGTTGAAGCCGGCTAGCAGACTTTTGAAGGTCATTTTTTCTTTGTTCGCGATTTTGTGCTGTCGCCGCACCATCGCGATCAAACAGAAACAGATCACAGACGCCGCAGCATTGACAGCATAAACGGTTGCCGCCGAGTGGGTTATCGCGATTAGCGCACCTCCTGCCGCCGGCCCGGCGACCGACGACAGGTGGAAACTTCCGCTGCTCCACGTGACAGCTTTTGAGAATTGTTGCCTGGAGACCAGGTGCGGAAGAAATGCCGAGCTGGCGGGCCAAAGAAAAGTCCGCGCCGTGCCCGCGGCGAAAAGACAAACGTAGATCCAACCCACAGGAGCTTTCGCCCCGCAAATCAGTGTGAGGCCAAGGCTGGCACAGGCGAGCACGAACGTCATTGCGACAATAATCCGTTTGCGGTCGTAGTTATCGGCAGTGTGTCCGGCGGGCAACGTGAATAACAACATCGGCACCATTTGCGTCAGCCCCACCAAACCGAGCATCAAAGAGGAGTGCGTGCGTTCATAAAGCTCCCAGCCAACAGCGACCGTCAGCATTTGCTGGCCCAGCGAAGCAACGAATCGTCCAATGAGATAGAGCAGCAAATCGCGATTGCGGAGCACTTCGTACGGATCGTGGGCCGCTACGACGGGCTGCACTTCAGCCGGATCGGATAAAGGTCCAATGTCTGGCACGCGAACATGATAGCGGTGAAACGATCAGTTAGAGAATTTTTTTGTTGCTTTGATCAGCAGAAAAACTTGTATGCTTCCATGAAGAGCTCTTTCGGTCTTTGATTGTCGCAAGAGCCGGTGAACATTTGACAGGCTGCCGAATTACATGAGGAACGCAGGCTCGAAAAGGGCGGTTAAAAAAGCCGAGAAAGGTGATTCGGCTGTCATCAAGAACGGCAAAACCAATGAGGCGCGCGGGCAGCGGCGTCGCGAAGAACCTGCCAAAACTCCTGCCACAGCAATTTCTGTCGCCGAAGCCGAGAAATCGTTCGGCAACGTGACAACCAGGACGGGAGTCGATTTGACCGAAAAGGTCAGGGACTTGTTGCGTCTGGCTCGCGAACAAGGCCATTTGACCTATGAGGATGTCAATGATGCCTTGCCCGATCATTTGGTCACCGCGCAGGACCTCGATCAGGTTCATAGCAAGCTGCGCGCGATGGAGATCGACGTCATCGATCCCGCCGAACTGGATCAAGGCAAGCAGAGTGACGCCGAGGATGATGATGAGCACGTCCGCTACGACAATCTTGATGATCCCGTCCGGATGTACTTGAAGCAGATGGGAAAAGTCCCCTTGCTGACGCGCGAACAGGAAGTCGAAATTTGCAAGCAGATCGAAGATGCCGAAAGTGATGGGCGGCAGTTCGTCTATAGCTTTGGTTTTGCCGCCAAGGAGCATCTAGCCATTGCTGAAAAGCTGCTGGCGATGCCGCCCAAAGAGCGATTTGACCGCGTCGTAATCGACAAATATGCGGACAATCGAGAAGGCTATCTCAAGAACTTGCGCCGACTGGTGAAGCTGGTGCGTGAATTGGATGAGCAGGTGGATCGGATTTTTTCTGAATGCCAAAAGGCGGCACAGCGCCAGCAGCGCCAGAGGTTGTTCGCGAATTTCAAGCGGCTCGACAAGAAACTTCAGGCCACGTTCGGCCGATTTCATTACAAACAAAAGGTCATTGATGAAATGACGCTCGTGGCTGAGAACATACGGGAGAAAATCCAAACCGCGGTGTGCGCGTTCGAAGACGCCCAGGCCAGGCGAAAAGGCGCTTCCGAATCGGACGCTCTTCATCAGGAGGATAGACTCAAAACACTCGAGCGCTTTGTTCGAATGCCCAACGCGGAATACATGCAGACGTGCATTCAATTGGCTCGAGCCCTCGCCAAGGCCCACGCCGCCAAGACGCACATGGTCGAAGCCAATCTGCGGCTCGTCATTTCCATCGCCAAAAAATATACCAATCGCGGCCAGTCTTTCCTCGATTTGATTCAGGAAGGGAATATGGGGCTGATGAAAGGCGTCGAGAAATTCGAGTATCGGCGCGGCTATAAATTTTCGACTTACGCGACGTGGTGGATTCGCCAGGCCATTACCCGCTGCATCGCGGATCAGGCGCGGACGATTCGCATCCCGGTCCACATGATCGAAATCATCAACAAGCTTTGGCGCACCCAAAAGCAACTCATGCAGGAGTTGGGCCATGAAGCATCGCCGGAGGAAATCGCCGATGCGATGGAGATGCCGGTCGAGCGCGTGCGCGCGGTGCTCAAAATGGCGCAACAGCCCGTTTCGATGCAGTCACCCGTGGGTGACGCCGACGAAACGCATTTCGGCGATTTGATTGAAGACAAGACAGCCGAAAATCCCAGCGAAGTGACCAGTTTCAACTTGCTGCGTGGAAAGCTTGGCGAAGTCCTCACCAGCCTGAACGAACGCGAGCGCAAAATTCTCGAACAACGTTACGGATTGCTGGACGGTTTTCCTCGCACGCTTGAAGAGGTAGGCAAGCAATACAACGTTACGCGTGAGCGAATTCGGCAAATCGAAGCCAAGGCGCTGCGCAAACTGCGCCATCCCACACGCCGCAGCAAATTGGAAGGCTTTCTCGAGAAGCCGACGACTTGATTCGTACGGTTTCAATCGCAAAAAAAATGGCGGCACCGCGCGATGCCGCCGAGTTCCCAACAATACCTAACAATCCTCCCTTATCGAGTCAGGCCGATCATGTAACAAAAACACGCCGTCAAGAAATAGGGAAGGCACCCTATTTTGACGTGGGCTGCAGAACCTACCTGGAAAAACTTCAGTCACCATGATA
>Ga0137363_10002294_pt1 | contig 11341 bp, 9 predicted proteins | sample MadtaG_FD_104800 | JGI IMG/M metagenome (GOLD analysis project Ga0137363, IMG submission 104800) | Vadose zone soil microbial communities from Angelo Coast Range Reserve, California, USA - Mad1_115_16 metaG | ecosystem: Environmental > Terrestrial > Soil > Vadose zone | place: USA: California...
CTCATGGGCGGCCCGGGAGACATGATGATCGCCATGCTCATCGAGCGCGAGGTGGAGATCACGCTCAACTGGTCGTTTGCCTCCGCGCTGGCCGTGGTTCTCCTCGCCCTGACCCTCGCGGGCTTCGCCGGTTACAACCGCATCGTCCGGCTGGACCGCATCCTCGAGGGGCGGCATTGAAGAACTCTGGGCGGAGCGTGCGGAATGGGTGACGAAGGGCAGCGCGGAGGGCCGGGCTCCGCGGCGGTCATGGCGCTGGCCGGCGCCGTGCTCGTGTTCCTGATCGCGCCTGTGCTAATCATCGTGATCGTGTCCTTCAGCGGCGCGGACTACCTGAGCTTTCCGCCGCCGTATCTGTCGCTGCGCTGGTATCAGCGCTTCCTCGGCACGTCGAGCTGGCGTCAGGCCATCTGGGTCAGCACCCAGGTCGCCCTTCTGACCATGGTGTTCGCCACCACGCTCGGCCTCCTGGCTGCCCTCGCCCTCGTGCGCGGCCGCTTCCGCGGCAAGGGCGCCATCTACGCCGTCATGCTTTCACCCACCATCGTGCCCACCATCATCACGGCCATCGGCCTCTACTTCTTCTTCGTGCGCCTCAAGGCCACCGGGAGCATCCTCGCCATGGCCCTCGGTCACACCGTGCTCGCGCTGCCCGTGGTCGTGATCATCATGGCCGCCGCGCTGCAAGGCTTCGACATACGCCTCGAGCAGGCCGCGCTGAGCCTGGGCGCGAGCCGGCTCACCGCGCTCCGGCGCATCACCTTGCCCCTGATCCTGCCCGGCCTTCTCTCGGCCGCGCTCTTCGCCTTTCTTACCTCGTTCGACGAGCTGCTGATCCCCCTCTTTCTCTCCGGCGTCGAGGTCCAGACGCTCACCGTGCGCATCTGGAACAGCCTCACCCTCGAGGTCGACCCCACCATCGCCGCCGTCAGCTCGTTTCTCATCGGCGTGACCACGGTGGTGCTGGGCGCGAGCGCGCTGCTTCGCGGACGAGGCGACGCCACCACCACCTGATCGGAGGCTCCATGGCACTGCACTTCTCGAAGGAAGAGCTGGCCGCGCGACGGCGGCGCGCCTGCCGGGCAATGGCTGAACGGGGCCTCGACGGCCTGCTCATATTCCGGCAAGAGAGCATGTACTACCTCACCGGGTACGATACGAGCGGCTACAGCATGTTCCAGGGAATGTACCTGGGCGCCGACGGGAAGTTCGCTCTCTGCACCCGATCCCCCGACCTGCGCCAGGCCCGCATCACCTCTGTGATCAAGGACATCCGCATCTGGCGCGATCGCCAGGGCGCCAATCCCGGCGAAGACCTCCGCGACATGCTCGAAAGCTACCGCTGCCGCGGCAAGCGGCTCGGCGTGGAGTATCACGCGTATGGACTCACCGCCCAGCGCGGGCAGATGGTGGACGCCGCGCTCGGGGGCTTCTGCCGCTCCGAGGACTCGAGCGACCTGGTGCGTCTGCTCCGGCTCGTGAAGAGTCCGGCCGAGCTGCGCTATGTCCGGCAGGCCGGCCGCCTGGCCGACGATGCGCTCGCCGTGGCGAACCGGCTGACCGTACCCGGGCAGCCCGTGGGCCGGATCTACGCCGAGATGATGCATGGCGTCCTGGCCGGCGACGGCGACCCGTCGGCGAGCCGCTGGCCCATGGGCAGCGGCAAGGAAGCCCTGCTCGTCCGCTATCACACGGGCCACGGGAAGGTGAGACCGCGCGACCAGGTCACATTCGAGTTCGCCGCGTCGTACCGGCACTACCACGCCGCGCTCATGAACGTGGTGGTGACGGGCAAGGTGGACCGCCGCCACGAGGCCATGTTCAAGGCCTGCCGCGAGGCGCTCAAGGAGTGCGAGGCAGTGCTGCGTCCCGGCAAGACCGTGGGCGATGTGTTCGACGCGCATGCCCGTGTGCTGACCCGAGCCGGATACAAGGGGCATTTTCTCAACGCCTGCGGCTACACGCTGGGGGCAACCTATCCGCCCACGTGGATGGACGAGCCGATGATCTACGCGGACAACGATCAGGTGCTGGCCCCGGGCATGGTGTTCTTCATCCACATGATCCTGTTGAATAGTCGCACGGGACTGAGCATGTGCCTGGGGGAGACGTCGATCGTGACCAGGCGCGGGGCGGAGCCGGCGACGCATGCGCCACGGGCACTGGTGGTGAACTGACGCTTGCGAAAGGGCGTGCCCGGGCGGAGCAGAGGTGCATCTTGACGCCAAGCTTGACGATGATCGATCTTCTCAGTTGTTTCGCCACCGTGCGGGGCTGAATGCGGAGAATCGTCTTGCGTTCGCCCGCCCCTGGCTGTGCCGCCGATTTTCGACCTTGTCCTTACTGTGTGAGCCTCAACAAGAGGGCCTCGCCTCAATAGGAGGGAGAACCAATTGAGCCAATTGGCCGTCGACCCGCGCGCGGCGGCCGGGAGACATTTTCGGCCGGTATTCCAACGGGATGGCGTGGTTAGGTGTGCCCCTTTGACGACTCTATGGGAGCCTCATACATCGCGTTCGCGGAATGGGGCGATGGTCGCCGCGGTGGCGCCTTCACGAGACAGCCAGCGTCGGACCGGGTCGGACGACGGCTGATGCAGCGTGAGGATCTACGACATACCACGTCCACCTGAGGGGGGAAGCCATGAGCCGTCTGGGTGCCAGCAACACCAACACGAATACCAATACGAATACGAACACGGTCTTCGGTGGATCCCAGGCCGGTCTCGCGAGCGGGGTCCGATACAACTCTCAGGAGTTTCCCAAGCTACTGACTGACAGCACTGAATTTCCCGCCGAGCTTCCGGTCGACGCTGCCGGGCTTCCCGTGTATGCGTCGGAGGAGGACGAGCAGAAATACATCGCGGCTGAGAAGGCGGCGAGGGAGATGAAGTTTCGGAAGTACTGGGATGCGGAGCTTCGCGCATCTGTCTATCTGAACGAATTCATCGTCAAGAATCCTGACTGGTTCGACAGTTTGACCAGCACTCTCTCTGAGAAGCACGAGCTTCTATCGAAGCACAAGGCGGATCAGCTTCGTGCGGTCATCGGGATGTCGGACGAGCGCGAGCCTCGCTTCGTCGAGATCATCGACCAGCACGAAGCCGAAGGCGCGATCAAGTATTGGCTGGGTATGCTGATGATCGACCCCTCGAGCGCGCCGGCCAGTTACGAGCTCATCCGGGTGGGAAGAAGGATCGGCGAAGTCGTGGTCATGTGCCTCAAGGACCATTTCCGCGAGCCGCGGCCGTCGCAGGTCTGTCCAATGATCGTTCCAATGGTCGACCCTCCGATCACGCCATCGTTCCCTGCCGGGCATGCGCTCCAGAGCCACCTGATCTCCAAGCTCGTCGAGGCGGCAGACCGACCGTTGGCAAACCGGGACATGCTTTACGCGCTATCCGGGCGCATCGCCGAGAATCGGATCATTGCTGGGCTGCACTACCCCCTGGACAACGAAGCCGGTGTTACCGCCGCCGAGCTCGTCTTCCAACGGCTGATGTCTGACGACAACGAGAGGTGCTGCCCGAAATTCCGCGCCTTGGTGGATGCGGCCAAGGCGGAGAGCAAGCGCGAGCGCGAGGGTGGATCATGAGTGAGGATCTGGTTGTCCGTCGGTTCGAAGTGCGTACGCCGAGCCCGGGTACGCTCGACGAGATTGAGCTTGCCCTGCACGAGGCGGTGGGAAAGCTGCCCGCCGAGCAGGTGAAAGCGAAGATTGAGAGGATTGAGCGGCCGCCCACGGTGTGCGTGCGGATCCAGGGGACAGGGTCGAGCATCGCTATGGTGCGCGACAGCGTGTCCCGTGTCCATGGATCGCGAGTCCTTAGGGATTGGATCGACGTCCCAGCCCCAGCGCTCCGCCGGGACCCTGCGGCAGCGCTTACTCCTGGCTCGCGGAAAGACAATACTCTCCGGCCTGATCTGCGGGCGCTTCTGAGGATCGATCCCGAAGGACGGACAAGGCGCGAGACAGGAAAGGGCCACCCTGTGGTGGTGGCCATCGTGGACTCTGGTCTCATGGTCGACCATCCTCACCTCAGGGACCATCTCTGGACAATGAAGGGGAAGGACGGACAACCGAAGGAAGTGCTGGGCCACGTTGTGCACGGGGCGCGATGCATGGGTGGAGTGGAGGACTACGACATCACCGATCAGGACGGTCATGGGACCATGCTCGCCGGGTCGATTCTCGCTACCGCGAACGCCGTGAGCGACATCGAGATCATGGCCGTGAAGTTCTTCGACGTGAGGACCCAGCCTGTCGCGGCGAACGCGGCGCAGGCAATCCGCTTCGCCGTAGAGAACGGCGCCAGGATCATTAATCTGAGCTTCGACCTGGGCATCGGCTCCCACGAGCTGCAGGAGGCGATTCGGAGCGCGTGTACCGCCGGTGCCCTCGTGGTGATCGCGGCGGGTAACACCGGAAGCAACAACGACCGCTATCCGCTCGTTCCCGCCCTCTACGCCCGTGTGTGCCGCGACAACGTAATCGTCGTCATGTCGTCGGGCCAATATGATGAAAAGCCGACCTTCTCGAACTTCGGTAAGGAGACCGTCGACCTTGCGGCACCGGGCGTCAAGATCGAAAGTACGCGCACTTTCCTCTCACCAGCTCTGCCATCGAGGGCCTATTGGACCTATAGCCGCTACACGGGCACATCGCCCGCTGCCGCGCAGGTGACGGGCGCGGCGGCGCTGCTCAGGTCGCAGAATCCTCATTGGGAGGCGAAAGATCTGAAGGCATGTCTCATGGAAACAGTGGACAGATTGCCGTGGCTCAAGTGCGTGAGGCGTGGTCGCCTCAATCTGGGCCGGGCGCTATTGCACAGGCCGTCGACGTTGAACGCTTAGCCAGGCAGACCGGCGAGTCGCAGGTGTTGGGCAAGGCGATCGCGTCGCTCGGGGTCACGGATGGCGTAGCCGTCGACGAAACGACCGACCTGAAACGTAGGCGCCGCGGCGAGCAGTGCGTGACCGACCTCGCGCGCCTCGTCCTCGTGGCCCGCCGCGGCAAGGCTGGCGGCAAGGAGCCGCAGGTTGGCGGTGTACTGTGCGTTTTCCTCTCGCGCGGTTCGTCCCCACCGGGCCGATTCGTCATACTCACCTGCGACGTAGTGGGCCAGGGCCAGCCCGGTGTGGGGCAGGAAGATGTGCGGGTCGAAAGGCGACAAGCGCAGCGCCTGCTCGACCCGACGGATCGCCTCCTTGGGATCGCCGATGTAAGAATAAGTAGGGCTGCTCCGAGCCCAGGCGATCGCACTGCTCGGGCTCGCCTCGGTGGCCCGGTCGAAGAGCAGCATCGCCTCCTCGAACTCATAGCGCAGAATCGACTTGGCGTGCCCGCATAGGGCCAGGGCCATCGCATCGAAGCCGTCGCGCGCGATCGCCGCGGTGGCGAAGCGCAAGACCTCCGCCTGGTCCATCGCGGGATTCTTGGACCACCCTTGGCCGGCGCTGATGGTGTGCCAGATGGCGAGCAAGGCGTAGGGCATCGCGTACCCTGGGTCGAGAGCCATTGCCTTCTCGAGCCACGTGCGGGCTTCCCCGAAGTCTTCGCGGTTGAGTCGATATATCTGGGCAAGCCCTCGCAAGGCGCAGTCGTATGCCTCGAGGCTCTCGGGTCGCTTGCGAAGCGCCCGCCTCAGCTCGGCTTCCCTGACCTGGGGGGCGAGCGTTCCGACCACCCGCGTGGCGATGTCGTCCTGAAGCGCGAACGGGTCGTCGGACGCGCCATCGAAGTGACTTGCCCAGAGCACCGTGCCGCTCGCTGTCTCATCGAGCTCGACGGACACCCGCATACGCGAGCCGGAGCGGCGTACGCTGCCAGACAGCGCGTAGGACACGGACAGCTCGCGCCCTACCGCGCGGACGTCGACGGGGGCGCCGCCATAGCGAAGGGTGGAGCTGCGTGAGATTACGAGGAGTTCTCTGATCGACGCGAGCGCGCCGACGATATCCTCGACGATGCCTTCGCCAAAGTAGCTCTTGGTTTCGCCGTCGCCCTCGACACGGAACGGCACTACCGCGATGGATGGGCGCGCCCGGGAGGGGCCGGTGACGGAGGCGCTGGTGACCTCGGTCACCCCCCGCTCGACCTCGCCTCGGTCTGCCCCCGCCTGCGCCTGCTCTTCGCCTTCGCTCGCACGCGCGTCGGCACGAGTGGCCGCCGGATGTTCACCGTCATCGGCACTGCGTAGCCCATAGCGCGCGATTCTCGCCCGCACGGTGTTACGCGTCACTCCGAGCATCACGGCGGTCCGGGAGATGTTCCAACCTGTGCGGCCCAGCGCGTTGCTCAGGCGCCGTCGCTGGAACTCGTCAATGTCCACGTCGGCCGTCCCGTACGGCGCGTTGACGAGGATTTCCGGGGTGGCGCCGAGCCCGAGGGAGGCGACCGGAATGACGGACGTGGGGCACAACAGAACCGCGCGCTCGATGACGCTGTTCAGCTCCCGGACATTTCCGGGCCACCGGTACGCGCGGAGCGCGGCGAGGGCTTCGGGGCTCAGCTCCTTCGCCGGGCCGGAATACTTCGCGCACGAGCGGGCCAGCGCGGCCTCGGCGAGCAGAAGTATGTCGTCACCGCGCTCGCGGAGCGGTGGAAGTGTAAGGGTAACCACCGTGAGTCGATGGTACAGGTCCTCGCGGAAACGCCGGTTCCGTACCGCCGCGCGCAAGTCTTCATTGGTCGCGGTGACGATGCAGATGTCGATGGCCTCGCTGCGCGTCGCTCCCAGCCGCCGCACGCTCATGTCATCCAGGACCTTCAGAAGCTTTGCCTGAAGGGCCAGGGGCAGCAAGCCGACCTCGTCAAGGAAAAGCGTGCCGTGATGGGCCACCTGGAGAAGTCCGGGCTTCGAGTGCTTGGCATCGGTGAACGCACCCCGCTCGTAGCCGAAGAGCTCCGACTCGAGCAAGTGCTCGGGAATGGCGGCACCATTGACTTCGACGAACTCCGCCTTCGATCGCGAGCTGTTGCGGTGGATGATGCTGGCCACCAAGCCTTTGCCCGTCCCCGTCTCCCCGGTGATCAAGACTGGTGGAAGTCGACGCAGCTCCCTTTCGCGAACGAGAAGCGCGTGAAGCTGTTCACGAAGAGCCGCCATCCGCGCACTCCGGCCGATCAACTGGCTTGTCAGGTCCATGGGCGCCGATTATCGACCTATTTACCATGGGAAATCCAGTGCCTAAAACACTCTTCGGGCAAGGTCGGCTATGCGTCAGGGGTGCGCGCGCTCATGCCTAGTCAGAGAGCAGATTGTTCGAGGAAGCTTCGATGCCGACGGTCGCCATGGCGTCATGCCGCGGCAGCATCTCGAAACGAAGGCCGGCGCTGATGAATGCGCGTGCATTCGCGTGTCTGAGTCCAAACCGCCGCGCCACCTGATGAATGGCGTCGGTCGCGGGCTGGCCGCGGCGAATGGCGTGAAGCACTTCGCCCACGATGCGCTGGACACGCGGTGACGTCCCTGGGCGAAAAGTGAGGACTACGTCGACGGTCTCTGCCGGCGACCGTTGCCAGCGCCGCCAGACATAGCGGTCGATCTCCGGCCCGAGGCCGCGGTGTCTCGGCGGGAACTTTTCCTGCGCCTCGCGCGTCCGACGGTAGGCGCTGAAGGACAACGGATATGCAAGGTGCGTCCGTGGCTCGATCCACTGCTCAGCATTTGGGCTAGGACGCATCATCGGGAACTCCTCCAAAGGCAGAACTGTTCGGGCCGAGGCGCCGGCAAGGATCAGGCCGTCGCTACGTCGAACTAGAGCAACCGATGTGCCGAACACAAGCCGAGCTATTTCAACGTGTTATGGATCGCCAAGCAGGTGCTTGACTGGTCAGTCATTGATCACTGACCACTCTCATCGCCCGTGATGTTCGCTGACACTATAGACGTCCACCGGCACCGGGCATGGACGTTCGGGCTGGTCAGACCCGCCCGAAGCCCTTGAGCCAGCAGCATCATGCTCCGGCGGAGTCGTGGTTTTCTCTCGCACCACCGCAGCTGCCACAAGACCTGCGAATACCGTGGCTGCGCGCTCCGATCATGCGTGGCCGCTCGCGAGAATCCGGTCGACGCGCTGGGGCTCGTCGACGGTTCCGGGGCTGCGCCTTACCCTAGGCGTGTTGACTGCCTCTGGCAAGTCAGGCAAGATCGCAGCCGATGCTCGCGACACTCAACGACGCAGTGGCCCGACGAGCAAGTCCGATGGCCCGGGTTAAGGATGGCATGCCAACACGCGTTCTCATCACCGGGGCCGGCAGCGGACCAAGCAACAATCTGATCCGAAGCCTGAGAGCCGGCGAGCCCTCCCTCTTCGTTGCGGGATGCCATAACGACCGCTTCATACTCAAGAAATCCGCCGCGGATCGCAACTTCCTCGTGCATGCTGCGACGGACCGCACCTTCCTCCGAGACGTGGCAAGCGTGATCACGCGAGTCCGCGCCGACCTGCTGATCCCTACCACGGACGTGGAGGTTCGGGCGCTCTCCCGCGCTCGTCGGAGACTCCCGTGCCGCGTGTTCCTGCCACGCCGACCGGTGATCGAGCTTTGCCAGGACAAGTATCGGCTGAGTCGCTTCCTGCGGGGACGCGGAGTCGCGGCGCCGCTGACCTACGCGGTGCGTGGTCTGGCAGAGGTGCCCGGGATCTTTCGCCGCCTGGGCCGGACGCCCCTCTGGTGCCGGGTGCGCGCGGGCAGCGGCTCTACTGCAGCGATACCGGTCCGGACCCCGCAGCAGGCGCAGGCCTGGATCTCCTACTGGTCTACCATGCGCGGCATCCCCGTCAGGTCATTCACACTCTCCGAGTACTTGCCGGGCCGCGACTTCGGCTGCCAGAGCCTTTGGGACCGGGGCCGCCCGGTGTTGACGAAGGCCTTTCAGCGCCTGTCCTACATCGCATCCGGCGGTCATCCGAGCGGCGTGTCGTCGGTCGCCGCCCTCGCCAAGACGGCGGCCGATCCGCAAGTGCGAGAGGTGACGACCCGTGCGGTGAGAGCGCTCGGACGAAATGTCTCCGGCCTGTTCAGCGTGGATCTCAAGGAGGACGGCGAAGGGACCGTGTGCGTCACCGAGATCAACGCCGGACGGTTCCTGGCGGGGACGAATCTGTTGGATCTCAGCGGAAAGCACAACATGGCGGTGACCTACGTCCAGCTCGCCCTCGGCGAGCCGGTGGGTTCCCTCGAGGAACCTGACCAGACGACCGACCATTACATGGTTCGCGATGTGGACACGCTTCCCGGAGTGTTCCATGCCGAGGAGTTCTTCGCGGGGATCGAGGATGCGCGGAACTAGGACGCGGGCTCTGGATCCGCTGCAACACACCCACCACACAGAGGAGAACCAGCATGCCTTTTGTGCCAAAGCCGCCGATACCGCCGTATGTGACACGAAACGTGGTCATCCAGCTCAAGGGGCCCAAGGACACGGAGCTGATCAAACGGTTCAATAAGGAGTTGAAAAAGGTCGCGAGGAAGTATGGGGCGAGCTTCAAGAAGCGGACGAAGACCAAGCGGGCGAAAACCAAGCGCCGGTAGCGGGCGCAGGGGGCGGTCGGCCGGCAGCCGCGCGCGTGCCAGGGTCACAAGCGCGCGCGGCAATGCCGGCACCGTCCACTGCGTCGAGATCACAGGCGTGATGGACGCCACCACGATCGCCGCGCTGGAGCTGGAGGTCCGCCATGTGGCGCGGCGCTACGACGCCGAGATCGAGGACTTCCGAGTGAAGATGCGGCGCAGATCAGGCTAGGCGTTCGAGCTCGACCCGCGCCTGCCCGAGCCACGCCTGCATATCCATCTCGCCGAGGAGCTGGCCAGCGGTGGCAAGGTGCCGTCTCGCGGCACCCGGATCGGTGCCCTGCGCCAGGGAGCGGCCGAGCACGAGGTGGCAGTGAGCCATCAGCGGGCGCATCCCCAACTCCTCGGCTATCGTCAAAGCCTTGCGCCCGTATTCCATCGCCCGGGCAGCGTCCGAGGGGTCCGACCCGAGGGCGATCTCGGCGAGTAGATGAAGCACCCAGCCCTCGTACCCCGGCTCCTTGTGAGCGCGTGCGAGGCCGAGCGCCCGCTCCGCATTCTGCCGCGCATCTTCGTGCCGGCCCGCGAGCAGATAGGCTTCACTGAGATACGCCAGCAGCAGCGAATGCCCTCCCATCAGTTTCATCGCGGCTCCTTGGGCGGCTGCTGCCTCGGTCAGCGAAAGCGCTTCGGTCAGCCGCCCTGCCAGGCCATAGGCAGAGCCCAGGGTGGAGGCGAGCCTCGGGAACCACAGCGGGCTGTTCCCAGCGCGGACGGCCTGGAGTCCCTGCTCCAGGGCGGCGATGGCTTTGTCGGCATACCCGCGACGGAGGTACGCCCAGCCCAGACCGGCGTGCGCGATGGCCCGGCTCAGCGGGTGCTCGGCGGATCCTACCATCGCGACGGCCTCCTCTCCGAGCGCGATAGCCTCGGAGAACTCGCCGAGCTCCGAGAGACACCAGGCCAGGCACGTTCGTGAGTGGATGGCGGGCGGCTGGGGCATGCCGAACCGCTGCCCGGCCAGCTCGCCGACGAGTGACCGGAGATTGCTGCGGAAGAGGTCCATCGCTTGCCCGTATTCGGCTCTGGCAAAGTAGATCTGGCCAAGCCAGGTCCGCGCCACTATCTGCAGGCCCACGTCTCCGATTTTGCCGGCCACGGCGAGCGCACGCTTTCCCCATTGGATCGCCTGGTCCTGGTCGCCCGTCAGACGGAAGTAGTCAGCCAGGTACGCCGCCACTCGCCCCAGCCTGTGCTGATCGTGGAGCGCCGTCGCGAGTGCCTCTGCTTCATAGAGGCGCTCGCGGATGGACCCGAACTCGCCGAGCGGCTGCAACGCATTGCGGAGATCGAACCGGAGATCGATCGCCAGCTCGCGCAGCTCGCGGCTCTCGGGCAGGTGCTGGATAGCCTCCAGCGCTTGGTCAAACCAGGCCACGGCCTCCCGGTTGGCGGAGCGCGCGAATGCCTTCGCGGCCGCCTGCCGCAGGTAACGCGCCGCCCGATCCCACAGCTCGGCGTCGCAGGCGTGATGAGCGAGCCGCTCCACGTGCTCGCTCAGCCGCTCGGGATAGAGGCGCTCGAGGGCCTCCACGATCCGGGCGTGGAGCCTGCGCTGCTGTTCCCGCAACAGCGAGTTGTAGGCCACCCGGCACGTCAGCGCGTGCTTGAAGACGTGGTTAGGCTCCTGGAGCAGGCTGACGTCATAGAGGAACTCGGCCGCTCGGAGGCGGTCCAGGGCGTCACGGAGCTCGTTCTCCGACATGCCGGCGACGGTCTCGAGCAAGACGACAGGCACGTTCTCTCCGATGGCCGACGCAGC
>Ga0137363_10002297_pt1 | contig 11335 bp, 10 predicted proteins | sample MadtaG_FD_104800 | JGI IMG/M metagenome (GOLD analysis project Ga0137363, IMG submission 104800) | Vadose zone soil microbial communities from Angelo Coast Range Reserve, California, USA - Mad1_115_16 metaG | ecosystem: Environmental > Terrestrial > Soil > Vadose zone | place: USA: California...
ATTGCAACCTGTTCTCCCGTTTTGCGGGTATGCTTCTGACCGATTCGCCCGACACCACACAAAATCCTCGGTGTTGATTTTGAACAGGAAGCGACATCGATCTCGATACCGTGCAGTACGGCATCATCGTCACCGCATCCAATTCGCCAGGCTATGAGTTCACGAACGTGGTCATTGGGTCGGGGAACGGCGGTCAGGCGGCGGTCCAATTGAGAGCCGGCGGCTCCATCCCGCCGTACGTCTTGGTCAATGGAGGCTCGGAGCGAGGCAGTTGGGCCTTGGGCGCCTTTCCCGCGCCCACGGCGGGCAATCGGACCGTGGTAAATGTGATTGGGTTCAATCTGCCCTGACCCGGGGACTCCCGCGCGCAGAGGCCGGCGTTGGCCGGAGGAAACACAATGAAGAGATCCCGGCTGTTTCTATTCCTCGCTTCCAGTTTGAGTCTGCTCAATGCTTGTGGGGGTGGTGGCGGTACTCCTCCTCCTCCTCCCGCTCCGACAGTCACAATTACGGCGCAGTCGAGCCCGATCACACAGGGGCAAACAGTGACGCTGACGTGGTCCAGTACAAACGCTACTTCGTGTACAGCCTCGGCTAGCCCGAGCGAAAGCGATTGGTCGGGATCCAAACCGACGAGTGGCTCGCAATCCGTCACACCGGCGTCGACCGGGACAATCAACTACACCCTGATGTGCACCGGCGCAGGCGGAAGCGGTTCCGGTGCCGTGTCCGTCACAGTCACTCCCATTCATTTCTCCGTCAGTGGTCCGGCCAATGTTCCCTCCGGAATATCCTTCAACTTCACGGTGACCGCACGCGATGCTTCGAACAACACGGTGACGAGCTATTCCGGGACGGTGCACTTCACGAGCACCGACCCGCACGCGCAGCTTCCCTCGGGCTCGACGCTCTTATCCGGAAGCAAAGTCTTCTCGGCCACACTGACGACCGCCGGCAGCCAAATGATCACTGCGAACGACACCGCTACGGCTTCCATCATGGGAAGTTCAAACTCCATCAATGTCGGTGCCCTGGCCGACGCATTTCCCGTGGAGACGTTCGGAGCAAAGGGCGACGGCAAGACCGACGACACGGCGGCCATTCAAAACGCGATCAATGCTGCCGCTGCCGCAGGGGGCGGATCGGTTGTCTTTAAAGTGGCTCGCTACTTCACCACCGGCAGCTTCGTTGTGCCCGCTGGGGTGGTCCTGTCCGGAGCGGTCGAAGGGCCCTTCGACGTCGCTGGAGTCAATCCGGCCGTGACCGCGATCGCACCCACGCTCCTGGTCACGAATACGAGCGCTCCCTTCATCACCTTGAGTGGACTCGGGGCCGGAGTGACCGACCTCCTTTTCCATTACCCGAACCAAGTAAAGACCAGCGCCTCGAGTCCCACCGTCTATCCCTACACCATACAAATCGCTGCCGCCGTCGGAGCGAAGGTGGTCCGCTCCACGGTGACCAATGCCTACAACTTTCTGGACATCGAGCTTGGCCGAGTCATGGCCCAGGATCTGTTCATCGGGGCGTTCAATATAGGCGTCAACATGGATCATACGTACGACTTTATAACGTTGCACAATCTGTACAATGGCGTGTTCTGGGACGAGGTGGAAAGCGCCTCTTATCCGACGACCATTGACACTTGGGTGCTGAACCACGGGATCGCCTTGGTGGTGAACCGCGTGGACAGCGTGGAGGTGCACGATTTCAACGTGTTCTCCCGTTTCGCCGGGATGCTTCTGACCGATTCGCCCGACACCACACAAAATCCTCCCTGTGGTTATGCAAGGGCAAGCGACATCGATCTCGAGACCGTGCAGTACGGCATCATCGTCTCCGCGTCTAATTCGCCAGGCTATGAGTTCACGAATCTGCAAGTAGGGGCCGCTCCGGGTCTCGGTCAGGCCGCGGTCCAATTGAGAACCGGCGGAACCAACCCGCCGGACGTGCTCATCAATGGAGGCTCGGTGCGAGGTAGTTGGGCCTTGGGCGCCTTCCCCACGCCCGCTGCAGGCAATCTGACCGTCGTAAATATAATCTAGCCCTGTCGTTCAGGTCCAAACGTGTCCCTTTCCATTGCTCTTGAGCGGAGCCGCGCGGAGTCCGATTTGGTGAGTGTATCCGCCTGTAGCGGCGCGGCGTGCCAGCAAGCGGGACTTGCATAACTCAAGGAAGCTTATATCAAGTCTGTCCGCTTTCGTCCCCGCCACGCCCGGCCGAATCGACGTGCAGCGGTTCTAGCAACCGACTTTCCTAGCAGCTCAGCAAATGGTAGCGTGCCGCTCCTCAGGTCAGCCGAGTTCGCCTGGGGAAGACAAAGCTCTGAACGAGTGGTCGGCTACTCTTACCTAATCCCGGTTACTTCACCCGCCACTCGTGCCGGTGATTCAACAATGGGGCGCGAAACACAGAGTTGATGGTGTCATTTGGACTGACTTGCGTTCAAATTTCGACGATGAAATAGGAAACCCATTTACGGTGGAACGAGCCCGAGACTATCTCCTAGAGCTTCCAAAGTCAGCAGCGGATCGGGCGCGCCGGTACATTAACAATGCACTGCCAGAGGTTGACACACCGCTGCGTCGGCAATGCAGGAGCTCGTTGGCTGTAATCTGGTTCCAACTTGGTTCCAACGAAGGGCCGCTAAACCGGCGTTTTATCGGTATAAGCGGTGCCGATTCAGCGGTTTTGAAGTTTGTTAACAGCCGAATGCTCTACCGTTGAGCTACCGGGGAACGGCACGGACAGGAACGGTCGAATCAACTTGCAAACGTAGTCTAGCGAAGCGCACGCAAAGGTGTCAACGAAGCCCGCCGCGGCGCACGCGTTGGTTACGGGCGACGCATGGCGCTATAATGTGCAGATGTCCCTTAGCCAGGAGAGACTGCTGATGCATGGCACTACCGTGCTCTGCGTGCGCAAGGACAGCAAAGTCGTGCTGGTCGCCGATGGTCAAGTGACCATGGGGGACCACGTGATGAAGCACACGGCGCGCAAGACGCGGCGTCTCTTCAACGACAAGGTGGTCGCGGGTTTTGCTGGCTCCACCGCCGATGCCATTTCGCTTTTTGAACGCTTCGAAGGAAAGCTCCAGGAATTCTCGGGTAATTTACAGAAATCCGCGGTCGAGCTGGCCAAGGATTGGCGCAAGGATCGCGCGCTGCGCCACCTCGAGGCCCTGCTGATCATTGCGGACGGCAAATCCACTTTCATCCTTTCCGGGAACGGCGACGTCATTGAGCCCGACGACGGCCTTGTCGCGATCGGCTCCGGCGGGATGTATGCGCTGGCCGCGGCGCGCGCGCTACTGAAGCATTCGAAGCTCAGCGCCAAGGATCTGGCTATGGAGGCTATGCGCATCACCAGCGAAATTTGTATTTTCACCAACGCGAACTTTACAGTTGAAGAGCTGTAGATCTGATCCAGGCGTCGCGCTTGGCAATTCGCGCATCATAGCGGCAAGGCAGCGGGGAAAGCCAAAGATTGGCAGCAAAGCGATCAAGCTTGTTTTGAACTTCTAACTTTCAACTGCGGACGGTAGACTTTGACCGGCGGAAGAGCGGCAGACGGATAGATCGAATGGCCAGCAAGTCAGAAAAAGAATTGATTTACGCCCCCGGGGGCAACGGCGCCGAAGCCGCGGAAGAGCAGGAGCTGCTCCCCGCGCTCGACGACATGAGCCCCCGCGAAATCGTCGCGGAGCTCGACAAATACATCGTCGGGCAAACGGCGGCGAAGCGCGCCGTCGCCGTGGCCCTGCGCAACCGCGTCCGCCGCCAGAAGCTCCCGCCCGAAATTGCCGAAGACGTTTTGCCAAAGAACATTTTGATGATTGGTCCCACTGGCGTCGGAAAAACGGAAATCGCGCGGCGCCTCGCGCGGCTCGCGGGCTGCCCGTTCGTCAAGGTCGAAGCTTCGAAATACACCGAAGTCGGCTACGTCGGGCGCGACGTGGAATCGATGGTCCGTGATCTGGTCGAAACGTCCATTGACATGGTGCGCGAGGAAAAGCTTGACGAAGTCGCCGACCGCGCCGAACAGGCCGCGGAAGAGCGCGTGCTCGATCTTTTACTTCCCCCGCCGCCCCCGCCTGCGCCGGGGACTCCGGAGGGCGAAGCGACATCGCAGCGCGAGCAGAACCAGCGCACACGCGAGAAGCTTCGCTCACAGCTTCGCGAAGGCAAGCTGGACCAGCGCATGGTGGATATTGAAGTGCGTGAGCGCGCCATGCCAGCGTTTGAAATCGTCTCCAGTCAGGGCGTCGAGGAGATGGATGTCAATATCATGGATAAGATCGCCGGTATGTTCGGCCAGCAGAAAAAAAAGCGCAAGATGAGCGTAGCCGACGCTTTCGAATACCTGATCCAGGAGGAAGAAAACAAGCTTCTTGATATGGACCAGGTCACGCGCGTGGCCGTGGAGCGCGCCGAGCAGATGGGAATCATCTTTATCGATGAGATTGACAAGGTTGCCGGCCGCGAATCCGGCCACGGTCCCGACGTTTCCCGCGAGGGCGTGCAGCGCGACATTCTGCCCATCATCGAGGGCACCACGGTCAACACGCGCTACGGCATGATTCGAACCGATCACATCCTGTTCATTGCCGCGGGGGCGTTTCACGTAACCAAGCCGTCCGACTTGATCCCCGAGCTTCAGGGCCGCCTGCCCATTCGCGTCGAGCTGCAATCCCTCAAGGAAGAAGATTTCATACGCATTTTGACCGAGCCAAAAAACGCTCTCATCAAGCAATACGTCGCGCTTCTCGAAACCGAAGGCGTCAAGCTGAATATCACCGAGGACGCCGTCGCCAGCGTCGCGCGTTTCGCCACCAGCGTGAACGAGCAAACCGAAAACATAGGCGCGCGCCGCCTGCACACAATTCTCGAGAAAGTGCTGGATGAGATTTCGTTCGAAGCGCCCGACCTCAAGAAGAAGAACGTCAAGGTCGACGCCGCGTACGTCAACAAACAGCTTGCCGACATCGTAAAGAATCAGGATCTCAGCCGCTACATCCTGTAATTTGAAATTGGAAAATGGAAAAGAGAGAAGGGACGAGAATCAGCCTTCGTGCACGCCCCAGGCAAGTCTTCCCTATTTTCATTTATGTATTTTCCATGTGCGTTGTGTCAGCGGGCTGCGGCGCTCCCGGAGATCCTATCCCGCCCACACCACCGGTTCCGGCCGCCGTCACGGATCTCATCGCGTACCAAGCGGGCGATGGCGTTCAACTCATCTTCACTCCTCCCACGAATTCCATCTCAGGGGAAAAACTCGCGACGGTGCCCGCGGTCGAAATCCTGCGCGGCACGGTAATGCCGGATGGGACGCCCGATGCGAAATCTTTTCGCGTGGTTGACACGATTCCCGGCGCAGTGGTCGACAATTATCGCGCCGAAGGGCGCGTGCGCTTCAACGATCCTATCCCTCCGGATAAAATCAAGACGCATGCTGGTGGCCCCGTCAGTTACATCGTTCGAACACGCGCCTCGCAGAAGCGCGCCTCTGCTAATTCGAATGTCGTCTCACTGCGCCTCTTTCCGGTTCCCGCACCCATCAATTCCGTCGAGGCTCGCGTCACCGAGTCGGCGATTGAGCTGACGTGGTCCGTCCCGACAAGTACTTCCGCCGGCGACCCTGTGTCGGCGCTCATCGGTTATCGCGTCTATCGCTCAGAGGCAGGTCCTCCTGCCGACTCGTCGTTGACACAAGTTCCGGTGCCCGGCAAAGGGGCGGGGCCCGCCTCAGCGCTTGCCTACTCAGAGACCAACAGTTACCGCGATAACTCCTTCAGTTTCGACCATACTTACGTCTACGCTGTGCGCAGCGTCATTCAGGCCGATGACCACGAACTAGAGTCCTCCGACTCTCAGCCAGTGGTGGTCACGCCACGTGACACCTTTCCGCCCGCGGCGCCACAAGGGGTGGTCTCCGCTTTACTTCCCGGCGCAAGTGCAGGCACGGTTGTTGTCGATCTGTCCTGGTCCATCAACGTTGAAACGGACCTAGCGGGATACCGCGTCTATCGAAGTGAGCAGGAAGGCGCAAGAGGGCATCTGCTCACGCCGGATTTGTTGCCTACACCTGCTGTTCGTGATACGTCTGTACAGCCCGGCCATCACTATTGGTATATCGTGACTGCGGTCGACCGCGCGGGAAATGAAAGCGCACCCAGCGCACCCGTCGCCGTCGAAATTACGCAACCACTGTCGTAGACCCGGGTTAAACCATTGTCCGTATCGGGGGAGCCCAGCATCCGATGTCCGTGCGCGCACATCTTCCCGGTTACCGTTGGTTCCACGTCTTCCGCAACGCGGCGATTCGCACCGGCATTTACACCGGCGTTTGTTTGAGCGTGGCTTTCATGACCTGGCTGGTCATTGCCAATCGTGTCCCGTTCCTGGATCGATTTGCACTGGAGCGGAATATTGCCGCCGCCGCGCTTCTCGGCCTTCTTGCATTGGTCCCCATCCTTCGATTTTGGCGCATGCCGGGGCATCTCATGGCGTCGAGCCTGATCGCCTGGCTAATTTTCAGCCTGTGTTATCGCGTGCTCTGCGTGATCTTCCGCGGACTCAGTGATTGGCACAGCACCTTCCAGGTGTTTATGCTGGGAGCCGTGGTGTATATGATCGTCACGACCGTTTGCTGGATTGGAGCCTCCATCTGGAAAGCGCGCGAGGCACATGTTTCTCATCCCCATAATCGCGCGAGCTGACCTGCAATGAAAATCTGCCGTTATGTGATGCGCGACCCTACTTCTATGCCCTCTTTGCCTCGCTATGGACTGATCGAAAGCGAGAATGTCATTGAGATCTCCGGGCCACCGTGGGGTTCATGGTCGCGCAGCTCGCGTTCCGCGCGTCTCGCGGAGGTTCGGCTGCTCTGTCCGGTCGAACCTTCAAAAATCGTCTGCATCGGCCGGAATTACACCGCTCATGCCACAGAGCTGGGGAACGAAATCCCGAAAGAGCCGCTGATGTTTCTCAAGCCTCCGTCCTCCGTCATCGGTCCCGAGGAACCGATCGTGCTCCCGAAATACTCTCAACAGGTGGAACACGAAGGCGAACTCGCCCTCGTTCTTGGCCGCCGCTGCTCGCATCTGCGAGACACCGACGACGCACTTTCCTTCGTTCTAGGCTATACCTGCCTCAATGACGTCACTGCGCGGGATCTTCAGAAAAGCGATGTGCAGTTCACCCGTGCCAAGGGTTTCGATACATTCTGCGCCGTCGGCCCGCACATCGAGACCGCTCTCGACCCATCCAATCTTGTCGTCGAGACGCATGTGAATGGCGTTCGCCGGCAGTCCGGCAACACTTCGCTGATGATCTATCCGCCCGCATTTCTCGTCCGCTGGATTTCCCGCATGATGACCTTAGCACCCGGCGACGTTATCGCCACCGGCACACCCGCAGGGGTTGGCCCGTTGGTGGCTGGGGACACGGTCGAGGTTAGCGTTGCAGGGGTTGGCGTGTTGCGCAATCCGGTGCAGCCACCGCAAGCCTGAATCACGCTGCGCTGACGTTTTCGGTAAAATGGCGATTGGTGGGGCAGCGGCGTGTCCAGGAATGACTTTCCTCGTGGGGCAGACACGCGACCTCTTGCGCGCTATCCTGCATCCCACTCATCTGACATTACGGAGCTTGTTCGTTGAAAGAATTACTCGCCGATTGGAAACTTGTACTTGCTTTGGGTGGCGCGGCGGTTGCCGCACTGGCCATGATCGTTTATGCTTTTTTCCGTCCTGCAGTGGATCCCGAAGAAGCGGAACGCAAGCGCCGCCTCCACTTGAACCAAATCGGCCGCATTGCCGAAGGTCAGGTCGTCGAACTCACCGAGCACCCTCCAGAATCGAAGGAGGCACGCAAGGGTTTGTTCGGCGCGGGAGCCCGGCCGCTGGCAGATATGCGCCCGCACCAGCTCGTTTCCTACAGTTATTCAATTTCCGGCGTCACCTATCAGACCGCGCAAGACATCACCGGCCTCGAAAGCCAGATTCGCTTCGAACGTCTCGTCGCCGGCCAGCCCGCCAGCATCAAGTACGATCCCTCCAATCCCAGCGATTCCATTCTCGTCGCCGACGACTGGTCGGGCTTACGCTGAGATTCGAAACGGTTCCGCTCGTCCCACCGCAAATAATCGCAGGGTCTTCTGCATTCTGATTTGAGCCTTATTGCGCTATTCTTCTCCATACCGCATCATGCGGCCTGAGCCTAGTCCCATGAAAATGGTCCTTGCATCCATCCTGACCACGATTCTCATCGTGGTGATGACTCTCGGTGCGATGTTCATTCTCGTGCGGGCGACGGAATACGTGACCTCACTGGAATCGCCACTCCGACGAGCCGCCGCCATGGGCGCGGAGCTGCTCCTAGGCGTCGTGCTGCTCCTGGGAACGGTTTGGCTTGCCACGCATCTCGCCGTGCGTATTTTTGCCACAAAAGAAGACCCTTCCGCCGGGGGGCCCGTTGTCTGAGACAAAGCGCAGCCTCGACTCTGAAGCAAAAAACCCCGACCGAATGGACGAGCTTCGCCGGATTTCGGCGGAAGCGGAGGCCGGCGGCGGCCCCGAGCGCCGCGAGCGCGAACACAAGGCCGGCAAGCTCACCGCGCGCGAGCGCATCCATCTGTTGCTCGACGAAGGAACTTTCGAGGAGCTCGACAAATTCGTCCGCCATCGCTGCGTCGATTTCGGCATGCAAGAGCAGCGCCCTGCGGGCGACGGCTTCGTCACCGGCTTCGGCCGCATCGACGGGCGCCTGGTCTATGTGTTCGCGCAAGACTTCACCGTCTTCGGCGGTTCGCTTTCGGAAGCCAACGCGCAGAAAATCTGCAAAATCATCGACCTTGCCATGCGTGCCGGCGCGCCCGTCATCGGCCTAAACGATTCCGGCGGCGCGCGCATTCAGGAAGGCGTCGCATCGCTCGCCGGTTACGCCGATATTTTCCTGCGCAACACGCTCTCGAGCGGTGTCATTCCGCAAATTAGCGCGATCATGGGCCCCTGCGCCGGCGGCGCCGTCTATTCCCCCGCCATCACCGATTTCATTTTCATGACGCAGGAGACGTCTTACATGTTTGTCACCGGGCCGGACGTCATCAAGACCGTTACGCATGAAGAAGTCACCAAGCAGGAGCTCGGCGGCGCGATGACCCACAACGAAAAAAGCGGTGTCGCCCACTTCGTCGCGCGGGATGATGCGGATTGCCTGGCCATGATCCGTGAGCTGATGAGTTTTCTCCCTTCAAACAATTTGGACGATGCGCCGCGCCGCGTCACATCGGACCCGGCGACTCGCCGCGATGAATCGCTCAACACTCTCGTCCCCCCCGATCCACAGAAGCCTTATAATATCAAAGACGCCATCCACTCGATCGTCGACGACGGCTACTTCTTCGAAGTCCACGAACACTACGCGAAGAATCTGGTCGTCGGTTTTGCGCGCCTCGACGGCCGTCCCGTCGGCATAGTCGGCAATCAACCTGTTTTTTTGGCGGGCGTTCTCGATATCAACGCTTCCGTGAAAGGCGCGCGCTTCGTGCGTTTCTGCGACGCCTTCAACATTCCATTGATCACCTTTGAAGACGTACCTGGTTTTCTCCCGGGCACGCAACAAGAGTTCGGCGGCATCATCAAGCATGGGGCGAAACTGCTCTTCGCTTTCGCCGAAGCCACCGTGCCGAAAATCACCGTCATCACGCGCAAGGCCTACGGCGGCGCATACTGCGTCATGGCCTCGAAACACATTCGAACGGACGCCAACTTTGCCTGGCCCACGGCGGAAATCGCCGTCATGGGCCCCGAAGGCGCTGTGGACATTGTTTACAAACGTGAATTGGCGAAAGTTCCCGAATCCGAGCGTGAAAAGGTTCGCCAGGAAAAAATCGCTGAATTCCGCGAACGCTTTGCAAATCCTTTTGTCGCCGCCGAACGCGGTTACATTGACGCTGTCATCGAGCCTGCCGACAGTCGCGCCCGCATCATCACCTCTCTCCGTGCCCTCGAAAACAAACGCGACACCAACCCCTGCAAGAAACACGGCAACATTCCGCTTTAGGAAGTCACTGAGCTCGTGACACAAACGCACACGCACTCGTCATTCCGAGCGAAGCGAGGAATCTCTCTTAGTTTTTTGTAGCGGCGCAGCACGCTGCGCCCCAGTTATCGAGGATTTGGCCCCAAAAGAGGCGTGGTTCACTTCAATAGGTACTTCTGCAAGAACTCCACGGTGGCATAAAACTGAAAATCCTGATTCGGTTTTTTGCGGTAACCGTGGCCCTCGTCTTTGGCAATCATCAGCCACACCGGCGTTCCCTGCGTCTTCAGCGCGTCGGCAATTTGTTGTGATTCGCTGACCGGCACGCGCGGATCATTTTTCCCGGCGATGACGAACATGGGCTTCTTGATTCTGTCGACGTTATTCATCGGTGCGATTTTCTCGAGAAACTCCCGCATCCTTGGGTCGCGCTCGTCGCCGTATTCCACGCGCCGCAAATCCCGCCGGTACGCTTCCGTGTGTTCCAGAAACGTCACCAGGTTCGACATCCCTACGACATCTACAGAACAGCGAATCCGGTCGCTGTAAAACGTGGATACCGCCAGCGTCATGTGACCGCCGTAGCTTCCGCCGGTCACGGCGATGCGGTCCGCATCCAGTTCCGGCTGCGTCGCGATCCAGTCGAACAACGCGTTGATGTCTTTGTATGTGTCCTCCCGCTTGAAGCCGTTATCCAGCAGCGAAAAGGTCTTCCCATACCCTGTCGACCCGCGGACGTTCGGATAGATCAACGCAATCCCCAGTTCATTCAAGAAATAATTGCTGCGGCCCAGAAACCGCGGCTGCGATTGACCTTCGGGACCGCCGTGAATCTCCACCAATACTGGCCGTTTGCCGGTGAACTTCGCGGGTGGTTTGAACAAGAATCCAGAGATCATCTTGCCGTCAAAGCTTTTCCACCGCACCAGCTCCGCTTGCGGAAACGATTCCGTCTTCACCGCCGTTTCACTGGTCGTCCACCGTTCAAATTTTCCGGTGGCCACATCCAAGGAATAGCAGTCACCCGGGCCTCGCGCATTGTTAAGCGAAAAGCCGAGTTCGTGGCCATTCTTGTGCCAGCGCACCCCGCCCATCACTCCCGCAGGCAAAACTGGAAGTGGCATCTCCTTTCCGGTGGCCGTGTCCCTCACATGCAAAACACTCACCCCTTCTTCGTTGGTCAAAAACGCCAACATCTTTCCATCGTGCGTCAAGTCAAACGTCTCCACGTCCCAATGAATCGACTTGGTCAGATAACTCGGTTGCTTTGTTGCCAGATCCAGGTACGCGAGCCG
>Ga0137363_10002309_pt1 | contig 11315 bp, 7 predicted proteins | sample MadtaG_FD_104800 | JGI IMG/M metagenome (GOLD analysis project Ga0137363, IMG submission 104800) | Vadose zone soil microbial communities from Angelo Coast Range Reserve, California, USA - Mad1_115_16 metaG | ecosystem: Environmental > Terrestrial > Soil > Vadose zone | place: USA: California...
CCGGCGGCATCGCCGTTGCCCGTGGAGACGATGGTCACTTTGTCGACTTTGCTGAGCGGCTCGGCGAGAGCGCGCACAACATCCGGCAGCCCGGTGAACAGCTTGTCGATGACGGCGGCCTGGTTGTATTCTTGGAAGGCCTCTGCCTTGATGTTCATGGCCTTGGCTTCCGCTTCACCTTTCTTGAAGATGATCTCGGCTTCGGCTTCGCCCTGCGCGCGAATCGCGGAGGCGCGGCCTTCGGCTTCGGTTATGGAGCGCTGACGCTCGGCACTGGCGAGCGTCTCGATGCGCTGGCGCTCGATTTCCGCTTGCTTCAGCACGGTGGCGATGAGTTCCTTTTCGCGGCGCGCGATTTCCGCTTCCTGCACCTTCACTTGCGCTTCGCGCTCCACTTGCTGCACTCTCACGGCTTCTTCCACGACCCTCTGCTGCATGACGTTGGTTTCGATTTCGTAGGCTTTGTCGGCCGTGGCTTGGGCTTTCTTGGTCATTTCGAGATAGCTGGCCTTCTTGATGTCCAGGTCGCGCTCGGCTTCGGCCTGCTTGGCCAACGATGCGGTTTCGGCCGCGACGCGTTCCTGGTCGGCTTGCGCTTTGGCGACGGCAGAGGCACGTGTAGCTTCGGCGCGCTTGATCGCGATGTCGCGGTCCGCTTCCGCGGCGGCTACTTCGGCGTCTCTCTTGATGCGGGCGACGTCGGGCCGACCCATGTTGGTGATGTACTCGTTTTTGTCGCGGACTTCCTTGATGGTGAAGCTGATCACTTCCAGTCCCATCTTGCTCATGTCATCGGCGCACGTGGAGCGCATGCGGTCGCCGACCATTTCCGGCTCTTTGACGATTTGCTCCACGGTGAGCTGACCGATGATTCCCCGGAGATGGCCTTCCATCACCAGGCGAATCAAGGCTTCGCGTTGTTCCGGCCGCTTGGTAAGAAACTGTTCGGCCGCCGTCAGGATGGATTCCTTGTCGTTCTTTACCTTGATTTGCGCAACGGCTTCGACGGTCACGGCGACGCCCTGCTTGGTGTACAGGTTCTGCTGTGGGGCGACGTCGAAGGACATCAATTCCAGCGAGAGATCGCGGCAGGTCTGGACCATCGGAAAAATCAGAGCGCCTCTTCCGCAGTAGACCTCCGTTCCTCCCATTCCGTACCGGATCAAAGCTTCATTGGGCCCGACTTTTCGGTACATCTTGGCGATCACGATCATGATCATCAAGAGGCCAAGAACCAGAAGCCCCGCGATGATCACCACTTCGTTTGGCAACCCCAACATAAAGCCTCCTTTTCGAGCGCTCCGGACTGTTTGTGTCGAACGCCAGTCCGAGAAAACTTTTACTTCGTAAATTCTTCCCACCTCTTCACGTAAGCAATCCCCTTTTCATACCGCTCGATGACGACTTCAGCCCCCTTCTCGATCGCGTTGCCGTCATCGCTGCGCGCGCCGGCGCACCGCCGCACTCCCGCCAGGGAAAAAATAATTTCGCCGGTGCCGCTCGCGCGGATCGGCATGCTGATTGTGCCGAGCAAACCCTCGATCCGGTAGTCCTCGCTCTTCATCGGCGCGTCGGTCGAGCCCACGAGTTTCACCATGAATCGGAAGACGACGAATCCCGCCGCCAGGCCTGCGAAGGTGGCAAGCAGCAGGCTGAATACTGCGAGCAGGTGCGAATGCCGGGTGAGGAGATAGCCGGTGCCACCGAACCAGGCCAGAAAGGCCATGGCCGACGAAGCGTTGAACCAGGAAATGTGCGTACCGCCTCTGAGTCCGCCATGGGAAGCGCCGGCTCCGGCGTGATGCGCCCCGTGGAGTGGCAAATGCATCTTGAAAGGAAGATGAATGTGAACCGCGCCCGCCAAAAACGAAAGCACGCTGAGGGAGAAACCCACAATGAAGCAGAGGAGATAAAAATCAGACCAGGTCATAGGTCACCTCGAACGCGACATTTACCTTGCGCAACTTCCCGTTGCGCTGTGCGAGCTGGAATTCGAGACGCAAGCCCTGTTAACTGCCACTTTGAAACTCTTCCGGTCGATTCCGCTCAGTTCCGCAAAAAAGCGGAGGGCGGCGGATGACCGTTGCCCTTATGTCCCCCATTCTGATGATTGCCCGAATGCAAAACTTCTCCGAGTCGCGCGGCCAAGTCTGGGGTCCGGAGAATCTCCGCCAGGAGCAGAATTGCGCGGCGCGAGTCTTCGTGTTCGGCGATGGTCTGGAGCGCGCGCTGAAGCTCGGGGTCGGCCGTGAACTGTTCGGCGCCAGCAAAAAGCCACGAATCGACCTTTGCGTCTATGGCGCGCAACTCAGACTGCAAGCCCGGCGTGTAGCCTTCCGGATCGTCCACCAAAAAGCCTGGATAGACGCGGAAAAATCGCGCCAGCAGCTCGCGCGTTGTGTGCGTCAAATGGGGCCGGGCGCCACTCTCGATTTGCGAGAGATACGCCTGGCTCAGTCCGCGCCCGACCTCATACTTCATAGCGGCGGCCAGTTCCTGCTGCGTCATCGAACGACCCAAGCCGCGGAGCGAACCTTCCACAGCGCGGAGGGAACGGAGTTTGTCGCCAAGTTTCATGGGGAACCTACCTATTGCAATCTGCAAATATGGTATTACGAATCGCTATTTTGTCAAGCGAAATCGGCTTTTCCTACTTTAATTCTCTATTTTATTGATTTTAATGGAGTTACATCACTGCGCGACGGATGCTGCCTGGAATTTCGAAGCCGCACAAATTCATTCCGGCTTCCTCAATGACTGCAGATCGATTCCCAGTTGCTGGCATTTCTTGTAGAGGTGACTGCGCTCCAGGCCCAATGCCCGCGCAACATTTGTCATGTGGAAATTGTTGCGTCGAATCTCAGCGAGCATTACTTCCCTTTCGAAGGATTCCGTGCGCTCGGCGAGCGTGCCCGTTGCACTTCTGCCAGAGGAGGCGGAAGAGCCGCCTGATGGAGAGTCAGAAGTGGGGAGAATGAGACGGACTTCGGCAGCAGAGACGTTTTTGTCCGAGGAGAGCAGGATGAGGCGCTCCACGATGTTGCGCAATTCGCGGACATTCCCGGGCCACGCGTATTTGCGCAATTCGGCGATCGCTTCCTCCGCGAAGATTTTTTCTTTCCAGGCGTTTTGCGCCGCCACCTGTCGCGCGAAATGCGCGACGAGATCCAGGAAATCTTCGGGGCGCTCGCGCAGCGGCGGAAGTTGCAATGGAAAAACATAAATGCGGTGGAACAAATCGCGCCGGAACGAATTCTGTTTTACAAGGTCTTCGAGGTTGCGATGCGTGGCTACGACCACGCGCACGTTCACCTTGATGGGCTTGTCGCCGCCGACGCGTTCGACCTCGCCTTCTTCCAGCACGCGCAATAATTTCGCTTGCATCGCCAGGGGCATGTCGCCGATTTCATCCAGAAACAGCGTGCCTCCATCGGATTGTTCGAACTTGCCAAGATGCCTGGTAGTGGCGCCGGTGAACGAGCCTTTTTCGTGGCCAAAAAGCTCCGATTCAATTAATTCCGCCGGCACTGCCGCGCAATTCAGCGTAATGAAAGAGCGCCCCTGTCGCGGCGATTTTTCATGGATGGCGCGCGCGACGAGTTCTTTGCCAGTGCCGGTCTCGCCGAGAATGCAAACGCGCGTCTCGCTTGCGGCAACGCGGTCAATTTGCTCGAGCAACTTTTTCATTGCCGGGCCGGAGCCAACCAGTTCGTGTTTGTCGAGGCGTTGCCGCAGCTCACGATTTTCCTCTTCGAGACGAGAGAGCCTCAAGGCATTTTCCACGGTCACCAAAAGTTTGTCCGTGGAAAGCGGCTTCTCCAGAAAATCAAGCGCGCCCAGCTTGGTGGCTTTCACCGCCATTTCGATGTTTGCTTGCCCGGAAATGAGCACGATAGGCGTCTTCAGCCCGGCTTTTTTCAAATCTTCGAGCAGCTCCAGGCCACTTTTCCCCGGCATCACCACGTCGGAAAGAATCAGGTCAAACGACTCGGCGCGGAGCAGATCGAGTGCGCGGGCAGCGTTGTCGCAAACAGTGGCTTCAAGCCCCGCCATTCGAAAGGCGCGGGAGAGAGATGCCAGCGTATTGTGATCGTCGTCAACGAGGAGGAGATGAGCTTTTCGCGGCAAGCTTCGGTCCTTTGTGAAGCGTTAGTCGGAAGCTGCGGCCAGTGTGGACGGCGCGCTCTTTGCCTCGGGGGCCGCCTCGCGCGCTTTCGAGGCGCGGCCGGCCTGGCGCTGTGGCAGATCGATTCGAAAGGCTGTGCCGTGCCCTTCGTCGCTGGTCACCGAAATTGTGCCGTGATGATCGCTGACCACGGACTGCACAATGGCCAGCCCAAGCCCGGTCCCTTGTGACTTCGTCGTGTAATAGGGCGTGAATAGCCGCGAGCACTCTTCCGGCGTTAGTCCCTTTCCCGTGTCGGCGACTTCAATGCGCACAGCGCCAGCCTTTTCCGAGGTCTTCAGTGTCAGCGTGCCGCCGGCTGGCATGGCATCGAGGGCATTCAGCACCAGATTCTGAAACGCGCGGTGGAGCAAGTCGGGGTCCGCGTCGATATCAGGCAAAGGCTCGGTCAGAAATAATTCCGGAGTGATCGTGGGCTTGCCGACTTCATTGAATTGCGGTTCGAACAGCCGTACGGCGTTGCGCAGGGCTTCGTTCACATTTACGCGCACAAACTGCGGGGCAGGCATTTTTGAAAAATCACTGAAGCGCCCAATGATGGTGTTGAGATTGGCGAGCTCCGCTTTCAAAGTTGCAGTCGATTCATTGAAGACTTCCAGGAATTGTTTGGCGTCGAGTTGGCGCGCTTTCTGCAAATTCTCAACGGTAATCTGCATGGGGAAGAGTGGGTTGCGCAATTCGTGCGCAAGGCGCCGCGCCAGTTCGCGCCATGCGGCAACGCGCTCGGTTTGCACCAGGCGTTCCTTCTGCGCGGCAAGAGTTTGCGTCATGTGATTGAACGCCTCAGCAAGCTGGCCGACTTCGTCGCGCCCACGAACATCAATGCGCGTATCCCATCTTCCGCCGGCAACTTCGCGGGCGCCTTCAGCAAGTTCCTCGACCGGCTTGGTGATTCGCGCGGAGATCCAGAAGCTGACGAGCAGTCCGACGAATAACGCCGCAGCCGCAACGGCAGCCGCAATTTTCAGGATTTGGCGAGTCAACAAAATCAGTTCTTTGCGCGAGCTACCAACGAAGAAAACGCCAAGCAGTTCATTGTTGCGGCCGGTCAAAGGGATGGCATGGAACGTTTCCGCGTCGGCCGGGTCGCGTGTCCATTCAATCGTCCGAACCATGGGCTGCGGCTGCTTTTGCAACTGCTCAACAAGGGACGCAAACCGTTCTGCCTGCTCCGCATCGATTTTTTCCGCCATCAGCGACGTGGCTGTGAAGGTTGGATCGAGGTTGGTGTAGATAAGCGCGCGCATCCCAGCGGGCAAGACCAGGGAGGCAAGGAAATTCTTATCCAGCCGGTGCCCGGCAATGATGTACAAACTCTTGTCCGCCACGGTGCTGTTCGTTCGAACGACGCTCAGGGAAAGGGACACGCCATCGGGCAGTTCTTCTTTCTTCAAAAATGCCGGCGTGTCATTCCAGTCCTTGACCGAGGTCACCCAGTCGTTCTTATGGCCGACTCGAGAGGGAAACTGCGCCGAGGAAACCAGAACTCCGTCGTGTTTCACGAACTCCACAAAGTCCAGACCATGTTCCTGCGCGGCACCGTTGGCATCACGGAAATAAATGGACAAGTCGACATTGGGATGCGAAAGATCAATCGCCATGCGCTCGGTGAGGTTGGCCTCCGCGATGTTCCTCGCCTGCTGGGCAATTTCTTCTCCGCGCTGGACGAACTCTTTCTTGAATTGCGCAACCAGGGCTTCGGTTCGCTCCGCGTCCATGGCTTCAAATGCGGCCTGGGTGTAATGCGTCACGGCATAGGCAACCACAGATACGGACGCAAAAATAGTGAGCAGGACAACGAGCAGCAATTTTGTTCGAAAGCTCATGGCTTGGCTCCCCGGAACGCGGAGGCTGATGGACTGTCAGGAGCGGCGGTATTGTTCCAATCCGCTGGTTTGCGCGGTAAAAAGCCAGCCGCGCGAGCACGCTGGGGACAGTTTTGGCTTGGCGAACACAGGTTACGGGTTGATGATATCACGGCTGCACGGAATGGAATGTGCGCAGGATGGCGGCACAGCGAAACGATTTGCCAGGGTTGGCCGTCCATGTAAGAGGTCTGTTATTCCAGCAAGAATCCATCTTCAGGAGCGATCGTAATGAAGCCCATGGCCTTGCGTCGCAATCTATTGTTGTGGCTGAGCGTGGTACTGGCAGTTGCCCTGGCGGCCGTCCCCGCAAAGGTTCCCGCTCAAGCGGGCGCAAATCAGCCGCCGGAAGGGCCGACCAAGCTCCTGCGCTTCGCTGACATTTCCAAAGACAAGGTGGTCTTTGCCTATGCCGGCGATCTATGGATCGCTTCGCGCGAAGGCGGAGCGGCACGGCGGCTGACTTCCCACGTAGGCGACGAACTTTATCCCAAGTTTTCGCCTGACGGCAAATGGATCGCGTTCACCGGCGAGTATGACGGCAACCCGGACGTCTACGTCATCTCCTCGGAAGGCGGCGAGCCCAAGCGCCTGACGTTTCATCCCGGAAACGACATCGTCCTCGGCTGGACCCCCGACGGCAAACATGTTCTGTTCCGTTCCGACCGCTTCAGCGCACCCCCGGGCCGCTACACCAAGCTCTTCCTCGTTTCGCCGCAAGGCGGTCCGGCGAAGCCTTTGCAGGTACCTCGCGCAAGCCTGACCAGCTTTTCGCCAGACGGCACCAAGATCGCGTACCTCGAAACTTCCCAGGAATTCCGCACTTGGAAGCGCTACCGCGGCGGCTGGAGCCTGCCCATCGCCATCTTTGACTTGAAAAAGAATTCCTACGAAGAATTGCCGAAGACCGCGGGCATGGACCTTTTCCCCATGTGGCACGGCAACACCATCTATTTCATCAGCGACCGCGACGGTGTGATGAACCTTTTCAGCTACGACCTCAGCTCCAAGCAAACGAAAAAGCTCACTGACTACAAGGAATACGACGTCAAGTGGCCGAGCCTCGGGCCCGACGCCGTCGTCTATGAGAACGGCGGCGTGCTCTACGAATTCAATCTCGCCAGCGGCAAGACGCGGAACCTGCCGATCGTGGTGCGCGGCGAAGACATCGAAGCGCGGCCGGAATTCAAGACCGTGGCGCAATCCATCGGCAGCTACTCACTCTCCCCTTCGGCTGCTCGCGCACTCGTGGAAGCCCGCGGGAACATCTTCACTATTCCGGCCGAGCACGGGAGCATTCGAACACTGACCACAAATCACTCTGGCGTCCACGAACTGAACCCCGCCTGGTCACCCGATGGAAAGTGGGTCGCGTATCTCTCCGACAAGACAGGCGAGTTCGAGCTCTACACCCGGCCGCAAATGGGCGGTGAGGAAACGCGCATCACTACCGATGGCGGTGTCTACCGCTATGGCCCGACGTGGTCACCGGACAGCAAGAAGCTTCTCTACTGGGACAAAGTGCTCCGGCTTTGGTACGTCAGCCTTGAAGACAAGAAGCCGGTGCTCGTGGACAAGTCCGACTACGGCACGATCTCGGACGGCAGTTGGTCGCCGGACAGCCTGTGGATCGCCTACTCCAAGCCACATCGGCGCGGCTCCAACGACATATTCCTTTATTCGCTGGGAACGAAGAAAATCACGATGGTTTCCTCCGGCTTCTATAACGACAACAATCCGGTCTTCGACGACAACGGGAAATTTCTTTATTTCATTTCGACGCGCTACTTCTATCCAAGCGTGGGACAGCTCGATCAACGGTTCAACTATTATTCGACTGACGGCATTTTTGCCGTCACGCTGAAAGCCGATGAAGCTTCGCCATTCAAACCGCAGAGCGACGAAGAAAAAGCGGCCGACGAAAAGAAGGACGAGAAGAAAGACGACAAGAAGGGCGCCGACGCCAAGTCCGCCGATAAAAGGCCGGACGAACAAAAGGAAGAAAAGAAAGACGAAAAGAAACCGGAAGCCGTCAAGCCGATTCAGATCGATCTGGAAGGCATCGGCTCGCGCCTCGCGCCAGTGCCCATCAGCGCGGGAATTCTGAGCAATCTGGCCGCGCGCAAGGACAAATTCTTCTACATCTCCACGCCCCAGGAAGCGAGGCAGTTCGGCACGCCGGAGCGCGGGCCGAGAAATGTCCTCCACGTTTACGATTTGACCAAGCGCGAGGACAAAATGCTGCTCGAAGGCATTGATGGCTACGACCTCGACAAGGAAGGCAAGAAGGTCATTTACAAGGCCGGGCCCGTCTACGGTGTTGTCGAAGCCACGCCCGGCAAAGCGAAAGTGGGCGAAGGCAAGCTGAATCTAAGCGAACTGCAAGTGAAGATCGATCCGCGCGAAGAGTGGCGCGAAGTGTTCCACGAAGCCTGGCGCGTCGAGCGCGATTTTTATTGGGACCCCAACATGACCGGCCATAACTGGAAGAAAATCGGCGAACGCTACGAAGCTCTTCTTCCGTGGGTCGCGCATCGCAGCGATCTGAACTATATTATCGGCGAAATGATCGCTGAACTGAGCACTTCGCACACTTACGTTGGCGGGGGCGACCAGCCTACCAAGCCGCACGTGAGTGTGGGAATTGCTCGGCGCCGATTTCGTGCCGGACGGCGCCTATTTCCGCATCACGAAAATCTACCCGGGCGAAAACTGGAGCGATTCCTCGCGTTCGCCGCTGACGGAACCGGGATTGAAAGTGAAAGCGGGCGACTACCTGATCGCGGTGGACGGGCAGGAGGCGCATTCGAATCAGGACGTCTACTCCTATTTCCAAGATCTCGCAGGAAGACTCGTCACGCTGAAGATTAACTCCAAATCCACGCCCGAGGGAGCGTGGGAAATCACCATGAAGGCTGCCAGCAGCGAGGCGGGGCCGCGTTATCTCGACTGGATGGACGCAAACCGGCGCAGAGTCGCGGAAGCTACCGGCGGCCGCATCGGTTACATGCACGTGCCGGACACTTCGTTCCCCGGCATCATCGCCTTTGACAAACAGTTCACCGCGCAACTCGACAAAGACGGCATCATTGTGGACGAACGGTACAATTCCGGCGGGCAGATTCCGGACTTCTATACGGAGAAACTACGCCGCGAACTTCTCGCCGCGCTCGCGCCGCGGGAAGGCAAGGACGTCCCTTGGCCGCCCGTGGCGATTTACGGGCCAAAAGTGATGATCGTCAATGAACTGGCGGGCTCCGGCGGCGACGCCTTCCCGTGGTTTTTCCATCGCCAGAAAATCGGACCGATCGTGGGCACGCGCACCTGGGGCGGGCTCGTGGGCATTTCGCGCGGGATTCCTTTGCATGATGGGGGCAACGTCACAGCGCCCGAATTTGCGTTCTGGTCATCGGACAATGGCGGCGAATGGATCGTGGAAAATCACGGCGTGGATCCCGATTGCGTTGTGCCACAGCGGCCGGATCTCGTTGTCAGCGGCCGCGACCCGCAACTCGAAAAAGCCATCGAGCTGGCCAAGGAAGAGCTGAAGAATTACAAAGGCCTCCCGCCAAGACCGAAGTATCCTGTCGTCAACGAATAGCACTTGCTCATCGAAAGCAAGCTTGGCTCTGAAAAAACAACAAGAGGCCCTGCAGTTAGCGGGCCTCTTGCGTTTCTGGGGGACTTCTGACCGCTAGCCGGGTGGCGCGAAACGCGTCGCTGGACGAGGAGTAGTCTCTGGCAAGAGGGCTAAGCGCGGCGGTGCTTGCCTTCGTGCTGGTTGACCGTCTTACGGTCACCATTACTTTGACCGTCTTAGGGTCACCAAGGCCAAAGCTTCTCTTCCCTTCCAGTTTCGCGTACCGGGCCACCCACAGGGGTTTGGCTAGCGGAACTCGTTGGCGCCGCTGTTGCTGGTAGCGCGCCTCTCTCTCAGCATCACGGCCGGCGCGACTGCTTGCGCTGCGCTGCGGCTGTGGCCGTTGCCGGCGGATCTTCTGGATTGTCAGCCGATGCCACGCCGGAAAACGCCGACCGCATCACGTCATTCGCAAAGAAATTCCTTCCGTCGATCGGCACCATCATGATTTGCAGTTTGTCCGACAGCCGTTCGGCGATGATTTTCTGAATCAACATGGGGTTTGACTTCAACACGGACGCTTCGTACTTCATGCGCTCGGAGTCCGCCGCCGCCGTCACGCGGATGCGGTTGGCCTCGGCATCCGCAAGGTTTTTTTGCCGCTCGACTTCGGCTTTGCTGTCGATGATCTTGGCTTGCGCGGCAGCTTCTGCGTTTTGCAGCGTCGATTCCTTACGCGCCTGCGCTTCCAGCTTGGTTTGTTCGATTTGTTTTTGCTTCAGCGGCAGGGTGTACTGCATCGCGTCCGACTCCGCCTTCGCCTGCAGAACACGCACTTGCGCCTGCGCCTCGGCCTGTTTCACATCACGTGCTTTCTGCGCCTCCGCCTCCAGCTCGGCGATCTTTACTTGCTTTCCCTTGATCTCCTGCTCGGTGCCTAGACGCTCGTTTTCCTGTTCTTTCAAGAGCAGTCCTTCAAGCCCCTTCGCATATTCCGCGGGAAGCTGCAGGTCGCGGAGCAGCACTTCCCGCACGATGATTCCGTCGCTTGCCAGCCGCGCAGTGATGGCATCGGCGGCCGTCGTCCGCAGTTATTCGCGTTTGGTGACAAAAATTTCGCGCGTGATGTAATTCGGCGCGAGTTGCCGGTAAATCGTGGAAACGACTGGCGCCACAACCTGTTCGCCGACTGGCTGCGGCAAATTCCGGTGAATCGAGTCCAGCCGCTTGGGGTCCAGCCGGTAACGCACGGAAACGGCTAGCCCGATGTTCAGTCCTTCCCGCGCCTGCACCGTCAGCAGGTCACCCTTTTGTTTGGGATTCTCTGCCGCCACCGTCGAATACACTTGCTCCCGCGTGTCGTAGATCGCGATGGAATCCACCAGCGGCGTAATCAGGTGCATGCCGGGATACAACGTACCGGGGCGTGCGCCCCAGAATTCGCTGACGCGAACGCCCGCCGCTCCGTCGGGAATCACGGCAAAACTCTCCGTGATCAGCAGGAGCAGGGCGCCCGCTGTCGTCAATTGCAGCGCTAGCCGCCAGCGCACCGGCCGGAAAGGGCGGCGAGCCAGCGGCCCCACCTCCGCACCGGATTCGTCTGTCTTGTTCCGCGACAAGAGCCGCCGCAGTTGTTCGGAAAGATAAACGTCGTAGGCGACTAGTGCTCCCGCGCTTCCAAAAA
>Ga0137363_10002316_pt1 | contig 11291 bp, 7 predicted proteins | sample MadtaG_FD_104800 | JGI IMG/M metagenome (GOLD analysis project Ga0137363, IMG submission 104800) | Vadose zone soil microbial communities from Angelo Coast Range Reserve, California, USA - Mad1_115_16 metaG | ecosystem: Environmental > Terrestrial > Soil > Vadose zone | place: USA: California...
CATGGCTTCGAGGACGGCTTCGGAGACGAGGTTTTCCGAGGGAATGAGTTCGAGGCCGGTGGCCTGGCGGCGGGCTTCGTCGCCGAGGAGACCGGCGATTTGCGGGTCGACTGAATCGAGCGGGCGGTTCATGCGGTCGTTGGAGGTGGTGGTCTTCTGGCTCATGCAATGGCCTCGTAGTGCTCGGGGAGCTTGCGCTCGTTGAGCGGGCGGTCAGGCGATTTTAGCGGATGGGATGGAGGAAAGCCAATCTGGTGCGGGCGGATGAAGAGGTTGACAGTCCCGACCGGGCCGGGATCTTCGATCGACAGTTGAAGGTCGAAAGAAAGAAAAGGATTTACTCGAGTCCCCTATTTTGTTTCGCGGCCTAGCGTTTTACGTTTTCTTCGATTGCGGCGATTTTGTCGAGGCGGCGCTGGTGGCGGCCGCCGAGGTAGGCGGTGGTGAGGAAAGTTTGGACCATTTCGATCGCGGCTTCAGGGGTGACGATGCGGCCGCCGAGGGCGAGGACGTTGGCGTTATTGTGTTCGCGGGCGAGGCGGGCGGTTGTTACGTCATGGGCGAGGGCGGCGCGAATGCTGGGAACTTTGTTGGCGGCGATGGAGATGCCGATGCCAGAGCCGCAAACGGCGATGCCGAGATCGGCTTGTTTTGAGGCGACGCGTTCGCCAACGGCTTTTCCATAATCGGGATAGTCCACGGACTCTTCCGAAGAAGTGCCTTGGTCTTCGACTGGATATCCGGCGGCTTCGAGATATTTTCGAATGGTTTCTTTGACAGGAAAGCCGGCGTGATCGGAGCCGATAGCGATGCGCGGTTTGGCAGGGGATTCGCTCATGAGCAGCAACGCGCGGGATTGTATCGGAGGCAGGTGCGAATCGCAATCTGCTGTTCGAACGATGAGCTGCGATGCCGGTTTTGTGAAAATACGATGAAGTTCACCCGCACGGTTGCGGCGAGTGATATATTGGCGGCGAATCCATCTTCATTCGAATGAAACGCGACCGCTGCCCAGTCCAAGATCGCCAATCCAAGGGGGAACAGCGAAACCATGTCCATGGATAGATGGAATTTTCGAAAACGAAGATTGCGGAGGCGGCGGTTGAGATTGCTTGTTTCGTTTGCGTTCGTCGCGCTTGTGGCGTGCATGGCAGTGGCGCTGCGCGCGCAAGAAAAGAATCCGTTCGCGGGGGATGCAAGAGTGGCGAAACTGGGCGAATACCAGTTCCGCTCGAACTGCGCTTTCTGCCACGGGCTCGGCGCCCGTGGCGGTGGACGCGGGCCGGACCTTACGCGCGCTCAAAAACATCATGGCAATACCGACGCTGAAATCTTTCACAACATCCACGACGGGATCACAGGCACAGCGATGCCCGCGGCGACGAACGGTGGCATCGGCGTTGGCATGTCGGACGAAGAAATCTGGCAGGTGGTTACCTACCTGCGGAGCGTAGAGAAGAAAGCCACAGCAGCAGAAACAGGAAACGCCGCGCACGGGAAGGAACTCTTCTATGGCACTGCAGGTTGCGGGACGTGCCACATGGTGAGCGGTAAAGGAGGGCGCCTGGGCCCGGATCTGAGTTCCACGGGAGCTTCCAGGTCCGTGGAATATTTAGAAGAATCGGTGCGCCGCCCGAGCAAGCGGCTGGCGACAGGACTCTCCGAGCCGATGAAGGATTTTTCACAAGAGTATGAAACGGCGACGGTGGTGACTTCCGACGGGACGAAACTGCAGGGCGTGGTGCTGAACGAAGACAGTTTTACCGTGCAAATGCTGGACACACGCGAGCAGCTGCACGCCTTCGAGAAGGCCAAGCTGCGTTCTTATGAGAAGACGCGTGAATCCTTGATGCCGGCGTATGACGCGAAAGCGCTCCCGGAGAAGGATTTGAAAGATCTGATTGCGTATCTGCTGGCGGCGAGTGAGCAGGGAGGTGGAAAGTGAAAAGCGTGTCTACCGGCAGTGGTGGCAAAAGCAGATTCCTCGCTTCGCTCGGAATGGCAGCGCTGTTCGTTGCGACGACCACGGCAGCAGGGCTCTTTGCGCCGCAGGCTTCGGCGCAAGTGACTTTCGAGCGTTTACTCAATTCTTCGAAAGAGCCGCAAAATTGGCTGATGTATTCCGGAGACTACGCGGGGCATCGATTCAGTGCGCTGGATGAAATCAAGATTTCGAGTGCGGCCTCGCTTGTTCCCAAATGGGCCTATCAGACGATGGCAGGCGGCAAATTCGAAACAACACCGCTCGTTGTTGACGGGATCTTGTACGGCACCGGACAGGATGACCGCGTTTATGCGCTGGACGGACGTTCCGGACGGCCTATCTGGCAGTATCAACGCGCGCTCCCGGTGGACATCCGGCCGTGCTGCGGGCGAGTCAACCGCGGGCTGGCGATCCTGGGAGACAAAGTGTTTGTGGCGACGCTGGACGCGCACGTCATCGCACTGGACAGCAAGACCGGCAATGTCGTCTGGGACGTGAGTGCGGCCGAGCACGCCAAGGGGTACAGCTTCACGCTGGCTCCATTGGTGATCAAGAATCTCGTGCTCGTGGGAGTATCCGGCGGTGAATACGGGATTCGCGGATTCATTGATGCTTATGATGCGGCGACGGGCGAGCGCAAATGGAGGTTCTATACGATTCCCGGTCCGGGAGAGCCTGGCCACGATAGCTGGGAAGGAGAGTCCTGGAAAATCGGCGGGTCGCCGGCCTGGATCACGGGGACGTATGATCCTGCGACGAACACGACGTTCTGGACAACCGGAAACCCTTCGCCTTCCAACCGTGGTGAAGGACGCGCGGGCGACAATCTGTACAGCAATTCGCTGCTGGCGATCGATCCGGATACGGGCAAACTGAAATGGCATTTCCAATTCACGCAGCATGACCAGCATGACTATGACGCGACGCAGGTTCCCGTGATGATCGATGAGGGAGACCGCAAATTAATCGCACAAGCGAACCGCAACGGATTTTTTTACGTTGTGGACCGGACGAACGGAAAATTAATTTCTGCCACGAGCTACGCGAAAGTCTCCTGGAGTACTTCGAAGGATGCGACGGGGCGGCCTGTGCCGGACAAGGCTGCCGTGCCGACGCCAGAAGGGAATCGCGTGTGCCCAGGAGCGGCTGGTGCGACGAACTGGATGTCGCCGGCATACGATCCACAGACGAAACTTTTTTACGTGACCGCGCGGGAGCAGTGCGACATTTTTGCAACGGCGCCGCAACCGTATGAAGCGGGACACGCGTACTACGGCTCGGCCTATTTTCCTAATGATGAGGCCCAACCTTTTTGGGGCGCGCTGCGCGCGCTCGATCCCGCCACCGGGAAACTCAAGTGGGAGTGGAACCATACGTCGCCTGCATGGGCTGGGGTCCTATCAACGGCGGGCGGACTGGTGTTCACGGGTGATGCGGAAGGGAACTTCATAGCGTTGGAGGCTGCTTCCGGTAAAGCGCTGTGGCACTTTCAGTGCGGTGCTTCGGTGTATTCATCGCCGATGACTTTCGCGATCGATGGAAAACAATACGTGGCTGTTGCGGCGGGATCGGCTTTGTTTACGTTTGGTTTGCCATGAGGAGAGGCGTACGCGGTAACTCTTGAAACAGAAATATAGCCTAAAGTCCTCGCAGGTATATACTTCTCTCAACTCGACCGCGGCATTTTGTCTAGGGATAGGTAAAGGTGCGCCAAGATAGCGCCTAGAATTGCATGGAAGAGCCCAAACCAAAAAAGGCCGGCCCTGAAAGTACGGGTGTAGGTGGGCCGTCCGTAACCCGCGCGCCTGCGAAAGGGGATAGCTCCGCGAGCGATGTTCCTCGCGAAGATGGAGTTGCGTTTGTTGGAGAGACATCACCGCCACCCCCGGCTCCCAGCAAGGCGGCGCCAGAAGAAACGTTTGTGGACGCGTCCCGAACGCCAGTTCCTGGAAAACCGCGGCTTTCAGATATTTTCCCGAGAAAAAATCAATTGCAACCTGGTGATGTACTTGGCGGGCGTTTCGAGATTCTGCACGTGCTGGGCGAAGGCGGAATGGGGACAGTGTACAAAGCTGTCGATCGAGAGGTGGATCACGTTGTCGCGCTGAAGCTGATCCGCCCGGATCTGGCGGCGCACCCGGCCATTCTGGCGCGCTTCAAGCAGGAATTGCTGACGGCACGGCAGGTGACCCACCGAAACGTGATTCGCATCCACGATTTGTCCGAAGTGGACGGCGTGAAATTCATCAGCATGGAGTTCGTCGAGGGTTGCGACCTGCGCAAGCTGCTGGTCGATAGGGGCAAGCTGCCGCCGGAGGAGGCAGTAGAGATCATTCGACAGGTGTGCTTAGCGCTGGATGCCGCGCACGGCGCAGGAGTCATCCACCGGGATTTGAAACCGCAAAACGTCATGCAGGACAAACAGGGACGCATCCTGGTGATGGACTTTGGATTGGCGCGTTCGCTGGAGTCGGACGGCATGACGCAAACCGGCGCGCTGCTAGGAACGATCGAATATATGTCGCCGGAACAAGGGATGGGCAAGCATCTCGATGGGCGGTCCGACCTGTTTGCGGTGGGACTGATTTTCTACGAGCTATTGACGTGCAAGCTGCCGTTCAAAGCAGACACGGCGATGGCAAGCCTGCTGAGGCGCAACCAGGAGCGCGCGGTGCCGGCCGCAGAACTCGACGCCACGATTCCGAAGGGATTGAGCGACATCGTGAGCAAGTGCCTGGAGCGCGACTTGAATTTGCGTTACCAGAGCGCACAGGAAATACTGGCGGACCTCGACGCATGGCTCGGGAAGCGCCCGGTTTCGGCATCCGTGACGATCGAAGGGGCGAGACCGCAGCGCACGCTTGCCTGGAAGTGGGTTTTCGCGGGCGCGCTAGCGGCTGCTGTCGCGATCGGAGGATGGGCGCTGAGCGGCAAGCTCACATCCAAAATGGGGGGCAAAGCGGCGAAGGGGCCCGACGTGTCACTGGTGGTCTTGCCGTTTCGCAACGCTTCGACCGATTTATCAATAGACTGGTTGGGGCCAAATCTCGCGGAGATGTTGCGAACCGATGTGGGCCAATCTACATCATTGCGCATGATTTCCTCTGATCGGGTGCATCAGGTCCTAAGAGACCTGCGCGTTCCCGAGAATGCCATCTTTGACCAGGACACGGTGCGGAGGCTGGCGGAGTTTTCGAGCGCCGATACAGTGGTGTGGGGACAATACGTCAAGGTCGGAGACCAGATCCGCATTGACGCCACGCTCCGGGACCTCAAGCATCAGCATACGATGCTCCTGAAAGCAGAGGCGCCTAACGAGAAAGGGCTGCTGCCGGCGGTCGCCCAACTCGCTCAATCCATCCAACAAAATCTCTCGCTTCCTACCGATGTGCTTCAGGAACTGCGCTCCAAGTCATTTCATCCGTCTTCCAACTCATTGCCAGCGCTTCGGAACTACAACGAGGGGATGGAACTAGTGCGGCAGGGAAATCATCTGGAAGCAGCGAAGCGTTTTGAAGCTTCCATTCAGGCGGACCCCGAGTTCGCGCTGGCCTATTCCAAACTAGGGCTGACGTACAGCAATCTGAGAAATGACGATAAGGCTGAGCAATTTTCCCGAAAAGCCGTGGACTTGAGCGATAAGCTTCCGCCGCAGGAACGGTATCTGATTCAGGCTAATTATGCTCAGGTCTCGAACGATAACCACAAAGCCATCGAGTCTTACGAGAATCTGGAGAAGGCCTCCCCAGATGACATGGATGTTCGTTTTCTTCTCGCTGGACTCTATGAGTCCACGGGCGCCTACGACAAAGCACGAGTGGAACTTCTGAAGGTATTGGCGACCGATCCGAATCACGTAGATGCTTTGCTGGCCGCGGGACGGGTGGAGATTAGAAGCAAAAATCCAAAGGGCTCGCTGGATTACTTGAACCGCGGGTTCACCCTGGCCATGCAACTCGACAATCTCGACGGTAAAGCGACGATCTTGAATGCGATTGGGGCCGCTTATGAACAGCTCAACAGGCCGGAAGAAGCGCTGCGAAAATATGGGGAGTCCTTGGCTATCAAGCGGGATCTGGGCCAAAAGCCAGGAATCGCGCTCACTCTGGCTAACATCGCCCGGGTGCAGTCCAGCCTTGGGAAGCCGGAGGAGGCCTACAAGAGTTACCAGGGGGCTGTGACGTTGCAGCGCGAAATCGGGGACAAGAAGGGACTCGGCGTCACGCTGATCAATCTTGGCGAGCTATATACAGAACGGAGCCGATACGAAGAGGCGCTGAAGGCCTTCAAAGAATCGCTGCAAATCCAGCGGGATGTGGGCGACGAGAACAAGCAGGCGCTCTGCCTGAACAATATCGGGAATGTCTATCTCGCCAAAGGTCTGTCCAGCGATGCGCTTACCTATTATGAGCGAGCATTGGAGCTCCGCAAAAAGGCTAACGTCCCCAGTCAGGTCGGAGAAACCCTGCACAATCTTGGAGAAGCATCGTTGAAAGCCGGAGACTATGGGCAAAGCCTGGATTACCACCTCAAGGCCCTCGATCTCTTCCGTGGCTCCGGTGACAAGAGCGGCGCCGCGATCCAGTCGTACAGCATGGGCACCATATTTGAGTATCAGGGACGGTACGGCGCAGCGCTCAAATCCAAGGAAGAGGCGCTCAAGACATTCCGGGAATTGCAGGACCGTGGTTTCTGGATGGCAGAGATTTTGAGCGGATATGGAAACTCACTCAGTCAGGTGGGACGCTACGACGAAGCACAGCAGAATCTGGCCGAAGCCATGAGCTTAGCGCGGAATCTGCAGAATAAGACGCTCGTCGCGCAGATTCTAAACTTTCAGGGAGACATTTTCTACTATCGAGGGGACATCAAGTCTGCCGCAAACCTGTTCTCCCAGGCCCTTGCAGCAGCTACGGGCAACGCAGAGAAGGATGTGGTGCTTCTGTCCAAGCTCAACGCGGCGAAGTGCCTTGCTGAAGAGAAGCGCAACCAGGCGGCCATTGCTCCCCTGAAGGCTTTGGTTCAAGAAGCGGACGCGGCAGGGCTGAAACATATCTCCACGGAGGCCGAGCTTGCCTTGGCCGAAGCTCTTCTGAACGTGCACCAGTATCCCGCGGCTAGAAAGGAACTCGAAATGAGTCTGCGGACAAGTGAAAAACTTGGACTGCAGGCGCTGCTCGCCCGCAGCCACTACATGCTCGGGCGGATCTTTGAGCTTTCAGGAAGCGGGGGCGCCGAAGCGGCGTCCCACTATGCCGCGGCCAGACGAATTCTGGAAGACATTCACAAGGAATCAGGGAGCGATAGCATCCCAAAGCGCCGGGATCTGATCGCCATAACTGCCGAATCTGCTGGGCAACCCTAGGCTTCTTGTTTTTGAACGCGAGCCAGACCGTTTTAGGCCTGGCTCGCCCGAAGTCCCTTGCCTCTAAGGCGCGGTGAAGGTCGTGGATTGTGGTGAGATTTTGCTCGAAAACACGGTAATTGTGTACGCCTGACCACTCACGAGCCCGTCGGTGCTGACGTCGTATTCGTTCAGGCGGTTCTTGTTATCCCAGTGGAATTTGTTTCCTTCCACGTTCTTGAGCGCCAGGAAAGTAACGTTCCCGTCGATATCGGTCGTTGACACCGAAAGGCGCGCCGTCTTGTCCCGTATTCCCATTCCGCTGCACGCCCCGCTTGCTATGACGAGCGTAACTTCCTCCTCGGGCTTCTTTCCAGGTGCATTATTCGTTGGAGCCACCGTCAGGCTGCAGAATGTGTCGCCGCTTTCCGTAAACGGTTCGTCGAGGGCAACCACGCTCGATAGACCTGGAGTTGTCCCGCCCATTGTGGGGTCACATTCAGGACAAAGAGGAAAAGCTGAGTAACTCGTTAGAATATCCTCTGTAATGGTGGTGGTGTCGCCTGGCGCATGACCAAAAGCAGGATTGTGGATCGTTTGAGCGGTACGATAACTGAGCGTCAGACTTATCAGCCCTTTGTAATCCGTGTTCTTCACAGGCACACCGTTTGGGCCGCCCGCGCTGCCCGTGAAATCGTATTGATCCTGGAATCCATTGGCATAAGTTACCGCCACGGTTCCCGCAGGGAACTCGTTCGGATCGAGCGGGTCGATCGTATGGTTGATGGTTACAGTTAGAGTGAATGTCGTGAGCACGGTGTCGAATCGAACGATGAGACGGCCGTTACCGAAAAATTCGTAGGTACCTGTGGTGTCGGTCGGACTGAACGTGTTTGTACAAGACACCGCACCCTCAGTGCTGTCAGTGCTGCATGTGCTGGCCCAACACTGGGAACCAAACAACGAAATCGCGAAGACGACAAGCGCGCGCAGTGGTTTACACATGGCTGGGTCTCCTAAGATCTATTTTGCAGCGAGTCTCGACGGGGACGGACAAACTTACGACTCGGAGCGTAAAAATATATCTTTCATTCTGAAACTGTCAACGTACAAATTGGGTACTAGTAGTACTTTTCGGAAGTTCTTGGATGAACGCGCCCCGCTAGCGCGAGCAGTCGCGAGTGAAGGTTTTCGTCCAATCGCATTGACCAACGGACAGAATCGGGAGCAAGCGCAAACGCGAAATTCACGCTATACTTAGAGGGTTATGCTCTCGGTCAACAACGTCACTATGCGGTTCGGCCCGCGGGTCCTGTTCGAGAATGTGACCTGCACCTTCATGGCCGGCCGGCGTTACGCCATCACCGGGCCCAACGGGGCGGGTAAGTCCACATTTATGAAGATTTTGACAGGGGAACTCGACTCCACCAGCGGCTCGGTCACCCGGCCAAAGAAGATGGGTGTTTTGCGGCAGGACCAGTTCGCATTTGACCAATACCGGGTCATTGACACGGTCATCATGGGGAATGCCGCACTGTGGAAGGCTCTGGAAGAGCGCGACGCGTTGTACGCGAAGCCGCACGAGCAATTGACCGACGCAGACGGCATGCGCCTCGGGGAACTCGAGGGCATCGTGGGCGAAGAGGGCGGTTACACCGCGGAAGCGGATGCCGCGGTGCTGCTCGATGGCCTTGGTGTTGAGGGCGAACTGCACGAACGCAAGATGGGCGAACTACAAGGTGGGCAGAAGGTCCGCGTGCTTCTCGCGCAGGCGCTCTTTGGAAATCCCACGGCGCTGCTGCTCGACGAACCGACAAACAACCTGGACCTTGATTCCGTGCACTGGCTGCAGAGATATCTTTGTGACTACGAAGGCGTGCTGATTGTCATTTCGCACGACCGGCACTTTTTGAACAGTGTGTGTACTTACACGGCGGATATCGACTACGAGACGATCATCATGTACGTCGGCGGATACGACGACATGGTGGTGGCCAAGACGCAGATTCGCGGGAGGATTGAAGCGGACAACGCCAATCGCGAGAAGAAAATTGCGCAGTTGCAGGAGTTTATTGCGCGGTTTTCCGCGGGCACGCGGTCCGCGCAGGCGACTTCGCGCAAGAAGGAAGTCGAGCGCTTGCAAACAACAGAACTGGCGAGGAGCAACATCCAGCGGCCGTACATCAAGTTTGATATGAAGCGGAATTCGGGGAAGCACCCGCTGGAAATTCGGAGCGTCGAAAAATCGTACGAAGGTCTGAAAGTGATTCCGAAGTTCTCAGCGAGCGTGGTGCGTGGCGAAAAAATAGCGCTGATGGGGCGCAACGGAGTCGGGAAAACGACCATGCTGAAGTCGCTGGTACGCAACGCGCCGGGATTCATCGAGGACAAGGACCAGCAGTTCCCGATTGACGGCGGAGAAGTCCGCTGGGGGCACGAAGTGACGGTTGGCTACTTCGCGCAGGATCATGGCGAATCCATTACCAAAGGCATGACGGCGATTGATTGGCTGTGGCAGTTCGATCCTTCCGCTTCGCAGCAGGAGTTGCGCGGATTGATGGGGCAGATGCTGTTTAGCGGCGAAGACGCTCTTAAGCCGACACGGGCCCTCTCCGGAGGCGAATCTGCGCGGCTGATTTTTTGCCGGCTAATGTTGCAGAAGCCGAATTTTCTGATTCTGGACGAGCCGACCAACCACCTGGACCTGGAATCGATCAACGCGCTGAACATATCGCTGCAGCGCTACGATGGGACGGTGCTGCTGGTAACGCACGACCACGACGTCATTGATGAAGTCGCGACGCGCATCTGGCACTTCCACGGTGGCAAGGTCGAAGACTTCAAGGGTAATTACGAAGAATTTGTCGCATCCGAAGAAGCAAAAGCGGCTCAGGTCCCGGCGGCTCCGGCACGAGGCGCCTCTCGCCGTGCTTCGGTTCCCTCATAGAGCGCGTCCCGCGGCGGCGCCGGAAGCCCATGCCCACTGAAAATTGAAGCCGCCGAGCTGGCCGGTGACGTCGACGACTTCGCCGATGAAAAATAGTCCTTTCACCTTGAGACATTCCATCGTCTTACTGGACAATTCGGCGGTATCCACGCCGCCGGCGGTCACTTCCGCTTTCTCATAGCCCTCGGTGTCCGCAGGCTTGATTACCCACTCGTGTATCCGTTGCTCCCATTTTTCCAGAGCATCGTTAGTCCAGGCAGAGGGCGGATAGCTCTCCAGCCAGCGGTCGGCGAGTCGCTTCGGCAGGATTCCCTGAAAGGCCCGCTGGGCCGCGCTGGTATTCCGGAACTTGGCCGTGCGGATTGCCGAAGCAACTTCGCGATCCGGGGCGAGGTCGATTTGGATGGACTGTCCTTTTTCCCAATAGGAAGAGATTTGCAGGATTGCGGGGCCGCTCAAACCGCGATGGGTAATCAGCATTTTTTCACGGAAGGCGTGATGGTTGGCCCTGGCGATCACTTCCGCTGAAACGCCTGCTAAATCACAATAGCGGCCACGATCTTTGTCTGCGAGGACAAAAGGCACTAGCCCAGGCTTGGTTGGAACGATTTTCAAGCTGAATTGGCGCGCCAGTTGGTAACCGAATGAAGTAGCACCCATCTTCGGGATCGAGAGTCCGCCGGTTGCAACGACCAAGGCGGGCGCAGAAAATTCCCCGGATTCTGTTCGCACCACGAATTCCGTAGTGCGCAACACCTCCTTGATTTGGCTCCCCAGAAAGGTCTGCACTCCGGCCGCTTGGCATTCGGCTTCCAGCAAATGGATGATGTCCTGCGCGGAACGATCGCAGAAGAGTTGGCCGAGCGTTTTTTCGTGATAGGGAATGCGGTACCGTTCGACTAGCGTGATGAAATCCGCGGGTGTGTAGCGCGCCAGCGCGGATTTGGGAAAGTGTTCATTCGCGGAGATGAAGTTTTCCGGATGGCAATGAATGTTGGTGAAATTACAGCGGCCCC
>Ga0137363_10002319_pt1 | contig 11288 bp, 10 predicted proteins | sample MadtaG_FD_104800 | JGI IMG/M metagenome (GOLD analysis project Ga0137363, IMG submission 104800) | Vadose zone soil microbial communities from Angelo Coast Range Reserve, California, USA - Mad1_115_16 metaG | ecosystem: Environmental > Terrestrial > Soil > Vadose zone | place: USA: California...
CCACCGGCGCGGAAACGCCGGGGAAGTAGACACCGCCCATGAAGGAGCAGAGCACCGAGACGTGCCCGGAGTCAAGGCTGACCTGGGAGAGCCTGGAGGCGTTCGCCCGGCAAGGCGTGCAGCGGCTGTTGCAGCAGGTGCTGGAGGAGGAGGTCGAGGGGGTACTGGGCCGAGGGCGCTACGAACGGCGGGACGCCGTGGACGCGACCCCGGGCTATCGCAATGGACACGGCAAGCCGCGGCGGCGCAGCGCGATGACGGGCACGCTCACGATTCGCCGGCCGCGCGTGCGCGGGCTCGAGCCGCGGTTCGAGAGCCGGCTGCTGCCGCTGTTCAAGCGGCGCACCGAGGAAGTGGGCCGCCTCTTGCCGGAGCTGTACCTGCACGGGCTGGCCCAGGGTGACTTCGACCTGGCCCTGCGGGGGCTGTTGGGAGAAGCGGCCCCCTTGTCGGCCCCGTCGATCGCCCGGCTGAAGGCGGGCTGGCAGGCGGAGTACGAGACGTGGAAGCGCCGGCGGCTGGATGACCTCGAGCCCGTCTACGTGTGGGCGGACGGGATCTATGTCAAAGCCGGGCTGGAGAAGGACAAGGCGGCCATGCTCGTGGTCATCGCCGGGCGGCGCGACGGGCGGAAGGTGGTGCTCGCGGTGGAGAGCGGGTATCGCGAGTCGACGGAGAGCTGGGCGGCGCTGCTCCGCGACCTCAAAGGGCGGGGGTTGCGAGCGCCGCGGCTGCTCATCGCCGATGGGCATCTGGGGATCTGGGGCGCCGTCCGGACGGTGTTCCCGCCGGTGGGCGAGCAGCGCTGCTGGAATCATCGCATCGTGAACGTGCTCGACACGCTGCCCAAGAAGCTCCAGGCCGAGGCCCGGAAGCTCCTGACGAGGATCCCGTACGCGGAGACGCGCGCGGAGGCCGAGCAGCTCAAGCGCAGCTTCCAGGCGTGGGCGACGAAGAAGGGCGTGCCGGCCGCGGGCCGCCGGCTCGAGGAAGACTGGGAGCGGCTGGTGACCTTCTATGCGTTTCCGAAGGAGCACTGGAAGCATCTCAGGACGACGAACGTGGTCGAGTCGCCGTTCGCCGCGGTGCGGTTGCGCACCGCCGCGGCCAAACGATTCAAGAAGGTCGAGAACGCGACCGCCGTCATCTGGAAGACGTTGTTGGTCGCGGAGCAGATCTTCCGCCGGCTGGATGCGCCCGAGCGGCTCCTCGAGGTGGCCGACCGCGTCGTGTATGTCGACGGAGTGCGGGAGAAGCGGGGCAATGCGAAGGCTGCCGCCTGATCTCCTTTACACACTTATTGACAAGACCTCGCATCGAATCCACCACAGCAACCGAAGCAAGAGCGTCGCGCGATCAGTCGGCTCCGTCATCGCTTCGCCCCAGCCTCCAGCATGTCGATCACGACGGCTTCGAGATTCTCGCCCGAGCGGATGGTAGCTCTACCCTTCTGATTCGAGGACCGGGAAGCGTAAGTATATCTTGCCCCACATTCCGACGAGGTAGAGCGTCGCAAAGTTCAGCGGCAAGGTGAGGACATTCGTGTTCACAAAGTTCGTCAGCGTGGTGATGTCCTCGTCACGGGGTTTGATCCAGTCCTCGAAGGCTATGAGCAATACATGGGACGGCCCGTAGCGGTCGGGGTTAGCCGCCTTGCCTTCGGCTGCACTCTTGATCCAGCTGCAAGTGCGTGCCACGAGGAACTCATGTTCGACGAACTCAATTGGGACGCTAGTCTCGCGATTGCGCTTGTTCCCTGAGGAAATAACCTGCGAGCCAAGGCTCACGCGCCGGTACTTCACCAAGTGCTCCATACGGAGATGCTCTTGAGGGTCTCGCGCAAGCGTAATCTCTACCATCACGTCTAAAGGCGGGGAGACCGACCTGTCACGGACTACGGCGTCGAAGTGTCGAGTGTCCAGATTGGGAGTGACCAGGATGTCCTCTCGACCCGAGTAGCGGTGCTTGGCAAACAGGCTGAGGGGGTAAATCTCCTCGTAGAACTCCTTGAACGGCCGATAGTGCATCAAAGCTGGTTCTCTTGCCTCTTCGACGCTCGCTATGGCGTCGCAAGTTTCGGCAACCCATTTAGCAAGCCCAGCGGGTGTTCTCGGCTTCGTGAGTTCCGAGATGGGTAGCAGAGAACGAGCGTCAAACATTGCAACCCGCGATTGCTTCACTCTCTCTCGTCGTCACCTACTGGATCACCTCATCCGCCCGCCCCAGCAGCGACGGCGGGATCGTGAGGCCGAGGGCCTTGGCAGTCTTGAGGTTGATGACCAGCTCGAACTTCGTGGGCTGCTCGAGATGACGAACGTCAAGTTAAGGAGTTCACCGTTCCGCAGCCCGGTCTCCATGGCGACGGTCACCAATGCGAGCAGGTGATTGGTGATGTACCGCAGACATGAAACATGCAAGACCTACGTCAAAGAGCGTAGGCAGACCGGCTCTAGTATTTCGTTGACGAACCCAGAGCGGACGAGATAGTTTCCAACCCTTCTCTTGTGAGAGCCAAGCTCTTGTGAGAGCCAAGCTCTTGTGAGAGCCAAGCGGATTTCAGGACGCCGGTGATCCGCAGTTCGGCCAAGCGCTCGGCGGGCATCTTGCCGTCGATGCCCATGTATAGCCGGAGGTGATTGTATTCGTGTGCCGAGGCGCGAAACTTTCGGCGCAGTGATCGCATCGACGAGATGAATTCCGCTCGGCCCTGATCCGATGGCTCCGCCGCAGGTTAGATGGGCGGCACGCCCCAGCGACAATGTAGTGGAGCGGGACACTCTAACAACTAGGAGGTAAGAGATGAAAAGTCTGGCACTCGCGGTAGCCGCGTGTTTCTCATTGTTGATCGTGAAGCCCGCTGCAGCCATACCGATCGTAAGTGAACCGGCCGCAGTTCCTGGCCTATTTGGCACGATCGCCAAAGTCGGAGGACCTGTTCTTGCCATAATAGGCTTAACTGCTGATCTAGTGACTCTCTTCACCTTAGATCTTGGTGGCCCAACCCCGGCGCCCGTTTTGAGGCTTACATTGTCAGGCGATCGAAACCTCTTTGACGTGGTCGTCCAAGGTAACAACATTACAAAGGATGTTCATCAGTCCTTCGACGGTACATTCGGTGGCTCTGTAACACTGCAAGATGGCACACTAGTACCAAACGTTCCATTCTGGAAATACACGCTTGACATAAACCTTAGCCAGAACGTTAGTCAAGGCGACCATTTGACAGATAGGCTAAACATCCATGGCACTATACAGCACGTTATCCCCGGAGATCCAGGAGATGATCCGACCTCGGTGGGAGTTCTGAACTTCGGCTTCTCCGACGTTGATGCCGACAGTGCACCGTTGACGTCCGGCAAGGGAAACCTTAACGCGGAAATCATGCCTTACGGGAAAACAGCTCACCCTCCTCATCATGATGAGATATTGCAGGATACGCGACTTGCAGACGTAGTGTTTACAAATGAAACATTCCCCTTTGGTTCAAAACGTTATGATTTTACCTTTCTTTCTCTCGAAGCGGCTGCTAAGCACATTCCCGGACCATCAACGGGACTACTGGTGGGGACCGGAGGAGTCGTGCTGCTATTGTTTCTTTGGCTTCGAGGTCGAAGGCACAGTCTTGAAGGTGACTGTCGACATTCCGCGAGTTAGTCATTGCGGTTCCAATCATGCAGCGGAGTGGTCCCGAGGCAAAATGGCGTGGGACTCGCTCAGCATCCCCGGTCGGCACTCAGGAGGATAGATGGGATGAAGCGGCTGACCTCTTGCTTGACGTGGTGGCAAACCAGAGCCTCGAGGCGGCGAGCGGCGCGGAGGCCGCCCGCGATAGTGCTGAGAAATGCCCGCCGATGCACTATTGGATCACCTCATCCGCCCGCCCCAGCAGCGACGGCACAGTCTGGGGGGTTGGTCTAGACCAACTTAGGCCGCCCGCTTCCGCCATCGCCAGACATAGGCCAGCATCGCCATTGAACCGATTGAGAATAGCGTGAGGGTGCTAGGTTCGGGTACGGCTCTGATGAACTCAGAAGACAAAATGTAGATCTGGCTGTTGTTCTGCAAGAACAATCTTCGAGTGTTTAAATCAGAATCAAGTGATAAGAAACTTCCTAATGAACTCGTCGATACTGCGACGACCTCATTGCCCGCAATATCTACTTCAACAATTCTACTGCCGAAGAAATCGAGGAGAAAAAAGCCATCCGTGAACGATGAGGCCAAATCCACTGGGCCAGGAAAGCCAGGGAAACTACTTGCCACCGATACTTCCCCTATGAAGGTACCGTCTCTGCTGTAGTGGCGAATCGTGTCACTCGCAAAAAGAGATTGCCAAACTCCGTCATCTCTGACATGAATGCCTCCACCGCCACCCAAGGGTACGGCAAACTCATTGAAAATGGTCCTTCCATCAGGACTCATTTCTACTACGTTACCCACTCCGGACCCAACGCCGAAGGCGAATACAAATAGATGGCCACTGGTATTGTCATAGCTTAGGGATGTCGGAAACGACCCAGGGCGGTAGACCTCGCCGAAATTTAATTCGCTCAGTAGGTTGCCTCGAAGGTCCAAAGCGTAGACATAACCCTCGACGAAGGGAGAGTTTGGGGGAGTTACGAACTGTGAAAGGTAGAGAACGTCCGAAGTAGGATTGTATGCAACACCGAGAGAATTGCCTGGGCCCGGGTGTCTGTTGCGGATAGGATCAATGTCTATCACTCCCAATATGGGACCAGCCGCTGCATGCTGGAGATCAACCAAGAGCATCATGGCCAGCACGACGGCCGAAGTAAGCTTGGGATTTCTCATAGGAGTGTCCTCCTCGTTTTAGGGCGCTCAGAACCGCGTAAACGAAACTGCGCCCTACCTCAAGCAGATGGTCTTGGAAGAATCATCGACTTTGACAGCGTGAGCGTAGGCAACACTAGCACCCTCCGACAACTGTCACCGCGTTCGTAGGCCCATCACCGAGACATAGCCGCTCAGACTCGGCCGCTGGGCGCGCCCCAGAAGCCGTAGGCACAGCCGGGCTGCTGCGCCTCGGCGGCGAACGGCCCGGCAAGGAGCACCGCACCCGCGCCCGCGAGGAAGGTGCGACGGTTTATCACTGGCTCCCGCCGCAGGCTGTCTGCGGTTGTGGGCTATACGGGGCGTGGGGCAACCGGCTTGGCATCATGGAGAGCCCTCCTCCAACTTCCGCAGGGCCGCCTCGAGCAGCGCCCGAATCTCCCGGTCTCGCGCCCGCCGGCGCTCGCTCTCTCGGCGCCGACTCCGTTCTCGGCGGCAGGCGGCCGAGCAAACGGTTTGACGGCCCCGGAGCTCGGCCACCTCACAGACGGAGCACCGCGAGGAGCCTATCACAGGCGTGCGCACGGGTTCTGCGGGGACTTCACCTCGGCGAGGGTCGGCGGACATGGGCGGTCGGTCCTACGAGGCCCTGTGGCGGGCGCGCGCGCTCGTTAGCACGGCTGCCGCTCCCCGAGGCGCCAGCCTACCAACTCGTGCGCTCCCGGTTTCGCCACGCCGCCGCCGAGTATGATTCGGCGTACTTCTGGCGTGGGCGGTCAACATCGTCGCGCCGGGCACCTTCGAGCTGGGGCGCTACGCCGCCGGCGAAGTAGCACGCGGCATCGCCCAGGTCTTCCCACGGATGATTCGGTTTGGCCGGGAGATCGCGCACCACCTGGCCCCGCCGGGTCACGGCGTAGTACCACTCGCCGGCGAGCGCGCGGCGCAGGAGCGCCGTGTCCCCGCCCGGGTCGATCTGCAGCGCCATGCCGCCCTTGCCGTTGCCCTGATTGAGCAGATCCAGCAGCGGCCCGATCCGCTCGCCCCAGGCCACCTTGCCCTCGTGGAAACTGCCGCCGAGCGCGCGGCACACACGGCGGACGGCGTTCATGCTGATGTCGCCGCCCTCGCCCGTGTCCATCGTCGGATCGTAGCGGTGAAAGAGCCGCTGCTCACTGACCCCGGTCGCGCGATTCAGGAGCCAGGGCAAGACACGGCTTTCAAGGTGCTGCACGAGCCCGGCCTCCTCGCTCACCAGGCCCGCGAAGATCCGCACCTCGCCGCCGACCCGTTGCCCGATGATCGTGCAGTGGCAGTGCGCCCCGCCGCCCGAGTCCCACCCCATCCACACCTCGCCGTAGCGGTGACGACATCATAGGGGCCGAGGGCGCGGCCATACCCGAGCTGAGCCAAAAGGGCTGCTAGAGGATTGATGGCTGTTTTCCCTCCTCCTTCGCGTAGAAAAGAAAAAGCCCAGCCGGTGTCTTGGCTGGGCTCATGGCTTCACGGTGTCCTGCGGCGCCCCGGAGGTCCTCTGCTCCGGATCGGCAGCGCCTACGATGCCCGCACTCTGCGCTGCGACCGCGCCGGCTGTCAATGGGAACATCGCGCCTGCGCGTTCCGCTCCCGCCGACGGCGGCCAGCGCAGCGGCGGCAGACCGGCTCGACGTCGAGGGCCTGGTCGTAGCCGCGCGGGTGGTCGTAGCGCTCGGCCGGCTCCGGGCAGTCCGCGCACCGCCGACCGGCCGCCCCCGGGATCCGGCCCCAGGCGTGGAGCAAACCGGGGCCGGAGCATCAGATTTTCCCCTCGGGCTATGGCGCAGGGCGTCACGAATCAGCACCCCGGGCAAGGAATGACGAGCACATAGCTCGTCGGCTGTTCACTATTGCCCGGAGTCTCAGCAGATTGTGGCCGCCTGCGGCGGCGATCTCGAGGGCGCGCTTGGCCCAGAAATGACCCCGCACATCTGCGAGATCGAGGGCATCCGTATCCAGGTCTCTATTCCAGCCGGCGGCCCCGGGCCGGTGCGCGGAGATCTCGCGCTCGCCGTTCAAGTACTCGAGGGCGTCGTGGAGCGTACCGAGCGGGATCACGGTGACGCCCCTGACCACTGCGGCCTCCTCGGCATTTCCCGTGGGGACGAGGAGACGCCGCACTCCGCGGCGCCGACAATGCAGCGCGACGGGGAGCACGCCACGAACGGGCTGGATCCGTCCGTCGAGCGAGAGCTCGCCCAGGGCCACCGCATCGTCAACCCGTCCCGGCTTGAGTATGCCGGTGGCGGAGAGAATGCCCAGCGCCATGGGCAGATCGAAGGCCGTGCCCACCTTGCGGACCTCGGCGGGCGCCAGATTGACGGTGATCCGGTCCACGGGGAATTCGAGCCCCGCGTTGCGGATCGCCGCCCGCACGCGATCACGGCTCTCGCGCACCGCGGGGTCGGGGAGGCCCACCGTCGTGAACGACGGCAAGCCAGGCGCCACGTCGACCTCTACGAAGACGTCGTCGGCCTCGATGCCGAACACGGTGGCCGATCGCATGCGCGCCAGCATGACCCGAGTCTCGGGACCTGTGGCTGTCCGGTCAATGGCTCAATCCGGATACATCAAGGTCTGGAGGGGAGAACGACGCACTTTGCACGCGATCGCGTAGCTCTGCTAGACTCCCGCCCAATCTTCCATAGGTGGACCCGACCTGATGGCCATCGATCGGACCTTGGACCTGGTATGGGACTTCAGATTACGAAGGCGCCGTGGTTGGCAATGGTGTGCCGGCTCAGAGACGCGCGGTGCGGTGTGGATGGAGAGTTGACGAGCCAGTGGAGAAGCGCGGCTTCTGCTACTCTCGGCTGACCGTAGTCACAATTGCCCGAGGTTGAGCGGAGGGACGGTGTGAGCGAGACGGAAACCGGAGCCGACATCGCCGCGGTCAGGCTCGATCGCGAGTTGCCGCTACCCGTCTACGCCAAGCCGGGAGACGCCGGCCTCGACCTGCGCGCCTCCGAGTTCGCGACCTTCGAGCCTGGCGAGAGGCGGCTCGTTCCCACCGGCCTCGCCGTGGCCATTCCTGAGGGCCACGCGGGTTTCGTGCTGCCACGCTCCGGGTTGGCGATGCAGAAGGGCGTGACGGTCCTGAATGCGCCCGGGCTCATCGACTCGGGCTACCGCGGCGAGCTCATGGTTCTCCTGATCAATCACGGAGCCGAACCAGTCACCATCGCGCGCGGAGAGCGAATCGCCCAGCTCGTCATCCAGCCGGTAGCCTCCGTTACCCTCGTGGAAGTCGAGCGCCTGCCCGACTCCGCTCGTGGCACGGGGGGCTTCGGCAGCACCGGCGCCTGAGGCTACTGGTTGAGACGGCGCTTGGCGAAGCCGAGCAGGCCCTGCGGCATGAAGATGACCATGGCGGTGAAGATGATCCCGACGGGGATGAGGTAGTACTCGGTGAAATAGCGCGAGAGCCCTTCGCGCAGCAGCAGGAAGAAGGCGGCGCCCGCCACCGGACCCACCAAGGTGCCCATGCCGCCCATCACGTTGAAGATCACCACCTCGCCCGAGATGAGGAAGAAGACGAAGTCCGGCGCGGCGAACTTGTTCTGCACGGCGTAGAGCACCCCCGCGAGGCCGGCGAAGAGCCCGGAGAGCATGACGGCCACGATCTTGTAGCGCTCGACGGAGTAGCCGATGGCGCGGGCCCGCGGCTCGTTCTCGCGGATGGCCTGCAGCACCATGCCGAAGGGCGACTGGGTCACACGGCGGAGGAGCAGGAAGGAAGCCGCCACCACCGCGAGCACGAACCAGTGAAGCGTCACCGGGGTGAAGCGCCCTGACCAGACCCCGGGAATGGACAGGGGGGGCTGGCTGAAGGCGAGGCCGTTCTCGCCGCCCGTCACTTCCGTCCACGTGAAGATGATGACGTAGAAGATCTGCGAGAACACGAGGGTGGTGATGGAGAAGTAGATGTCGCGGAGGCGGGTGGCGAAATAGGCGACGCAGGTCGCCACCACGATGGCGCCGGCCAGGCCGTAGAGGATGGCCAGCCAGAGGTTCGGCGGCTTGACGGTAAGGAGCGCGGCCGCCGCGCAGTACATGCCGAGCCCGAAGAAGACCGAGTGGCCGAAGGACACCATGCCGGTATAGCCGATCAGGATGTCCGAGGACATGGCGAGGAGGCCCCAGATGAGGATCTCCGTGACGAAGCGACGCCAGAACTCTGGGAGCACGAGCGGCGCGGCGATCAGGAGGGCGAGGATGACGGCGAAGCCGAGCCAGTAGGTGGTCACGGAGCGTCGCATGGCTATTTGGGCGTGGGCACGAAGAGGCCGGTGGGCCGGAAGAGCAGCGTGAGTATCAGGGCCACGAAGGACACGATGACGGCCTGGGCGGGGCTGACGATGAGCGCGGCGTAAGCCTCGAGGAGGCTGATGAAGATGGAGGCGAGGATCGAGCCGCCCAGATTACCCATGCCACCCACCACCACCACGATGAAGGCCCGCAGCGTGAAGTCGAGTCCGATGTTCTGCGTCACGCCGCCGAGCGGGCCAAAGAGCACGCCGGAGGCGGCCGCCATGCCCGCGCCGATGGCGAAGACCGCCGTGTGCACCAGAGGGACGGGGATGCCCATGGCCTGGGCCATGACCCGGTCCTGCGTGGTCGCGCGAATCCAGATGCCGTACTTTCCGTAGCGCAGGAAGAGGTAGAGGGCACCGATGATGGCGGTGGCGAGCCCGGCGGTGAGGATCCGGTACCACGGGTACTGGAGATAGAAGAGGCTGAAGTTTCCCGTGATCGGCTCCTGGATGCGGCGGGCCGAGGGGCCCCACTGCCAGATGGCGTACTTCTGCAGCACGAGCGATATCCCGAAGGTGGCGAGGATGGTGGTGAGCGGATCGCGTCCGATGAGAGGCCGGAGGGTGGTGGCCTGAAGCACCGCCCCGAAGACCGCGATCACCACCGCGGCCACGAGAAGAGCCAGCCAGAAATTGCCGGTGGTCGCGATGGTGACCGCCCCCACGAAGCCGCCGAGCATGACGAGGTCGCCGTGGGCGAAGTTGACCACGTCCATGATGCCGAAGATGAGGGTCAGGCCCGACGCGACGAGGGCGAGGATCATCCCGTTCACGATGCCGTTCACCGTCTGGATGAGGATCTGCTCGAGCGGTATGGCCACGGTGCCTAGACCCCCAGGTACTGGTGGATGACCGCGTGGTTGGCGCGAAGGTCGGCGGAGGGGGCGTGGTGGCGCACCACGCCTTTTTCCATGATGTAGACGCGACTCGAGGCTTCGAGAGTAAGGGGCACGTTCTGCTCGACGAGGAGGATGGCCACCCCCTCGCTATGCAGCACGTTGATGATCGCCGAGATCTGGCCGACCATGCGCGGCATCAAGCCTTCCGTGGGCTCGTCGAGGAGAATGATCTTCGGCTCCAGCATCATGGCCCGCGCGATGGCCAGCATCTGCTGCTCACCGCCCGACAGCGTGCCCCCCGCCTGGTCGCGTCGCTCCGCGAGCACGGGGAAGGACGCATAGACCTTGTCGAGCATGGTCTTGCGTTTTGTTTCCGTGACTCCGGCCCGCTCGAGCCCCGTGCGCAGGTTCTCCATCACCGTGAGCAGACGGAAGATGCGCCGGTCCTCCGGCACCCAGGCGATGCCGAGATGGGCGAGGTGATGCGGCGCCATGCCGCCGATCTGCCGGCCCTCGAACGTCACCGTGCCCTTGGACGGTCGCACGAGGCCCATCACGGTCTTGAGGGTGGTGCTCTTGCCCACGCCGTTGCGCCCGAGCAGGCCCACGACCTCGCCGGGCTGGACCTCGATCGACACTCCGTGGAGGATGTGGGATTTGCCGTAGTAGGTGTGCACGTTGTCGAGGGTGAGCATCAGGTCTTGAGATAGACCTCCTGCACCCGCGGATTGGCCTGGATCTCGCTCGGCGTGCCCTCCGCCAGCACCTCGCCGTAGTGGAGCACGGTAATGGTGTTGGCGAGTCCCATCACCACCTCCATGTCGTGCTCCACGATCACGATGGTCAGGTTCTTGGCGATGCGGCGCACCAGCTCGACGGTGGAATGCGTCTCGGTCACGCTCATGCCCGCCGTCGGCTCGTCGAGGCAGAGGAGCTGAGGCTCGGTGGCGAGGGCGATGCCGATCTCCAGATTGCGCTGCGCGCCGTGAGAGAGATTCACCGCCAGCTCGTCCTCTTCCTGCCGGAGTCCCACCGCGTCCAGCACGGCCCGCGCCTTGTCCATCAGATCGGGGAAGGCGTAGCGGTTGCGCAGCATGTTCCAGGCGTGACGGCGCGACTGGGCGGCCACGCGCACGTTCTCCAGCACGGTGGCTCCCGGGAGAATGTTCGTGATCTGGTAGGAGCGGGCGAGGCCTTTGTGAGAGACCGCGTTGTGAGGCAGCCCCGCCACGGCTTCGTCGTTCAGGTAGATGTGCCCCGCGGTCGGCCGGAGCACGCCGGTGAGGCAGTTGAAGAAGGTGGATTTGCC
>Ga0137363_10002327_pt1 | contig 11267 bp, 10 predicted proteins | sample MadtaG_FD_104800 | JGI IMG/M metagenome (GOLD analysis project Ga0137363, IMG submission 104800) | Vadose zone soil microbial communities from Angelo Coast Range Reserve, California, USA - Mad1_115_16 metaG | ecosystem: Environmental > Terrestrial > Soil > Vadose zone | place: USA: California...
GCGATCAGGCCGTCGCGCGTCCCTTCGATGATGTAATTGCTCAGACGCTCGTCAAGAGGCAAGTCCGCAGCGCGAGTCTTTTCTTTTTTCTTTGCGGTTCGAAAGTGCTCGGTGATTGCCGCGATGTAATACTGGTTGACGGCCGCACGCTGTTCTTTGCCCTGTTTCCGCCAGTCCGCGGGAACATCGCGCAAAAGCTGCGCATTCGAATGATCGGCCGGAACGTCCTTTGGCGGGTGCGAAAACAGCAGATTTTCCGCGAGTTCGCGTTCGTGCGCCGGGATCGACGCAAACCGCTCGATCTTTTCCGTGTTCACGATCGCCAGGTCTAGCCCCGCTTTCGTGCAGTAATACAGAAACACCGAATTCACCACTTCCCGCGCCCCCGCCGGCAACCCAAAAGAGACATTGGAAATACCCAGGATCGTTCGAACGTCCGGCAAAGCTTGCTTGATCAGCCGGATGCCTTCCATCGTCTCGACCGCTCCGCCGATATAATTTTCATCACCCGTCGCGCAGGGAAAGACCAGGGGATCGAAAACGATATCCTCCGGCCCTAGCCCGTATTTCTCCGTCAGCAGCTTGTACGAACGCTGCGCAATCGCCAGCTTCCGTTCACGCGTAAACGCTTGCGCCTGCAGCTTGTCCTCATCGATGCAGCCCACAACCACCGCCGCGCCAAACTCATGCGCGATTGGTACCACGCGCTCGAATTTTTCCTCGCCATCCTCCAAATTGATTGAATTTAGGATCGCTTTGCCCTGGCAGTACGTCAGCGCCAGTTCGATCGCCGTCGCATCGGTCGTGTCGATCATTACTGGCGCTTTTACTTTGCGAATCAGCTTTTCGTAGAACGGCGGAATGTCTTTCTTCTCATCGCGTTCCGTGCTTTGCAGGCAAACGTCCACGATATGCGCTCCGCCTCGTACCTGCCGCCGCGCAATCTCGCTCGCTTCTTCCCATTTTTCTTCCGTCACCAGGTTTTTGAACAATCGCGACCCGATCACGTTCGTCCGCTCTCCTACAAGAAGCGGCCGCGTGCTGTCCTCCGCCTCAATCGTCTCGATCCCCGAATAAACAGCTCGGTGCGCCTCCGCCGGCCGTACCCGCGGCTTCTTGCCCTCCACCATCTGCGCAATCGCATGAATATGCTTTTCCGTTGTGCCGCAACATCCCCCAACGAAATTCAGCCAACCGTGGTCTGCGAATTTCTCCAGCTGCGCCGCCAACGTCGTCGGTGTCTCAAGATATTTGCCTTCTTCATCCGGCAACCCCGCGTTTGGGTAGCAAGAAACAAACTCGCCCGTTAGCTGGCTTAGGGTCCGAATGTGGTCGGTCATGAACTCCGGCCCCGTCGCGCAGTTCATTCCAAACGCTAGCGGTTTGGCATGCCGCAGCGAAGCCCACATCGCTTCCACCGTTTGCCCCGCCAGCATCGTTCCCATCGGCTCAATCGTCACGGAAATGACAAATGGAACTTCGCTGCCGATTTCTTTCGAGACTCTGCGAATCGCGAGGAGCGCCGCCTTGATATTCCGGGTATCTTGGCAGGTCTCGACCAGCAGGAGATCCACCCCGCCGTCAACCAGTCCTTTTGCCTGGGTGTAATAAGCCTCGCGCAGTTCGCTGAATGTCACTCCGCCAGTGACTGTAATCGCCTTCGTCGTAGGCCCCATGGAGCCAGCTACGAACCGGGGCTTCCCCTGGGCGCTGAACTCGTCCGCCGCTTGCCGTGCCAACTCGGCCGCGCGCTTGTTCAGGAAATGTGCGTCCGCAGCCAGTCCGTATTCCGCCAGGACAATCGGCGCTCCGCCAAACGAATTCGTTTCGACGATGTCCGAACCGGCCTCAAAGTATTTTCTGTGAATGTCCAGAACGACATCCGGGCGCGTCCGCACCAGATTCTCATTGCATCCTTCGAGCGCAGCTCCGCCAAAATCCTCGGCATTCAGGTTCCGCTGTTGCAGCATCGTCCCCATCGCGCCGTCTAGCACGAGGATCCGCTGCGCGAGCAACTCGCGCAAAGCTCTGGCTGATTCGTTCAGATTACGCATCTTCTGAAAACTGCCGCTCCTCGACCGCTTCGCCGGACAAAATGGCCCAAATCCCAAAGAAATCTGGCGTTTACCGCACGCCTCTATTTTACCCAGGTTTCCGGGTGGATACCTACTTCCACGCAGCGAACCAGTGTTTTTTAGGAGCGAACGGCAGATTAGCGGCGTCGAATGGCGATTTCCCGGATGCTCCTCCTCTCTGGGCCAGCCATGCTGCCAATCACATAGTTGCTATATTGCTGAAGGAAGTATCCCGGGGACATGCATCGTAGTTGTCAGTAACAATTCGTGAACAGAAACACCAAAGGGCTTGCCCCTTAGGTCAGTTTTCAATACTCTGTCGGACAGTGACTACGAAACGGACCTCCACGAAACTGACGGTTTGTATACTCTCGCCGCACCCCCTGGTGCTGAGCGAGTTCGAGCGCATTTTAGCCAAATCTCAATTCAAAGTTATCATCAAACAATTGGAATCCACTCTCGCGCCCGACCTCCGGACTCTTGAGCCGCCCAAAGCTCAGGTTTACGTCATTGACGCCCATGCGGCAAAGCCCGCCACTGGTGCGCTTTTGGCCAATCTTCTCGAACGCTTTCCCGAATCTCGCCTCATTGTCGTCGGCGAGCAACACAATGATGCCAACAGTTTTTCGCTCCTGCGTCTCGGCGTGAAAGGCCTCCTCACCTATGTCGAGGCCCGCGACCAATTAATCCGTGCTCTTCCGCTCGTGGCCGGGGGAGGATTCTGGGTTCCGCGCCAGCTTCTTTCCGGATTCGTCGATTCCATCCTCACCGGCCAGGGCCGCCGTCTCAAAACCGATTCCGTCACCAATCTGAGCCGCCGCGAGCAGGAAGTCCTCGATTCGCTGCTGGAAAATCTTTCGAACAAAGAGATTGCCAGCAAACTCAATATTGCGGAACGCACTGTGAAGTTTCACGTTTCGAACTTGCTCAACAAGTTCGGCGTGCGCCGCCGTGCCGACCTCATTCTTCTTACCTTTCAGCGCCGTTTGTCGCAGGTTTAATTTTGTCGGATTTTCGGGCCGGTGCGCCCTTCGTTTCCGCTGCCCGCGCCGTTGGTTCAAACAACTTTGCGCGTGTCCTTTTGGGCTTCTGCCTGATTCGAGGAGAACTTACAGGTGAATATTCTCGTCACGGGCGCGGCAGGTTACATCGGCAGTATCTGCGCGGAAGTCTTGGTTTCGCGTGGCATGTCTGTCATCGCCTTGGATAGCCTGGTGGAGGGCCATCGTGCCGCCGTGCCTCCGAGCGCCGTCTTTTGCCAAGTGGACCTTGCGGACCGCCCCGCTCTTGAAGCGGTCTTCACTCCGCATAAAATTGACGCCGTGATGCACTTCGCCGCCGAAGCTCTCGTCGCCAAATCAGTTAGCGAGCCCAGTATTTTCTATGCCACCAACGTGGCCGGCGGCGTGAATTTGCTCGATGCCGTCACGCGCCACGGCGTGAAAAAATTCATTTTCTCTTCCACCGCTGCCACTTACGGTGAGCCGGAAATCGTTCCCATTCCCGAAGACCACCGCAAAGCCCCCATCAACCCCTACGGAAAATCCAAGGTCGTTTTCGAAGGGATTCTGGCGGATTACAAAGCCTACACCGGACTCAACTACGTGTCCCTCCGCTATTTCAACGCTGCCGGCGCCTCCAAGGAGCGCGGCGAACATCATCGCGTGGAAACTCATCTCATTCCTCGCGTTCTCGATGCCGCCGCGGGTGCGCTGCCTCACGTCGATGTCTTTGGTACTGACTACCCCACGCCCGACGGAACCTGCGTCCGTGATTACATCCACGTGCTAGATATCGCCGATTCCCATGTCCGCGCGCTTGAGGAAATCGGCAAGGTTTCCGGTGAAGCCTTCAATGTCGGCAACAGTCGCGGCTTCTCTATCTTGGAGGTCATCGATGTCGCCGAGCGCATCACCGGCCGCAAAATCCCTCGCAAATTGGGTCCGCGCCGTCCGGGTGATCCTGCAGTTCTGGTGGCCAGCAAAGAAAAACTCAAGCGTGCCCTCGGCTGGGAAGCCTCTCATTCTTCACTTGAGGAAATCATTCAGTCCGCCTGGACGTGGAAGCAGAAATTCCCACAAGGTTATGCGGAAAACGCTAACGCCTCAGCTTAGTCGCTGAATTTATACCGGATAATGCACCACAACGCCTGGATGCCGTCTTTCCAGGTAATCTTCTTACCTTCTTCGTAGGTGCGTCCCGCATAAGTGATCGGCACTTCGTAGATGCGCCATTTGTGTTTCGCAATCTTCGCTGTAATCTCTGGTTCGAATCCAAATCGGTCTGATCTGATCTCTACCCCCGCCAACACTTCTCTACGGAACACCTTGTAACATGTCTCCATATCCGACAGCTTCAGGTTCGTGAAGATATCCGAAAGCAGCGTCAGCGTCCGGTTCGCAACGTAATGCCAAAAGTAATGCACGCGCTGCGGCCCGCCGAGAAATCGCGAGCCATACACCACGTCGGCGCGCCCGTCGATAATCGGCTCGAGCAAGACCCCGTAATCGCGCGGATCGTATTCCAGGTCCGCGTCCTGCACCAGCACGATATCTCCCGTTACTTGCGCGAAGCCACGCCGTAAAGCCGCTCCCTTGCCCTGGTTCGGCGCCTGGAAAAAAAACTTCAAGTCCCGCAACTCGATCTGGTCGCTCCCATCCTGCGCTGGAGCGAACGCATCTCCACCCGCTTGCCGCGCCGCCATGTTTTCCAGAATCTGCCGCGTTCCGTCGGTCGAACAGTCATCTACGATGATCACTTCCTTGCGCACCCCGGTGTCCAGCACTCGCCGCAGGATCTCATCAATCGTGGATTTCTCGTTGTAAACGGGAATAACAATGGAAACCTTTGGGTCGTGCAGCGCGGAAGCGTTGTACCGTTGATGGGCCATAGATGTCGAAAGATTGTAGCGGCGCACCCTCCGCTGAGTAAAGGCGATTCCCGCTTACGAACGCAATTCTTCCTTGGTATCGATCTTTTCGCACGCCGTTAATACCGCTATGATTGGATTGTGTGCGTCGCAACAGGCCGCACGCTTCGCTGAGTTCGCAGTCGAATGGGGAATGCAATTTCTCTCTTCTCTGTGCCCTCTGTGTGCTCCGTGAACTCTGTGTAAAATGTTTTTTCGGATCGCTATGATAGGTACAAATGCCTAGCTTCTTCATAGAACAATTTGGTTGCCGTGCCACCCAAGCTGACGGTGCCGCCCTCGAGCGCCAGTTGCTCGACCGTGGTTGCACCTCCGCCTCCACGCCCGCATCCGCCGACATCATTGTCATCAACACCTGCACCGTCACCGCTTCCGCCGACGCTCAGGCCCGCGATGCCATTCGAAAGTTTCACGCCGCCAACCCCGCTGTCCGCCTCATCGTCACCGGCTGCTACGCCCAGCGCGCCCCCGAAGAGCTGGCCGCCCTCCCCGGCGTCTCCTGGGTCGTCGGCAATTCCCACAAGCCCCAAATCCCCCAGCTAGTCGACTCGCTCTCGGCCTCCGCGTTCGCTGAATCCGCGAACGACTTTTTCCCCGCTGCTGACTTGCGTCCCGGCTCAATCACGCCGGCTCCCTCCGACTCGACCGTTCCGTTCCATTCCTTTGTAGGGGCACCCGCCGCGGCGGGCTGCGCCGTTTCCTTTGGCAACATCCTTACTGGAAACATCTTCGACCGCACTGAATTTCTTTCCGCACCCGTCCTCGGCGGAGAGGGCCATCACACCCGCCCCACGCTCAAGATCCAGGACGGCTGCGACTCACGCTGCTCCTACTGCGTCATTCCCTTCGTTCGCGGCAAAAGCCGCAGCCTGCCGCCCGATACAGTCATCCAAGAAATCCAGCGCCTCGCCGAATCCGGCTATCGCGAAATCGTTCTCAGCGGCATCAACCTCGGCACCTACGGCCGCGACCTTTCCCTTCGCGTCGAATTCGATGACCTCCTCCGACGCATCCTCGATGAGACCGCCCTCGAGCGCCTCCGCATCAGCTCCATCGAGCCCCTCGACGTCACGCAGGACCTGGTCGATCTCTTCGCCTCCACCGAGCGCATCGCTCAGCACTTCCACATGCCTCTACAGTCCGCTTCCGACCGCATTCTCGCCGCCATGCACCGCTGGTACCGCGCGGAACACTACGCTCGCCGCGTCGAACTCATCCACGAGCGCCTCCCGCACACCGCTATCGGCGCCGACGTCATCGCCGGCTTCCCCGGCGAATCCGAAGACGACCACGCCGCAACGCTCGCCTTCATCGAACGCCTCCCCTTTACTTATCTCCATGTTTTCTCTTTTTCCAAGCGCCCTGGCACCAAAGCCGCCAAGCTTTCGAACGAAGTCCCCGGTGCCATCATCAAACGCCGCGCCCGCGAGCTCCGCGCCCTCAGCGAAGCCAAAGCCGCCGCCTTCCGCCGCTCCCAACTCGGCCGCACCCTCCGCGTTCTCACCCTCCGCTCCGACTCACACGACGACACCTCCACCACCCCCGCACTCTCTTCCAACTTCCTTCGTGTACGAATTCAGCAGGATTTACCGTGTAACGTATGGCGCGATGTGAGAGTCGCCGGTGGTGAGGCGAGTTGGATCTAGCCGACCACTACGATCCCTGGGCTAGCCATGGAACTAAATGAAGTCTTGCTAGATGTTGCCGACTCATTGGTCCGAATCGATCAGTGCGGCAAATGCTTCCGCCGTTTTCGGCCGGGTGTTGGACCGTACGGCGAACCCCAGTTCGTCAAACTTGTCGCGGTTGAGCTCAACTCGCTGCCGAAGTACGCGAAGTCAGTGAAGACCAAGCGGACACCAGATCTCCTGATACCCAGCGAGTGGGCAATCGAGATAAAGATAACGCGACCTTACGGAGATAACGGTAAGGAGGCCGAAAACTGGGCCGTTAATTTGCTACACCCTTACCGCGGCAATGTGAGTACGATCGGCGATTGCTTCAAGTTAATGGACTATGCGGGATCAGAACGTAGAGCCGTTATTGTAATTGGTTACGAGCATACACTGGCCAAGATCGACCTTACTCCGCTGATTGAGTCTTTCGAGACAATCGCCCGGAACGTCGCACACATCTCACTTTCGGGCAAAGTTGAAATTCGCCGAACTGGTCTCATTCATCCCGTCCACCAATCACTACGGCTGCTTGGGTGGGAGGTTCTGAAGTAAGTATTAATGGACCGAGCTTCATACAGTACAACTGGGTTTTCGATTCTCCTTTCAACTTTCAACCCTCGAAAATCACCTGCGCCAGCGCCTGACTTTCCGTATGCGTGATGCTGAGCGCCACACTCTTAACCCCAATCTGTTGCGCAATCTTCGCCGCCTCCCCCGTGATCGCCAGTGTCGGCCGCCCGCCCATCTCCCGCACCACTTCCAAGTCCACCCACTTCACTCCGCGCCGCCACCCGGTTCCCAGCGCCTTCATCGCCGCCTCTTTGGCCGCAAACCGCCCCGCATAACGTTCATACTTATTCTTGAACCGCTCGCAGTATTCTCGTTCTCTCGTCGTATAAATCCGCTTCAAAAACACTTCCCCATGCCGCTCAATCGCTAACTGAATCCGCTCCACTTCCGCGATGTCTACGCCCATCCCAATGATCAATGTCCCGCCTCCGTTTGGATTGCGGCAGCTTGCTGCCGCTTTTCCGACCGCGCCGGGCAAAATTTCATCTCGCGCGCTCCTGCGTCTCGCACACCTTGGACACCCGCCTTCTGCTTAGGATTATACTTGTAAGATTGTGGCCACCACGAAAACAGTCACCGCCAAGCGCACCGCTCGCGCGAGCGTTATGACCCCCTGGACCGAGCGCAAAGTCGGCGGCTTGCTAATTCTCCAAGTGCCCGCGCTCACCAAACTCCCCTGGCTGGTCCACGGCTTTAGCACCAAGCCCGGCGGCGTCTCCGATCAAAACGCCGAGAAAGTCCTGAATCTCGGCTTCACCGAATGGGACACCAAGGAAAACGTCCTGGAGAACCGCCGCCGTTTCCAATCCGCCCTTGGCGCCTCCGACATGAAACTCATCGCCCTGAAGCAAATCCACTCCGACGTCATCCATCTCTTCGACGCCCCGCCTCCTGTAATCTGTCAGGGCGACGCCTCGGTCACCAACCGCCCCGGCATCCTCCTCGGCGTCCAAACCGCCGATTGCGTCCCCATTCTCCTCGTCGACCCGAGAAAGCGCGCCGTCGCTGCCGTTCATGCCGGCTGGCGTGGCACCCTGGCCCGCATCGTCGCCAAAGCTATCGGCAAAATGCAAATGCAATTCAAGTCCAAGCCCGCCGACCTCCTCGCCGCCATCGGCCCTTCCATAGGTGGCCGCTGCTACGAAGTGGGCACCGAAGTCGCCACGCAGTTCCTCTCGCAATTCGCCGATGCACCCGACTGGTTCGATGAATTCCGCACCGGCGACGAACCCAATCCCATCCAGTGGTTGAACATGATGCCCCCTGGCCACCAGCCCCCACCCAAAAGCGTCCTCCTCGACCTCCGCAAAGCCAACCGCGCCCAGCTTCTCGGCGCCGGCCTCCGCGACCAAAACATCTTCATCAGCGATCTTTGCACCGCCTGCCGTCGTGACCTCCTCTTCAGCTACCGCAAGGAAGGCCCCCAGAGCGGCCGCCTCCTCTCCGTCATCGGCCTCCGCGTCCCCTAACTCCATGTACTCCTTGGATTGTCTCAGACGCCATGTCCATGAAATTATCTTGCAAATTGCCCTTGACAATTCATTAATTTATGCTATGGTTTATCTCCTAGATAACTGTATTTGGAGTACGGAAGCTTGCTCCCGCTTTTCCTTTTCCCGCCGGTCAATTCAGCTTTTGCTGGTCCAAACAACCAAAAACGCATCCTTTAGAATCAACGAGTTGCGAAATGCAAATTTCGTAAGCCTTTTATTTTGATATCGATGCAAATTGGTGGGGGCAGGGGGTGGATCAGACACCAGTCTCATCACTGAGGACTCACAACTGACAACGGAGCGCAGTCGATTTGAAGCAGCGCCAACTGGCCGCACGCGGCCATCACATCCCGCCCGCGCGAATAGCGCACAAACGCCGGCACGCCGCGATCCACCAGAATCCGCCGGAACTCCTCAATCCGCTCCGGCGACGATTCGTGGTAGGGAAGCTCTCCCGGGTTCCACGGGATCAGGTTGACTTTCACGCTTTTCAGCGGTGCCAGCAGCCGCACCACGCGCTGGGCGTCTTCCCCCGCGTCGTTTATTCCGCCGAGCATCACGTATTCAAATGTCAGGTGTTCCCACGTTCGCAGCGGATATTCCTTGCAGGCCTTCATCAAGACAGAAAGCGGATACTTCTTGTTGATCGGCATCAACGCATCGCGCTGTTCGTCGTGCGACGCGTTCAGTGAAATCGCCAGCTTCGGCCGCACCTTTTCCTGCGCCAGCCGCTCGATGCCCGGCACGATCCCGCTCGTTGAAAGCGTCATGTGCTTGGGCGAAATTCCCAGGCCTTCCGGGTCCAGCATGATGCGCACGGCAGCCATCACCGGCTCGAAATTCAACAGCGGCTCGCCCTGGCCCATCAGCACAATGTTGGTCTGGGGCGCCAAACCCGTCCTGGTAGCGGCGGGCTTTAGGCCGCCATCTTTCTCTTCGATTTGCTTCGTGGCGGCTGGCGGAACCTGTCCCAGCCCTGCCGGAAGCCCGCCATCTTTCATTTCGATGCGCGTGCCTCGGTGCGCTTCTTCGAGCGGCAGCAAAACTTGCGCCAGGATCTCTCCTGCCGTGAGGTTGCGAATCAGTCCGAGTTGCGCCGTCAGGCAAAAATGGCAATCCACCGCGCAACCCGCCTGTGTGGAAACGCAAATCGTCTGCCGCCCTTCGCTCGGCATGAACACCGCCTCCACCGAAGCCGGCTTTTGCAAGCGGCGGCTTGCTCTTTCTTCTCCGCTCTTCTCTGCAAACTCTGTGCTCTCTGTGCCCTCTGCGTTAAATGTTTTGACTTTTTCCGCATCTCCCAGCCCGAACAAGTAGCGCACCGAGCCATCCGCCGAAGTAAATCTTTGCTTCACCTCCGGCAAAGTGACACGCGCCTCTCTCAACAGCCGCTCCCGCAGCGCTGCGGGCAAATTCGTAATTTGCCCGACATCAAATTTCCTCTCAGAGTACAGCGCGTGATAGATCTGCGCTCCACGGAACGCCGGCTCACCAAGTGTCACGCAGAATTCGCGCAACTCTTCTTTCGATTTGCCCAGGAGTTCCGTAATCATGGGAGTTTCGGCAGCAAGTGAAAATTCCTTGGTCTTCATCTTAACACGCGGCTCTCGGCCGCTCCGCTGCACCCGTGCCGCAAAATGGCGCTATAATCCCCTGGCAATCCTTATTTCTCCACGGATTGCGAAATCGACCGCCTCGCGCCTGCCCTGAACTCGGCAGCTTTGCGGTCCCATATAAGGTCGGAGGCGCCTGATGGCACAGCACGTCGCAGCCGAGCAGCTCAGCATCGCCGATTGGGTCAAAGGCTTGGCCGCCATTCCTGCGCGCGACTTCACCCTCGAAAACGTCCAGGACTACATCATTCGCCACTCGGCGCGCCCGGAGACGCTCGATAAATATTGTTATTTCTCAAAGGGGAACTACACGCGCAACCTCATCTTCAAGAACGAAGTTTTCGAGTGCATGACCATTTGCTGGGAGATCGGCCAGGCCAGCCGCATTCACAACCATCGCGGTCAGCACTGCTGGATGTCCGCGCCGATCGGCCGGCTGAAGGTCCAGAATTTCCGCGTTGATGATCGCGATGCGGGGCGCGGCACTTGCCGCATTGTCCCCACCGAAATCTACGAAATGGACCCAGCTCATCCCGCTTATGTCAACCCCCTCGAGCCCGTCCATCAGGTCTTGAATCTCGCGGAATTCAACCAGCGCGCCGTCAGCATCCACGTTTACTCCAAGCCCTTCGACACTTGCGAAGTCTACCTTCGCGAAAAAGGCACCTACGGCGACGTGCCGCTCCACTACACCAGCGAATACGGCAAGCTGGATCCCGCCGAAAAGCTCCTGTAGCGCCTCGGCCCTGCCGGGGGCCACACTCTGTTTGCATGTTGTTGTAAGGCTTGAGTTTAGAGTTTTTGACCGCTTCCGTTTTTCCTTTTCTCTCGCCTATGTCACAATTAGGCATGGCCACCGAAACGCGCGACATTCAGAAGCACGTTTTGCCCAACGGCCTCGTGGTTATCAC
>Ga0137363_10002328_pt1 | contig 11265 bp, 8 predicted proteins | sample MadtaG_FD_104800 | JGI IMG/M metagenome (GOLD analysis project Ga0137363, IMG submission 104800) | Vadose zone soil microbial communities from Angelo Coast Range Reserve, California, USA - Mad1_115_16 metaG | ecosystem: Environmental > Terrestrial > Soil > Vadose zone | place: USA: California...
CGCCCGTTTGCATTTCAAATCGAAAAAAGTCGAAATGCCACTTAAGCCGCTGCGTTACAAACAGTTACGTCGATATGAGAGTGCGACAACCGGACAGTAGTGATCTCCGCTCTCTATCCCACCAACTCTCTCCGCGCACTCCACCGCGTCCGCGCCACCGACAATCCCAGCATCGCCACAAATATCACGCACAAACCCGCCGTAGCCGCCGCAATCCCGCATCTCCCCTTCGGCAATATCGACAATCTCCCATACACAAATTCAATGTGCACCCAATACACCAGCAGCGAAGTTCGCCCCAACTGCTCCAGCGGACTGAATCCCACCTGCCCCCATCCCCACCGGCACCACGCATACGCCGCGCACAAAATCACCACGATCACTCCGCTCCGCGCCAGAAAAAAATTCGGACTCGTATGCCAGTAGTCGTACACCGCATATATATCCGGCCCCCAGCGATCAAGCGCCAGGGCCGCACAAAACGCCGCCAGCCCCGCCAAAGCCAGCGTCAAAAATCCCAACTCCTCGCGACGCGCAAGATCCGTAAACAACCAGAACCCAACCGCCAACCCCACAAATGCGAACGCCACCCACGGAAATATCGGAAACAGCCACACCTGCGGCTTATCGAAAATGTGCACGCCATTCACATACGACTCCACTGGCCACGGCAAAAATTTCGGCCGCCAAGTAGTCCACATCGCTGGAGTCGCCAAAGCCACAGCAGTAGCCGCCGCCAGCGCCAAAACCAAGTTCCGCATCCGCACAACGGCCGCTATAGCCGAGCCATCGCCTCCCGCCACCCAACACAAAACTCCCAGCAAAATCATCGACAGCCCCAGAATGTTCAGTACATCCACGCGCAACAAATCCGTCCACGGCGAAATCGGTATCCCCAAAATAAATTCCTGCGCGCGAAACAGTATCCCCAACCCAAAAACCTCCGTCCCACGCCACATCACCTGCTTCGCAATCGCGCCTCGCGCAACTCCCTTCCCGCGCAGCTTCTCCGTCACCAGCGCCACCGAAATCCCTGCCAAAAATATAAACAGCGGCGCAGGCAGCGTTCCGCCCATCTGCGAATACCGGAAAAATTCCGTTTTCTTCGCCTCTGTGCTCAGCCACGAGTCATAGCCGTGCGTCTCAAACATCAGCACGCAAGCCAACCCGCGCATCCAGTCAATGTATGCAATCCGCCGCTGCAAGGAGGTCATCGGAAATCGTTACGATACAATATGCGCTTGCCCGCCGCGCGCCAACTCGCCCTTTACCCCATGCTCGGCCTATGGGCCGTTCTCGTCGCGTTCTTCACTCTTTTCGCGCTCTTCGCCACACACGATTATTCCCACGGACGCGCCCTTGTAGCCACACTCCTCACCTTCGCTTTTCTTCTAGCGGTAATGCTGCTGTTTGGCGCGCGCGATCTCCCCGAACGAATGGCCGCCATCGCTGGTCCTTCCTCCGGCTGGCTACTGGGCGTAATCATCTTTTTCATTTTCCTGGTCTACGCCCTCGGCACCGGCGCCGCATCTTTCGCGCGCCTGTCCGCCGTCGCCGCATTCATCTTTCTTCCATTGGCGCTCCTCTCCAGCGCGCAATCCTCAGCCCCCGGCTCCTGGCAAGACCTCTTCATCCTCGTCGCCATCTGGGTCACAGTAAAATTCGGCCCCTCACACTGGTTCTGGCCCTACCCCGGCGGCCGCCTCGCGTACATCTTTACGGTGATGCTCGCCGTCAACATCGCCATCGCCGGATTTCTCCTCTTTCGCCGCACCAAAGGCGTCGGCTACAACATCGCCTGGGGCACGAACTGGACCCTCTACATCCTCGGCACACTCATTCTCATCGCCGGCATCGTCATTCCACTAGGCCTCAGACTCCACTTCCTCATCTACTCCCCGCACCTCTCCCAATGGAAATCCTTCTTCCCTCTCTCCGTCGCCATTCTCTTCTTCACCGCTTTCCCCGAAGAACTCCTCTTCCGCGGCCTCCTGCAAAATTTTCTCTCTAGCGCCTCCAACAGCGACACCGCCGGTTGGATCGCCGCCTCCATCCTCTTCGGCTTCTCCCACATCACCAACACGCATTTCCCCAACTGGCGCTACGTCCTCCTGGCCTCCATCGCCGGCTTCTTCTACGGCTGGACCTGGCGCAAAACCAATTCCATCTTCGCCTCCGCCTTAGTCCACGCTGGCGTAGACATCCTCTGGCACATCCTCTTCCTAACCCCCTGAATCCTAACTACCGCGCCTTGTCTTGCTTTTCTCGCCTTCGTAGCGGCCGACCTTCAGGTCGGTTCTTCCCTCCCCCCGTGTCCTCCTCTTCTACCTCCTTCCTCTGCTGTCTTAGCGGCCGCCTTCCGAGGCAGGCCCCTCTTTCTTTTCCCTCGTCACTTTTCTCTTCCGCCGTCATTCCGAACGGAGCGAACTCAGCGAGGAATCTCTCTTTCTCTGCTTGTACCGCACCCCTTCCACCCGCGCCCACGCCTTACTTCCGTACTTCTACTCTTAAACTTTTGCACTCTTACACTTTGCACTCTTTAATTCCGTCGCGTCTTATGGCACTCTACTGAACATGGGAAACCGAGACAGACGTGGCCGCGAAAAGAAAAAACCAAAAAAGCAAGCCCCCAAAGTAATCCAAGCTCCACCCAGACGCGAAACCCATCAAGTCACCACGCCTCCAACCGCCCCACGCACCCCAGAAAATCAATAGCAATCCTTCTCTGCGCACTCTGCGTCTCAACGTTATCTTTTCTCCTCTAGCCCAATTCCCGAATTTCGCAGGCCGTGTCTCCGATGTATGGTTCACTGATGAAGTACAATCCCGCCGACTCCACTAAGTTTCGCGCCATTTGTACCTGCACTTCCGGAACCCAACAACCTTTCATCTTCTCCTGCAGTAGCGGTAAGCCCGATTGGCTCCAAATCGTCTTCGCGCCCAACTCTTTCGCGGTCGCGATAATTCCCGGAAGTTCGCCCAGTGGCCGATACGAGTAAATCAAATCCGCGCGCTCCGGCGGACAACCTGTGCGACGCTCCGTGACTTCTCCGTTGTTCACTTCATAAGTCGAATAGTCCTCTGGCCCCGGTCCGCCGCGCACCACTACATTCAGTCCTGCCCTTGCCAGCAATTTCGGCACTTCTTTCGTCGGCCAGTCGATCACCAACACCGTCTCAACACCCTTTAATACAGCTTTCGCATTCATGACTTGCCCTGCTTCATCTGAAGCAGGCCATTACGGCGATCGCCCCGGACCAGGTAATTCATTCCGAGCGATCCTGGGCTGCTGTGCTCCAGGACCCAGAAGGCCACAATATTCTCTTTTTCAGCAACCAGCCTGATTTGTCTCAGCGGGGAAGATCGCATCGCCGCCAAGGAGCCCGGTAGCCTGAATACCGATTGGACAGACTTCCCTGGCCCTGAACGCGAACGGCAAAACACGCTTCCTAGTCATCCGTGCTTCCCGTACCCACTGCGGTCCCTTCATCAACGTCTGCCTGACGCAGCGTTTCGGGAGTAGAATGCAACCCTCTGCTTCGCAGGCACATACCGACTCAAAGGAGATTCACCCATGGTTGACATGACTCCCGAACAAGGACACTTCCTGCTCCACAACTTTTTTCTCGGCTCGCTCAAAAACGAAAGCCGCACCACCAAAAAAATTCTCGAAGCCGTCCCGGTAGACAAAGTGCACTATCAACCCGATGCTTGCGCCAAAACCGCCAACGAATTGCTTCGCCACATCGCGGTCGCCGACAACATGTTTCTCGTAACCGTCATCAACGGCGTCTTCAGCCCAACCGCCGTCGCGATTCCAGAAAACGTGAAAACATCGCTCGAAGTCGCCTCCTGGTACGAACAGACTTACGCTACAAACTTTGACGCCCTCACCAAACTCACTGGCGAGCAGCTCGTCAAAATCGTGGACTTCCGCGGCATGATCCAGCAACCCGCGGTCCTGTTCCTCCAGTTTGGCCTGGTTCACACCATTCACCATCGCGGCCAGCTCTCCACCTATCTCCGGCCCATGGGCAGTAAAGTCCCCGCCATCTACGGCGAAAGCTACGACTCCGCCCTGGCCAAAAAAGCCGCCCAAGCCCCGGCATAGGCACGCAACAAGCAGCAGCCAATTTCGGATTGAACAGAGAGGAGGCGGGCATTGCGATTGAAATTATCACTAGCCATCACCATCCTCCTCTCCTGTCTCATCGTTGCCCCGGCGTGCGCGCAAACGCCAACTCTGTTGCCGGCTCCAATACCGGGCTCGTTTCTCAATGTTGAGAACGGGAAAATCTACTACGAAGAATGCGGCGCCGGGCTGCAAGCCGTCGTCCTTCTTCACGATGGCTTGACGCACTCCGCCATCTTCGACTCCGTATGGCCCGCGTTCTGCAAATCCTTTCACGCCATTCGCTATGACCGCCGCGGCCACGGCCGTTCCCCGGAATCCACCGCCTGGTATACCGAAACGGAAGATATCGCCACTCTGTTGCGGCACCTGAAAGTTTCTAAAACGGTCTTGGTCGGAAGTTCGCACGGCGGCGAACTCTCCATAGATTTCACCTTGCAATATCCGCAGATGGTGCAACAACTCGTTCTGGTCGGCGCTGTCGTCAGCGGCATGCCCTACAGTGATCATTTCCTGAATCGCGGAATGGAAAACTCCAAACCATTCGAGAAGAACGACAAGGCCGCCGGTGTCGCAAATTGGGCCAATGACAAATACGTCCTCGGCGCCGGACATGAGCAAGCACGCAAGAAACTATTGCAGCTTCTGACGGACAATCCGCAGGATTTGACCCACAACGATTACGCTCGACCAACGCAAGGCGCGCTTCCTCGCCTGCACGAAATTAAACTTCCAACCCTGATCGTCACCGGCGATGCCGATATCCCCGACGTGCATGCTCACGCCGGAGCCATCGAAGCCGGCATTCGCGGTTCGCGCAGAATCGTCCTCAACAACGCCGGCCATCTTCCCTATCTGGAATTGCCCGACGAATTTACAAAAGTTGTAATCGGATTTATTCAGGCCAACAGTGCTTCGACAGATGCGCACTAAGTTGCCTCACAGTTCCGAAGTCCGCGCCGCGCAAAAAGGAAATCCCATCGAATGTGGTCGTCTTCCTCTTCGGATGTAGGCATGGGAGAGATTCGTAGCTGCGCTAGAAAATTCCGGATTTGAGCAGAACGTTCGCGCGCTAACGCACAACGCCAGTGAGAGGAGACGAAGCAGAAGCGTAAAGTTTTTTCGGCATGCGGCCGGCGAGAAACGCTTTGCGGCCGGCGATGGTCGCGTCGCGCATTGCTTCCGCCATCAGCACAGAATCTGCGGCCTCCGCGATGGCTGTGTTCATCAGGATGCCGTCGGCGCCAAGTTCCATCGCCACCGCCGCATCGGAAGCGGTTCCGACGCCGGCATCCACGATCATCGGAACTTCCGTAATCCGCTCGCGCAAAATTCGCAGCGCCGCTGGATTCTGAATGCCAAGTCCCGATCCGATCGGCGCAGCCAGCGGCATCACCGCAGCGGCGCCCGCATCAATCAGTTTCCGCGCGGCGATCAAATCGTCATTGGTGTAAGGAAGAACAACAAATCCTTCCTTCACCAGAACGCGTGTCGCTTCAATCAGTTGCTCGGTATCCGGATAAAGAGTCTGCTGGTCGCCAATGACTTCGAGCTTTACCCAGTTGGAAAGGCCGCACTCTCTGCCCAGTCGCGCAGTACGAATCGCTTCGTCGGCGGTGTAACACGCTGCAGTGTTCGGCAAAATAAACATTTTGCCGCGCGGAATAAAATCGAGCAGCGATTCCTTCGTCTTGTCTGTAAGGTTCACGCGACGCACCGCGACCGTAACTATGTCCGCGCCGGAAGCGGCATGCGCGCGCGCCATTTCCTGGAAGCTCCGGTATTTTCCGGTGCCCACAATCAGCCGCGACGAAAACGCGCGGCCCGCTATCACCAGCTGGTCAGACATTTTGACCTCGGTCAAAGCACAGAAAGAACTGCTAACAAAATTGTAGAACGCCGCTGCGCATAGAACAAACCAGGAGGCAGCAACCCGTCCAGACAGCAGTTGCACGGCCGCCAATCACGGGTCAGTCGTCACCGTGGCTAGTCCACTAGTTACCGGCCACTAGTCACTAGTCACTGGCCGTGGCTCGGCAACATCGGCGTAAAGCGATTCGATCACGTCGCGATACTGCTCTTCCACCACGCGGCGTTTCAGTTTCATGGTGAAAGTCAGCGCGCCGTTGTCGAACGTGAAATCTCCGGGCAGCAACGCAAACCGTTTGATCGTTTCATAGCGCGCAAGATTTGCCGTGAGGCGCTGGATCTCCGCATGAATCAAAGTGCGCGCGAAAGGATGGGCCGCAACTTCTTCGCCGGAGCTGATGGTGATGCCGTTTTCCGCGGCTTTGGCCGAAATGGTTTTGCAGTTTGGCACCACCAACGCCACGATAAATTTTCGCCGGTCGCCAACCACCATCGCATTCAGTATGTATGGACTATTCTTGAGAGAATTTTCAATGGGCTGCGGCGCAACAAATTTTCCCGCCGAGGTTTTCAGCAGGTCTTTCATGCGGTCGGTAATGAACAAATAATTGTCTTTGTCCACATAGCCGATGTCGCCGGTATGAAACCAACCGTCTTCATCGATCACTTCGCGCGTGGCTTCCGGCCGTTTGTAGTAGCCCTGCATGATCATCGGGCCGCGCACTAGAATTTCGCCGTCGTCCGCGGCTTTCACTTCGCAATTCGGAATCGGCAATCCGGAACTGCCCACGCGATTGCGCGGAAAATTGCTAGAAACGATGGGCGAAGTTTCCGTCAGTCCGTAACCCTGGTAAATCGGAATGCCCACGCTCCAGAAAAATTCCGCCAGCGATTTCGAAAGCGGCGCGCCGCCGGAGGAAACAATGCGCAATCGCCCGCCGGTGCCTTCGCGAATTTTTGCAAAGACCAGTTTGTCCGCTAGCGCCCATTGCATTTTCAGCAACGGACTTGCGGAGGAATCTCCGCAACGCCACGAAGCCGCGCGCTCGGATACATTGATGGCCCACGCGAATATTTTCTTCTTGATTCCCACGGCCGCGCTGCCCTGCTCCATCAACTTCGCATAGATTTTTTCGAATACGCGCGGCACTGCGGCCATCACGGTCGGTTTAATTTCCTTCAGCGCCTGCGCAACGTTTTCCACCGCTTCCACGTAGGCGATCGACACTCCCTGAAATAAATAAATGTAATCAAGCGTTCGTCCGTACACATGCGCCAGGGGAAGAAATGAAATCGCCACATCTTCACTGGAACTCAAAGCGAAATCGCAACCCACATCAACCGTGTTGGAGCAGAAATTGGTGTGCGTCAGCATCACGCCCTTGGGTTCGCCGGTAGTCCCTGACGTATAAATAATCGAGGCGAGTTGTCCCGGCAAAACTTGCGAAGCGCGCATGCGATAGGAAGCAACTTCTGCTCCACCCGCCAGCGCGATCAAAGTTTCGTATCGCAGGCAATCGGGCGGCAGCTGATCGCCTGCATCGGCAACGATGATGTGTTCGAGTTGCGGAAGTTCGCCGCGAATCGCAAGCAGTGAAATCAATTGGTCGCTTCCGGCGACGAATGCTGCTTTGGCTTCAGAATGTTTCAAGATGTAGGCAGCGCGTTCCGGCGACTCCTTGAAATAAACCGGAACGGTGATTCCGCCATTTCCGGTGATGGCAAAATCCGCGGTATGCCACTCCGGCCGGTTGCCGGCGAAGAGGCCGACGCGATCTCCGGGTTTCACGCCGAGTTCGAACAGCGCTTGGGCTAAGCCCGCCGTTCTGCGGAGTAGTTCATCGCTGGAGATATTTTGCCAGCCCGCTGGGGTATGAAACATTTGCGCGCGTGGACTGGGCCACGTATCGAGCGCGTGCAGGAACTTCGAGGGAAGCGTTCCGTAGTTCATTGGCAGAAGCGAAATGGTTCCAAGCGAAACTGTAACGTATAAGTGCCGCAGTCGCAATGGAACGCAGGAAGGATGAGTTACTGATCGCGACTAGAACTCACGCGCTTGGAGGATCCGGACGGTCTGTTTGGCATTCCACTTTTGGCTCGATTTGGCAGTGCGACAAGCCGTCCAGGCTGGTGTCAGTCTCGCAGAACGCCATTTTTGGCTGGGTCAGGGCAGTTATCCGATTGTGCGATGAATCAGGCGAGGCAAGAGGCTGCGTCAGAAGCGTAGGCTCTGACGCAGGCACTTGGGCAAGAATGTTATGCGCTCTAACGTCGTGGCTGCCGCACTTGCGCCGAGCGAGGCGGCGGCTTCGATCACGAAGGCAGCAACTTTTCAGGTTGCGAAACCTGCTGGCAGTAGCCAGGATGGCGCGAACGCACAGCACGGCGAGTGCCGGGCGGCCAGGTGAAGATTGCGACGCGATCGGGATAGCGTTGCTATCAACCACACTTTTGGTCTATGCTGCGACCTCGGCGTGACGTCGGCGTAGTCTCTTGACCGCCTGTCGCGTTTGACTGGAACGCGAGGGCCCGGAGAAAACTCTGAGCTGAACTCACGCCTGCTCCGTCCGGCTTGGTTCTGCATCGTATCTATATCCGAGGATTGGCACATACTCCACATTCAAAGCGGATCGCGAACGGCATCGGCGAAAGACGCGCAAATGAAATTTAGCGCGCTGTCGCCTGCGGCTTGTCGAGTTACGCCCGCGGCCCGGATTCGGCAAAGATTCCTGGTTTTGCAGGCGTGAGCCGCATTTCTCCGTTTTGTGTTTTGCCGCTTTTCTTTTAGTGAGAGCTCCAAAAATGTTTAGCTATCGACCGAAGTGGAGGCTCTACCGTTTTCGCCGCAAGCCCAAGCTCCACGCTCTAAAAGGATCTGTGGTGTCGTGTGGCAGGCTGCTCGGCATGCTGGTCGGGGCGAGCACTGCGGCAGGTTTCTGTTCCTCCCCTAGGCTCTTCTCGTCTGCTATGCGGGCACAGCAGACTGATCCGCCTCGTGTGGTGCAGCCGGGTGCGCCGGGTAAGCCGAGCAGGACGTTGCCGCCGTCGACAAGGGCCAAGCTGCCGCCACGGTCGCAAGGGGATGTAGAGTTCATGCAGGGGATGATCATGCATCACGCGCAAGCAGTGGAGATGACGGCGCTGATTGCGTCGCATACGGAGAACAAGGATCTGCGGTCGCTGGGGGCGCGAATCAGTAGCTCGCAGTCGGACGAAATAAAATTCATGCAGCGGTGGCTGGCTGCCCGGGGAGAACCAGTTTCGATGGCCGTGTCGCGGGCGACGCCGGGAATGCCGGACATGGATATGCCCGGGGCTCTTATGCCGGGTATGCTGACGCCGGGGCAGATGGTGGCGCTGCGCAAGGCGCAGGGCGCCGAGTTCGACTACTTATTTTTGACCGGGATGATTCAGCACCACGATGGCGCGTTGACAATGGTGAAGAATCTGTTCGACACCGCCGGCGCGGGGCAGGATGCCGAGGTGTTTAGCTTCGCGACGGATGCTGACAATACGCAACGGGCCGAGATCAGGATTATGCAAACTATGTTGGAGAAAAAACCGTTAGAGGAGAAACGATGACCCGAGTGCCCAGCGTTGCTTTTCGTGTGGTGGTGGCCGCGATACTTTTATTTTTCGGTGTGAGCCGGATGAAGGCGCAGGAGCCTGCATCGGCTCCGCCGCAACAGGTGGCACCGAAGCAGGAGCCAAGCAAACAGGAAGCAACTAAGGAGGAAACGGGGGAAGAGGAAGAGAATCCATTTGCGCCGCAGCCGGCTCAGCCGCTGCCGGCAGGAATGACGGGATCGGATACGATCGATCTACGCTTCAAGCTGACGCCAGGGATGTATGACGCGGGTGAAGCGTCGATGGGCATGAAGCACTTGCTGTTGCTCAAGAAGCCTGCCGCTTTTCAACTCGGGACCGCTGAGCCTGATGATCCGAAGGTGGAAAAGACGGTTCGCCAGCTGGGTGTGGGTAATATCTCGAAGATGCCGAAGCCGCTGCAACTGGTGATCGCGCAACTCGCTTTCGCGAACTCGGACCTTGCATTTCAGGGTAGCCACCTTTTCCAAGGAAACTTTTATGGCGTGAATGTTTATGACATCTCGACTCCCGCGAACACAACGCTGCTGACTTCGATGGTGTGCCCGGGCGGGCAGGGTGATGTGTCGGTGTACAAGAACTTGTTGTTCATGTCGGTAGAGATGCCGAATGGACGCCTGGATTGCGGCGTGGAAGGGTTTCCGCCGGAGCCTGCGCCGGCCGCGGGGCACGAAAAAGAACATCACCCGCCGGCTGCGCAACGGGAGCGTTTTCGTGGCGTAAGGATTTTCGACATTTCAGACATCAAGAACCCGAAGCAGGTGGCAGCGGTGCAGACCTGCCGCGGATCGCATACGCATACTCTGGTGCTGGATCCGAACGACAAGGACAATGTTTATATCTACGTGTCGGGCACATCGTTTGTGCGTCAAGCTGAAGAACTGGCAGGATGCTCGGGCGAAAAACCGGACAAGGATCCGAATACGGCGCTGTTTCGCATCGAAGTGATCAAGGTTCCAGTGGCTGCGCCGCAGGACGCGAAGATAGTATCCAGCCCACGGGTATTTATCGATGCGCGGACGGGCGCGCTGAACGGCCTAAACAACGGCGGCACCCACGGCAAGGGCGGGGAAAAACCGGAGGACACCAACCAGTGCCACGACATCACGGTGTACTCGGCGATTGGATTGGCGGCGGGCGCGTGTTCCGGAAATGGAATTGTGCTCGACATCAAGGACCCGGTACATCCGAAGCGTGTGGATGCGGTGAACGATCCGAACTACTCGTATTGGCACTCGGCTTCGTTCTCGAACGATGGAAGCAAAGTCGTGTTTACCGACGAGTGGGGCGGCGGTCTGGGGGCGCGGTGCCGTCCGAATGACCCGAACAAGTGGGGCGCGGATGCGATCTTCAGCCTGAAAGACAACAAGCTGAGCATGGCGAGCTACTACAAGCTGTCTGCTGCGCAGGCCGACACTGAAAATTGTGTGGCGCACAACGGCTCGCTGATCCCGGTGCCCGGCCGCGATATCGAAGTGCAGGCCTGGTACCAGGGCGGCATCTCTGTTATGGACTTCACCGACGCGGCCCATCCATTCGAGATTGCCTACTTCGACCGCGGGCCGATCGATCCGAAGATAATGGTGTTGGGCGGCGAGTGGTCGGCATATTGGTACAACGGCAGCATTTATGGCTCGGAGATTGCGCGCGGCCTGGAC
>Ga0137363_10002330_pt1 | contig 11258 bp, 10 predicted proteins | sample MadtaG_FD_104800 | JGI IMG/M metagenome (GOLD analysis project Ga0137363, IMG submission 104800) | Vadose zone soil microbial communities from Angelo Coast Range Reserve, California, USA - Mad1_115_16 metaG | ecosystem: Environmental > Terrestrial > Soil > Vadose zone | place: USA: California...
AACTGCTGCAAATCATGACCACCAAGGGCACGGTGCGCAGAAACGAAGAGCAGCGCGCCCACGTTTATGAGGCATGCCAGCCAGCGACCGAGACCAAGCGCCAGCTTGTCGGCGACGTCCTGCAGCGGGTGTTCGAGGGCTCGGCAAGCGAATTGATGATCCACGCGCTGGAGGGCCGGCGAACGTCCAAGGAAGAGCTGCATGAGCTGCGGCGCCTTCTGGACGAGTACGAGGGGAGAAACCGATGAGCAATTTCGCGAATTGGATTTCACCGGAGATCTTGCGGACGCTGGGCTGGACCCTGTTGCACTTCCTGTGGCAAGGGGCCGGGCTGGCGGCGCTGTTCGCGGCAGCGGCAGCGGTTTGCCGAAGCGCATCGGCGCGTTACGCGCTGGCGGTGAGCGCACTCGTTTTGATGATGGTATCGCCGGTGGTCACATTCACGTGGTTGCGGGCGCCAGCGAATCCGCCCGTGCAGACAGGGGCAGAAGGAGCCTGGACGTGGGCGGAAACGTCCACCCAACACGCGACCGCACTGTCAGGCTCCCGTGCCCCTGTCGCGGAGTCTCGAACCAAGCAGGCGACGGGGATGTTGTGGTTGGTGGAAGCGTGGTTCCTGGGCGTGCTTTTGTTGTGCCTGAGGACGGCGGGCGGGCTGATTTTGATCGAAAGAATGCGGCGCAAAGAGATCCAGGTGGTAGGAGCGGAGCTGTACGCGAAATGTGTGGCGCTGCAACGGAGAATGGGGCTGGACCGATTGATTCGCTATTGCGAATGCCGCCGGCTGGACGCTCCGGCTGTGCTGGGATGGTTCCGTCCCGTGGTGCTGCTGCCGGTGAGGGCGCTAACGGGCTTGACGGAGGCCCAAATCGAAGGGGTCATCGCGCACGAGCTGGCGCATATTCGCAGACTCGATTGCTTCGTAAACCTTTTCCAGATTGCCACGGAAACGCTGCTGTTCTATCACCCGGCCGTGTGGTGGGTGAGCCAGCGGATTCGCGCCGAGCGCGAGAACTGCTGCGACGACGAAGCCATTGTGATTTGCGGCGACGCTGTGAAATACGGGCGGGCGCTAACGCTGATGGAAGAGTGGCGGACGGCTCCTGCATTGATGATGGCTGCCAATCGCGGGCCGCTTGCTGAGCGCGTGATGCGGCTGCTCGGATGGAATGGAAAGGCCGGGAGAATTCGCGTTGCGGGACTGGCGGGCAGTTTCGTATGCCTGGTGGGAGCGCTGCTGGCAGGCAACGCTTTTCTGGGAATCGCGCACGCGGCGCTGGGAGCCGGTGCGTCTCCGAAGCAGGAAAAGGAAAGCAGCGTGATTGTCGTCAAGCCGGAAACGACTGCCGCAAAAGGACGAACCACGCAAGCCGCGAAACCCACGCCAGCCCCAACCGCACAACCCACGCCAAAGCCGCAAACGAACCCGGGTAGCGAGCCGCAGACGACGAGCGATGGCAAGAAGCAATCGTACATGGACGCGATGGCGGCGGCGGGCGTCAAGATCACGGACGTGGACGAACTCATCGCCCTGAAGATTCAGGGTGTGACGCCGGAGTACATCAAAGGGATGCACGATCTGGGATTACAACCCAGCGCGGAAGAACTTATCGGGATGAAAGTGCAGGGCATTACGCCGGAATACGTTCGCGAGATGAGGAGGTTTGATTCCAAGGTCGGTACTGATGAGCTGATCGGGATGAAAGTGCAGGGCATCACACCGGAATACCTCACCGAGATTCGGAAGTACTACTCCAACCTCAATGTCGAGGAATCCATCGGAATGAAAGTGCAGGGCGTGACGCCGGAGTATATCCGCGGCTTCCACGACCTGGGCTTGCAGCCGAGCGCAGAGGAACTCATTGGATTAAAGGTGCAGGGCGTAGCGCCCGATTACGTGAAGGAAATGCTGGCCATCGGGCTTAAACCAAATACGGAAGAGCTGATTGGGATGAAAGTGCAGGGGGTCACGCCGGAGTACGCGAAGTCGATGCAAGCGGCAGGCTTCAAGGACCTGGATTGCGACGAACTGATCGGGGCGAAAGTGCAGGGGATTACGCCGGAGTTCATCGAGAAGGCGCGGAAGCACGGGTTCCAGAATCTGACGCTGGACAAGTTGATGGCGCTCAAGCACGCAGACATTTTGTGAGTTTCGCTGGAAATGAGGAGAGGAGCAGATCCCATGAATCTGAAACGAACGATTGGATTAATCCTGGTTATCGCAGGCGTGATTCTGGGAGTCGCGAGGGCACTCGGCAGCGAATCGCAAAGCGGCGACTGGACCATCCGGCGCTCGGAGATTCCGGGGAGAGTGGAGTTTTCGCTGATGGATTCGCGTGCCGGGCGCCACTTTCATACCAGTTCGGATTGGCCACTGAGCGATTTTTCTGGCTTGGATTTCTCCAATTCAGGAAGGCAAGAAGTTCGTTTCACAATCGCGCGAGACCCCGGCAAATTCGAATGCGAGGGATTTTTGCACGATGGCGAAGGCGCGGGGCTGTTTCATTTCATAGCCGATCCAAAATATTCGCAGGAGATGAGGGCGCTCGGTTTCGAAAGGATAGATGAGGACAGACAATGGGCGATGGCCATCCACGATGTCAGCTTGAAATTTGCGCGGGACATCAAAGCGCAGAACCTGCAGGGGCTGGACACCGACAAACTCATTGCTTTCAAAATCCACGGGGTGACGCCGGAAATGGCGCGCAGCCTCAAACAGGCCGGCTACGAGCCAGACGCGGACAAACTCATTGCCATGAGAATTCATGGGGCGACTCCGGAATGGGTGGAGCAATTGAAGAAGCAGGGCTACGAGCACGTCGGTCTCGACAAGCTGATTGCGTTCCGCATTCATGGCGTGTCGCCGGATTTTATCGGCCAGCTTCAGAAGCTCGGCTACTCACATCCGGAGCCGGACCAATTGGTAGCCATGCGCATTCATGGAGTGACGCCCGACTTCATTACCGGGCTGCAATCGCGGGGAATGAAAAATCTGACTATCGATCAGCTTGTGAGTCTGCGGATTCACGGGATCGATTGAGGGCCTCGAGCTGCTGGAAGCTAAGGCTTAGGTGTGGTTTCTGGACTTTCCTGAGCCGCCGGCAGGGCCGCCAGTTTGGCTTTTAATTGCTCGAGTTCCTGCCGGTTATCACTGATTTGCTGCTTAAGGGCGTCTAGCTTCGCTTTCCCCGAGGTGTTCTTCGCGTAATCGGGGCTGGAGTAGAATGAGTCCTGATCCAATTGATATTCGCGCTGGAGCAGATCGAGATCGCTCAGCGCTTCCTTGATCTTCTCCTTTAACGCGGCACGCTCCTTGCGCGCATCGTCTTCTGAAGTAGTCTTGGAGCTTTGCGCAGGCGCATTTGCCGCGCCGCCAACGGGCTGCGCCGGGGTTTCCGGCGAACCCGGTATTCTAAGTTGCTCGGCGGCAGCGCTCTGCACGTCACCCTTCTTTACATTCAGGTTTTCATCCGTGATGACCTTGGTGGGCTTTTCGGAGTTCTTCTTCTGCGCGCGGGCGCGCCGGGCGGCTTCCGCGACGGACTGCGTGTCTTGCGATTGGGCGAAAGCAACCGCAGGAAGAAGCGTTGCTGACAGTACAACCGGCAGAGCAAGGCGCAATGTGGTGCCTCGAAACATGGTGCCACTCCTCACGGCAATCAGAGCTGGTTCAATTCTCAAGATACGCCGGCCCAACGGGAATGACAATCCGATGTATCAAAGAAGTGCGAATGTGCAAACGGAGTGAGTCAGAAGGAATGCGGCTCTAGAGGTAATGTCACGAGCCCCGATTTGACGAGGCCAGGGAATCCATTAACGACCTGTCGCTGCGGACTGCGCTGCCGGAACCTCAATAGCGCTCATACGATTATACTGGATTGAGAGACTAAGCAACTGCCGTGCCCGGGAGCGAGGGAATTGCTGAATCCTTGGATGATCCTTCTGTTTGCTCTTGCAACCAGCATGTTTGCGGGGAGCGTCTCCGCTCAGGAACCGGAGACCGGAGCGCAGCCGCCAGCGCCAGCGGTTGTCGCTCCCGCCGGCAAGAGTCAGACCGGGGAACGAATACAGCCGCACCGATTCTGGGACAAGAAGAATGCCTGGTTGTTTGCAGGCGTCGGAGCGTCGCGGACGTTCGATTATTTTTCAACATTGAACTTGAGGCGGCGCGGAGATCAGGAAATCCTGGTTACCAATGATCTGGTGGACAATCACGCGGCGTTTGCCGTGGTCGAGGCGGCGGGGACCGGCGTTTCGATCGGAGTGTCGTATTTGTTCCATCACTACGGCCATCACAAACTGGAACGCTGGACTTCCATCGTGCACTTCGGGCTGGCGACATCGGGTGCAGTGCGCAACTACTGCCTCAAGACGGCCCATCCAAGGGGCACTCCCTAGCTCTGTGCATCGCGTGCAGAAGAAACGCAGCGTCGTACCATCCGTCTAACTCAATGTGATGAAATCTTGTACTTCGAATAGCGGTGCAGTATATTCGCGCCGCGTGAAAACTTTGGCGGAAACGGCGCGCCGAGCGACGTTTGCAAATTGGCGGGGTGGTTTCGTGCGAGGGCAGCTGCTCCGTTTCGCGCTGATCCTTTGCGCGAGTCTATGTTTCGCAATGACGTCGCCTGTGGAAACGCAGGCGGCATTGGTCTCGCCGTTAGAAGCCGGCTCTTCGCAAAGTTCGCCTTCGGGATCGAAAACGCCGGAACAGACCAGGACCGAACAGTACACGCTTTCGCATGAGCGCCAGGCGAAGGCCGTGGCGTACTCGCAGGCGGGCTATACGCTTTACTTCGTCTCATGTTTTCTTGGAGGGCTTTTCCTTTTTCTGATCCTTCGGCTGGGCTGGGCAGCAAAGTTTCGCGACATCGCCGAGAGGGTCAGCGACAAGAGATGGATTCAAGCATTGGTTTTCGTTCCGCTTCTTTTCCTGACCCTGGACGTTCTGGACCTGCCTGTGCACGCGTATTGGCATTCGCTTTCCCTGCACTATGAACAATCCATTCAGGGCTGGGGCTCATGGTTCTGGGATTGGGCCAAAGGAGAGTGCCTGGGCGCTGGGTTTGGAATCGTCCTGGTCTTAATCCTGTTCGCCGTGATGCGGCGCAGCCCGCGGCGCTGGTGGCTCTATTTTTGGTTTCCTGCCGTCTTGATTCTTCTCGGACTCATCGTGATCACTCCCCTGGTGATCGATCCGCTGTTCAACAAGTTTGACCCCTTGAGCAAGGAACATCCCGATCTGGTTGCCGCCATTGAGAAACTTACGAAACATGCGGGAGTTCCCATTCCACCGGACCGCATGTTCCTGATGGCAGCGAGCCGGAAAACGAACGCCATCAACGCGTATGTGACGGGACTGGGAGCGTCAAAGCGTGTGGTGATCTGGGATACCACGATTCAAAAGACTTCCAACGATGAATGCCTGTTCATTGTGGGACACGAGCTCGGCCACTACGTCCTTGGACATGTTCGCGAGGGCTTTTTGACGGGAGCAGCCGGATTGCTATTGGCGCTCTACTTCCTTTTTCGAGGCCTGCATTGGGTGATGGATCGCTGGGGCAAGGATTGGAAGCTCTACGGGCAGGAAGATTGGGCTTCGCTCGCGGTGCTGCTCTTGCTTCTGCAAGTGCTGTTGTTCGTTTCTTCGCCGGTCATCAACGGCTATAGCCGCATGCAGGAACATGCCGCGGACGTTTACGGATTGGAAGTCATCCACGGATTGGTCCCGGATTCGGCCGAGGTCGCCGCGCACGCGTTTCAGGTTCTTGGGGAACTGGATCTTGCGGATCCCAATCCCCCGCCGCTTATCACCTTCTGGCTCTATTCGCATCCACCGTTGGCGGACCGCCTGGTGTTCGCGCACACTTACGATCCATGGTCAAAAGGAGAATCGCCAAAGTACGTGAAATAGCCGTGGCGAAGACTGAATCGACTCAGTAGGAAGCGTTCTGTGCCGAGGGGTGCTTGCGCGCAAAAGCCGCCACTTTGCTCCGGTTGCCGCAAACGGCCATCGAACACCAGCGACGGCGGCGGGTGCGCGAATTATCGTAGAAGAACAGGCCGCACTGCGGATTGGCGCAAAGCCGAAGACGCGCGCGCGCGCCTTCGGCGACAATCTCGGCTCCAGACCGGGCCACGGCGGCGAGCAGCCAGTCAAGACCGCCCTCTCTGGCGACAAATTCGATTTTCCAGGAATTGTCCTGACCGACGAGTTCGTCGTGCCCTTCAGTGATACGCAAGATTTCGTTTATGGGCGCGATCCATTCCCCAAGCATCCTTTGCTTGCGGATCATGACCGCGAAAACTTTGCGCAGGGCGGTCCCCAGCCGCCAGGCCTTCTGGAGCAAGGCCTCCGCAGCTTGCGGGTCGGATTGCGGCAAGCTCAAAAGCTGTGCTCCGCGTTCAGCGGAGACAATGTAGGTTGACTCTAGAAAGAGGATTAGGCGTTCCCAAGACAGGGTTCCGTTTGAAGGAGTCGCGTTGGCGAAGTCGACGGATAGCCGTCCGCCCAGCAATGGCAGCCGCGAGTCGGTGGAAGGCATCGGCAGCACCTCATAAAGGTGGTGCGAACCAGAACCAGTTTTGCCCAGAATAACCGTTTAACACTATCATAACGGTTATGTAGATGAAAGGCGCAGTTGCTTATCCAGCGGTAACTTTTTGTGGGCCACAGGATCAGATATGATGGCAGCAAGGAAGCCAATCCTATGAAACGCCTACTGGAAGGTATCACGGTCATTTCGTTTTCTCTTGTGGTAGCGCTGGCCCTGGTTCGGCCTCAGGCGAAGGCTTCGTCGGGGACGCCGGAGAAGGCTCGCACACCTATAGTCGTCGAACTGTTTACCTCCGAGGGCTGCTCCAGCTGTCCAGCTGCGGACGCTTTGCTGGCGCGACTCGACGGAGCGCAGCTAAACGGGAACGTCCAGTTGATCGCGCTGGAGGAGCACGTCGATTACTGGAACGATTTGGGTTGGACTGACCCATTCTCTTCGCGAGACTGGACGTCGCGGCAGAATGCTTATGCCGGTGTTCTCGGCAACCGTAACCCTTATACGCCGCAAATGGTGGTGGACGGGACGGTGGAATTCCTCGGCAGTCACCCGCAGAAAGCACGGCAGGCGATCCTGGAAGCTGCAGGCAAGCCAAAAGTGCCGGTGCTCCTGGAGCAGCGCAGCGCCAGCAAAACCGGCACGGGCGACTTTTCCGTGAAGGTGGGAAAACTCGAAGGAACGGCAAAACATGATGCGGCGGAAGTCTGGCTGGCCATTACGGAAACGGGATTGACCTCCTCGGTGACGCGTGGCGAGAACGCAGGCGAAGAGCTTCGCCACGCCGCCGTGGTTCGCTCCATGCGCAAGATCGGCGAGGCGAAAGGTGATGGCGAAACTTCCTTCGCCGGGGACGTTAGCGTTTCTCTACAGAAGGAATGGAAGCGCGAGAATCTGAAGGCCGTGCTCTTCGTGCAGGAAAAAAAGAGCCGGCGGATTCTTGGCGCTGCAGAGATTCGCATCGGACAACAGATTTAAGAGAGATTCGCCTCAATTTTGCGTTTTGCTCCGAGTGAGCAGTATTATTCCGGGAATCCGGCCTTCTCAGTACTATGACTTTCGTTTGCGAGAGAGATTTAATCCAGCCTGAGACTTTTTCCTCCGGTAAAATCCGTCTCAGCCGAGAATCAAACCTGCTTACGGCGAATCGGCAAGCACGTCAGACAGCATTACGGGCTTGGATATTTTCTCGAGGTGATTGTTGGATTTCGAACCATTGGCACCACCTTCTTCCGCTCCCCCTCTTCAGGCTCCGCCTCCTGAAGGAATCCTCAGCAAAATTTTCCTGAACGAAAAGGGATTGCGCGGCGGATGGCGCCTGCTGATTTATGCAGCCTTCGTGGCTGTGCTCGGATTCGGCGGTGGAACCGTCCTACAGCATTTTATTCATCCGATGCGCGGCGTCTTTTCTTTCGGCTATTCGCTTACCTATGAAGTGTTTTCTTTCCTGGTCATTTTTGGCGCCGCCTTGATCATGTCCCCCATCGAGGGCCACTCGCCCGGTGTTTATGGCTTGCCGGTGAAAGGAGCGTTCGGGAATTTATTCTGGCAAGGCTGTCTCATCGGGCTGATCGAAGTGTCAACATTAATTGGATTGATTGCCGCCTTTGGCGGGTATTCCTTTGGAGGATTAGCTCTACACGGCAAAGAGTTGCTGCGTTGGGGAATGCTGTGGGCGGTCTTCTTCATTTTTGTGGGCCTGTTTGAGGAATTCTTGTTTCGGGGATACACGCAATGCACGCTCGCGGACAGCATCGGTTTCTGGCCCGCGGCTAGTGTGCTTTCGTGCTCGTTTGGAGCCGTTCACTTGGGGAATCCTGGCGAAGGCTGGGTGGGCGCAGCAGGCGTTGTAATGATCGGGCTGGTTTTCGCTTTTGCCCTGCGGCGTACCGGCAGTCTCTGGCTGGTGGTTGGGTGGCACGCGAGTTTTGACTTCGGCGAGACTTTCCTTTACTCCGTGCCGAACAGCGGCATGATCTTCGAAGGTCACCTGTCGAATGCCTCCTTGATGCAGGGCAAGGCGTGGCTTACAGGCGGAACGGTGGGTCCTGAAGGCAGCGTCTTCAGCTTTCTGACCATGGGGATCCTGGCTATCGCCATTCATTTTCTTTTCCCGGCGAAGAAAACAGACCCTGCACCGATCCAAGAAAACCAAGCTGCTTAGTGCGTGAGTTCCGAAGCGTGTACCAAGCGAACGCCTTGCGCTTGTGCTTGGGGCAGGACTTCGCGAAGAGCCTGCAGCGTGGCAACATGAGGATGTCCGATGGCCACGGCTTCGCCCTTTTCGCGCGCGCCGCGCAGCGCCAGTTCGAGCTGCTTGCGGACGGCCGCCACTTGGGCGACGTCGTCGAGGAAAGGGACATTGCGGAAGGCGGAACGAACTCCGAAGTCCTGCGCCGTATCGTAGGCCACCGTAGCGGCGGTCGTACGGCTGTCCACGTAGAATAGGTGACGATCGCGCAATACCGGCATCAGTTCGTCCATCAGCGCCGCATCGGCGGTGGCCTGCGACCCTTGATGATTGTTGACGCCAGCGGCGTCCGGCACATTTTGCAGGAATTGATCGACCATCCGGGCAACTTCGGACGCGGGCATGCCGGGACGCAATTCCTGCGCTTCCGGCGTTTCGTTGGCGACCGATTGCATCGGCAGGTGAAGCATGACCTGGAATCCACGGCGACGCGCTTCCTGGGCGATGTCTGCGGAGCACTCGTGATTGGGTAAAACGGAGATAGTGAGCGGGTACCCCAGCGCGAAGATGGCTTCGGCGGCGGCGCGGTCGCTTCCTAAGTCATCCAAAATAATCGCTAGCCTGGGACCGGATAATCGAGCTCCGCTGTCGCTTCCTTTAGCGAGCTTCGGGCGAACGTGAAAGTGGATTACCTGGGTTTGTACACCAGCTTTCACGTAGGAGAAGCAGATTCCCTCGCGGCATAGCAAAGGCTTCTTTGTCAGGCCGTAATGTATAGCCACGGCTCCCAGGGATCGCTCGACTCTTGTGGTTTCGGGCAGCGCGGAATCGTCAGGCCGTTCGGAAAAGAGCGTGATATCCAAAGAATCTATTGATTGTCGATCGGGATCGGACACCGGCAATCCCGTGTGAATCTCAGTTCCCCTCGGTGCCGCGGTTCGGGCCGCGGCGGCCAAATCGCGTGTGATTTGATGAATTTGCGCGGGCGTGAGGCGGTTCGCTTCCTTTTTCTTGCAGCCAACGAAAAAAACTGCGAGCAGGAAGGAAATTCCCAGCAGCGCGAGACGCGCCGTACAGTTTATGTTGCTTCGAAAGCAATGCAGGATTGGTTGAAACGAGTCACGCTGCCGGACCACGGAAAACTTAAGCAGCCTTTTTCACGGGGGCCTTCAACAGGTCAAGCGCTCGGTGAAAGATGGGGTCTTCCGGAGAAAGCGGGCGTGGTCCCAGCCCGGGTTCCTTCTGCGTTTCGGGCGGCGGGGCTGCCTCTTCCTCGGTGGTATCCGAATCATCTTCCGGGACGGCGCGCACCACTTCCGTCGGCGTGACACCTTCCTCAAGGATCGATTTCCCCCCGGGATTGTAATAGTTCGCGACCGTGAGGATCAGCGCGGCGCCATCATCCAGGGTGATGAGCTTCTGTTCGGACGCGAGGCCGAAAGTGCGTTCCCCCACCACGTCTCCACGATGGTTTGCAGCAATCGCGGAAGCGAGGACTTCGGCTGCTCCCGAAGTGGTGGCGTCAATCAAGACCGCGACAGGATTTTTCCAAATCACCTGCTTGGGCTCTGCTGAAAAAACTTGTGCCGACGCCGTCTGGCCGCGCAGCGTTGTCAGCATCCCCGACGGGACGAAAAGACGCGCGGTCGAAATCGCTTCCGAAACCGGTCCGCGGCCGCACTCCCGCACATCAAGGATCACTTTGTGAATGCCCTGTTTTTCCGCGTCCAGGAGGCGATTGCGAATCTCATCCGCGCGGCCAGCGTCGAAGGTCGGCAGGCGCAAAACCAGAATATCGGGATCTACCTTCTGGACGAGGATCTTCGGTGTTGCCAGCTTCGCGCGCACCAGATCAACTTCCTCCGGCGTCGCCTTGCCGCGCCGGATCACCCCGACCTTGACGCCTGTTCCGGGCTGGCCGTTGAGAAGGTTCATGGCTTGGCCCACGGACATGTCGCGTGTGGTGAACCCGCTGATCGACTCGAAAATGTCGCCGCTGCGAATGCCCGCTTGCGTGCCCGGGCTATCCGGCAGCACGGAAAGCACGATGACGTAACCATACCGCTTGCTCAGAGTCAGGCCGGTCTCGCCGGTGCCGGCATTTGCGAGCTTCTTTTTGTACTCGTCGTATTCGCGGGGAGTGAGGTAGCTGGATTGCGCGTCGAGGGATTCCAGCATTCCGTGCAAGGAACCGGCCGTGACCGTGCGCATGTTGGGATCGTCGACATAGTCCTGCTGAATTTTCTGCAGAACTTCGCCATATACGGTGAGCGACTTGTAGGCCTTGTCGTCGGTAGTGCGGCCGAGCAGCACGTAGCCCAATCCGGCGTAGCAAAAGATGGCTATAGATGCGCAAAGAATACCTGTACGAGCTGCTCGATTCATGCCTCACCCTTCCAGAAAGAAACTACATGCCTCTATTGTACCACCGGAAGAGATTGGGACGCTGCTGCAATCGAAAAGGAAGCCTAAGAGGTAGCGACAGAGGAGGACAGGAGTATTCTCCGTTGAGACAC
>Ga0137363_10002335_pt1 | contig 11245 bp, 9 predicted proteins | sample MadtaG_FD_104800 | JGI IMG/M metagenome (GOLD analysis project Ga0137363, IMG submission 104800) | Vadose zone soil microbial communities from Angelo Coast Range Reserve, California, USA - Mad1_115_16 metaG | ecosystem: Environmental > Terrestrial > Soil > Vadose zone | place: USA: California...
AAGATAGCGCCGTAGTCGCGGTGCCAAGCTCATCAGGCTTTGAGGGAACTCGAATAGCCGGTCCACCTCGTCGATGCGCCTTCCACCTGCTTCGACAGGTACCGGATCGGCCAGCAATCCGAGGCGCCTTCGATTCAACCTTTTTGTGACGGTACGTAAATGTTCCTCGAGCAGTTCAGATCTGAATGGGGCATCCAGCGGGGCCGGGTTAGACCATCCGAGCATTTGCTGTTGAGCACGCGTATCGTTGAGGTCGTCGAAAAATTCGCGGAACCCATTGATGAGATCGCATTTGGTGAGCAGTACGAAAACGGGGAAACGGACGTCCAGTTCGCGTTGAATTACCCCGAGTTGGCGCGCGATTTTGCCGGCCTTCCGTTCCATTTCCTCCGGGGTGTCGCGGATCAGGCTCTCAACAGGGATCGTGAGAAGGAGTCCGTTCACGGGACAATTGGGCCGATTCTTTTTGAGCAGGCCCAGGAACTCTCGCCACTCGCTCGTTGTCCCCGCCTCAACCTCCTCGAAAATCAAGCGGCCGGCAGTGTCCAGGATGACCGCGTAATTCGTGAACCACCAATTCATGTTGATGGTTCCACCGACGCCTTGAAATTCGTCCTGCAATCCGGGAGGGAACCCGGCCTGAGATCGCCGGATAGCCTCAGTCTTTCCAGAACCCGGCTCGCCGGCAATCACGTACCAGGGCAAGCCATAAAAATCTTTGCCGGCGGCCTCGAATTTTTCGATGCCTTTTGCGAAATTACGTCGGAGATCCTCTAACCGTCCGCGCGCTGCCGCGTCGGTAACGCCGCGATTGGCGGCGCTCGTTGCGATTTCTCCGCGAAGCTCGGCAGCTTTTCGACTGCGCACCCAGAATACGAGCAGGAGGTAAAGGCCAAGGATGAGTGCCAGGACCAAAATCCCGATCGCAACGATCAACGCAACACCGGGACCAAAAAAGGCTGCGACTCCGATGATCGTGGTCGCGAGCAAGACGAGGATGACCACCTTAACCCAGGTGGCCAGATTCGCAAACGCCTTGAATAGATAAGCTAGCTCCTTCAAGCGGCGGCTTTCGGTAACCCCTTCACTTCGTTATCTCCTGCCCGATGATGGCCGATAGGGAATCAGTCAACGAGAGCGATGCAGCCCGGAACAGATAGATTTCTACGACCATGACCAGTAAACAGAGCCCGGCAAAAACGATTGCGATCCCGCCCAGTCGCGATGCAGGAGCCTGAACGAGATCCCGCGTGTCGACATTCTGATAAGCTTCCGGGCAGATCCGCGCGGATTTATCAGTTTCCATTCCCGACCGGATGCGCTGGCTGACATCCAGCATTTTGCCGCGCAGATATTCCGGCTGCCCGGCGTACCAGCCCATAAAGCCCAGCCCAAGGCAGGTATAGAACACCGGCAATCTCTGGGTCGCCTCGTCGCTTGGATCCTTCAATGTCTCATCGAGGAGATCAAAGAACTTCTCGTCTCCGGCGAGCTCTTTTCTTTCGTAAGCGATGCGGCTGCGGTTCCAGACAGGTGCGACTGCCAGACCGCTTTCCGAAATCATGGAATCGACGAAAAAAATCAATGGAAGCTCCAGTCTTTGCCATTGAAATCGCAGCTCCGGATCCTCTTCGGAAACTCTACGTGCCTGCGAAAAGAGCTCTTCGATCTCCATGCGGAGCGACTCGTAATCAAGAGAGCCGCCGCCCTTTCTTCCCAGCCTGTTGAGCAAACAGATCTTCCTGAAGATCGGCTCGCAAAGTTCGAGAATAGTCATCGCTATGCCTCAGATTTTGGGAGAGTCATGTAGAGCGTTAGATCGTAGTCAGCCGATTCGTTTCCCGTCCACCTCACAACGGCGGCTTTCTCGCTCTGAATCTGCTGCCAGCTTCGGGCGCTTTCGCCACGAAGAAGACGGAAATAATATAAATTCGACTGCGCCGGAAGTTCCAGAGGAGGGAAACGTTCTTCCTTCAAAACCACGCCGCGGATCGCTCGCCCCGCCATGCTTTCAGGCATGAACTTGAATCGATCCGCATCCTCCACCAGCTGTGCAAGGGATCGAGGATCCTCTTTCGTCCTGATCCCAAGAAAATAATCGATTGGTCGAATAAAGTGCTCGTCCGCGAGCGCAACTTTTCGCACCCCGTTGACATCGGTGAAATTTACTTTCAGGAAGCTCGGCGCGACGCTGCCGCGCAACAGCTCCCGAATCTTTGCGGCCAGCTCGTTGAAGCAAGGAAAAGGATCGTCATGCTGATAGGCAGCGCACTCATACATGTCCCGGTCAGGATGGAGTGCGGCAAGTTCGCCGAGGAGTTCCCTCAGCTGGAGATAAAGCTCGAACGGTGCCACACTCGGAGCCTGGATCAGCGCTTCAAGCGGAGCAGAGAACCGATTCAGGGTTCTCAGCCGCATGATCTGTTCAAACTGAAGCCCCCGCATGGTGTCGATGGTGAATCCTCCCCGAGTCACCTGCAGGACAAGTTCCTGACGACTCGCCAGCACTTGGCTGCTCAGGTCGCGGACGAGCTCCCGAAGAGCGGGCGATCCATTCAAGACCAGGCAGGGGCCGACAAATTCCGGATCGCGGCGCGGAAGACCCACGTCCTGGCCGGCTGCTCTGGTGACTCTCAGCAAAGGAATGGTTTCCAGATCAGAATTGTCTTCGTGATCCAAAAGCAGTCGCGCATTCACTCTGCGCTCGAGCACCGTTTTCATGTTTTCTCCCGTGTTTTCATCCGCAATCTCCGTTTCGATAACCCGATAGAGTATCTTTGCCCGAGAGTCGACGGTCTGACCGGGATTCACACAATTAGCCCGATTCGGGAACCAGAGCGGCACCCCAAGGAAAACGGTAAACCGTCCCCGGGATTCAAATGCCTGTTTGATATCCACTACTGGAAGTTCTGCATCCTGCGGAAATCGGACCTCCTGTCCGCTGGGCATAATGGCGTGAAGGCGGTCAAACCTTAGCCGCATGTTCTCCAAGTCATCATTGGACAGACGCGCCTCGATGAGTCCGTACGGATACGGCCAGTTGAGACGGCGTTCAGCAGACGCGCTTTCATTCAGGTTCCGCTGGATGCGCTGCAAGTGGTGCGGGAGCAAAAATAATCCTTCGTGCCAATGTACCTGCATAGAATTTTCAACCGTCGGTTCTACCGCCACCCCGGCTTCTACCGCCTTTTCGGCTACCCATTTTTATCGCAACAAAATATATGCTATTTCGCCGAAGGGACACTAACGACTTCGGAGCTCCGGCCTGGAAATCAATTCCTCTGTATAGGAGACAATAGCATCGATAATTTGTGTTTCGATCGCCTGGCCGCTCAGCTCGCCCGCCAGTTCGACATAGCGACGCCAGCACTTTTGCTCGGCGCTTCCAATGAAACTGGAACTCTTCGATTCGATGGAAGCCCGAATTTTCTCGGGCGCAAACATCTCCAGATGATGGCGAGCATAAGTCTCGCCAACGGTACCGATTGCCGACAGGATGCCTCCAGTCAGTTGGCGTGTTTTGTCGAGCATCTGGCTTACCTGAAGGGTTGCGACCTCGCGGTCTCCGGCAAGATATCTGCCTACGATTCGTCTTAAATTGTCGCTGCTCGCGTCGCGTCTTACGATGGACTTGGGCGCGATGTTCTTCCAAAGATTCCAGATCAAGTGATCGAGCGAGACGATCAGTTCAAGAAGGGCCGTAAACAGCTTTATCATCCGCTCCTGGTCCAAGGCATCTTTTGGGCTGATGCCGAGTTTGCCCAACAATTCCGCCGGAAGTTCGAATCCCGTGGTTGGCACTACGAAAAGGCCGAGCGCCTGCAGTTTCTGGGCAAGCACCGCCTTTCCCTCGCTGGAAAGTTCGCCAAGACGCACGACCAGTTCGTCAGCGATCTCTTGCGCACTCTTGCGGACATCTTCGACCGTGGGCGGTTTAAAGTATGGCGCATCGATTCGTTCGGGCCCTGGGAATCGCTCCATCAAGGCGCTGAGATACTCGGAGCGGCGGCTCGCTGAAACCTCCTTAAGGGAGCGTTCGATTTCTTCGACCAGATAATCGTGACGCGTGGCCGGCGGATCATCAGCAAAACTGGTCTGCAACATCCAAAGCCGGGTAGCTACCTTTTCGGCCCACGCCCGAGCTTCTGCCACAGGTTGCACGACCACGAATTGCTCGGATTTCTGAGATGTGCCAGGCATGCGGCTATTATAAACAATAGTATGTTGCGTGCGCTTCGCAGCGCAACCCAAATCGCGGTTGTCTCCCTGGAAATGAACTGCGGTCCCTCGCAGCCGCCGGCAGCCGACATCAACACCCTTTCACGCCGCCGCCGGAGTGGACGCCGGAGAATCGGCCGACAATGGCGTCCATTCCATGAAGGTTTAACCAGGCAGTCTCTTTTGTTGATTCAGGTGGTGTAACGGCGGCGAATACGTGCAAGCGTAAAAGCGAATATGAAATACCGCAGACTTGGCAAAGCCGGGGTAAAGGTTAGCGAACTTTCTTTTGGATCCTGGGTCACTTTTGGCGACCAGATCCATGACGATGAGGCTGAGGCTCTCATGATCAAAGCTTACGACGCCGGCATCAATTTCTTCGACAACGCTGAAGCATATGCTTCCGGACGCTCCGAATTGGTGATGGGTAAAATTCTCGGCAAAGTCGGTTGGCCCCGCGACACGTGGCTGGTATCCAGCAAAGTTTTCTTCGGCTCTGCGAGCCAGCCTCAGAAGCCGAACCAGTATGGTCTGAGCCGGAAGCATGTTTTTGAGGCGTGTCATGCGGCATTGAAGCGATTGCGGGTAGACTATCTGGACTTTTATTTTTGTCATCGGCCCGATCCCGAGACCCCGATTGAAGAAACCGTGCGCGTGATGTCTGATCTGATTGCGCAAGGGAAAGTGCTTTACTGGGGAACGAGCGTGTGGAGCAGCCCGGAGATTATGGAAGCGTACGGTGTGGCGCGCCATTACGGACTCGTACCGCCAACGATGGAGCAGCCATATTATAATCTGCTCCAGCGTCACAAAGTCGAAGTTGAATACGCGCTTCTGTACGATAGGATCGGACTTGGTACAACAATCTGGTCGCCGCTTGCGAGTGGCTTGCTGACCGGGAAATACAATGACGGCCTGCCTTCCGACGCGCGGTTAGGACTCGAGCGTTACGGTTGGCTGCGGGATTGGGTCATTAAACCCGAACGCCTCGAAAAAGTTCGCAGCTTCGGCAGGCTGGCAAAGGAACTCGGCTTTTCGCAATCTGTCCTTGCGCTAGCGTGGTGCCTTGCCAACCCAAATATAAGTACCGTGATACTCGGCGCATCTCGGGTCTCTCAACTGGAGGAGAATCTTGCCGCTTCAGACGCCGCAGAAAAGCTTACTCCGGAGATACTGAAAAGGATTGATGAGATCATGGGCACCAAGCCACAAGAAGGGGACAATGTTGATAATCGCTAGCGAGGCCGCGCAGAAGGCAGAACTCGGAACTCCGAAACCCAAACAGCAGACCTCCATCGATTATCGTTGCGATGAACGGATGGCCATTGCTGGCCGATCCCTGGAGGGCGTCCGCTCCGTTGGCGCCGTGAAATTGGTGTTGATTTTCGGCCGGCTACGGCTGCGAGGGACCGCAGCCCTCCAGAGACCGATAGCGCAAGACCAGCAGCAACCTTCCACAGCTCTACACTGCGGGCGCCTGCGCCTGAAGAACCTCGGAAACCTCGGTTTGGACGCGCCAGCTCACGGCCTCGACGTCCGGGGACGGGGAAAGAGTCACAATCACCGATTTGGATGCAGGAGTATTGCTTTTGTCTGCCACGCTGCCGATCGGAACCAGCACGTTAGCCTCGGGAAAATAGGCTGCGACGCAGCCACGAGGAATCGAATAGGGTGCGACGAGAAACCGATACGCGTGGCGCTCATTGCCTTCGAAATGGCTGGTAATATCGACAGGTTGGCCCTGCACAAGTCCTGCCACCCTCATGTCCTCGGAATTCATGAAGATGACCCTTCGCCCGTTGTAGATACCGCGATAGCGGTCGTCCAATCCATAGATCGTTGTGTTGAACTGATCATGGCTGCGCATCGTCATCAAAACGTACTGCCCGGGATCAACGGGAAGGAGTTCAATCTGGTTGACGGTAAAATTTGCCTTTCCGCTTGATGTAGGAAACTCCCGCCGGTCCCGTGGCGGATTTGGCAAATAAAAGACTCCTTTAGATATTCGGTGATTGAATTGTTCGAAGCCTGGAATCACCTGCTCGATTTCGTCGCGAATCAAATTGTAGTCGGCGGACCATCTCGACCATTCCAGCTTCGGTCTATTTCCTAATACCGCCTCCGCCAGCCGCGCCACAATTACAGGTTCGCTTAACAACTGTTTGGAAGCAGGCGGCAAATGGCCGCGTGAGGGATTAATGATTCCCATGCTGTCTTCGACGGTCACAAACTGGTCGCCGCTTGGCCGGTGGTCCACTTCAGAACGGCCGAGACAGGGCAGAATCAGAGCCGTCCGGCCCGTCACAAGATGCGCTCGGTTCAGCTTCGTCGAAACATGAACAGTGAGCCGGCATCGTGTCAGGGCTTCGGCCGTGAATTCGGTGTCTGGAGCCGCGGACAAGAAATTTCCTCCCAAAGCAAAGAAAACCTTAATTTGGCCGCGATGCATTGCTTTAATAGTCTCGACGGTATCCTTTCCGTGATCCCGCGGAGGCTGGAATTGATAGCGCCGTGCAAGTCTGTCGAGAAGAGAAGGAGCGGGTTTCTCCCATATGCCTACGGTGCGGTCTCCCTGAACATTGCTGTGTCCCCGGACCGGACAAACCCCAGCCCCCGGCCTTCCGACGTTTCCTCTCAGCAGTAGAAAATTAACGATCTCTCGAATCGTGGAAACGGCATTCTTATGCTGCGTGAGCCCCATTGCCCAGCAACAGATGATTCTTTCAGCCGCTAGCGCCAGATCGGCAGCTTGGCGAATCTGGGAGCGATCCAGACCGCTGCTCTTGATGATCTCCTGCCAGTCCACCTTGTCCAGCGACGAGATCAGTGCATCGTAGCCGGTCGTGTGGCGAGCGATAAACTCGTGATCGAAAATTTTCCCCGGTTGCTTCCTCTCCTCATCGAGAAGCTCTTTCATGATGCCTTTAAACAGGGCAAGGTCCCCGTTGATCTTCACGGGCAACCAGAGATCCGAAAGGGGAGTTCCCGTGCCGATAAAAGTCGTTACCGCTCTGATCGGGTCGTTGAAATTTTGGGGATTGGGATCCTTGAAACGAAAATTTCCGGTCTCCGGCAGCGGATTGATGCTGAGGATTTTAGCTCCTCGTTCTTTCGCATGTTCCAACGAAGTCAGCATTCGTGGATGATTCGTTCCCGGATTTTGGCCTACGATAAAAATCGCGTCTGCCTTCAAAAAGTCATCCAGGGTGACCGTTCCCTTGCCGATGCCAATGGTCTCCATCAGAGCGGCGCCGCTCGATTCGTGGCACATATTCGAACAATCGGGAAGATTGTTCGTGCCGTACAGACGAACGAACAACTGGTAAAGGTAGGCCGCCTCATTGCTTGTTCTGCCGGAAGTATAAAAGGCGGCTTCGTCAGGCGACCGAAGATCGTTGAGCTCCTTTGCCACCACCGCGAAAGCTTCTTCCCACGTAATCGGTTCGTAGCGATCGTTCGATTCTGCCTTGACCATTGGATGGGTCAGCCGTCCCTGCTCATTCAGCCAGAAGTCGGAGCGCCGCAATAAATCGCTAATGGGATGAGCACCGAAGAACTGAGGGGTAACCCGTCTCCGGGTCCCTTCGTCCGAAATGGCCTTGGCGCCGTTCTCGCAGAATTCGGCTACGTGCCGGTGTTCATCCGGACTTGGCCACGCACAGCTCTGGCAATCGAAACCGTCGACCTGATTCAGCTTCAGAAGCGCTCTTGTTCCCCGGAGTACACCCATACGACCCCACACGTAACGCAGCGACTGTTTGACTCCTTCGATACCCGCTGCGCTCGTATGGGCTTTACCCAACCTGATACCTTCGACTTCAACGGGAGTTTGGGCACCGGGGATAGTCCCTTCTGTGTGCAACAGGGACTGATCGGCTGGTTCCTGCCCGGGTTGAACGGGATCGCCGCTCGTTCTGGGCCCCGAAGGAGATGCCGGTGTTTCGTCAAGAGGGCGGGTAGCCATAGGTCTTTACGGTTCAGTTTTCGACGCCAGGCCTGAAGCATCCATGATGATCGCGTCCGAAGATCGCACACGATCCAAACCCGAGTACAAATTAAAGCGATTCCCTCTCAAAAATCCAACGAGCGTGGAACCGTACTTGCGTGCGAGTTCAACCGCCAAGCTCGAAGGGGCGCCGACCGCGGCCATGAATGGAATTCCGCTCATGATCGATTTCTGAACGAGCTCAAAGCCGGCTCGGCCACTGACAAACAGGAGAAGATCCGAAAAATCCTCTCTTCCACGCCGAAGCTCGGCTCCAATCAACTTATCGACTGCATTGTGGCGGCCCACATCTTCGCAAATGCCTATGATATGGCTATTTGAGTCACAGAGAGCCGCAGCATGAAGCGCGCCCGTGGACTCGAAAATAGGCTGCTTTTCGCGTACCATTAGCGGGACGCGGAGCAGAGCGTCAACCGACCACCGTGGCCGTGCGGCCTCGAGATGGATTTCACGATTCATCTCCAATGCCTGCAGGGATGTTTTCCCGCAGACACCGCAACTTGACGAGGTGTAGAAGTGCCTTTCGAGCCGGCGAAGATCGACATCGGAATTTATCGTCAGCGCTACCGACGAAGAAGGTCCTGTTTCGATGTCTGCGATCGCCTCTGCGGCATGAATGATTCCTTCCGTATAGAGAAAGCCGATCGCGAGTTCCTCATCCATTCCAGGAGTACGCATCGTGATGGAGATCGGCTTACGAACGAGAAGTCCTTTGCGACGGAAGCAAACCAGGATCTCAAGCGGTTCCTCGACGGCGAGCTGGTCAAGAATGCTAAGAGTAGGCTGGTTCGCGGTGTAACGCTGGACCCCAAAGCCCTGAACACCAAAAGATTTATTCTGCGCGAGACGGGACATGTTGCGGGACAACAGCAACTTAGACGTGTTCGCCCCGCCGGGCAAATCCGGGCTGTAGCCCAGTGAGCCGGCACGGAGGCCGTCCCTCCCATAATTGAACGGCCGGCTTGGAGATCCGGCCCTGTCGCTTCGTCTGGAGGGGAGTTGCTTGCAACTCCCGCAGGCAAATTATCCTTTAGCGCGCATGCGGGCGTTGCGAGCAACGCCCCTCCAGCATCTCTTCCCCAAATTCCGGTTTTACTACCAATTCAGGTAGAACTATCCTTCCGGGTGTGGCCTCTACCGATTTCGAGATTCGCCATTTGTTTGTTTCTAAGGGGCACAACTTTGTCGGCCACCACCAGAAGCCGCCGGGAACGCTCACTATGACGGAAGTACAGGAAATAACATGCGTTGCCGGCAAAGGGATCGTCGGAGACAGGTATTTCGGCTTCAGAGAAAACTACAAAGGCCAAATCACTTTCTTCGAACAAGAAACGCACGAAGAGCTTTGTGCGCAGTTAGGCGTGGGGGATCGCGGCCCTGAAGTTTACCGCCGGAATGTGATTACCGGCGGGGTGCGCCTGAACGATTTGATCGGTGTGGAATTTGAACTCCAGGGAGTCCGCTTTTTTGGCCGAGAAGAGTGCCGCCCTTGTTACTGGATGGATTTCGCGTTTTCGTCAGGAGCCGAAGACGCGCTGAAGGGTAAGGGAGGATTGCGGGCAGAAATTCTTACCAACGGTCATCTGCGGCGCACAAACGCGTAAAATTGACCCTCGGGGCTCTATTGTGGAGAACTCTAAGGCAACACTTACGATCAACGAGATCTATCGCTCGATCCAGGGAGAGAGCACCTGGGCGGGCTTACCTTGTGTGTTTATTCGGCTGACATTCTGTGATCTGCGCTGCACGTATTGCGACACCGCCTATGCCTTTTACGCAGGCAAAAAGACAAGGCTATCGGAAATTGTCGAACAGGTCCTGGCTTTCGATTGTCCGCTGGTGGAGATCACGGGTGGTGAGCCGCTTTTGCAGAAGAATGTTCTTCCGTTGATGAAAGAGCTTTGTGACCGTCAAAAGACTCTCCTCATTGAAACGAGCGGAGCCCACGACATCTCGCAAATCGATCCGCGGGTCCATCGTATCATGGATCTCAAGACGCCCGGAAGCGGTGAATCAGAACGCAACCGGTACGAGAACATCGCTCATCTTACCAAGGGAGATGAAGTCAAGTTTGTGATTGGTTCCCGCGAGGATTATCTCTGGTCCAAACAAAAAATTCAGGAGTTTCAACTTTCGGATCGGTGTGGGACTGTGCTTTTTTCCCCTATTTTCGGGCGGATCGAGCCACGCGCCATCGTGGAATGGATGCTGGAGGATCGGCTTCCAGTAAGGTTCCAATTGCAGTTGCACAAGTTTATTTGGGCGCCTGAAACCAAAGGGGTATGAAGGCCAGACTCACAAGAGAATTCTTCTTTGAATCGGCGCAGACGCTGCCGAAAGCACCGCCCGGGCATAAATGCGCCAGGATGCATGGTCACAGTTTCAGAGTTGAAGTGTCAATCGAAGGCCAGGTGAATGCGGAGACTGGCTGGATTTACGATCATGCGCTGATTGGCGAAGCAATGAAACCGATAGTGGCGCAGTTGGACCACGCGTACCTCAATGATATTCCCGGCCTGGAAAACCCAACCATCGAGTTAATGGCTGCGTGGCTGTGGCAAAAACTTGCTCCTTTTTGCCCGGGTCTGTGCGAGATTGTGGTTCACGAGACCCCGTCCGCTCGCTGTGCCTATCGCGGCGAGTAGACACACGATTTCCTTGCCACAATCGCTCGATACGATTTAAGAATGCCGCCGAAATGGGTCACGCTCAGAGTCTTGTCGCCGCCGGGTTCGTCTGGTTGGCGTGTATCGGCGAATCTTGTGGCGACTCATTTACGTTGGATTTGACCACAACGGGCCAGCCCCAATTTCCGATCTGGATGCCGGAGCGTCCCCTGGCGGCGCCCAAGCCCCAGGCCGAACTCTCTTTTGCTGTCGTTCCCGGTCCGAATGATGATGATCTGGCTCTCACCGTGGTATTTCAGGAGGAAGTTGGCGGTTTTTTGAGCGTCTACTGGGAAGACTCATCCGGAAACCGTGAGTTACTTGCACCAAATTTGTTTGAGAACATCGGATTACC
>Ga0137363_10002337_pt1 | contig 11241 bp, 6 predicted proteins | sample MadtaG_FD_104800 | JGI IMG/M metagenome (GOLD analysis project Ga0137363, IMG submission 104800) | Vadose zone soil microbial communities from Angelo Coast Range Reserve, California, USA - Mad1_115_16 metaG | ecosystem: Environmental > Terrestrial > Soil > Vadose zone | place: USA: California...
AACGTTCATCCGAGCCGTTCGGCTTGTTTTGATCCGGGCACAGTCCGTAGCGGAGTTACGAACTGGCTCCTGCCCTATCCGCGTTCCAGCGTCAGGAGCGGAAAAGAAACTAATACAAGTTGGTCCCAAAAGCTACTGCCATTCCATACAGCCATCCGAGGGCACTGCCCGGCGCAATTATGCCCGAGTGGCGACCGTCCCGCGCTGTTCCTTCTTGCACTCTGATAGATGTTGGGAATTTCCAGATTGCGCAACCGCGACGGGCAATGCCCTCTTGCCGCCGCCCTGACGGAGCTTCGGACGCTTCACGGGAGCTGCGCAATCTGTCAAGACATGAACTGATTGAATTGTATTGGACTAGGCGTAAATGCCGCGGAGCTTGAGCGCGCTGGCGACGCGGTCGATGGCCAGCATGTAGGCGGCGATGCGGTTGTTAACACTGTGTTTTTCCGCAAAACGCACGACTTCATCGAAGGCATTGTCCATCACGTCGTAGAGGCGCTCGTTCACTTCGCTCTCGCGCCAGAAGAAGCCCTGGCGGTCCTGAACCCATTCGAAATAGCTGACGGTGACGCCGCCGGCGTTGCCCAAAATGTCGGGCACGGTGAAGATACCCTTGGCGTCAATAATCGCGTCGGCTTGCCATGTGGTGGGGCCATTGGCGCCCTCACAGAGAATTCTCGCCTGCACCTGCTTGGCATTTTTCTCGGTAATCTGGTTTTCGATGGCGGCAGGAATGGCGATCTCGCAGGGCTGGAAGAGCACGTCGCGCGCGGTCATCCTGGCGCCACCGCCGGGGAAATCCTGGAGCGGCTTCTTCTGGGTGTACACCCAGTCGATCAACTTCGGCACATCGAAGCCTTTCTCGTTGTATAGGCCGCCGCCGATGTCCGCAAGGCCCACAATTTTGTAGCCCGCTTTTTGCATCAAGTCCGCGGCCATGGAACCAACATTGCCGAATCCTTGGACGACAACGCGGCAGCCTTCTTTCTTGATGCCAAGTTTCGCAAGGGCTTTGTCGCAGCAAATCATCACGCCGCGGCCGGTGGCTTCGCGTCTGCCGCGCGAGCCGCCGAGTTCAATGGGTTTGCCAGTGACGACCGCAGTGGTGGCCTGGCCAAGGTGCATGGCATAAGTATCCATGACCCAGGCCATCGTCTGTTCGTTGGTGCCGACATCGGGTGCCGGGACGTCCTTTTCCGGACCCAGCCAGTTCGAAAGTTCCGCGGTATAGCGGCGCGTGAGCCGCTCGAGTTCTCCACGCGACATCTTCCGCGGGTCGCAGATCACTCCGCCCTTTGCTCCGCCAAACGGAATATTCACGACCGCGCACTTCCAGGTCATCCAGGTGGCCAGCGCCCGCACTTCGTCGATGGAAACGTCGGGAGCAAACCGAATGCCGCCCTTGCCCGGCCCGCGCACGGTGGAATGCAGCACGCGGTATCCGGTAAACACTTCCAGGGTTCCGTTATCCATACCGATCGGAATGTAGAGAGTGATTTCCTTGCTGGGATATTTGAGATACCTGTAAAGCCCCTGTTCGAGTCCCAGTTTGTGCGCAGCGACTTCAAAGCGCGCTTCCGCGTTCTGGTAAACATTCATTTCTTCCGGCATCGGAACTTGCGACATTCGAAATTCTCCTTTGGTACGGCGCGGTGTTGCTGCGTTCGCACGCATGACAAAACCACGCCCCTGTGAAGAATCGGCTGGCGTGCGGCTAACGCAAACAGGACCCCGACCTTTTCCGGGGGCCACCCGTCCTCACACAGTGCGGCCTGTAATGGATAACTACAGACTTACAGGCGCGATTTGAAGGGCCAAGGAAGGTGGGTGCCAGCGGTCTACCCAACCGCCGGAACCGCCAATTGGCCGGGCCGCCAGTATACGAACCTGCCTCGCATCCCGCAAGTTGGAGCGTCTTCGGTTGATTCATCCGGGACGGCGGGGCACACGGAAGCAATCCAAATCGGCGGCCAAGTGTCCCATCGGAAAAAGGGCCCGCGGGCTCCGGAAAAGGCTTGCTCATGCAGCGAACGATAGGAGATTACTGCAAGCGGAATTGGATGGCGACGCTCAGATGCATCGACACGGGAGTGCCGTTGAGCATAGCCGGCTGATATTTCCACTGTTTCAAAGCGTCCATTGCCGACTGGTGAAGCAACGTGGGGCCGGAAACAACTTTCATGGTGGTCACGCGTCCGTTGGCATCGATCAACGCATCGATGACCACACTTCCCGAGATACGCTGGTTTCTGGCAAGCGTCGGATAGACCGGATCTACGTGAGAAATCAATTTCGCCGGTCTCACATCGCCGCCAACGGGAAGCACCGCTGCAGGTGCGGAAGGCTGGTTGCTGCCGCCGATGAGACCGGTGTTGAGTCCTTCTGCGCCGGATTCGGGAATGCTGTCGTTCGTCAAAGCAATTCCAGCGTCGGGCTCTCCGCCATTCTGCGCATGCTTGCTAGGCGTGAGCTTGGGCCTGGCAAGGTGCACTTCGCCAAGGGCAGGCTTCTTCGGTTGCTCCGCGGCCGGTCCTAGAGAAGGAGAAGCAGCTACACCAACCCTGCCGTTCGCCGGATTTGATGCGGGTTGCGAATTGTGCGCCGATGCAGCGGCGGGTACAGCGCCGAGAGTAGCCGGGGGCACATTGGATTTAACGGAGGCATTGGTGAGAGCCGGTGAATTCGACTGGGGCGGAGCATTCTTCTGCGGTGCGGCATTGCCCTGCGGTTGCGAAGGCGAAGTCGCCACGGGAAGAGAGACCACGGATTCTTCCGCAGCTGACGTCGGCGATGCACCGGCATTCATAGCAGCGGGCTGCTGTTTCGTATACCACCAGCCACCGGCAGCGATTAGCAGTACACCGGCGGCAATCGCTCCGGTCATCATGAATTTGCTTGAGCTCTTCGAACCGTCTTCGCGAGAACCTTTCACGCCGTCAATCGGAAGTGCAGCTCCGAAAGTGGGGAGGGGCAATTCGGGGATTGTGCTTTCCTCGACAGCCGTGAAAGCCTCCGCGGCCGCTTCTTCCGTCTTCGGTTGTTCCGCGAGGCGCTTGGCCTTCTCGCGTTCGATCAGATCTAGAGTTGAAGAGGGCGCTGCGGCGTTACGAGCGAGAGGCTCGAGCCAGGCGGGAATTTTCAGCTCTTCGTCCTCGAGGGCCGATTTCGCGGGCGGATTGGCGAGTTTCACGGGCTCAGCCGGCGCAACCGATTCGGGTTCCGGCTTGTGAATCCGGGAAATCTGCAGAACCTTTGCGGCGTTCTCGGCGAGTTCCTTCTCGATCTCGACGGGAGTCTCGTGCGGAATTTGCACGGAAACTGCGAAAGGTGCAGCGGCTTCGCCGGAGAAGTGCATGCTGGAAAGTTGTTCCTGGAGGCGCGCGGTATGCTGCTTTAGCGCATCGGTTTCCGGATCAGCGGAGGCCGGCGCGGGAGGCGGCACCGCGGCGGGAGCAGCCTGTTTGGGTTCGAACAGGGCAAGTAGATTTGGCAAAGACTGCATCGAAGGGACGGCGGTGCTTTTGGCAGGCTCGAGAAAAGAAGCTTGCGCTTCCGACGCCCGAGGTGAATCCAGAAATGCGGGCTCGGGCGTAACGGCTTTCTCGGGGCCGGTATTTGCGGAAACTTCCAGGACCGGCGCAACCGGGACGACTTTAACGGGCGCCACGGAAGGAAGGTTCATAGGAGCTTCCGGATCGAAAGAGCTGGCTAATTTGGAGGAGAGCGGCGGAGCAGGCGCGACCGGCTTCTCGGCAAGAAGATCTTCCGGTCTCGGCATCGCAGGGATTTGGGGCAGCGGCGATTCGGCCCTCGGAGCAACGGGCCGCGGGATTGCCGGCGAGCCGCCGGCCGAGGAGGAAAGGGACGCCACCGGGGCAGGTGCCGCGGACTGCGGTGCGGAACCGATACGGTCACCAGGAAAACGCATGCCCCAGAAGCCGACGACGGGCTCCGTGAATTCGAGTTCAACGTAGCCACTCACATTGCGATAATTCTTGGACTTGACGACCTGGCAGACGACTTCCTTTTTCGTTTTTTCGTTGGTGAGAAAAAGCAATTGACCCGGAGCGACGGAGGAAGAAAGCCGGATGACGGCCCCATTGCCGAATATGAGAACGGTTTTGGTGCTCTCGGAGAAAGGCTCGCGCTTGTCGCTGCCTTCCATGGCGCGCGCGCCGTTTATACTTACAGGCACTTCGAGCGCGACGGGTTGTTGCTTCGTAGCCGTATCGCCCGGCAAGGTCGCGGGCGACGCAGGACGCTGCCCTATTTCCGGCCTGGAAGTTGAAATTTCGTTCTCTTTGACGATAGGAGACATGGCTGGCACACTCGCGAAACAGACTTTTCGGACGTGCCCTGTTCGAAGCAGGGCTTCCCAAGGAACATCTATATGTTCCGCCCCCGCGGAGAGGGCCAACCATAGTACGGACGTACTACGATGGAAACACCTGTACGAGCGAACAGGCCAAAACTTCTAAGGAAGACCAAGAACGGCGAGCGCTGCGTCGCGAGCGGCGCAAAATGAGAGGGAAAATTGTAGAGGTTAGCGCGAAAGGGGAGGCTGGAAGCGCGCGTCAACTTCGACCTGATAGCCGGTGACGAGTTTGTTGGTTTCGTTGGCCATGCCGATGATGGCTTGCAGTTCCTTGAACACGGCGTCGTTCATTCCTTTGCCGAATGCGGAAGCGGTGTGCGAAGCGATGCAGTAATTGCAATTATTGGTGACGCTCACCGCGATGTAGATCAGTTCCTTGGTGAGGGGATCGAGCGCGCCCGGTGCCATAATCTGCTTGATGCTTTCCCAAGTGCGCTTGAGCAGCGCGGGGTCGTGGGCGATGGCCTTCCAGAAATTGTTGATCCAGTCCGTCTTGCGCGTGGCCATGATGTCGTCGTAGATGGCGCGCACTTCCGGCGCAGCGTCCTGATATTCGATCAATCCGAAAGTGGACATGAAGGCCTCCCAAAACACTTGTGTGCACTTCTTCGAAGACGGTAGCAGGAAGCAGCCAAGACTGGGTAGTAGAGAGTGGGCAGCGACGGTGGAGGAAGCGCAATTTCTCGGGCTTTCGTCAAGGGAAAAAGACATTTCGATCGCCCGCGGAGAATGAAATTTTTGGGTTCGTTGAATGAAATTCATTGTGCTTGACAGGCACGCGTGGACGGGTTGAAACTCAGACCCAACAGCCATATTGGTCTTAAGTGTTTTGAGTTTGGTTCAGGGAAGGGCGAGCTGGTCCGGGGGGCTTGTCCTTATTTCGACAACACGTTTCGAAAATTCAAATGAAAGCAATGGTCCGCCATACGGCTTTTCAGTGAGTTCCATTTTTCCAAGCGTGCCCCGACCAAGTCGGGGAGCGTGGGGCTGTGGGTTGCAGTTCGATCTCGATTGAGGGGGTGTTGAAATCATGAAACGTCTAGTTCTAGCAATTGCTGTTGTCTTGTCGCTCGCGGTGGGAGTGAACGCTCAGACGTTCCGCGGCGCGATTAATGGAACGGTTTCCGATCCGTCGGGGGCCTTGGTTCCCAATGCCGCGGTGAAAGCCACGGAGAGTTCCACGGGAATCGATCACAATTCCGTCACGACCAGCGACGGAGCGTTTTCTTTCCAGGATATTCCACTCGGCTTTTACAAGGTGACTGTTACGGCCTCAGGTTTTCCAGTCTATTCCGTGGATAAGGTCGCAGTTACCGCCGGAACGATCTACACATTGACAGTTAAGTTGAGTTTGCAGCAGCAGTCTACGACGGTGGAGGTTTCCGCCGCGGCGTTGACGCTGGACACCACGACGCAGACACAGAATATGACGATTACCTCCGATGTCGTCGCGGATATTCCGCTGAACGGGCGCGATTTCACGCAGTTGATTGCCGTCGCGCCGGGCTATGGCGGTTATTCCGTGGGCGGTTTTGGCTCGCTCAACGGCACGCGCGCGAATCAAATGAACTGGCAGATCGACGGAGTGGACAACAACGACTTCTGGCACAACATTCCTGCGGTCAACCAGGGCGGTGTCTCGGGTATCGCCGGTATCGTACTGCCGATCGATTCGATTGATGAATTCTCGGCCCAGACGCAGTCGGGCGCGGAAGCCGGGCGCAACGCCGGCGGTACGGTAAACCTGGTCATCAAGTCGGGCGGTAACCAGATCCACGGCTCGGCTTACTACTTCAATCGAAATGAGTTTTATGGAGCGCACTCGCCGTTCTGGGTCCCAGCGGCTGGAAAGAAAGCACCTCCACTGCGTAACGAGAACTATGGGTTCGCCGCAGGTGGTCCGTTCATCAAGAACAAGGCGTTTTATTTCGCCAGCTATGAAAAACAGCAGTACATCATTGGCTTGTCCGGCTTGGCAACCGAGCCTTCGACACCTTGGCAGACTGTGGCCCGCGATTTGTTGGCTAATCCGGGGGGGAAATACGGCTCATACGCCCCCATTACCGCGAGCACCATTTCCAACACCCTATTGTCAACTCTATGGCCTTCCTCGGTCTTGACAGACGCCGCAGTGGTTGCCAAAGGAGCTGCTGTCAATAACTTTTTCAGTTCCTCGCCGTCGACGGGGTACAGCTATAACGGGGTTGCAAAGGTCGATTACAACATCTCCGACAAACACCGCATTTTCGTTCGTTGGTTTGGCGGACAGGGTAGCCAAACCGCGCCGACGGGTGGCAGCCCGGCGTTGGGAACGGCGAGCTCGAACCTGAAGGACTACTTCGAAGTCGCGCCGTTGCACGTGTATAACGGCACCGCGGTACTCAACTCAACGCTGACGTCGAAGTTGACCAATCAGGTGCTCTTCGGAGCTAATTATTTCAACCAGCTTTTCCATGACTTCAACAATAGCTTTGATACTAAAGCCCTGGGATTGTTCCTGAGCCCTGACGCCACCAACCACGGACAGCCGATCCATGGCTCTCCGAACATCGCGATTGCTCCCCCAAGTGCGACGGGAGTGACAGGATTTGAACAAATCGGCATCACGCCTCCGGAAGGCCGTTCCGACTTCACCTGGCATCTGACCGATATCGCTTCCTATGTAACCGGCAACCACCAGATTCGGTTTGGAGGAGAGTTTCGCCAGGGACATGTGAACGAGTTCTATCACCGGCATGGAACGGGCTCATTTGCGTTCGATGGAACGCAAGGGCCTTGGGATCGTGCTACAGGATGCGGTGCTGCGGCACCAACCGCGGCATGCAGCGGAATAAGCCCGGATGCATTTGCCCTCGCGGATTTCCTGGCGGGCGATGTTTCGAGTTCCTCGATCACGGTAGGAAACATCGAGCGCTGGGTCAAGGTGAACGCCTTCAACTTCTTCGGTAGCGATAGTTGGCAAGTGACCAAGAAGCTGAACTTGAACTTGGGTCTGCGCTACGAATTCTTCGGTCCGCTCCACAGCGATAAGAAAGACCTCGCCGTGTATGTTTTTGGAACGGGTTTGAAGATCCAGGGAAATGGAATCGGTTCCATCTTTCCGGCGGACAAGAACAATTTCGCACCGCGATTTGGCTTTGCCTATCAACCCACCGCGAAGAATGATCTCGTGGTGCGCGGCGGCATCGGTGTCTTCTATGATCAGATCAATATGAACCCGTTCCTGGATTATCGTCCGGGCGGCAGCAGGGCGGACGGTTTGGAGATCAATCCGATCGGTCCTGCCCCCGCGTCTTCCTACGGCTCGCCTTTCTGTGGCGGGACTTCCTACAACTGGCAAACCGTGCAAAATGCAACCTGTCCGGCTGGAACTCCCAAAGCCGGCCAGGCCAATCCCAATGGCTCGGTTTTTGCGGGGGTCCTGGCGTGTGCGGACGCAACGTGCACGAATGCTTCGGGCCTAAGTGCCTACTCCGTGAGCCAGAATTTCCGCGCCCCGTACTTTTACAACTACGACCTGCAAGTTGAAAAGAGTTTCGGGAATGCGGCAATCTGGCAGATCGGCTATGTCGGGAGCCAAGGACGTAAACTCAGCATGATGTTTGACATGCCCACAGCTGGCACCAATTTCGGCTCGATCATTCAACTGCAAAGCGTGGGCACGTCCAACTACAACGCCCTGCAGACAACCTTCAAGCTCCGGTCATGGCACGGACTGACTTCGCAGTACTCATTCACATGGGGACATACTCTGGATGAAATGAGTGAATACAGAGGAGTTATCTCCGACAGCCTAAATCGCAAAGTGGATTACGGCAACAGCGATTTCGACACGCGGCGACTCTTTACCGCCAGCTTTGTTTACGACGTTCCTAAGGCTCCGTGGGCCCATAGCGCGTGGTCTACACGGCTCGTCAACGGCTGGCAAGTCAGCAGCTTGTGGAACTTCCACACTGGCCAGCCATCGGATGAGCTACTTTCCGGCCTGTATCTGGTCGGGAATCCGTATGGCGGGTCTCACACGTTCTCGGCGTCGGCGGGGGGCGAGCAGTGGTGGAATCCGTCGGCGTTCGCCCTTGCCGGACCTGGCACGCCAAGCCTAGCTAGGAACACCCTCCGCGGCCCCGGCTACGGAGACGTTGATCTCTCCGTGTTCAAGAACATTGCGATTACGGAGCGCGTCAAAGTACAACTTCGTATGGAAACCTTCAACCTGTTGAACCGGATTAACCTCGCTTCCGGCCCAGGTTCGGTGAGCGCCGGCTGCGGCACGAAGGTTGTAGGTGCTACCTGCAACTCGAGCGCGGGGTTTGGAACCGTGAGTGACACGATTGGCGACTTCAACGGCGCACCGGGCATCGGGCCTGGTGAAGCCTTCAACATGCAGCTGGCAGTGAAGATCATTTTCTAACGGCTGCGCAAACCTTCAACCGAAGAGGCCCTCCGACTTAGTCGGGGGGCCTTTTTGATTTTTGGAGCGCTAAAGCCCCCCTTCCCCAGAGCGGCGGCAGCGTGTCAAGAGAGAAGTACGGTGGTGCCTAGCCTCTTTAGAAATATCCCGTTTTGGACGACGGCTAGCGGCGGAGGAATTCTTCGAGGAGGAGGCGGGAGAGTCGGCGGGTATTGTGGCGGAGGACGCCGTGTTCTTCGAGCAGATTGTCAAGAATGACGCGGAAGCCGAGCTTCTGGAGGGCGCGAAGATCGACAACCACCGGTTCGGCGCCTTGCGCACGGTAGCGGCGGGCCACATCAGGCGAAACGGGCTGGCGATTGGCGATGACCCAGTCAATCACGCGATGCGGGACGTGCTTCTGGATGGCGCGGAGATGATCGGCAAGCGCGTAGCCGGCGGTTTCGCCGGGCTGGGTCATGAGATTGGCGACGTAGACGCGCGGCGCCCTGGACTTGGCAATGGCGCCGGCAATTTCCGGAATGAGCAGGTTCGGAAGGATGCTGGTGTAGAGCGAGCCCGGGCCGAGAAGGATCAGGTCGGCTTGCTTGATGGCTTCGATGGCCCCGCTGAGTGGACGCACGCGGCTCGAAGAAAGCTTGATCTTTTTGATGGGAGCACGGCTGGCGGTGATGCGGGTTTCGCCGTGAACGGTCTGGCCGTTTTCGAGCGTGGCCACGAGATGCACGTTTGACAGTGTCGAAGGGAAAATACGGCCGCGAATGGCTAGGACTTTGCTGCTGACGCGGATGGCTTCGGTGAAGTCGCCGGTGACGTGAGTGAGCGCGGCGAGAAAAAGATTGCCGAAGTTGTGGCCAGTGAGTCCGCGGCCAGCGTGGAAGCGGTATTGGAAGAGGCGGCCTAGAAGAGCTTCGTCCTTCGAAAGCGCCACCATGCAGTTGCGAATGTCGCCGGGCGGAAGGATGCGGTTCTCGCGGCGCAAGCGGCCGGAGCTGCCGCCATCATCGGTGACAGTAACGATGGCGGCGAGATCGGCGATGGGACGCTGGGTGCTGGCTAGCTCGTCGGTGCGGCGGATCACGTGTTCTTTGAGGCCGCGGAGGAGCGTGGAGAGGCCGGTGCCGCCGCCTAGAGCGACTACGCGGAAGCCGCGCGTGAGAGTTTTCGATTTGGAGGGGCGTTTTTTCATGGCGACGTTTCGGGACGGGAGATGCGGCTTCGTCTCACGGAAAAGAATTTAACACCCCGACCGCGCCGGGGTAAACGCCGCACTCAAAGAACGCAGAGAATGCGGAGAGGAAAAAACTGCACGGGTCTGAAAGGCCGGCCACTACAAAAAGGCAAGAAGCATTAGCTGGCGACGCCGTCTTTTTCCGGATAGAGGAGCTCGGTAAAGCGCGGGTCTTCCTGGAGGAAGGCAAAATCTTCGTCGTTGCGCGCGTGGTAGCGGTTTTCCGCGCGCAACTGGATGGCGACCTTCAGATTGGCCAGGGCGGAATCGGCTTCGCCGGTGAGGCAATCGAGTGCTGCCAGTGCGTAATGAATGTGGTCCGCCTTGGGGGCAGCTTTGCGGGCTTTGTCGAGGCTTTCGCGGGCATCGTCCCAGCGGCCGATGTTCATCATCGCGACGCCGCGCTGATAGTGCTCATCGGCAGTGCGAGGATTTTGCTCGTGAGACGGCTTCATGCGCTGCTCGGCGATTTTCAGATGCATGCGCGCGCGATCGGCCAGTTCTTTGCTCGGCCCTCTTAAAACTTCTTCCAATTCCTGCTTGGCCTTGGCAAACTTTTGCTGGTGAAAGAGGGAAAGAGCTTCATCGTAAGTTTTCAGCTGTGCCTGGACGAGCGGATCGACCAGTTCGACACCGCCGCGCTGGGGCGGTGGAGGCGTACCTAAAGACTTCTTTTTCTGTGACTTAGCTTTGCCCCGGGCCGTTGCCTTGGAACGGCTCGATGAGCTTGAAGAGGATTTGTGCGTTTTTGCCATTGCGCGAATCGTAGCAGAGCAGGTTTCCCACGTCAACGGATGCCCAAAAGTATCAAGTCGTAGCGGCCAATTTCCTGCCAACGTTACCGAACGGAGGCATAGGCCAAAATAGAGCGTGGAGTTCAGCCGATTTTCGCGGAAACTGTGTGTAGCGGTATTGAGCAGGTGACAGACGCGGGCGAGGAACTGGCCTGCCTGCACTGCGTGTGCTATAAGTTTGTGACCGGGTTCGGGTTAACGACAAAGTGCCTTTCATCAATTTTCCTGCGCGCGAAATCAACTGCAAGCTGGTGTATTACGGTCCAGGTCTGGGCGGAAAGACCGCCAACCTGCAGTGGATCTACGACCACACGAAGCAGAATCAGAAGGGCAAGATGATATCTCTAGCAACGGAAACGGACCGCACGCTATTCTTCGACTTTTTGCCATTGGATCTAGGAACGGTGCGCGGATTCAAAACGCGCTT
>Ga0137363_10002347_pt1 | contig 11228 bp, 10 predicted proteins | sample MadtaG_FD_104800 | JGI IMG/M metagenome (GOLD analysis project Ga0137363, IMG submission 104800) | Vadose zone soil microbial communities from Angelo Coast Range Reserve, California, USA - Mad1_115_16 metaG | ecosystem: Environmental > Terrestrial > Soil > Vadose zone | place: USA: California...
GCCGTGGTCAACTCGTCGTCTTCGCACGACACAAGCACCTGATTGAAAACGATGTCGTTGTGGATTTGAAAGCCCCGTTCGCGCAGGAGCTGAGCAAAGAGCCGCGCATTCTCACAAAGCTGCTCGACCAGCTGCTGAACTCCCCGACGTCCGAGGCTCTTCAGAACCGCCCACAGTTCGACCACTCTAGCCCGCTTGGACATTGAAGGCGTGAAATTCATGCCGTCTCGGTGCTCGCTCCACTGGAAATAGGAAGCCGAAGCCTTGAACGCACTCGTTAGTGCGTCGCGACTCCGGCAAAGAATCATACCGCTGTCGTACGGGACGTTGAGTGTTTTGTGCGCGTCCACCGACCAGGAATCTGCTTTTTCGATTCCATCGCAAAGGTGACGCATGGAGGGCATGACGCACGCCCAGAGTCCGAAAGCACCATCGACGTGCACCCACGAACCGGCGGCGTGCGCCTGCTGGCAGACTGCGCCAACCGGGTCGATGGCGCCCGAATTAACGTTTCCGACTTGCGCCACGACAAGTGCGCCTCCGTCAAGTTTCGGCATTTGATCCGGCAGCATGCGTCCCTGGTCATCCGCCGGAACGATCTCGATGTTGTCGGTGCCAAGCCCCAGCATTGAGATGGACTTGTGCACTGCCGCGTGCGCGCTCGCTCCGACGATTACCCGGATCCTGGGTGCACCGTAGAGGCCTCTTTTAGCAACGTCCCAGCCGCGTCGACGAAGCAATTCATTCCGTCCAGCGCACAGCCCGGAGAAATTCGCAATCGTGGTCCCGCAAACAAAGCCGGCGGCGGTTCCCACGGGAAGAAGAAGGAGATCCACGACCCACCGTTCACAGATTTCTTCGAGACGCGAGTTAATCGGTGACATTACGTAGTGCGCCGTGTTTTGATCCCAGGCATCAGCCAACCATTTCGCAGCAAGGGCGACTGGTATCATTCCGCCATTGACGAAACCGAAGTACCTGCCGCTTGTTTGAGCAACTGCGGACGGCGACCCGATTTCGTGCAGGCGTGCGAGAACCATGAGCGGGTCGCTGGGCTCTTCGGGAAGCGGCTCGTCCAATGCATCCATTGCCTGCAGCGAAAGCTCCGCAGGAAACACCGGCCTTTGCTCCAACCCATCTATGTACTCGCCGGCGAATTGACGTGCTTTGTCCAGGAGCAATGAAAAGCTATCCGGATCGGCCCAATGTGTCGTTGTTGATATTTGTTCGTTTTCCATCAGTACTTTTTCCTAGCGCTCTCTTCGCCCCCACTGCAACTCTGCCTAAGGAACCAACCCTCTGAACCGAAAGTCAACCTTTGGGCAGCAACACGCCCTTTAGACGCGACCCCATTTAATTCCGCGGCAGCCTCATACACCCTGAGGAATGAAAACACTACTAATCCTAATGGCGTGCGCAGGCTTCGTACCTTTGCGAAGAGTGCGTCAGCGAGATGAGCGGCTACCGGGAAGTGATCACTCACTGAGCGTTCCGGAGCCGCTCGTTAAAGTCAGCGTGGCATTTCCGTAACAATGTTCGCACTTCTTCCATCTCGTCGTAACGCCCCATACAGACAAAGAACATATGTACAAGTAACAACAGCGCGACCGTTGCCGAGCTAAGGGCTTGGGCAATGTCCGCGTCACTGTAATTGGGCTTGAGTTCACCGTTGGGCTGAAAGCGCCGGCCAAGCTGTAGTCCGCCTGAGTGAGTGTAACTGCTGGTGACTTTCCATATGTGGTCAAGAAGCTGGAGGAACTTGTCCGCCATCTCCGGCGACACCGCTGCTTCTTCTGGCGGGATCGAGTCGAAGTAGGCGTATTTGAAGTCGGCGAAGAGCTTTGGCATACGCAACTTCAACTGATCATTGAACGCTTGCTCGATCTGCTCTTCAGTGGCGACTTTGTTAATCCAGTGAGCGCGCAACATGATATCGAACACGGGGCGCACCAGTGCAAGCGCGGACCCATTTAACTTGGCGTCTTTGAGTAGCCAGATGGCTTTGTGATGTTCCAGGGCAATATCGACGTAGCCGACGAGCGCGTGGGTTTTGATGTCGCCAGGGTACTCATGGCGTTCGAGTAAGTCGCGTACGCGTGTCCGGACTTCAACGCCACGCGCGGTAACATCGTCGAGCAGACTCACAAGCCGGAATTGTTCGTCATTTGGCGGACGCGTACTTGTTCACAATTTCCTTCAGCCGCTCGTGTGTGCGAACAAGCCCCCACTGCCAGTCCGGGCAAGATGTGCCGCCGGTTGGCGATCCAATCTGCATGCCTCCAACTTCAAAATGTCCCGCGCTGAATTCGGGAAAAAGTAAAATGCTCATGTTTTGCGTCGCAGTATTGTCACCCTTCGGCCAAACCCAAGACGTATGCGCTGCGACCTTGTTTCGCCATATGATAACGTTAGCAAACTCGTGCTCTAAATCCTCGGAACGCGAAAAGGCCTTTTTGAAAACGCCAATGAAATTACACAACGCGTTCGCGTACCAAACGAAGTAATTGCAAACCAGCGCATCGCCAGGCGAACTGCCAAAATCACAGTAACCAAAGTTCTTGGCAGTCTCATCGGTTAAACCGAGAGATTGCGCGCGCTCCCTTTCCGCCCGCTCAACCTGCTGACAGAGATACTCGAGGCCCTGCCACAGGGCGTCCAAGAAGAGTCATGCTTCTTTCCGACGAGCTTTAGTCGAGAAATCGAACATAGGACGCAATAAAGCTTATCACTTCGGCCACGAAGCCGCAGTAGCGTACCCAAACCGGAGTAACACTCCTCTCTCAAAGATTCGCTCGAGTTGTTCTAAGGTTATCGTGATCTCCCTCCGTTTATGCCGCGCGGAAAAGGTTCTCACTCCGCTCAGGTCGACAATTAGCCGTGCCTCGTGGACGAATTTTGAACGAATGTCGTAAAGCGTCTTTGCCAATCTGTCGATTGCCAGTGGCTGACCTTGAACCTTGATCCACGATTCAATTTCCTGCTTGCTTGAACCGTCGAGCCGCAGGAAGAACGAAACCATTTTGTGCATGACGCCGAACTGGCCTTTGTACTGCCCATAAAGCGTGTCGAGGGCTTGTTGATCTTGAATCGGGAACACGGCCAATTTGCGTAACCAAGCGTAGAACTCCTTGAAGGATACGCTCGACTCAACAAACTCAATGAGCGCGACAAGAGCCACGAAGCGATAAGTTCTATCGAAATCCTTCGCCTCCTCATACCCAGGAACAGAGAACCGTCCGCCTTTGACCAGAAACTTGTAGTGCGACGCCACCTTTAAGAATCGACTTTTGTCTTCGTCCGCAGCGATTGAGTCCACAAAGGCGTCAAAGTCGGAGCGGCTGGCGAAATACTTCCGAAAGGCCTGGAACGCCAAGTTAGAAAACCAGTCCTTATGTTGCAAGTACCTGAGATCCTTCATCACTGTCTCTTTGAGGCGTTATTGGCATCGCGTGGTGCGAACGCTGCGGCCAAAACATCGCGGCCTTCTTGCATTGCTATCAGGTCAGCGGTATCGAGGAAAAGAATCGGCTTATCTCTAGCGAACTCGATGGCGCCTCTCGAGAACCCGCCGCGCGACACGATGATGCCAAAGTCGGCGTTGGAATGATGAATTACGCCATAGAGATCACGAACAACGTGAGGCCCAACACAGGCGACGTGCGCTTTACACTGCACCACCCCCTTTAAACCACTTCGGGTAACTTCTATGTCCACGCCGCCATCCGCTGAACCGGGCGTAACTCTTGGATTGAACTGGTGCCGTTGAAGGACTTCCGCAGTCGCCCGTTCAAATTCGTAGCCATCGACGAACGCCCAGTACGAGCGTTTCCCCAGTTCGGCGTCGCGCGCGGCTGCGCGTGCAGCGGCTTCCGCAGCAGCCTTATTGTCGTCGTAGGTCTGAAGCGCTTGCCAATACGCCCTTAAACCCGGGCTGGCGCGGCGGCGTAACTGCTTGATGAGAATTCCCGGAATGATCGCGTAGAGCAAGCACGCCAAAGCAACTCCTAAAAGGCTAAAGCCAATTAATCTGTCCTCCGAGGTTTTGGCGTTGACGCTCGTTAAAACACCAAAGAGCGCGAGCCAGAACGCCGCCGCACCAGCGGTATAACCCCGTCTCTCGCGGTCCCTCCAATCACGAGGGATTAAGACTCTGAACCAGCGCCGCCCTTTCTTATACGTGTCGTCCGGGCGCGCGCGGAGGCACTGAATCGTTTTGCCATTGTCGAGCGGACACCACCAGCACGTGCGCAAGTCGCTGTAAAGATTCAGGTCGTCATGAGTCAGCCCGTAATCAACCGGCTGAGGGCGGTGCGCATGTTCTTTCACACCTCTTATGCTAACTGAGCTGTCCATTTATGTTGGAATAGTCAAGAAAGCACACGACGTAAGGCCCCTGCTTCGAGCCACGAGCGCATATCCTGAGTATCAAATTCCGGTTCCAAGAATACAATGGGCGTCCAAGCTTCAACCGCGCGACCTTCCTCAAGCTGCTTTGCGCGATGGCGAAGTCTGACTCCGTCGGCTCGGGGGAGTGGACGATAACAAATTGGCCTTTTCTGTTTTTCGCCTTGCACCCACGCTATGACGAGCTGTTTGCGGATGTTCATGTGAGGAAAGATAGCAGCGATGCGGCAGGTCGCAGGCGGCCATGGCGAACTATTTGGCGCGGAGGAGGCGAATCAGTTTCTGGAAGCACCAGGACGGATAAACTCCATGTGGATCGTTGCACAGTCCGGCAGCTGCCGGATCGGATCCAGCCAGAGCAACGCAGGCCAGTTAATCCACGCATAAGCACCTTCATTTCATCGAGCGAGAACTTGCGCGTTTCTCGAACCACCAACGCTTCGTCTACTATGAAAATGTAGTGGTTAGTGTCATGCAGTTCGATGGCCCGAGAGTTCTTCACGCCTCATGTCATCATTGATGTTGATTTAATTGGCCCCTCCTTTTCTAAAGTTTTAAAGGTGGATATTTCAAAAGAATTGAAATTTCTTTTGCCCAATGCTTCGGCGGGGGGACGCGACGCAGCCTTGCGATTGCAGCCCGATCTTCCGGAGGTCCAGTTGCACAGGCCTTCTATCAATATTGGGTCTTACACGATCCCGAAGGCGCCCGTCCGAATTTTGAGCGGCTCCTAACCAAGTTGCCGAATGACACTGATATTCCGGCGACACTCAGCTAAAGCAGAATTGTGATGAATTCGGCGGATAGCCTTGGCCGCGCAACGCGTGACTATGAGGCGTGGCTCGCCTGCGAGGTTCGAATCGTCAGAGCGGATCTGCAGGCGAAACACAAGTTGATGGCGGCGGACGGTTTTTCGTTTCTTCGCGCCACGTTTTATCGCTGGGCGCAGTTGTTCTGCACGCTGTGTCCGAAACTCGCTCGCTCGCCAAAGGTTTTTGGGGTTGGAGATTTGCAACGAGGGCTTCAAGGAACAAACGTTTCACGATAGCGTTTACGTGATTCTGCTGGGCAACGCTGTCGCAAAGCATCCTTCTATTTTGCGGCTGAATCCCAAACGTGATCCCCTGAAGCCCTGCGTTTACGTCGGGATGACAGGACTCCCGGTCGATCACCGATTCGAAAATCACAAATACAGCTACAAATCCGCTTGGGTCGTCAGGAAATATGGCGTGCGACTGATGCCAGAGCTTTACGAACATTTGAACCCGTAGTTACATTACCGGAACGGAATTGTTTGTGGATGGCGGTTTCGCACAACCGTAGACGCTTAATTGAAAAGCCATTTAGATTCGATTCATGCCAGAAGAATCGAAACCTGCTTCATCAGATCAGCCAACGGTATCGGAAACGGCGGCGCCGCCGATAGGAATTTCCTTGCTTGAAAAAATTCGGTCGCGAACCACGCTCATTGTTCTCGGCGCGGCCCTTCTTGTCTTTGTCGTCATACCGAAAATTTTTCATGCATGGCGCACGGTGTCGACTGACGACGCTTATGTAAACAGCTATGTAACTTTCGTTGCGCCGCGCGTGAGCGGTCAGGTCATGCGCGTTCTGGTGGACGATAACAACCGGGTCAAGAAAGGCGACGTGCTCGTTGAGCTCGACCCCGAGCCGTATCGCGTGCAAGTCGCGATCAAGCAGGCAGCGGTCGATACCGCACAAGCGAACCTTGTCGTAGCACAAGCGACCGTGCGCGGCCAGATCGGACAGACGCGCGGTTTGCGCTTTAAACTCCAGCACGCGATTGAAGATATAGATAATCAAGTTGCCCTGATCAGGGCACGGGCCGCCACGTGGGAACAAAGCAAAGCGACCCAAGTGCTGGCTCAAGCTGAATTCGAACGCTCTAAGAAGCTTCTCGAAACCAAAGTAGCAAGCAAGGAAGAATTCGATCAGAAACGCGAACAGCTCGACGTCGCGAATGCACAAGTGAAGCAAGCGCTGGAAAATGTTTACCAAGCGCGCGCCGCTCTCGGTTTGCCAAGCCAACCGCCCGAAGGCACAAACCTGACGGACGTTCCCGCCAATCTCGATCAGACTTTTTCATCGGTGCGTCAAGCCTTGGGCGAGCTGATGCAAAGCGCGGCGCAACTCGGCGTCGTTGTGTCATCGTACAATCTCACACCAAAACAGGCGGTGGAAGAATTTTACAAGCGAGATCCGGGTGGTGATATCAATCGGATTTATGCTGAGATCATCAAGACAGCGCCGGGTTTGAAGCAGGCCGAAGCGGGATTATTGCGCGCAGAGCGCGATCTCGATGAAGCGAAACTTAATCTGCGTTACTGCACGATTTTGGCCGAAATCGATGGCGTCGTCACACGTCGAAATGTTAATCCCGGAAACAATGTGCAAGTCGGCCAAAGCTTGATGGCGATTCGTTCGCTGCGCGACATTTGGGTCGATGCAAATTTTAAGGAAACGCAGCTGCGTAATTTACGAATCGGACAACACGTCGCAGTCGAGGCGGACATGTATGGCAACAAACAAAAATTCCGAGGGCGCATATCTGGCTTTACTTTCGGAACGGGCTCCACGCTTGCGTTGTTGCCAGCACAGAATGCGACCGGCAATTTCGTAAAAGTTGTGCAGCGTCTGCCTGTGCGGATCGATTTGGTAGATTATGATCCCGACAAGGTGCCGCTCTTCGTCGGCCTTTCGGTCACACCGTCAGTCGATCTGTGGAGCAAGCCGAGTGGGCCGAATGCGGGCAAGTTCCTCCAGGAATTGATACCGCCTTCCGAACCCGCAAACCCGACACCGGCAAAGTAATGAGCACTTCATCGATCGCCGCTCCGACTTATTCAGCTGCGGTAAGTTCGCGCGCTGTTAATCCATGGATCGTCGCGCTCGCGGTCGTTATTCCAACGTTCATGGAAGTGCTGGATACGACGATCGCGAATGTGGCCTTGCGTCATATCGCTGGCGGATTATCCGCTGCAGTAACCGATGGCGAATGGGTCATTACAAGTTATCTCGCGGCGAATGCCATCATCCTTCCGATTTCCGGCTGGCTCTCGGTTCGTCTCGGCCGGCGCAATTATTTTCTCTTGTCAATCTTGCTATTCACAATCGCCTCAGCGTTGTGCGGAATGGCGACGAGTTTGAATATGCTTATTGCTGCGCGCGTGCTGCAAGGCTTGGCCGGAGGCGGATTGCAACCTTCCACTCAAGGCGTGTTGCTCGACGCTTTCCCGAAAGAGAAACAAGGCGCAGCCATGACGATGTTTGGAATCGCCGCGTTGCTGGCACCAGTTGTCGGTCCGACACTCGGCGGCTACATCACCGATAATTATGGCTGGCGCTGGGTTTTCTATCTCAACGTGCCGGTGGGAATTCTCGCGCTAGTCATGTGCAACGCTCTCGTATTTGATCCGAGCTATCTGAAAGCGCAAAGCGCCGAGGCCAGAAAACAACATCGACCTTTCGACACTATCGGCCTTTGTCTTCTCGCTGTCACGATGACTTCATGGGAAATCATGCTTAGCAAAGGCCAAGAGTGGGATTGGTTCGGCGATCCATTTCTGCGCGTGCAAACGCTGGCGGTATTGTTCGTGGTTTGCCTAGGCAGTCTCATTTATCGCGAGACGCGTTTCACCAATCCGCTAATCAATTTTCGCACCTTGGCAGACCGCAACTTTGCCGCGTGTTGCGTCATAATCTTCTGCGCGTTCGGTGTGCTTTACTCCAACACCACGACGCTTCCAGGCTTGTTGCAGTCGCTCTTCGGCTATGACGCGACCACTTCGGGGTTGGTCCTTTCGCCATCGGGTATTTTCGCGATCGTCATGCTCGCCATTGTGGGCAGGTTGCTAGGCCGCGGCGTGGACGCGCGTTACCTCATGGCTGCGGGCCTTTTCATTCTTGGGCTTGGAAGCTATTGGATGTCGCGATTAAATCTGGAGGTCGGTCCCTGGCAGATCGTCTGGCCGCGCGTGGTCGTCATCATGGGCCTATCCACCATCTTCGCTCCGCTCAACGTCGCGGCGTTCGTGCACATTCCGCCGCAACTTCGCGGCGCTGCTGTTGGCTTGCTGGCGCTTTTGCGTAACGAAGGCGGCAGCGTCGGGACTTCGGTCGCGCAAACAATTCATGAACGTCGCGATCAATTTCATAGCTTGCGTCTCGGAGAAAATCTCGACCTGCTGAATCCAGCAGTGAACTCCTATGTCGATCAAGTTTACCCGGGCCTTCTTCAGCAAACAGGCGATCCGGTTGCGGCGAAACAAATAGCATTACAGACCCTCGACAACCTGCGTGGGCAACAATCGTCCGCCCTCGCCTATTTCGACACATTCTTTCTCTTCGCCGTGATTGCTGTCGCGCTCATCGTTCTTGTTTTTTTGATGAAACCCTCCGTAGCCGAAAAGGATGCTCACCTTGCCGCAGAATGAGTTGACTGCATGGACAAAAGATTGGCGGACGTCACCATGTCACTGCGAATCGCGGGCGATCCGCAGCGGAATCTTGTTTTTTGCTAAACGCGCTCGCCGGGGCCGCGCCCACGCGCGCAGCAGGGGCGCTAGCCATTGATTTCTCAGTCAGTTATGCAATCAACTACCGAAGTTTCGCAGGCAGTTGCACAATGTTGTGATTCGCGTTTACGATGACGCGGGCAATGTGATTGAAACGCAGGAGCACGCTGGCGATTTCAAAGAGCCGTAGCCTTACACGTTGAAACAAAAAGCCGGAGTCCAGCACGGGCGAAACACTCGGTCTATATGTCGACAATCGAAGCAAAGCGGATTATTGAGTTAGACTGGCGGTGCAGAGGTCGCGTCACGAGATGTCCGCTGAGATTAAGAAAGAAATTCAGCTCGAGATCGCGCATGTCCTGCGAGGCTCAAGCCGATAGCGCAGGAACCGGCGGGGGGAGCGAAAGCCAGGTGCGCAGAGTCGCTATTAGCACTCCGAGTCGAGCCGCGGCTTCGTCCTGATTCGGCGGCGTGACGCTTCCGCCCGCCACAAACGGTCTTAATTTTGCTCAAGCAGAGGGGCGAAGAAACCTTGGACGAGATCCTGCGCATCAGCGGATGGATAACCGCGGTGGCGAAGAAAATTCCAATGATGCCCGAACATGTAGAGCCAGTAATACATGGTCTTGGCTACGACCGCGCTCACGCCGCTGCAACGCATGGCGTAGTAGAACATGCAGTCGCAATCCTGCCATGGCCGATTGTGTTGCTCGTAGGCGACGTCGTGCAACACAGAAGCGTCCCGATATTTTCCTTCAAACGGTCCGCCCATAATCGACCAGAAGTAGCGCGGGATGGATGCGCCATCGACAACCGATCCGGCCGGGGCGATCCAGACGGCGCCTTGCGGATCGGTATAACGCAATTCGTTTAGCAAGGTCATATTGCGACCATCGGGATTCCAACGCGTCTCCGGTGCGCCGGTGTAGTAACCCCATTTGTTCCCGCGTGTGGCGGATCGCTCAGCCCCGGAGAGGGAGGCTTTCAGAAGTAGTTCCCTGTACGGCCGGGAAAAATCATCTGCCGTAATCCAAGTGTAGTCATCGAGATACAGTTCCCGTTTGGCGCGCGTAGTCGCAGCACGAAACCGGCGCAAATCGTGGGCTGCCTGTTTCAGCACAACGGCAGCCAGACCTTTCTCAGCCGTTGCTGCTGGCGGTTCGGGTGGAGGAGTAAAAAAATGCGGGCTGCGGGCGTTGTCAGATGCCGCGTTTAAGAATGCGTCCATCTGGTCGCGCGATATCCGCGACGCCGGTTGACCTCCCCAGTTTGCGGGCTCGGAAAGGGTCGGAAACTGACTGGGGAAATCACGGGCCTTACTAATGCGATCGTCTGCTACGATGTTCATGTCGTTGTCGATTGGGTTCTCCTTTTCTAAAGATTTTTAGGGCGGACATTTCAAAAAAATTGAATTTTTTTTCCGAGGGGGTCGGCACGCCGTCTTGCGATTGACGTCTATGGTCTGACTCCGCCCCCATTTGCAGTGACAACGGGAGAGGCCCCAGACGTAATGGGACCCGTCTTGTCAGGTAGCAAGGATTCAGGGGCTGCATTCTCACCTCGCATCCAAATGCACGGAATCACGACTGCAAAGTTATCGGAAGCAGATGACTCGCGAGTTCTTCACGCCTGAGCGGAAGCGCTGGATTGCCCTTTTATCCACTTGGCGAGCGACTTGATGTTGTGATTGAATTCCTTGAATTGTACTAAGCAACAGTCCTGTCTTGTAGGATTAGGTCGTTGGAGAATAGAAAGCCTAACCCTCAGTTTGATGACTTAACCCTCGTTGGGCGATCCGCCTGGTGCCCATTCCGATTGGATCGCCCGAGCAATCGCGAGGAGTGCTCATTGCGCTTCGAGACGCCCCACAATACTGGTAACGAGCAGCGCGGCGTTCTTGGGCAGCGCTCTTTTCGAAGAGGCGTTCATTCTCCGGTGCCTTAGCGCCGCGATCGGCACATAAAACCGTTAATGGCCCACTTTGAGGGCGAACATCTCCAATTTCTAAACCGAGGACTATCGTAATTGACAACAGGTTCGGTCTTCAGTACTTCTTTTTCAGCAAAAAAGGCGTTTATATTTCCTATACTCCCGTGTTCAGTGTGGATCGAAGGGCTGCGGCCGCCGCAGCTGCACTGGTTCTTGCAGCAACGGCGTCGCTCGGTGCGGCCACCAGCGCGAACGCAGAGACCGGCGGGACAGGCAAGGCCGACGCGGCCTTCGACGAGACGCTCGGCCAGCTGATCCGCGAGCCCGGTGGACCACCGGGAGCGATCGCGGTGGTGCAGC
>Ga0137363_10002352_pt1 | contig 11208 bp, 7 predicted proteins | sample MadtaG_FD_104800 | JGI IMG/M metagenome (GOLD analysis project Ga0137363, IMG submission 104800) | Vadose zone soil microbial communities from Angelo Coast Range Reserve, California, USA - Mad1_115_16 metaG | ecosystem: Environmental > Terrestrial > Soil > Vadose zone | place: USA: California...
CCGCCGCGAAGAAGCCTTCAGAGCGCTTAGCGCGGCGTACGGCGCATTCGCCGAGGGCTTCACAATGCCTGATCTGGTGGACGCAGCGACTTTACTGGAGAGCCTAAGCGACCAGCGTATGCGCGCCGAGTTCGCTGCCGGCATCAAATACGTGCGCGAATGCATCCCGCCGGCGATGGACGGGTTGGTCTCTGTTGATTGGCGCTACCTTCCGGCCTCCACCCTCGGTGGCGACACCATTGGATACCATTGGGTGGACAGCGATCATCTCGCACTTTACCTCGTCGATGTCACGGGACACGGGTTGGATGCAGCGCTGCTGGCCGTAACCATATCCAATGTGATCCGCGCGGGTGCATTACCGGGGGCCGACATGAAGCGGCCCGATCAGGTGCTGGCCCAACTCAATGACGCCTTTCAAGGCGACCAGCACGGCCAGAGATTCTTTACGATCTGGTATGGCGTTTATAACTGCGTCAGCCGAACAATGACCTGGGCCGGGGGCGGTCATCCCCCCTCCATCGTTTTGCTTCCTGGCAAGCCGGATCCACTCCTACTTCCTTCCTCTGGCCTGCTGATGGGCGTGCTTCGCGGTGTGAATTTTCCAGCTCAATCGTGTCACGTTCCGGCCGGTGCGCGCCTGCTGATCTTCAGCGATGGGGTTTTTGAGATCTTCTGCGAGGGACGTGCCACCTGGGATTTGGATGCTTGCATTGCCTATCTGGCTGCCCTCGCCGAACGGCAGGGAACCCTCATGGACGAACTCCTGGAACATGTCTATCAGCTCCGCGGATCTCCACTGCTCGAAGACGATTTCTCTATCATCGAGGTTCGGTTCCAATAGGGCGACTACATACTATCTCCACTCATGTTTCGGGTATTTGCGACGGAGTTCCTGTTTGATTTTGGGGTAGGCCTCTTTCCAGAATGTCGAAAGGTCCTGCGTTATTTGAATCGGCCGATGATTTGGGGCCAACACGTGCACGACGATCGGGACGCGCCCATTGCCGATGCTTAGCGATCCGTCAACGCCGTACAGATCCTGTATCCGGGCGGCCAGGACAGGAGGTTGCCCTTCGGCATAGGCAAGTTTGTTGCGACGGCCGTTCGGAAGTTCGATTCGTTCAGGTGCAAATCGATCCAGGTTTTCCTGCTGCGTTTTGGAGAGCCAAGCTCGAACGATAGACCACACCGGGCGCTCCTTTATCTCTTTGTAGCTGAGCGCGCCGTGACATATTTGCTGGATCAGATAAAAGCGCGCTCCTTGATCAATGACCGGCAATTGCAATTCAGGGAACCACTCGGAGAGGCAATTGACGCGGGCGATCCATTGATTAACTTCATGCGTCCAATTCACCAGCGGACACCGGCCATCAACAACCTCTCTGGCAAGAATTTCGGCCGCCTGCTCGGGCGACGGCGTCTCAATCTTCGAGCTCTGGAGGATGAGATCGCGGAAAACCAGGTCACGCCTTGCCTGCACGCGTCTGGTGGCTGAATCGAAGAACACCAGGCTGGCATCCCGAAAGTCGTTTGGAAACAGTTCTCGAAGCCATTCCTCGCGCATCCCTGTGACCTGCGAGAGCAGAACGATGAGCTCGTCGTCGCGACCCTGAATCTCGCGGATTTCGCCCGCCACAAGAAGAGGGCTCTTCTGAACCACGCTTTCTCTGGCAAGAACGCCGTGCCTCCGATGAACGAGATCACATCGGAGCGTACCCGAGTCGATCCGTTTCGCCAAGTGATCCGAGAATCCCACAAGCATACATTTTCCAAGCGCTTCGGCATCATATTCGTCGACTCGCTTCGTTTCGGTGAGTCCTTCGGCTTTAGCGATCTCAAGGAATTGTTCGAACAGTTGTGCTACCTGCTGCGCGACAGCGTAACGGATGCCTAGCCGGCGAGATTTGTCAGGGCCATGTTGCTGCGCGTAAAGCCACGCGCGAATCAAGATAAAGAAATCCGATTCCGTTTCTTTTCCGAGGAGGAGCTCTCGGTCGTGTTCCATCTGGCTGTTCTCGCTCCGCTTGAGCAAATGGCGCTCCTGAGTGAGCGCGGCTATCAGAGCCACTGTCGCAACGCACCCCAGTTGGTCAGCGATCAGAAGCATTCGGGCATAGCGCGGGTGGACGGGAAACGAAAGCATCCTCAATCCGATGGGCGTTATCTTCGAGCTGCTGCGTTCCAGCGCCCCAAGGTCTTCGAGCAACTCGATCGCCCGTCGCAGCGATTTTGGATCGGGTGGCTCAATCCAGTGAAAGGACTCGAGGTCAACGACTCCGGACGCCTTCAGGTTGAGAAGAACCTCCGCCAGATCGAGCCGCTTGATCTCGGGCAGGTCTTGCGCGCGCCGGCCAAGGTGATCTCGCTCGGACCAAAGTCGAATGCAGCGTCCCGGAGCGGTACGTCCTGCGCGGCCTGCCCGTTGATCGGCAGATGCGCGGCTTATCTTTTCGGTGATAAGAGTGTTGATGCCGCGGTGAGGATCGTATTTTGCGATCTTGGCCAGCCCGGCGTCGATCACCAAGGTTACGCCATCGATTGTCAGGGAGGTCTCGGCAACATTGGTGGAGACGACAACCTTGCGCTGGTCATAGGTTGCGACGGCAGCATCCTGAGCCCGTGGGGAGAGATCGCCATGAAGCGGTAGGACAACGCCATCGAATCCGGACCGTTTGATTTCCTCGATTGTACGGGCGATCTCGTATGCGCCCGGCATGAAAATCAGGACATCGCCTCCGTCATCTCCGGCCTGTGCAAGAGCGTCGGCGGCTAGTTCCCATGCTGGTTCGTCGATTACCTCGCGTTTGAGATAGTCGATATCGACGGGAAAGGTTCGACCTTCGGAGGTAAGGACATTGCAGGGTTTCAAATACGATTCGAGCAGAGCCGTATCGAGAGTAGCCGACATCAAGACGATCTTAAGATCCGGCCGGATCGAACGCTGAATATCGATAGCCCGCGCGAGAGCGATGTCACCGTAAAGGTGGCGTTCATGAAACTCATCGAAAATTAATACTGAAACTCCTTTCAGTCCGGGATCGCCAACCATCTGCCGGAGCAACACCCCCTCGGTGACGAACCGGATACGTGTGCTTGAGTCAGAGACGTTGTCGAGCCGGATCTGGTATCCGACTTCCTTGCCGAGATCCACATTGCGCTCCTGCGCCACTCGGGCAGCCAGCATCCGGGTCGGCAAACGGCGCGGCTGTAAAATAATGATTTGACCGTCACCAGCCAATCCCGCATCGAGGAGGATCTGCGGGACCTGAGTCGATTTACCGGACCCGGTAGGAGCCTGAAGCACCAGTCGGGAGAAGCTTCGGAGAGAGTCAATGATCCGCTGCCGGAGTACGTAGATGGGAAGGGATAGGGAGGAGTTCAGGAGTTCAGGAGTTCAGGAGTTCAAGGGTTGCGGTGTTTTCACTCCAACGTAGTTGAGTCTTATGCAAATCGAAAAAGGCAGAAGAAAGAATTCAGAAGACAGAAGACATCCATAATCGCCCCGGGCCGGTCCGCTGCGAGAATGCCTGGTACAGGTCCGTTACGTCGCAGCAGCGGATCGGCCCGGGAAAAGGCGATTGTGGGTAAGTCGCGAGTTGCAGCCAAGCGGCTCCAAGGCCCAGCGTTTGTCTTTGGGGCTCTTTGCTTCACGTTGCATTTTTTGGCACGATATCGGCACGTTGGGAACTGGCGGTTTTGGGATCGATCCAGCCCAAAAGCAGGCGGGCGAACCAGACTTCAAGTTGTTGGTGTTCAACGGGTTTGAAGCCCACCGACCATCCAGCCAGGCTCGAACTGCGAACTGCGAACTGCGAACGCCAGCCCGCGAGTGCCAAACGCCGGTGTCGGGCAGCGTTTGCAGGTTTCGCGGATTCGAGGGATGATTTTTGTCAGTGATGAGCTGATTTTGGCCGTGACGCCTGAACTCCTGCGACTCCTGACTACCTGATGCGCTCCATCCTTCGCGTGCTCCGATATATAGGCCGATACCCGCTTATGGCGGGGGGTACGGTGGGGTTTGCCGTTCTCGGCACGCTGATGGTTGTCGTCTTTCCGACTGTAACCGAGCGCGTGATTGACGATGCGATTCGAGGGAACAGACCGGAGCTTATTCTACCGCTCGTTCTTTTGGCGATCGGAGCGTTTGTTGTGCAAAGCGTTTCAAACGGGTTGCGGATCGTGTTAAATAACACGTTCGAACAGAAGGTTATCTTCGATTTCCGGAGCGATCTTTACGATCACATCCAGAAGCTCCCCCTTTTGTGGTTCGATCATCGGGCCACCGGGGATATCATGACGCGAGTCCTGGAGGATGTGAATTCGGTCGAGCGCGTCTTGATCGATGGGGTGGAACAGGGAACGGTTGCTTTTCTTCAGGCGCTGATCGTGGTCATTCTGCTTTTCGTGCGGGTACCGTGGCTTGCAGCACTGACGATGCTGCCGATCCCATTCCTCATGACGGGTGCGTTGACCTACACAATGACGGCCAAGTCGCGCTACAAGGTGCAGCGTCAGGCAGCTTCGGAGATGAACTCGATTTTGCACGATAATCTTTCCGGGATTCGACAGATAAAGGCCTATGTTCGGGAGATTTCCGAGCATCGGAGATTCAACGAGGCGAGCGAGCGACTGAAGCAAGCGACGTTGGTCGTAATGAAAGCATGGGCAATCTATACGCCGTCGATGGATTTTCTTACGTCATGCGGACTTATCATCGTTACGGGTTTCGGAGGCGTAGCCGTTCTGGATGGGCGCATGGCTATTGGAGAACTCGTGGCATTTCTTATCCTGGTTCGATTTCTCTATGAGCCGATCGGCAGGCTGCATGCTCTGAACCAGATGCTTCAGAGCGCCAGGGCGGCCGGGGACCGGGTTTTCGAAATCCTTGATGAACCCGCGGAGCACGACTTGCGCGAGGACGAGGCAATCGATCCCGCAGGACATATCGAGTACCGCAACGTGACGTTTTCCTACGCGGACGGTCAACCGGTGTTACGGAACGTTTCCTTTGTGGCTGAACCGGGCCAAACGATCGCTTTTGTGGGCGAGACGGGCGCAGGCAAATCGACGCTGGTCAATCTACTGCTGCGTTTTTATGAATTGGATCCAAAGGGCGGAGATATTCTGATTGATGGGCGGTCTATCCGAGGCCTTTCTAAGCATGCGATCCGGCGAGTCACGGGATTTGTCAGCCAGGAATGCTTCCTGTTTAATGGGACGATTCGAGAGAATCTCCTGTTCGGGCGCCCGGATGCGAGCGAGGCCGATATTTGGAACGCGCTCAAAACGGCGAATGCGGATGGATTCGTATCACGATTGCCTCAAGGTCTCGACAGCGGGGTCGGCGAGCGGGGTATTCGCCTGAGCGTCGGAGAAAAGCAGCGAATTTCGATCGCAAGAGCGATTCTCAAAGATCCGCCTATGCTTGTGCTCGACGAGGCGACGGCCAGCGTCGATACGGAGACGGAACGCCAAATCCAGGAAGCATTGGATCGGCTACTGTTCGGGCGCACTAGTTTCGTTATCGCGCATCGTCTTTCGACGGTGCGCGACGCCGACCAGATTCTGGTGCTTGAACGCGGAGAAATTGTTGAACGAGGTGACCATGAACAACTGCTGGAATCGGGCGGCGTGTACGCAAAACTTTGCCAGAGTGGTCTCTTCGTTGACACTGATGAGCAGGAGTTGATAGGAGCGAATCTTGAGGTGGCCGAGACTCCCTCCGCGCCCGAGACCAATCTGTGATCGATTGTTCGGAAAGCGATTCCGACTCCGTATTACCGGGGCTTGGTTTTTGCTTGCCTCCAGCACGACGAGGCTTGATTAATACGCGTTGCTTTATCGGATCGGCTATTTGACACAACGCGCTCTCGCGTATGTGGGCAGTATATTTTGGCTTCTTCTCAATACGCTGGAGGAGGTAGGCGACAATGCGCGTCGCGGTCGATTGCCGTTTCGATTGTCCATGCTCTTCGCGCAAACTGATCGGACCGGCGTCGGGTCCGTTCCTCTAGTTCTGATGGTTTCATTCTTTCTTGGGCTGACGATGGCCCTGCTAACCGGTTATCAACTCGAGAAATTCGGGACTGAGCGTTTAGTTCCCACACTGATCACGATTGCATTCACGCGTGAACTTGGGCCGTTGCTTACCGGCATTGTTTTGGCAGCTCGTATCGGGGCGGCCTACACCGCAGAACTCGGTACGATGCAGGTGGGGGAGGAAGTTGAAGCAATCGAAGCGATGGGCATCGGACCGCTGCGGTTTCTGGTTGCGCCGCGTCTGGTTGCGATCTCTTTTCTGATGCCGTGCCTTTCTGTCGTCTCCTGTCTTGCGGCTCTTGTCGGATCGTCTTTGATTTCATGGGCCACCTTAAATCTGGTTCCTGCAGCCTACTTCGACGCGGTTATGACGAGTCTTGTCATCAGTGACATCGTGATTGGATTGTTCAAGGCGATGTTTTTCGGTCTGCTGATTGGGCTGATCGCGTGTTATCAAGGTCTCACTGTGACCGGGGGAGCAGAGGGCGTTGGAAGAGCAACAACGGACAGCGTGGTAATAGCCATCACGACCGTGATCGGTTTCGATACGCTTTTTAACATTATGGTCACGAAGATCACCGGATGAGCGATACGCCATTAGTTCATCTCGAAAATGTTGTGTTGCGGTATGGAGACAAAACGGTTCTCGATGGGATCGACCTCAAGGTCATGCCTAAAGATCGTCTGGTTATCGTGGGGCAAAGCGGTGGCGGTAAGAGCACCATGCTCCGGCTGATTCTTGGGATTCTCAGGCCCACTGCCGGGCGCGTCCGTTATCGACATGTCGAGGTGCAACGTTTGCGCCGCAGCAAGTTGAATTTGCTTCGGAGCCGGATCGGGATGGTATACCAGTATTCGGCCCTGATCAGTTCAATGACGGTGCGGGAAAACCTTGCGTTACCGGTTGAGGAACTCAGTCGTAAGTCAAAGAGCGAGATGGAAGCATTGATTGAAGAGAACCTCGCACTCGTTGGAATGACCGGGACCGAAGATAAAATGCCTTCTGAATTAAGTGGGGGAATGAGAAAGCGCGTTAGCTTGGCCCGTGCCCTGATGATGCGGCCCGAGCTGATTCTGTTTGACGAGCCTTCCGCCGGCCTCGATCCGGTGATCAGCTCGGTGATCGACGAATTGATCATCGGTCTGACACAAAAAACGGGCGCGACCTCGGTGATCGTGACCCATGAAATGGACAGCGCGTTCCGGATCGCGAGCCGCATGACAATGCTTTACCAGGGAAAGATTATCGAAGATGGAACTCCCGACGAATTTCGCAATTCAACCAATCCGGTTGTCCACCAATTTGTGACAGGAACTACTGAAGGGCCAATTATGGAGACACCCCTGAATGCAGATTCTCCGAAGTGAAGTTCGCACCGGCGTTTTGGTCATCGTAACTCTTGGCCTCGTTGTCGGCATCGTTTTATATCTCTCGTCTCCCGGATTGTTCAGGCCCCTGAAAGCTTTCCGCGTCTATTTTGACAACGCGGCCGGCATTAAGCCGGGCGCCGCTGTCATGTTGGCCGGACGCAAAATCGGCACAGTGGGCGAGATTGAGTCTCCCGTTCCGCTGAATGATCGACCCGAAAACAAGCTGAACTACGAGTGTATGGTTCGTGTTAACGTTTCCTACGACGCGCAGATCTATAGAGAGACGACCGTTTCGATGCGGAGTTTTGGTTTACTGGCTGAGCTTGTGATTGATTTCACCAAAGGCAATCCGAGCTCTGGCTTGGCGGAGCCAAACGAGAGATTCGTGGGCATGCGTGCCCCGGATCTGGGAGAGGTCGGGCCTCTGATTATTGAAAAACTCGAGCCGGCTCTGAGGCAATCCGAGGCTACGTTGGCTGAGCTGCAAAAAACGTCGCGCAATTTGACCCTCCTGACAGCGAAGGACTCGCTGCTTACGGGTACGCTGAAGAACTTTCAGGAGGTAGGTGCAAATCTGAAAGGCCTAACGGAAAAAGGGGGGCGCGTCGACTCCGCACTAACGCAGGTGCACGAGGTGCTAGGCGGTACCCATGATGTACTCGGAAACGTTCAAAATATCACGGTGCAGCTGAAAAAAGACAATAACCTTCAGAAGGCGCTGGCGAACGTCGACGCTTCATCGGAGAAGCTGAAGGTGATTCTTGATTCGCTGAACAAAACCCTTAAGTCGGCGTTGCCTCGAATCGATTTGATCGTATCGGACGTAGGCCAGTTGACAGACAAACTCAAACGTCAGCCCTGGCGTGCGATTTGGCCTTCGACGATCAAGTATCCTGAGGAAGAGCAGGCAGAATACAGGCCCCCTCGCATACCGTTGAAGAAGAGGAAGTAGAAGAGCTGACGGGGTCATGTCTCAACTTTCAACATTCCGCGTACCAACCCAATCAACGACGTTGCCTCGTTTGGAACGGAATGTTGAAAGTTGAGACATGACCCCGTCAGAACAGTTTCCCTTGCCGATCGGAGGGAAGAGCGATCTTGAGTTTATCGTACGCTCTTGGCATGGCAACGCGGCCTTGGGCAGTGCGCTTTATGAAGCCTTCCTGGATCAGATAGGGTTCGTTGACCTCTTCCACGGTGCCGGAATCTTCGCCTACAGAAACAGCGAGAGAACTAAGGCCCACCGGTCCACCTTGGAAGCGAACGACGAGAGCTTCCAGGATCCGCTTATCCATCTCGTCCAGTCCGTCCCGGTCGATATCCAGCATTTCGAGGCCTTTATCTGCGATCGAACGGGTGACAAAGCCGTCTGATTTGACCTGGGCGTAGTCGCGCACCCAGCGTAGCAGATTGTTCGCGATGCGGGGGGTCCCCCGGGAGCGTGACGCGATTTCTTCGCATCCATTGGCGTCAATTCCAACGCCGATCAGACCCGCGCTTCGCTGAACAATCTGGCTCAATTCTTTCAGTCCATAATAGTCGAGCCGGCTGGTCATTCCGAACCGGGAGCGAAGAGGAGCACTGACAAGTCCCGACCGTGTCGTCGCGCCAATCAGCGTGAACCTCGGTAGGTTCAAACGAACGCTGCGGGCATTGGGCCCCTGGTCAATGATGATATCCAACCGGAAATCCTCCATTGCCGGGTACAGGTATTCTTCAATGGCCGGCTGCAGGCGATGGATTTCATCAATGAAAAGAATGTCTCCACGTTCGAGGGTTGTTAGGAGACCCGCAAGATCGCCGGCCCGCTCTATCATAGGACCGCTAGTGGTCTTGATATTGACGCCCATCGAGTTGGCGAGAATGTAAGCCAGCGTCGTCTTCCCCAACCCGGGCGGGCCGCTCAACAATACATGTTCCAGGACATCGCTCCGCTGTTTCGCTGCTTCGACCATTAATTCCAGGCGCTCGCGGACCCTGGTCTGGCCTTGAAACTCGCTGAAGAGCGGTGGCCGCAGGGAGAGATCAAAAGCGTTCTTTGGAGATTGGAGTGTTTCCTGGTAAAAATTTTCCGCCACAAACGATCCGTTTAAGATGCCTCGACATTCCAATGAAACAGATGTCGCGGAGATCAAGCAAAAAAATTGGAGTAGCAAACGGATGAATGATACGAGTAAAAGGTCTGATCGGTTGGAAGCCGGATGGACAAGGGATGGCATCTCCCGCTGCGCGTTGAGGATACGGCGGAATAGGGTAACGTGATTTTATTTGATGAATACTACGATTTCGGATTGGCGGGTAGTCGATAAAGTTTTGGATGGCGACCGGATCACGCCCGGGAATGCCATGGACCTGTATCATTTACCGCTCAACGAGTTGGGGCAGCTCGCCGATCGACGGCGTCAAATGGCGAAGGAGCACGCCTTTGGGGGCCGGGGAAGCGAAATCGTTACCTATATCGTTGATCGCAATATCAACTACACGAACGTCTGCAACGTTTATTGCAAATTTTGCGCGTTTTACCGTACTGAGAGAGACGCGGACCACTATGTCTTGAGTCACGAACAGATCGACCAGAAAATTGACGAACTTGTCGCGATTGGCGGGATTCAAATTTTAATGCAGGGCGGTCATCACCCCAAGCTGGGAATCGACTACTACCTGAATCTGCTGCATCACATCCGGGAAAAATATCCACAGATCAACATTCACGCGTTCAGCCCTCCGGAGTTTAACCACTTTGTGGAAGTCTTCCGAATGCCGATGCGCGAGGTAATTCAAAAGTTCAAGGACGCCGGCCTTGGATCGATTCCCGGCGGGGGAGGAGAGATTCTGGTGGACCGAGTGCGGAATCGGATCTCGCCGCTGAAATGCAATTCCGACCAATGGTTGCGGGTTATGCGAATTGCGCACGAGCTCGGATTGAATAGCAGCGCAACGATGATGTTCGGGCATGTAGAGACGATCGAGGAGCGGATCGAACACCTCGAGCGGCTGCGTCAATTGCAGGATGAGACAGGCGGGTTTACTGCCTTCATTTGCTGGACATTCCAACCTGAGAATGTCGTTTTGAAAGCGACGCCGGCTGGGTCAGCGGAATATCTGCGGACTCAGGCACTCGCACGCATCTACCTCGACAATTTCGAGAATCTGCAAAGTTCCTGGGTAACGCAGGGCCCGCGGATCGGGCAAATCGCGCTGCGTTACGGTGCGAATGATTTCGGGTCGGTTATGATGGAAGAAAATGTTGTGAGCCAGGCAGGAACATCGTTTCGCATAACCCGCGAAGAAATTGAGCGTCTCATCGCTGATGCCGGCTTCGAGCCACGCACCCGGAACAATTGGTACCAACTTAATTAGAGAGTTCCTTCTCGCCTGTATCCAGTTTTACTTTTCAAGGATTCTAGATCCGCCATAAATCCGGCTTTTTGGATTTCCCGATTCTCTTTGAGTCGATGCCTCGAATTCTCGAGTGCACGCCTCCAGGGTTGGTTTTTCTGTTGACGTTTGTGACGGCATCGTCATGAATTACGCCGATTCGCTCTGATCTGTTGTTTGCCTTTCAATTCTATGAATTTTTCGAACACCCTTCGCTGCGACTGGATGTTGGTAGTTTTGGTGCTCGCGCTGATGGCTCCACTGGGACGTGCTCAGCAGGCGGCCCCCGGCCAACTTCCGCAGCCTCCGGCCTCTCAGGTTCCTCCAGGCCCTGCACAGGGAACGCAACCGGCGCAAAAGACTGCGCCGATCGTGCGCCAAATCGAAATCCAGTACGCCGGACCGGCCACCTTGAGC
>Ga0137363_10002355_pt1 | contig 11203 bp, 11 predicted proteins | sample MadtaG_FD_104800 | JGI IMG/M metagenome (GOLD analysis project Ga0137363, IMG submission 104800) | Vadose zone soil microbial communities from Angelo Coast Range Reserve, California, USA - Mad1_115_16 metaG | ecosystem: Environmental > Terrestrial > Soil > Vadose zone | place: USA: California...
GTCATTCAGCTCTTCACACACCGGGGCACGACACGCATCCCTTCTTTCAATCTTTTTACGGAAGGCGGCAGCTTTTCCAGCGCGCGCGGCGGCGCTCTAATCAGCGGCCTTCTCGGCGGTCTTGATTATTCCGCCTCGGCCTCTTATTTCCACACCGACGGCCAGGGACAGAACGATGCTTTCTTAAATCGCTCCTTCTCCGGCAACTTCGGCTACAAATTTTCCGATGCCAATCGTCTCCGCCTCACGGTTCGCAGCAACTCCAGCTTCGCCGGTACTCCCGGCCCTACGCTTCAGGGCCCGGCCAATCCGGCAGCCAGCGACGGGCTGCACGTTCTCGCTGCAAATCTCAATTGGGATTTCCATACCAGCTCACATTGGGAACATCAGTTGATGGCCACGGAAACGCGCATTCTCGACGTCAGCGCCGATCCGCCGTTTCCTGCTTTCATCGATCAATTGAACCGCGCCGGTTTTCAAGAGCAGTCCACTTTCTACTACCGCCAGGGGGTTGTCGCTGCGGGTTACTCCAATGAGACGGAAAACGGCTTTCCCGGTTCGCTTCACGCACACCGCGATAATCAGGCCGGCTTTCTTGACGCGCGTTATCAGCCGCACCGCCGCTTCACGCTGAACGCAGGCGCGCGCGCCGAAGCCAACGGCAGTTTTGGCACACGCGTTGTTCCGCGCGCTGGCGCCGCGCTCGCTTTGCGTTACGGGAAAGGCTTTTGGGGACACACTCGGCTGCGCACCTCCTACGGCCAGGGCATCAAGGAACCCGGGCTCGAGCAGTCTTTCGCCACCGATTCCTGCGATCCGGGCAATCCCTCGCTCCGCCCCGAACGTAGCCGCACCTACTACGTTGGTTTCGAGCAGCTCCTGAGCTCCGACAGGCTGCGTCTCTCCGCTGATTACTTCACCAATCGCTTTCACAATGTAATCAGTTTTGCTTCTGGCGCCATTACTCCCGGCTGTCCATTTGGCACGGGCAATTATTTCAACACTGACCTTGCCCGCGCCCGCGGCGTGAATTTTTCCATGGAGTCCCATCCCGTCCGCTGGCTCGCGCTTCGCGGGAACTATTCCTATGACGACACGCGCGTTCTCAAATCCGCCAATCCTTTCGCCGATCCTGCTCTCGAACCTGGCAATCCGCTTCTTCGCCGGCCTGTGCATTCTGCAGCGTTGATCGTCAACGTTGGATGGCGCAGAATGAATTGGAATCTCTCTGGCTATTTCACCGGACGTCGCACCGACAGCAATTTCGCCAGCCCCGCCCAATTTGAAAACCCAGGCTACGCGCGATTCGACCTCGCGGCGAGCTATAACGTGAGCCGTGGCCTCTCGCTCTACGCCCGCACTACCAACCTCTTCGACAAGCAGTATCAGGACGCCATCGGCTTTCCCGCGCTCGGACGCGATATGCGCGCCGGCGTGAGATACGAGTTCAATGGCAGGAACTAAACTTCTTTGTTGTAGGGGCGCAGCACTTGTCTCGAGCGGAGTCAAAGGACGCTGCGCCCCATCTCGGCAAGATCAAACGTTCTTGGAGCATTTTATGTCGACACCTGAACCCATACTCTTCTGCTGGAGCGGCGGCAAGGACAGCGCCATGGCGCTACACACCATTCTCCAGCGCGACGACATCCAAGTCACAGCCTTGCTCACCACCGTCACCGAAGGCTACGAGCGCATCAGCATGCACGGCGTAAGGCGCGAGCTTCTCGAGCGGCAGGCCCAGTCCATCGGCCTGCCGCTCCTCGAAGTTCGCATCCCTCCTCAATGCGTCAATCCCATCTACGAAGCGCGCATGGAGGAAGCCTTGCGTGTGCATTACAACCGGGGCGTTCGAAAGGTCGCCTTCGGCGACATTTTCCTCGAAGACCTGCGCGTTTATCGCGAGAAAAACCTCGCGCGCATCGGTATGACCGCACTTTTTCCCATCTGGAAGCGCGACACGCGCGAGCTCATCCGTCTTTTCCATGCCCAGCGATTCCGCGCCATCGCCGTCTGCGTAGATCCCAAAGTTCTCGATCGCCGCTTCGCCGGGCGTGAACTCGATGAATCTTTCTTCCCGGATCTGCCGCCCGGCGTCGATCCCTGCGGCGAAAACGGCGAATTTCACACTTTTGTTTTTGACGGGCCAATCTTCCGTTCTCCCATTCCCGTTCGAACGGGAGACGTCGTTGATCGAGATTCATTTATTTTTTGCGATTTGCAACTAGGAGAGGAGCAAGTATCACCATGAATAAGGAAGCCTTTCAGAAAGAGAATTTGATTTTTCGAACAGCCGTCATCTTCGCGGCAATCGTTCTCGCTGCCGCACTACGGATTGTCCCTCATCCATGGAATCTCGCGCCCGTCGGCGCGATGGCCTTATTTTCCGGAGCGATGATTCGCGATCGCCGCCTCGCATTTATGTTTCCGCTGCTGGCGCTCTTTGCCGGTGACCTTTTCATCGGCTTCCACAAGCTTATGCCCGTCGTTTACTCCAGCTTTCTCCTCAGCGTCTTCATCGGCCGCTGGTTGCAAAATCGCCGCACGCCGATCCAGGTCGGCGGCGCAACCCTTCTTGGCGCCATTCAGTTTTTCACCGTCACAAATTTTGGGGTTTGGGCGCTCGGGAGTTTTTATCCCCGAACCTTGGGTGGTCTCGTCGCCTGTTATGCTGCCGGGATTCCCTTCTTTTGGAACACTCTCGCCGGCGACGCTCTCTATGCAACCCTGTTGTTCGGCGGCTACGCCCTCGCCGAACGATTCGTTCCTGCGCTGCGTGCGCCCAGTCGATGCGCTTCTGCATAGCTCGTGTGGCGCAGCACAGTAGCGCCCTAATAAAATCAGCCTACAAAGCCAGTGGACTTCGCCGGCGGCCACCGCCGGCTATCCGGCAAGCCTCCGCCAGATGCTATAATCTTCATTTCCTTATGGCAAAATCAGCCTCAGAAGCGGCAGCCATCCCCCCCGACGTGCTCGCGAAATACGAGCCCGTCATCGGTTTGGAAGTTCACGTCCAGCTCCTGACCAAGACGAAAATCTTCTGCAGCTCCTCCACCCGCTTTGGCGACCCGCCGAATTCCAACGTCTGCCCGGTGTGCCTCGGCTTGCCAGGAACTCTCCCCGTGCTGAACAAGCGCGCCGTGGAAATGGCCATGCGCGCCGCGCTCGCCCTGAATTGCACGGTTCAAGAACGCTCGCGTTTTGCACGGAAAAACTACTTCTACCCGGACCTCCCCAAGGGCTACCAAATCTCGCAATACGAATTGCCTCTCGCCACCGGCGGCTGGCTGGAAATCGAAGTCGGCGGCGCCAAAAAGCGCGTCGGCATCACCCGTCTTCACTTGGAAGAAGATGCCGCGAAAAATCTTCACGAAGGTTTCGCGCATTCCGCCGAAAAAGCCTATATCGATTACAACCGCTGTGGCACCCCGCTCAGCGAAATCGTCTCCGAGCCGGACATCCGCTCCTCCGAAGAGGCCTACGCCTATCTCACCACGCTCCGCCAGATCATGCTCTATACCGGCGTCAGCGATTGCAACATGGAAGAAGGCTCGCTCCGCTGTGACGCCAACGTAAGCGTCCGCTTGCGCGGTTCGAAACAGTTCGGCACCAAGGTCGAAGTAAAAAATCTCAACTCCTTCCGTTACTTGCAAAAGGCTCTGGAGTACGAGATCGAGCGCCACATCGGCGTGCTTGAATCCGGAGGGTGCCTTTCGCAGGAGACGCGCCTCTGGAACCAAGCCGAAGGCCGCACCGTCTCCATGCGTTCGAAAGAACGGGCGCACGATTACCGCTATTTCCCGGAGCCCGATCTTCTTCCCGTCCACGTCAGCGAAACTTGGCTCGAAGAAGTTCGCCGCACGCTACCCGAATTGCCAGCAGCCAAGCGCGCCCGCTTCGTGACCACCTATGGCATCACGTCCTACGACGCCGAAGTTCTCACCAGCACGCAAGCTCTCGCCGACTATTTCGAAGCCGTCGTCAAAGCCGGCGCTCCCGGCAAAGCCGCCGCCAACTGGATGCAAACCGAACTTCTTCGCGGCTTGAAGGATTCCAGCAAGGAAATCAGCGCGAGCCCCGTCTCGCCCGCTGCGCTCGCCGACCTGGTGAAGTTGGTTGAATCCAGCCAAATTACCGGCGCGATTGGCAAAAAAGTTTTCGCCACCATGTTCGAATCCGGCCGCGCCGCCTCCGAAATAGTCGCCGCGGAAGGTCTCGCCGCGCAGGTCAGCGAAAATACGATTGAGCAAGCCGCGCGCGAAGTTATCGCCAAGAATCCTGATAACGTTGCAAAATATAAGTCCGGCAACGAAGGCGTCTTCCATTTTTTTGTCGGCCAGGTCATGCGCGCCACGCACGGCCAGGCCAACCCGCAGGCCGTCAACGACATCCTGCGCAAACTGCTTTGCTGACGCCGCGAGGCTGTGGATCGGGCCTTTAGGCTCGAGGGTTTTCTTATCTTTCGGGCTTCAACTAGTGGGGTGAATCGATGCTCAAGGTAGGCGACACAGCTCCCAACTTCCATCTCAAGTCGGACGACGGAAAAGACATCTCCGTGAAAGATTTCCAGGGCCGGCGCGTCTTTCTCTATTTCTTTCCCAAAGCCAACACTTCGGGCTGAGCGATTGAGGCGTCCGAGTTTCGTGACGCAAAGCCAAAGTTCGACAAGCTGAAAGTGGCCATCCTCGGCATGAGCGCTGATTCCGTCAAGGCCCAGGCGCTGTTCAAGCAAAAGAAAAACATCAATTTCCCTTTGCTGAGCGACCCGGATCACAAGACGATCGAAGAGTTTGGTGCCTGGCAGAAAAAGCAATTCATGGGCAGGACCTTCATGGGCATCGTTCGTAGTTCCTTCCTCATCGGAAAGGACGGCAAAATCGAAAAGGTCTGGGAGCGCGTCACGGCCAAAGGCCACGCCGCCGAAGTCCTCAGCGTCATCTCCAAAAAGTAGCCCCGTAGCACGCGGTCTGCGACCGCCTCTATCGCGACATGGCGTTACCGAGGATTGCGATCACCCATATCAACCAACCAAGGGCCGTTACAAGCAAGAGAATGGAAGATGCCGATGTCAGAAAGTTGTTCGGCGGTTTCTCGGTAGACTCTGGCCATTGGTGGCGGCAGGCATCGCATTCCCAGAGACTACGATGAAGCGGCCAAGGCCCGCCTAGGAGAGCAGAGGTGTAGTCCACTGCTTTGTTCAATCCTCGGAAGGAGACGTCCAGAGACTGGCACTTTGGACAGCGCGGCTGCTGATACTCGCCAACTCCTTCTACGTGGAACTTCTCAGGAACGCCTTGCTCCAGCAAGCTTGAAGCCTCGTCGGCATCTGCCTTTCTCACGCAAAGTTTGATGCGGCCAAGAAGATTGGACCAGAACCAGTCCATCCGAATTGTGTTCTCATCAGCAAGGAAGAATTCGATTCCCGCCGAATCTAGAATGCCGCCGAAAAGGAAGGCGTCTGGCATGTCCCGGAATCGCCGGGGGACGACAAACCGCTCATTCTCGTATTCGGACTCAGTAATCGCCACGCCGCGGCCAAATGTATATTAGTTGCAGTTCTTGTCCAAGCAGAACAGCGTTGATTCGCGAGATAGTTGGAAATAGCCTTGAATGGAAGCATCTTCGAGTATTAGGTCGTTACTGGACATTGACGTACTACAGACTTCGATTTTCGCTTGACTTTTCCTTAATTTGTGGTATAGTTCGTTTGTAGATTATTACGTTTAGAGTGCGGGAGCTCGCTCCCGCTTTTCTTTTTCCAGGCAGCCATTTCCGCGTTTGCTGGTCCAAAACAACGAAAATCACGCCCTTTAGAATCAACCGTTTACGAAATGCTATTTCTGCAAGCCCTTTGTTTTGATATTCATGCAAATTGATGGGGGGGTGGGGTAGGGCAACGTCGAAGAACCGAAAGCCTTACTGGGGCCGTGGATTGCTTTCGCGGATAGGCGAGACGATGCTCCACGCCTTGCCTATCCGCTGAAGATGCGCGTCAGTTGATCGTCAAGGCCGCCCGCGTCGTGAACGCTAGCTTCGTCTCGGCCGGAAACTCGATGTCCTTCTTCCCCGTGGCCGCCGCACCCGCTGTTCCGGCTCCCGCACCGGCCGCAGCACCGATCGCTGCACCTTTGCCGCCACCTGCCAGCGCTCCGATCACGGCACCTCCCGCCGCGCCGCCGCCGATGAACCCGGCGTCTCGTTTGCCTTTGCCGCCCAGCGTTCTTCCGGCGGAACTCGTTGCAGTCGTGTATGTCTTGCCGCCCACGGTCACGGTGCGAAGCCGCAGCCATAGTTTAGCGGGCGTGGACAGCCGCCCGGAAGCCTGCACGGCGCTCACCGTCATTTTGACGGCCGAGCCTTTGGGAATCACCACTTTGCCCCCCGATATCACATCGTGCGCGACCGAACCACTGACCGGCTGCCCGGCCTTCGCGGTCTTCGAGCTCACGGACTGGTCAGTCACCACAGTAATCTTTGTTCCCTCTGGAACCGTGCCGCCTGCCTGGGCCATCGCAGGCAACACCAGCGCCAGTGCAAGAAAGATCGAAGCAAGTCGAATTCGGGATTTCATCTCCGTCACCTCCCACAAGAATTAAGGGCTTCCTAAAAGTCTAGCAGAAGAAAGAGCCGGCGGCGCGCCGAGGAAGCTAGAAGTGAAACACCAGCTCTTCGGAGCCTTTTGATTTTGGCTCGACGTACAAATTGTCGATTAAGCGCGTTTTGCCGATGAACACAGCCAGCAGCACATAGCACGGTTTATTGACTTTCAAAACCGGCTCAAATCTTTCCGCATCAACAACTTCCGCATAATCCGTGGTCGCAAGATGCTCGGATTCTAGTTTGCGGCGCAAACTAGTCTGCAACTGCGCCGCATCGCGAACCTCGTGAGTCAGCTCGTTTTTCGCGGCTTCCAGCGCGCGATACAAAACAGGCGCAGCCTTGCGCTCCTCTTTGCTCAGGTATGCATTCCGCGAGGACAACGCGAGGCCGTCCGGTTCGCGCACGAGAGGACAAACAACAATTTCCGTATCCAGATTCAAGTCGCGCGCCATTTGCGTGATGATCCGCGCTTGCTGCGCATCTTTTCGTCCGAAATACGCAAAATTGGGCTGAACAATCTGGAGCAACTTCATCACTACGGTCGTGACGCCACGGAAATGGCCTGGCCGCGAGCGTCCTTCGAGCCTCTCGCTCAGTCCTTCCACATTCACGTAGGTCGAGAATCCGTTCGGATAAATCTCGGATTCTTCCGGGGCAAAAAGCGAATCTACGCCCGCTTGCTCCATCTTCTGCTTGTCAATTTCAAAAGCACGCGGATATTTTGCGAAGTCTTCGTTCGCGCCGAATTGTTTCGGATTGACGAAAATAGAAGCAATTACGGGCGAACACTCCCGCTTGGCCCGCTCGATTAGCGATAAGTGCCCTGCGTGGAGCGCCCCCATCGTCGGCACCAGTCCCACGATGCGGTTTCCCGCGCGCGCTTGTCGCGCATACTCTTTCATCCAGGCGACGGTTCGAATGGTTTCCACGTGGAACGGATGCGCGGTTCCGTCTAAGCGCCCGCAGCCGTGGCGCGCTCGCGGTAGAAGTGCATGAGGTCCGTCAGGATCGGCTGGGCACCGAGCTGCCGCAGTAGCGTGGTGACCTGGCCGCGATGGTAGGACCCGTGATTGACGAGATGCTGCATCGATTGCCAGAGGGGGTTGCGGTAGACACCAAACTTCAGCGTCTTGTATTCCATTACGCGGTCGAGGTCCGCCTGGGTCAATCCGTTGACGAAAGCGAGCAATCGTGTTTCGTGCTCGTTCCAGCGTTCCCTCAGGCTCGCCGCGTCCTTGAATTGCGCCGTATCGGGCAGAGAGGAGGGGGAGCGCCCCTGGAAGCGCTCCAGCCAAATCCACTCGGCCCCGTAGATATGTGCCAGCGTGTCGCGGACCGATGCGAAGCTGGAGCCCATCGGCTGAACGAATTGTTCCGCGGTGAGCTTGGACGCTGCTTCCATCGCCCGGTGATTGGCCCAGGCATTGTAGTCGTACAGCATGCGCATCTCTTGCGGCATCATCTCCGGCTCCTGTCGGTGTGTTGAAGCGTGCGGGCTCTTCAGCTCGCGATGAAAACAGTCTTGCGGACTTTCGTTGCCTGCGGCGCGTGATAGGACTCCGCGTCCGATGGAAATCCGCTGTTGCGCACGTCTTCGCAGTATTCGTGCACGGCGTTCGAGATGATTTCCGCCACGTTGGCGTACTGGCGCGCAAACTTCGGAGGCTGGCTGAACGTGAGTCCCAGAATGTCGTGAACGACGAGAATCTGGCCGTCACAGTCCGGGCCGGCGCCGATGCCGATCGTGGGGATGCGCAATTCGCGTGTGATCTGCGCCGCCAGTTCGCGTGGCACCGCCTCCAGAACCACGGCGAACGCGCCGGAGGCCTCCACTGCGCGGGCATCGCGAATCAATTGCTCCGCTGCATCAGGTGTTTTTCCTTGGACGCGATAACCGCCCAGCGCGTTCACCGATTGCGGCGTCAATCCCACGTGGCCCATCACCGGGATTTCCGCTTCCGTCAGGCGCGCGATCAGCTCCAGGCGGCGCTCTCCGCCTTCCACTTTCACGGCTTCCGCTCCGGCTTCTTTGACGAAGCGCACGGCATTGCGCAGTGACTCTGCGGTGTCCGTGTGATAGCTGCCGTAAGGCATGTCCGCGACGAGCAGCGCGCGGCGCGTGCCGCGACGCACGGCGCGCGTGTGGTGCAGCATCTCATCCACCGTGACGGACAGCGTGCTCTCTTGCCCTAACACAACCATGCCGAGTGAATCACCTACGAGGATGACATCGACGCCGGCTTCATCGAGCAGGCGCGCGGTCGGATAATCGTAGGCCGTCAGGCAGGTGATTTTTTGTGTCTTGGAGTTGGGGTCCGCAGCCTGAGACTTGCGCTGCAGGAGATCGGGTACGGTGATTTTTCCGTTCCCGCCATTCGGAACAACGCTCATGGTGACCTCCGGTGCCGCTCCCTTCCTTTTTTCAAAGGCGACCGCAGAGCGGTCGACGGGATGCAGCCCTGTGCCTTGGCTTCACGAAGAATAGCAAATTCCGATGCGTATCACCAGGATTTTAGATGCTGCTATCGCTGAATCAAATCCCTCGAGAGGCTTGCGCGCGCCCTTTCCATTGCCCGCCACGGCCCCGCCAGAATCGTATCGCGGATACGCAGGTCGCATAGCAGTAGAACACGGCCGCAATCGGCAGCGTCAACGCCCACAGCGGCGAGAGGCCGTAGTAGCGCACGGTAACCAGGAAAGTAGCTGTCATCAGGGCGATGGCTGTGTCAACCGGGACCCAGGCTTCGCCGGGATAAGCGAAAAAGAGAATCCAGGAGAGCAGATAGGTCACAAAGAGACCGATGAGCGTGGCGATCAGCAGAACAGATGAGTAGCGAAGCTGCGTAAACGCAGTTCGCGCAATCATGTCGCGAATTTCCGCGAAGCTGCCGTAAACGCGCAAGCTCAAGCTCCCGCGCGTGAGCCCCATCCAGATTTTTCCGCCGCTCTTCTTCACGGCGCGGGCGAGCGCGCAATCGTCAATCACTTCGCTGCGAATCGCCGCGAAACCCCCGATGCGCTCGAGCGCGCCGCGCCGCAGCAGAATGCATCCGCCGGCCGCGCCTGCCGTGCGGGCTTTCGGGTCGGCGGTCCACTGCGGCGGATAGAGCATCAAAAAGAAAAAGAGAAAGGGAGGTACCAACAGCCGCTCCGGAAACGTCTTTGCCCGAAGCAACACCATCAGCGAAGCGAGGTCCAGAGATTTCTTTTCCGCGCGGAAGACCAGGCGCCGCAAGGTGTCCGGCGCGTGCACGATATCCGCATCGGTGAACCAGAAGAATGTCGGAGCATCTGCGGCTGCGGTGCGAATACCTTCATTCAAAGCCCAGAGCTTCCCCGTCCAGCCGGGCGGGAGTTCTGTGGCTCGATGAGTCGTGATTCGCTGTGCCACGCCGCGCTCTTGCGCGACTTGCCGCGCGAGAGCGGCCGTGTCGTCTTCGCTGTGGTCATCGACGACGATGACAGAGAATTCGCCGGGATAATCCTGCTGTGCTAGAGAAGCGACGGCGCGGACGATGGTTTCCGCCTCGTTGCGCGCTGGAACGACGGCCACGACGCGCGGCCAATTCTCGAGTGGCTTCGGTTCAATCGTGTCTTCGCGCAGCCGCCAAAAATTGCCCCGCGCAAGAAAAAGATAAATCCAGATCGCCAGCGGAATCGCGGCGATGAGAGTGGAACTCAGAGGCACACGCTATTCTGCAATAAGCGGAGAGCCTGGGGCTACGCCAGGTCTTCGGCACGAATTGGCAGGCGATGGATTCGCTTTCCGGTGGCCGCGAAGATCGCGTTGCAAACCGCAGGAACGACGACCGGCAGGCCAGGTTCCCCGATTCCCGTTGGCTCTTCCTTGCTCATCACGACGCGGACTTCGGTCCTCGGAGTTTCGCTGATCCGCGGCATCTGGTAGTCGTTGAAATTCGACTGCTCGACGCGGCCTCCGCTGATGGTAATAGCGTCGTGCAAAGCGGCAGAGAGGCCGTAGATCGCGGCGCTCTCGACTTGCGCGCGGATGCCCTCCGGATTGATCGGGCGGCCGCAATCCACGGCGTAAACCAGTCGGTGCACCTTCACGCCGCCGTTCTTGACGCCGACTTCGGCGACAGCGGCTGTGTAGCTTTCAAAGGAATAGTATCCCGCGATGCCGCGAGCGACACCTTTTGGAAGCGGCTTGCCCCAGCCGGCCTTTTCGGCAGCGAGGCGAAGAACGCCCTTGAGCCGGGCAGTGTCCAAAGGCTTGTTTTCTTTCGGGTTGGTGAAGTCTGGGATTTTCCGGTCGTCTCCGATGAGCCGGAGACGGAATTCCAGCGGGTCGGCGCCGGTGGCCTTGGCCAGTTCGTCGACGAACGATTCGACGACAAAGCCGCTAGTGGAATGCTCGACCGAGCGCCACCAGGCGCGCGGCACGGAAGACTTTGCGAGCGCGTATTCGATTCGATAGTTCGGCGTCTGATAAGGGATGAACGCTGCCGTCGCGAATTCAGATTTTTCCGGAGTCTCTCCGCCCTTGGGATTCCACATCGCCTCAATGGAAGTGGAAGTCTGGAAGTGTTTCCAGGCACCGAGATTTCCCTGAGCGTCGACAGCGCCCGACAATTTGTGATAAGAA
>Ga0137363_10002363_pt1 | contig 11184 bp, 13 predicted proteins | sample MadtaG_FD_104800 | JGI IMG/M metagenome (GOLD analysis project Ga0137363, IMG submission 104800) | Vadose zone soil microbial communities from Angelo Coast Range Reserve, California, USA - Mad1_115_16 metaG | ecosystem: Environmental > Terrestrial > Soil > Vadose zone | place: USA: California...
ATTTCCCGCGACTACCGCCGCGGTGACATCAAGGGCCACATGGCGGAGTTTATCTTGTGTTGGTGTAACAACTCCCCACCTCTCAAAGGTCGTCCTGCCCATGACTTTTCCACTGTTCACGTCGGTCAGCGTGATAATGCCTTTCTCCACACTGACCCGAAATTGCACAGGCAGCGGTGTTCGCGAGTCTGCCTGACCTTCCGGCAGGGCAAGTCGTTGCCCTTCTGCATCTAGGCACATGGCAAACGACATCGTCGCTATTGCCGCCAGTATCAAAATTATCGTCTTCATATCTATCGACGAAAAAACTGCGGGGCGATGCGCCCCCGTGAGCAGAAAAATTTCATATTCATATTACGATGGGCTTCAGTTTGCGGATGTGAAGGACCGCGAGCAGCCTCTTCCACCAAACTGCTGGGTTGTTGGGGTTTAAAAGTGCCGGCGTAGCGAAAGATCGTTCGCTGGCTGCGAATATCGACACAGATCGTGCGCTTATAAGTTTCAAAGAAATTCCAATTACGCAGGTGGAGGCCAGCCACGACGCGCTCAAGGTCGCGCGTGGGGAAATCGGCGGTCTTGCCGTGGAGCGAGCCACCCTCATAAATGACTTCGAGGGCCGTCAAAACCCTGCGCTCCTCGACATTGTCGAGCTCGACGGATTCATCTGGGAACCGGATCGCAATCGCCGTCAGTGACATGGTCTAGCCTATGGTTGAGGCCGGAACTCGGCTCTCCGTAATTTGGGTTTGATTAGGCGAAAATTGCCCTGATAAAGGCTTTAAAACATATTCCATAAGTCTTCACCTTCCAGTTACTGCCTGTTCGAGTGCGCGATGAGGAGGAGCGATAGACTCGTTGAGTTCCCTTCGCGTCAAAGTGTCGAGCATTTCCGTAAGGCGCTCCTCGTAAGAATCACACGTTGGGGACTCGCCATTCGGCTGGACCCATTCGGGATGTTGAATCCGCAGGTCGTCGTGAATCTGTTGCCGGAGCTCGGTGTAGGTGTGGATTTGGGGAGACGTGGCAATTCGATTGGTGAAAGATTCAAGTGTGACGCGCGGCGGCTTGTCGAACGTACCGCGTCGGTGAGTCCGCTGTGTTCTGAGACTAACGAATTTCATAAACGGCCTTCTATTTGGGGTTGACTGCTCCAAATCCGCGCGGAACGAGGAACCGTCCTCACGAGGGCGCTTTGAACAGCCCGCCTCGCTTTGGTCGACTCGGGGCTCCAGTTGGATCTGGAGATCGCGCTAAGCGGTGTCTCAGCGAAGGTTAAGCTCTCAACCAGCTTTTCACGCCGGCCGAAGATGCGTTGGAACCTCGGATAACGTAATCGAGGACGATTTTACGAGCACTCCCGACAGCCGTATATGGGACTTTAGTCCTATACGTTTCGTAGTTAGTTCATCGGAGTCCCTGCAAATTATGGTTAACATTTCGCAAAATCGGCGCAGCGGGATTGCTCTACCTCGCTAAAAAGGTAGGCATGAACACAACCACACAACCGGAAACGCCTTTCCCCTGGAACCGCGTTTCGGCACGCGACGCGATGAACCGAGACAAACTGGACGACGAAGTGGAAAAGTATCGGCATCTGGAAGAATTGGCGGAACTATTCGACGACCCTCGCAATCGTTTGCAATCAGCCGATGCAATCACGGGGGCAGTCTTACTTGCCGCCGATGCGCGGAATGACTGAGACCGCCGCGCGCAACGCTTCAATCTCGTGGATCTGTGTAAACCTTGTTCGTTTCCCCAAGAGTGGCATCGGGATCAAAATGTTTGCGACTACCGGGTCAGTCGGCCATCCGAAAGCGAACGTTGCTACGAAATAATTGGGCATGGAGACACAACCCCCAAATATCAATGTAATCCGGTCCGTTTGGCGCCGAATTAAGAAGGACATCAAAGTTCGGGACCTGCAGCCAGTAAAAGACGTCAAAGGTGGTGGCGGTGTTACGGGCAAATCCAAACCCATTACAGGCGGCGCAGGCACCACAGGCAGCCATTAATAGGGTTAAAAAGTCGCAAACCGTGGTTTGATCCGCGCGATGCGGTTTTTTATGTAAGCATTCGGCAGATACGCCGAAATTGTAATTCAAATTAGGACAGTAACCCGCCTGTGGGATGACGAGCCGAATGCAGTCGGCAATGCAATCAACTACGCCAAGTTTTACAGCCGGTCGCACGATGCTGTGATTCGCGTTTGCGATGAAGTTGGCAACGTGATCGATCCTGTCGGCGTTATTTAGTGCCCGCGGTCCCGCTGCATTTCGGGCGCATGTGTCACCTGTTTCCGTTCTCGCATCATCGACATGAGCCGTTCTTTGATTGCGGCGGAAGCTTTCGCCGGGCGCACGCTAAGTGCGAATGCTTCGTGTAACACGTAACATTGTGTGAGGAAATCTTCCGCCTTTTTGCCGAACTTTTTGCGCTCTCGCTCAAATTCCTCCATTTCCTCGGACTCCAATGCGCCAACGACATAAAGTCGCGATTGGTTTTGAAATTCCTCAGAATTCATCTTTCAGCTCCTTCAGACCGTTATGGATTTTTGAGTCCCAATTCCAGCCGTGTCGTAGCCGTGCCTAACAAGTATTCGTTTTTGCAGCGATTTTCGCGCTGGCCCACACCCGGAAAAATGCGAAATTCCCCGTTGTTGGATCGCGCACAACGACCGGAATTGCCGATTGCGTTTACGATGAAATGCGCAACGTGATTGAGACGCACGCGCTGGCGATTTTAGAGAGCCGTAGCAACTCCATGTTTACCGTCTGCGACGCAAGACGACGACACCAGTCCAGAAACGGCTAAGTGGAAGCCTCGGAGCCAAGTTGCGCAATGCTCAGGGCTGGATGCCCGCATAGGTCGGAATCGCCCCGCGCGCGAGGTTCTTGTAAACGATGCCGCCTTTCATGACGAAAGTGACGCGGCGCACCGCAGTGATGTCTTTGAGAGGATCGCCGTCGAGCGCAATGATGTCGGCTTCGTAGCCAGGGGCCATGGAGCCAATACGCTCGCCCAAGCGCATCGCTTCGGCGGCGAGCGAGTTCGCGGAAACCATCGCGCTCATCGGGTCAACTCCGGCATCGCGCACCCGATCAATGAACTCCTCTGCGTTGCGACCATGCGCGCCGGCGAGCGCGTCCGTGCCGAAGACGACTTTGAGTCCGGGAATCTTGACAGCGTGCCGGACGAGATCGTGGTCGATCGACAAGACGCGCTCCATCGCCGCGAATCCTTCTTCGGTGTAGCCGGGCGTGCCGAGGAAGCGCTCCTTGTTAGCGAGGTAATTCTCGATCACGAGTCCAGCTTGCGGATCGAGATATGTGCCGCGCTCGGCCATCAACTTGAGGTCGTCGTCGGTCGCCATCGTGCCATGCTCGATCTCAGTGCAGCCAGCGAGCGTGGCGGCGCGCACGGCGGCCTTGTATGCGTGGACGAGCGTGCGCAACCCCTGTTTATTCGCCTCGTCGCAAGCCGCGTTGAGTTGATCTTGTGAGAGCGTCATGCCGCCACCCTGACGTATGGATGCCGAGGCAAAGATTTTGATGAGGTCTGCGCCCGCTTCTTTCTGCTTGCGCACGAAGGCGCGAATCTCGTCGGGAGTGCCCGTTTTCTCGCCGCGCCCTTGGAGCGGCTCGACGGCTGTGAGAATGCGCACACCCGGAAGCGCTCCTTTCGCGATCGCATCGCGCAGCGGGACATCCGTGGGCGAGCCGACGCTCTGGACCGTCGTGAAGCCTGCAATCAACGTCAGCCAGGCATTGGACGCCGCCTGGTAGGCGGCGAACTGCGTTGTCTCGTCAGCGCCAGCGTTCTTGCCGTTCTCGCCGAAACTCCAAGTGATGTGGACGTGCGAGTCGATCCAACCGGGCAGCACTGTGAAGCCCCGCAGGTCGCAGTCAACGGGCGAGGAATTTGGGTCGAGCGCCACGATCTTCGAGCCTTCGACAACAATGTGCGTGTCGCGTAAGACGTGGCCGCGCCCGTCGAGCAGCACACTCGCGGCGATGACGATGCGCCTCTTTTGTGCCTGGACCGTTGTGGGATTCTTTTGCGCGCTCGCGCAGTTGACGAGGATCGCCAAGAGACAGAGAACGATACTGGCGCGTCGGATCGCGGGCAAACGCTCAGACACCGTAGCTGTAGCCCACTTCTCTTCTCGTCGAAGTGCAGCTAGCCACGCAGCGATCATTCACGGTGGTTACGGTTAACCTACCGTCGTAATCTCAAATCGATCGCGCCGTGTCGAGTGCGAATTGTGTCCTCTTGCTGCGATTCAAAATAAAACTTTCGATGGCAGCATGTATTAAAAACGTTGACATCTGATCTGTGCAGCGAGCGAATCGCACTCACTAAGCTGAGAACCCAAGACGAGGTAGTTCTCGCCACACACGCGACATGCGTGCGCTGCAGTTTATTGGACATTATCGAGGCGCCGTGACAGGCGCCGCTTTGGGGGAAGATATATCGTCTCCTATAACAATCGTGTCGCCTTGGAATGGCGGCATTGGCTTAATTGGAAACTGCGGACGCAAAACGCCGAAGCTTTCCGACGCAAGCACAAGGGAAACGAATATAAACACTGCTGCACATTTCATGTTCCTGGCTGGTAGCAGAACCAATCAGCCCTTGGCAAGTCAATTTTTACTACAATTTGTGGCCGTGCACCCCGTTATCACTATATAATGGATAAAAGCCGGCGGACGAGGACGCTGGTTGTTTTCCCGATCAGAAGTCAGAACGCGAATTTGGAATTTCCAATTTCGAGTTAATATCCAACTGCGATGCCACAGTTTGCTTATCGGGCGCGTAACGCGGAGGGAGGCCTTGTCGAGGGTGTACTCGACTGTGCAGATCGTGCGGTCGCTATTCGCCAAATCGAATTGCAACAATGCATTCCGATTCGGATCGATGTAGTTGGCGCGGAACCGAAGATTGGCGGCAGTCGAGATATTGCAGCGCCCGCACCAGCGAGACAGTCCTTGAAAATTCCGCATGGCCAGTTGCTTGTTTTTACCGAGCAGCTCGCCCATTTGCTGCAAGCAGGGATGACGCTCGACGAGGGATTGTCGATCCTGGAAAAACGATTGAAGCAGCCGCGCGTCCAACAAATGACTCATGCGCTGCATCAAGCATTGATCGACGGCCGAAGTTTCTCGCAGGCACTAGGCGAGTTTCCGCGAATTTTTCCGCCGCTCTACACAAACTTGGTCGCAGCTGGCGAGGCAAGCGGCGCACTGCCGCAAATTCTGCTGCGGGTGGTAAAACATTTGATGCAGGCAAAGGATCTGCGCGATCGGGTCCAGCAAGCACTGATTTATCCGGTATTTCTCGCGCTCGCTGGTGCCATTCTAATTACAGTCTTCATCACGTTCATGGTACCGCAGCTGACTGGATTCATGTCCCAAACCGGCGGTGCCCTGCCGTTACCCACGCGCATCTTGGTGCATATTCATCATGCAATCACGGGCTATTGGTGGGTGGGCGCGCTGCTCGCGGTTGGCGTGATTATCGGTTTCCGTGCCTTTGTCCGCAGCGATGAAGGACGAATCGCATGGGATCGTTTTCGTCTCATGATCCCTGGCTACGGGCGCATCACTCGGCACCGTTATTATGCGCAGTTCTCACGCACACTGGGAACACTGATGGAGAATGGAATCCCCCTGCTTCGCGCCCTCGACCTCGTAACGGAAATTGCGGGTAATCGATTTCTTGAACTGAAGTTAGTTGAGGTCCGTCGAGCCGTAATCGATGGAGCGACATTGTCCGCCGCATTACAGGAGCAACGATTATTTCCAGATTTACTTACTGATATGATGTCGGTAGGAGAACAAACGGGACACTTCGCCGAGACGATGCAAACCATCGCGGATGTTTATGAACGCGAACTTGACCGTACGGTTGCAGTGATCTCGCAACTGATTCCGCCGGTAATTATCGTAGTGATCGCGGTTCTGGTTGGGTTTGTCGTTTATAGCATTCTCTCGGCGGTATTTGAGATGACGCATAGCTTGCAATTCCGGCCGCATTAAAATAATCTCGCCGGCCAGATGTTTCTTCGCGTCGCCGTTCTTGCGCTGTTATTCAGCGCGACTTCTCGTGTTTATGCACAGGAAGCTTTCAGCGACGCCTTGCCAACCTCGAGTGATACGGACTTGGAACAGGCAACACCGGAAAGCGCATGGCTGGATTTGCGTCAAAGCACGTCCCGTAAGTCGAAAACCCAAAACGCACCGGCATGGGTAGAGGCAGTCACACTATCCCCTGCGCAATCGACAGGCGACATGAGTTCAAAAAGCGTCTTTCGGATCCGGGTGGCGCAGCCGGGCGGAGATTATCACGTTCTCTTTTTCCGCTTGTTCTTCGATGACAAGCCAGGTCAGCAACCGGAGTTGGTCGCATGGGATGAATCTGGCAGTCACGTTTTGCGCTCAGGTGCGCTCGGCTCCGGAATTAATCTGCCAAGCTCAGATTCGGTGATGATCCCGATTAGCGGTGCTTTGTCCATTGATATCGAAGTTGCGGGCGACGGAAAAACCGTGCGCGCCGCGTATCTCGATTGGATGACAAGCAGCAATGTTGTTCATCCATTAGGCGCTGATCGCCGTGACGTGATTCCGGAACCTTTCTCTTCAATGCCACCATTACATTCGCCCGCTCAGGACGTAGAGCACTTCGGAACTGTCACGGCAACACTCGCCGCAGAGACAGTCCAGATCAGCGGCAACATTCAACAAAGTCCGGCATTCCAATTTGGAGTCGAAACGCAGCCCCTGGCAGCACTGGTTACTTTCGAGGTCGCGAATCCGCGCATTGATGCTCCGCCGCAGATTTATCTTAATGGCCAGGATATCGGGCCAGTTTCTCTGGCATTGCCGGAATTGGCCGACCCGGGTTATCGCGGCGAAATGGAATCGTTGGTTAGGCAAATGCATTTTCAATACACCGGGTGGCTACGGGCGCAAAAAATTGTGCCAGTCACGGACTTAAAAGTGGGAACAAATGATCTGATTATTGTGAACGGGAGTGGCAGCGAACCTTCCGCAATCCGCGCCACGCAGATCCAATTAAAGTATCTTTGGGATAAATCGGATTATCTTCTGCGGACCGATCACTAGAAAATTCTTAACACGCCGCTGGCGCAACGAGAGACGAGATGAGAGGTTCCTCTTCCGACTCGAAGAATAATGAAAAAGAATCAACAGGGCTTCACGCTTCTCGAGATCATGCTTGTGGTAACGATCATCGCTCTCTTGCTTGGCACTGCGATCTACAAACTAGCGGGCAACGTGGAATATTCGCGGCATGTTCGAGTTGCCGCTGACGTCCAGGGAATCAACACCCAGCTTAAGCTTTATGAAAGCATGAACGGTTTTTATCCGACGACCGAACAGGGTTTGCAGGCGCTCGTAACCCAACCAGATACCGATCCGCGGCCGGCGCGCTGGTATCAATTATATAAGGGTCTGCCAAAAGATCCGTGGCAGAACGACTACATTTACCGCAATCCGGGTGTCAAAAACCCCAACGGCTATGACCTGTTTTCCGCAGGGCCCGATCGGAAACCAGACACAACGGACGACGATTGGGGCGGCGATTGATCGGGCTTTATTGTTCTGCTTGCGGCTGTTGCAAATTTGGTGTGGGGACGGGCAGTGCCTTTGGATTTCGCTGAATCATCCCACGCACGTGAGGTCGAGGCGTCTGCCGAGGAACTGCTGGCGGCGCGAACGGAGAGGGTATGGCTGGGACGGCTGTCGTGGGCAGGGCCGGAGCGGGCGCCGCATTCGGCAGCGGCTGTGACAAAAGCGCCTCGTTAAAAGTAATCGTCGCAAATTTTCCGTCCTTGCTAATTGTCACTTTCGTCGCGCCCACACGATCTGACCATTCAATGCTGGCGATGCTATAGCCATCCACTGGCTCCTTAGTGCTAACATATTTTTTGAAATTCTGATCCGAACTGGAAGCAATGGTAACGATATCGCCGTCCGGCGAACGCGCGGCATTGGCCACGTAAAGGTCTCTCGCAAAATCGGGTGTCGCCGAAGGCAACGCGATCGCGGTGGCAATTGCGAACGGCGAGTGATTCATCATCGCTGCATAGCGATCGAAATTGAAACGCGGCGGAAGAACGTCGTCCGCCTGGCCACCAATCACACCGAACAAGGCGAACATCGAAATAAACGTGAGGGAGGACTTCTTAATCATTATTTTGGCCGTTGAGCGGGTGCAAACCAGCGTGCGATCTTGAACTTGCCAACCATCATCGTCGGATCACTGCTATCGATTGCCAGATTGATATTTTCAAATACGACAAAGGCGTCCGGTTGTTGCACGTCATAAAGAAAATGGACCAGCGGCGGCCACGGGCTTTTGGTTTCAATGGATGCGAAAACCGTTTGATGATTGGGCGTCGTTTCGCCTGAACCAATCGCGGGATTCTGGATCAAGACATTGTATTTAGCGGCGACTTGTTTCATTTGATCGAGTAGGATAGACGCTTCCGCAGGATTTTTGAGAATCGGTTGGTGCTGCTGGGTCCATTGGTCGCGTTTTATCCAGAGATCACGCTCTTTTACGTAAACGGCCTGCTCCGCACGCGCCGTTTTGCGTGCAGCCAACTCAGTGCGTGCGCGACCCAGCGCGCCAAAGAGCCAGCCCACGATCAGGAGGTTGAGCAACACGATTGCTGTACCGGCGACGATCCACGCAAGCACACGCTCGCGCGGATTCATTCTTTTATACCAATCCGGAATCATCGCGATCTTCCTTCCAGTCGAAACTGTGCGTGGTCGTTTGGCAAAATCCGCGGAGCGGCCATCTCAAATTGAAAGATTCGCAGCTCCGGACTCTTCTTTACCTTATCGATGAATTGATAAGCGAGCCCCGCGGTATTGGCTTCTCCATCTACTGAGATTTGGCGGGCAGATTGATTATATGCTGTAATGCGCACATCGGAGGACGGCAGACTTTCAAACAGATGCAGCAAGATTTCGACTGGGTAATAACGTGAATCGACCGCCGGTGCTAGCGCCTTCCAGTTCGCTTCTGCCGTTCGGACAAACTCCGTTTGAGGCGCATCGTGGGCGATACGCCCGTCAAGCTGTCGGATTTCCAGGCGCATATAGGCGTGATACGCGAGCAAGACCAGGAGAGATCCCGCGTAAGCGCCTCCTGCCCATATGAGTCGCTTACGCCATTCCACTTGTCTGGCTATTTGTGAGCGGCGATGCCGCCAGCTTTCTGGCAGCAGGTTTAGCTTCACCGGAGCTGGCGGCAGCTCAATGCCAACTATCTCCGTCGGGCTCGCTAGAATTCCCTCCACGGTGTCACGCAGTTGATAGCAGGTCTCGTCCAGCAACACGTTCGGAAACGACGCGTTAATGCCTTGCAGTTCAGCGCTCAATCTCAATTGTGGCAATTCCAGTTGCAATTCTTCCTCCTTCGCACTTTCAAAAGTTCGGGTAAAGCTGAGCTTGCCGTGCTCAGTTACGGCGGAAACTAGCGTCTCGCCTTCTGGATAAATAAGAAGTGCATTTCCTTGCGGCGCATAAGTGCTCCCGCGTTGTGCGGCATATACCGTGACTTGCCGCGGGATGTAACCATGCTCCAGCAGCGGCGCCGCGATCTCGGCAAGTTGTTCGTTTCGAATCGCGACGGCGGATACCACACTTCCACTCTCGGTTTGCTCGATCACTTCGAAGTCAGTTGTCACTTCGTCAGCAGAGAACGGCAGCGCCTTCTCAATCTGGATTCGAATCATTTCTGGAAATTCAGCAGGATCAACGGTGGGCAAACGAAATCGTTGGGCAAGGACGGCGGCAATCGGCAGGCCAAGCACGAAATCGTCGGTCGCCCTCAGCAGTGGCACCGCTTCATCCAAACTCTGAAGCTTGCGTACGTCCCAGGAACCGTTTCGCTCGCCTGAGCGCAGAAATTTCCAGCCGTGCGCGGTCGGAATTATAAAGACAGATGTCGACGCGGTCTCGATGTCAAAGCTCCTTCCAGGCGATCACTTGAGGATTATTGTCCGCTTTGCGCACTACCATCTGCACAGTCCGCGTGCTATCGCCTGATTTTCCGACGCTCATGATACGGAATACTTGGTCGTTGAATCCAACCAATCCAGCAAGCTGCTGAAATTGTTCCGGTGAAAAACCAAGAGCATTCTGAATGTCAGCCAAGTTCTTAAATGGTGTATCATCGGCAGTTGCATCGACTCCGTCCTGACCGCGGCGCAGTTGTAAAAACCGATCTACTAAATCATCTCTCATCCCGGGCAGCGCCCGCAACACATCACGCGAGGCCCAGGCGAGATCGATCGGGCCGGAACTGTTGACCGTAAAATCATCGTCCCAACCCGGCTTTGAAGTGAATTCACCCCAGCCAATAATTTTCCCGAGTTCATCCACCGAGGTCAGCGGCGCGTGCGCCGGGCGATAGTCGGCCGTTTCCGGCGGCGCATTCAAACGATGAAGTCCGGTATTCGGTTCCACCCAATCGAGCAGAGCATCCATCATCCGGTCACGCTCATTGAGATCGACTCCTTTAAGCTCAAGATATCTTCGCAGAATTGCGACGCGAATCGGATCTTCACCAACCGTGAGCCAGTTTAAGTTCAAACGGCCACCTTCGCCGGTAACATGGACTTCATAACCTTCCCGGTCACCAAATTTTCCATGCAGATTTGGCGAGCTGGGCTTGACGCCCGGGTGCAAGGCAACTTCCGCGCCAGAAGCCGCCATCGCCTCGGCTGCGAGCGCACGGTTTGCATTACCGGAAAGCGTGAGCCGAGAGTCAATGTCGAGGGCCCAGGAAATTACCATCGCACTGAGTAAAAATAGTGCCCAAAGCGATAGCATAAGTGCTGCTCCGCGCGATCGGGTGAGTAGGATCGACATTTTCATAATTTCGTCTTGGGCGTGATTGGATGAATCAGCACAGTCAATACGGTGTCCGTCCTAACGGAATGATCGCTTCCCAAGGTACTGCCGCATCGCTGCGTCCCACGGTTATCTTCACAAGCCGAGGGAGCCGGAGCGCGTCTGTCCATCGGTCTGCCCAACTGTTTAACTGAGGATCAAAGTACTGAATTTGGAGGCTGCTAACGTTCTTAATTAAAGGCACCCACGTCTCAAGACCAATGCCAGAATCGTCCTGCGGTTTTCGCAAAAAACCGAG
>Ga0137363_10002371_pt1 | contig 11164 bp, 9 predicted proteins | sample MadtaG_FD_104800 | JGI IMG/M metagenome (GOLD analysis project Ga0137363, IMG submission 104800) | Vadose zone soil microbial communities from Angelo Coast Range Reserve, California, USA - Mad1_115_16 metaG | ecosystem: Environmental > Terrestrial > Soil > Vadose zone | place: USA: California...
AATTTTGGGAGTGCGGGAAGCGTGCTGCTGTCTGCGGGCAGCTCGGGGTCAGTGGCGCTGGGGATCGTAAGCTGGAGCGGAACACGGATTGTGGGGACGGTGCCATCGGGGGTACAGCCGGGGATTTATGGAATCGATGTGAGTACGGAAGGGGCAAGAGTCAATGGCGGAATAATTTTCGTGGTGGCGGGGACACAGCCATCTATCACGACAATTAGTCCCGGCAGTGGCGCTGTTGGTAGTCAGGTGACAATCACCGGGTCGGGTTTTGGGGCGACTCAGGGAACCGGGACTGTTTCCTTCAACGGCACAGCGGCCAGCATCGTGAGCTGGAGTGATACGCAGATTGTGGCCACCGTGCCGACGGGAGCAACTACAGGCAACGTGACGGTGCAGCAGGGTGGCACAGTCAGTAATGGTGTCAGCTTCACGGTGAATCCGACTCCTCTGCTTCAGTTCTCGATTCGCGATACCCCATCTCAGGTGAACCTTACTTCACCCCAAAATCTCGACTGGGTCCACTGGGGCAGAATTAATCCCAATATTCCGGACCGAAAGGCTGGAGTCCAGCCGCTCATCAGCGATTACACGGTATTCAGCGGAGGCCAGGCGGATGTTGATTCCGGGATTGTAAGTTATTCCTGGTCTGATGGTAATCAGCAGCAGATAGTGTCCGCTACCACGGCCAACCTGCCCAACTTTAACAGCGGAAGCGGCTTTCAGATCACCGTACCTGCTGATACCAGCCCTAAGATCCTGAACCTGTATGTTGACGTGTTCTTTGATCAGGGGCAGTTGCAGGCTTCACTGAGCGATGACAGCGCGGCAGCCATTACTGATCAGTCAGTGACCGACTTCGATATTGCCAGCAAAATATATTCCATTGATTTCCGGGCGGCGTCTCCCGGACAAACGCTGACTGTCAGTTATGCCTCGACTGGTACTAACGGCGGCTACATCAGCCTCGAAGCAGCCACTTTGACTGCACACCTTCCGGCGGTTTCCATCACTGCGCCCGCACCCGGCCAGTCGTTTCCTGCTCCTGCCAATGTCCAGCTAAGCGCCAGCGCAACCCAATTGGACAATCCGGTGAGCGATGTAAAGTTCCTTGCGGGCAGTGGTGGGCTGCTGGATGTTCCGAGCTCTGCGACTCTTGGTCCGCTCAGCGGCGGGCATTATTCGGTCAGCGCCAGCGCAACGGATTCCACCGGCCTGAACAATATTTCCTCGCCGGTTGAGTTCGATGTGACCACAAATGGCGGCTCCCTCGGGCTGCAAACCGGAGCGGTAACCTCAACCGTGGACCTTACCGCACAGGGCACAAGTGACTGGGTCCTGTGGGGGGAGAAATTCAGCTTCCAGATAGTGCCGCCTGATCCCGCAAGCGCGGTCTTCGACCGCAAGTCCGGGGTGAACGCGCTCATTTCTAACTACAAGCCCATCGGCAACCACAATATTTACGAGGAATTTGCCTTTAGCCAGCCTTTCTTCAAATACAGCGATGGTACGTTGTCCAGTGGCTTCAGTAACGATACCAGGGCCTTTGTCTTCGATGTCAATAATGGATACGAGATTACCGTGCCAGCGGACACCACGCAAAGAACTTTGCAGTTTTATGGCGGAGCCCGGAATGGTCGCGCCAAACTGGCGGCTTTTCTTAGTGACGGCAGCGCGCCGCCGGTCAGCGATGTCTCACTCGATTCGCCCAGCGGGTTCACCGCCGCAAATTACTCCATCACCTACAGCGCTTTGTCCTCAGGGCAAACCCTGACCCTGCGCTACACTCTGGACCACGATTACGGCTCCGGCGATCTGGAACTGCTGGCGGCCGCGCTGAGCGGCGTTCCTGCCGTGACCCGGAGCATCAACATTACCGGAGTTCAACCCGCTACCGGTATCCGTGGCTCCACTTTCACTCTTACTGGTTCTGGCTTTGGCAATGTCCAGAGCGACTCCGCGTTGTTGCTGGGCGGGCAGCCAGCCGGTATTGTCAGCTGGAGTGACGCCCAAATTGTAGCCACGGTTCCTGTTTCCCTCCAGCCCGGTAGTTACTCGCTGACCCTTTATGGTGTCGCTGCTCCGCAGTTCACCGTAGTGGCAACTCCAGTACCGCAAGTCACCTCCATTAGCCCAGTTGCCGGACACGCCGGAACCATCGTCACCATCAGCGGATCAAATTTTGGGTCCTCGGACCAGCCGGGATCGGTGAGTTTCGCGAACGCCTTCTCCATAGGCATCATCTCGTGGAGTGACAGCAGTATTCGCGTGGTGGTGCCGGACTTTGGTACTGGATCTTCTTTCTCCCGGACATTCTTCGTTCAGCGGAACAATGGCAACATTGTTCAGTCCCCGCCATTTACGTATATCTCCGGGCCGTTTATCTCATCGTCCCAGTTAAGGGCTGTAGCCGGCAGCATGATCTCGATCATGGGCGGCAGCTTTGGCGTGGCCCAGGTGGACAGCACACTCACCTTGAACGGAGTTAGTTTGCCGGTCGTAAGCTGGAGTGACGGAGCCATCGTTGCCACGGTCCCGGTTGGTGCAACTTCAGGCAGCATACAAGTAACCGTTTTAGGAGCATCAGACAGTGCCCAGTTGACCGTAATTCCGGTCCCGACGAACGGAATTGTGACCAGCTTCCAGTATGACTCCAGCGGCCAGCTGATTTCCATTACCGATCCATTGGGACACTCAGCCTCACTTAGTTATACTGCTGCAGGCTCGGTGCAAAGCACTACCGACTCACAAGGCAACACCGAGCAGTTTCAGTACGATGCTTCTGGCAACCAAACGGCAACAGTGGATGCTCTTCAGAACACGACTACGATAGTCTATGACGCGCTAAATCGACCTGTAACGGTCACGCTGCCGGACGGTTCAACAAATCAGAGCTCCTACGATATCCGCGGGCGCAAAGTCTCCGCCACGGACGGCAATGGCAATGTCAGCAGCTATGCCTATGACGATGCCGACCGTTTGACCTCTGTGACCGATGCCGCTGGCAATGTGACTCGGTATAGCTACGATACAGAGAATAATCTGTACAGTGTGACCGACGCCCTGCAGCGACAGACCACTTTTGCATACGATGCTCAGGGGCGCGTAACGCAAACAACATTCCCTTCCGGTCTGACCGAGAGCTACACTTATGATGCCTTGGGTAATCCATTAAGCAGGAAAGACCGCAACAAGAACACGATCACGTTCAGCTACGATGGCCTGAACCGGTTGGTTCAGAAGCATTATCCAGACGGAAGCAGCGTAAATTACGTATACGATGTGGGGAACCGGCTCACCCAGGTAAGCGACAGTACAGGCACATACGGCTTCAGTTACGACAATCTGGCCCGGCTGACCGGGACCACGACGCAGTATACGTTCCTGCCGGGAGTCACGTTCACGAATTTCTACGGTTATGACGCAGCGTCCAATCGTACGTCGTTTACAGCGCCGGACGGCAGTGTGAATACATACCAGTATGACTCACTGAGCCAGTTGACAAGTCTGACGAGTTCGTTAACAGGTCAGTTCGGATTTGGCTATGATGCTCTCGGCAGGCGCACGGCGCTGACGCGTCCCAACGGCGTGAATACGAATTACAGCTACGATTCGCTGTCACGCTTGCTGAGTATGCTGCATCAGGCCGGACCGACAACACTGGATGGCGCAAGCTATAGCTACGATAATGTTGGGAATCGGAGCAGTAAGACGAGCCATCTCAACGGCGTGACTGAACAATATACATATGACCCACTGTATCAACTGACCCAAGTGACCCAGGGGGATGCGAGCACGGAAAGTTACACTTACGATGCAGTGGGAAACAGGCTGTCCTCTCTTGGCGTCCCTTCTTACACGGTCAATTCGTCCAATGAATTGATCGCAACATCTGCGGCAACATTCACTTACGATGCAAACGGAAATACGCTTAGCAAGACGGATTCTACAGGAACAAGAAACTATGCCTGGGATTTTGAGAACCTCCTTAGCAGTGTAACCTTGCCCGGTTTAGGCGGGACGGTGACGTTCAAATACGATCCCTTTGGACGGAGAATTCTGAAAAGCTCGTCGTACGGCACCACCAGTTACGTCTACGACGGTGCGAATGCAATTCATGAAGTTGACTCTGCTGGGACTTTCATAGCGCGATATGCCCAGGGAACAGGAATCGATGAGCCACTTGCGGAACTGCGCTCGGGCAATAGTGCCTTTTACGAAGCAGACAGCCTCGGCTCCATTACATCGCTGAGTGATGCCACGGGTTCGATCTTAAATTCATACAAGTATGACACTTTTGGCAACACTTCGCTCAACGGAGCATTTATCAATGCCTATCGCTACACGGGCCGGGACTACGATCCAGAAACCGGACTTCAGTACTCGCGGGCGCGGTATTTCGATCCCCAGATTGGGCGGTTTTTGAGTGAGGACTCACTTGGGTTTTTGAGCGATCTCAATTTTTATGTTTACACAGACAACAACCCAATTAATTATCGGGATCCAACAGGATTGGCTCCGTGTCTCAATATAAATGACTTTGTGGATTGGCTGGATAAACATGCCACACCGCGCTATGACAAAAAACTGAATGGTCATTGCGCAAGAAATGTAAGAATGGGATTGGAATTTGGTGGCCTACGCACAAGCGGAAGGCCGAGGCTGGCAAAAAACTATGCACCATTTCTGCAAAAGATCGGGTTTGCACCGGTTGATGCAAATGGCTATTCGCCGATAACCGGTGATATTGTTGTTATTCAGCCGACTGCAGAGTCTATTGCTAGAGAGGGAGAAGACGCAGCTGGTCACATTGAGGCTTGGGATGGGAAAACATGGGTGTCTGATTTTCGCCAAAAACCGCAACATATTTCGCCATATCGTAGTCCCTCTCCATATGCTATATTCCGGTCAACACAACCCTGTGGTTCGTCAACAGCTCCGGCGCCTGAGACGTTTATCCACAAATTAATCAGGGCGCTTATTGCGGTTGGCCCGATCGATCGGTAAATGAGCATAATGCATCAAATAAACAAAATATATGACCATCACATAATCGAGGAATTTAAATGATAATTAAGGTTACAAAAACGTTGAGTCTATTGTGTGTATTGTTTTTTGGTGGCTTAGCAACATCATATGGCCAGATTGATACGCTCAAGGATAACAAAGCGTCGTGTCGTGCAGTTGTGGAATCGTTCTACAACTGGTATATAACAAAAATTTTCGCTGGGAATGAAGGATGGATAACTCCAGTTCTTGAAAATCATACCTTTACATTTAGCACAGAGCTTCGCGAGGCGATTACACATTATAGAGACCTACACAACGGAGACGGCGATCTTGTTGGACTGGATTTTGATCCCTTTCTGCACGCCCAGGATAATGCTGACCATTATATATTCGGGCCAGCAAACCAAAAAGGCAATCGATGCTTGGTAGATGTGTACGGTATTTGGGCTGACAAAAAAGCTAAAAAACCTGACGTGATTCCGGAACTAATCTGGCATGATGGACAATGGGTATTTGCGGACTTTCGCTATGATATTACGGGAAAAAGCCTGCTTGCTGTCCTCAGAACATTTCAACGTGGCAAGCGGCGACAATGAGCCTGTGCTCCGCAAAAACTTCATTCGAACCCCGCAACTGAAAGAAAAGCTTGAGGTACAGATTGTGTATATATTTAGGCACTCGCGAGCCTTGGTATAAGGCGTTTTCAGTTGAGATCAAGTCGATTTCCAGATCACCCGACTGCCGGTCTCTGTTCGGGCATGGGGTTCTGGCTTGGTCCCATGCCACAATTCCACACGGCATTCTGAATTTTGACGATCTGTGTCGATCTGCTGGACGAGACTCTTAAAATCCGATGGCCAGTGTAGACACACGAACTGTCTCAATAAAGGGGTTCACCCCATCCGGATGTAGGCAAATCTGAGACGGTCAAAGCCTCCAGAAACCAACGAGAACAACAACTTTCCACGAACGGCCCGCAACAGGTTCAATATCAATCACTTGGAAGCAATCAATTTCAGCAGATTTCAATATGGTCTGGAATCTGGTTCGGGACCAGGGGGTCGGAGGTTCAAATCCTCTCTCCCCGACCATTTGTTTCCAGCGACTTACGCGAATTCTGAAGTCGTGAAAAATCCCGCCGTAGGTAAAAATGTGACACTGTTTACCTCGCAGGTTTTTCATTTGAATTCCTTCCATATGAGTAGATTGCAAAACCCATGATATTCCTGAAATATTTTCTGTTATGCAAAAACAAAAAAACATCTTCAGGAAGTTCTTCAAACGAAAATCATTGGGGTGTCCCGGTGCTTAACGCCAAGGGCTTACGGCACAAAACTCACTTGTTTGAAATGCGTTCAAAAGCCATCTATGACGTCGGGCTTTAACCCGTCCAGAGATGCGAGTTCAATTTCGCCAGTGGGCTTAACTGATAATGTGCGATGAACTTTGGCGGAAGAATGCTGGCCTAATCTGGAACTGTGTTTCCACCAAATTACCTTGAGCACCTCCATGCTGCCATCTGGCCTGGCCGAGGACGCATCGTTTTCAAACATTTTCGGAAGCACCTGCTTAATAGCTTCTGCATCTTCGTCGCTGAAGCCGGTCCTCTCTGCAAGTTGGGGATTCATACTGCCAAAAAAGACGTATATCCCTCCATCTACGCGATGCTTCATCCCCATGGTGTCAGAGCCCCTCTTGCTGCCGTCGCCTTCACCGCTAACGCTTTTCGTGATTTGTGTACTTGTAACCTCCACCGGCTGAACGCTAAAAGCAGACTGCACTGTGACTGGACCCCGGATGGGAATAGATACTCCCGTATCGCCTTCCTCGCCCTCATCCTTGGCTTTATTCTTTCTCGGCGGCAGAGCGAAGAGCTGACCAAATGCTCTCACATCGAACCATGTCTCCTGGGCAAGCTTTGCAGTTTCCGAGGTACCAAACTTTTTTCCAAGAGCCTTCTCTGCACGGTCTCTAAGACTCTTTGCATCGTCATTTTTGCGGTCATCTGATTGTACGAAGATTTTGTATTTTTGCTGTCCCTCTTCAGACGCCTCTTGCAGGCGATCGCGAATCTTGCGCTTTAGGCACACATCGGTGATTTCTCCGTATCCGTTGTAGTCCGTACGAGGACGGTTTCCATTCAGCGGATCGCCATTCGGGTTGGCACGCTTCACACGAAGCACTACCGCAAAGTCTATCTTGGTCTGCAGAATACTCATTCTTTTTCTCCCTCAGTCTCTGATTGTGCATCTTCTGGATCGATTTCTATTCCCGTCTTGTTCCAAAGCGCAGAGCGCTGGCAATGGTACCCAAGCAGGAACTCGCCAGACAGCTTGCTGTCGTTGATAAAATCCTCTCCGGTGAACATTCCGATGACCGAATCAAGCAGTTTTTCCCGTTTTACAAGTACGCTGGGACGATTAGTTCGCAAACGGGTTTTATAAGGGGCCAATGCAAGTTCAAGGCTCCTCCATGTAGAACATGATGCTATTTTTGCGTAAGCTGGAATCAGGAAAGTACCGACAGATACTTGCTGGTACAAGAGATTCAATAAAAATTGAAGTTGGCACAGAGGGAGTTGGGCACGACTGCCTCAAAATTGGGGAAGAAACATAGTGTGGCCAACATGCGCTGGCGGTGTCCGAAGGTGTCATGTGGCATTGTTAGCGCCCCAAGTTGCGTTCAAAAACGCGACCAACCCTCACTAACTCTCGGAGAATCTTGGCAAGACGCGCCCCTTGAAACAGGAGGGCCAAACCAGCAAGAGAATTTGCCGCAAGCCATGCCCAATCTGTGCCTGCGAAGGTTTGCGTGTAGTGGGATATGACAACAATTGAAATGAAGGCTGCCAGCACAACTGTAGCATTCATAAAGATTGCCAAGGCTCTCTCGATGCCCATCATGCCGGTATTTCTCTGGGATAACACATACGGATCAAATCCCCAGAATGGATGGTCACCGATAATGCCCACAACCAAAGGACGCAGTCTTTGCTCGACGTACCTAATTGTATCCATCAATTCCCATGACGTCTGCTGCCAGATCGCACCAACGATCTGCAAACCAAGCAGAATAAACCATCGAACCGAACTCCTGCTCATAGCGGTGTTAGGGATCTGTAAAACTACACCGACAAAAATTGCGGCCACTGAGTAGAGGGCAAACTGAAGAGTTATCCAATACGTATTCCGATTCATCAGCGCTTGATATTCAGCAAGATGAACCTGCAGTAACAACTCCACCGGAGGGGCGTGACTGACTGGTCTTGCGTATGGCGTACTCATTGATGACTCGAACGATAAATCAAATCGAAATATGATCGCACTATTTCGAACGGAAAGCAATGGTCGAATTAAAAGCGGCAATCTGCGGATTCGTCCTGCCTGCTTAACTTGCGCCTCGCATGTACCTAAATCTCTGGGGGTGAAGTGACTTGACAATTCTTGTTAAATATCCGAATCTCGCCTCGTGCCGCAATACTCGCATTTCGCCCAAGAAACGCCACGACATGACCTATCATGGACGCTGAACATACCATCAATTGAGTATCTTGGAAGTGCAACTTCGCATTTCCAAGCGGAGCCTCTACAATACGACAAAATGGGACAGCCTTGTCTCGCTTCTGATTGGGAATTTGAAGTAATCCGTAAACTGCGCGGTGAACCATCCGGCATCCCAAAAGCAGACGTGCGCGCTCTTCCAAGATTCTTGCCTTTGAGGACTCGCTACATCGACCGGTCGGTCGAAGTGTCGGAGAACATGTTCCGCTTCTCGCTTGAGTTTCCACGGCTGTGTCCAAGGGAAGGCGAATTCAATAGCGATCTGATGCGGGAGTATGCAAAAACAATCATCATGATCAGACTTCGAGGACAGGAACCGCTCCTCACGTTGGAACACTTTACTATGCCGCAAGACTTGACCAGAATTGACCGCAATGGGAACATCAGTGGCGGAGCATGGGAGCATCCGGACATCGCGAAGCGCTTTCGGTTCTACGTTGAAAGCGTTGTGCGCTTTCTTTCTGATGAAGGCGAAGTAAAAAACATTCTCAAGGAACTGGATATCGCTCTCGAACAGCAATCCAAAATTTTGTCCGAAGGGCTGGCGCGTTACTTTTTAACAATAAATGAACCGGCAGGCGCACTTTATAATGGATATTTGAGTGGCATATTCCCTCCGTTTAAACGGTTCCGTCTTCTTTCCGTCCTGCCAGTCCTCAACAAGATGGTTGAAGTCCATGACATAGCGACAGCCGTACTCAAGGAGGGGCTGCGTCGTCAGAAGTACCAGCCTCAAGTCGGTGTGGCATATAACTGGCAGTGTCATGAGGGTTTAGTCGGAAAGATTGCGCAAGAAATCCACGAGTACTGCACACACCGCTTTGAACGCGAAGGTGATCATTCGGACTTCTTAGGGCTTGATTACTATTTTCGTTACAAATTTCTCACCAACAGAGCCAAACGCGAATATGGTACGCAGCCGTCGTTCGGAGATATTCACCCCGAAGGAATCTTTCAGGTTATAAAAGCGTTGCATCTCTGCTATCCCAAAAAGTCCATTTTTGTTGCCGAATTTGGGTTCGCGGACATGAACGATCTCCGCAGGCCCTATTGGATACTTGAAACGGTTCGATGCATCTTAGAAGCAAAAAAGAGCGGCATTCCCGTCAAAGGCGTTCTTATGTGGACGTTGGTTAACAACTTCGAATGGGAGTTGGGGATGTCTCAGAAGTTCGGTCTATTTGACGAAGCAGAACTCGGTAAGCCACTTCGCAATTCTGAAAAAGGGATCAGGAGTTGGGAGGCATGGCGCTCTGCGATCGAGGCTATCAGGTCTTCGAACCAGGAAAACTTGAACCGGCTACAAAAATGCTACGAAAGTGCAAAGCAGCAATACAAAGAAGCTGGCGGAAAGTTATAAAGAGTATTAAACTCCTTCGCACTTCCAGACTGGAGGTCTGTAATGGCTATTGAGGCGGCGCCGACTGTTCTTCCAGTTTTTGACGAGCTTACGAAGAGCCGGATTGAGACGCATCTTGCAGAATATAACGCTTTAACAACGCGCCTGACCTACTGGATAACCTTGCAATATGTTACCTACGCAATTGCGGGTGCTGCTCTTGGCTTCCTTGCGGAGGCTTGGGGGCATGTCGACTCACGACAACTCGCGTGGGCAAGTATCCTTATTCAGTTGTGTCTTCTGTGGGCATTAGCTCAGACAAATTTTGAGATATTTACCTATGTGGTGTATATCGAGAGGCATCTGCGGCCCAAGCTCAAGGAACTCATAACCTGCAACTCATTTTGGCGGTTCGAGCGTTACTTGAAAGCACTCAGACGAAAAAGGGGCGTGTCGTATGAGCAAAGGTTCGGGCTATTTCCATTGTTCGCCTGTGGAATAGCGGTGGCACTGTGTGTCATTGTCCACAGCTTACGGGTCGAGAGGCCTTTGTCGATTTCCGACGGAGTATGGTTTGGATGCACCATCTACGTGGTAGCGGTGGTGATTTTGAAGTTCCGCTATGCTGTGATCTTGCAAAAGAGGGCCATTCAGTCCCGTGTAAAGCCTATTGGGGCACCGCAAAAGCGGCCAATGATGAACATCTCGAACCCGGCAAATGGAGCCGAACCAGGGAAGCCGTAAAGTTTCGGAGATTTCAATTGCAGAGTCGTTTTTTCTCGTTCAGTTTCAAGCGCCTCCATCCCTAAATGCCTTCGATTTCAAGTAACTCCTTTCCCAACTCGTTCTGTCAGTCAGATAGGGCGGAAGCAGTAGGCGGCAAGCGGCGCATTTTCAATTTCATTGAATCTGGGCCATAGGGAAACGGCCTAAGACATTAGCTCCGACGGGGGAAATTAGCCTCTGTTGGCATGGGTAATGTCTTGGAAAAAGCGAAGCAGGAACAGGTGATCGCGCTGGGGCGGCTTGGTTGGTCGCTGCGGCGTATAGAGCAGGCGACGGGAGTCCGTCGCGAGACGGCTGGCGGTTACTTGAGGTCGGCCGGGATAGCACTACGGACGCCGGGAGGTTGGGGGCGCAAGGCTCCAGCAAAAGCGGCCACTTCGGTGACCGCCGGCTCTGACAGTTCAAAACCGGCCATAGAGGTGATCACCGGCTTTTTGCCGGAAGCGAGGTTGCCGGGGCAAGGTGGCAAGCG
>Ga0137363_10002374_pt1 | contig 11162 bp, 10 predicted proteins | sample MadtaG_FD_104800 | JGI IMG/M metagenome (GOLD analysis project Ga0137363, IMG submission 104800) | Vadose zone soil microbial communities from Angelo Coast Range Reserve, California, USA - Mad1_115_16 metaG | ecosystem: Environmental > Terrestrial > Soil > Vadose zone | place: USA: California...
AAACAATGGACCCCATCCCGATCAGGCAGCGGTCCTCGATCACGCATCCGTGCAGCGTTACGGAATGTCCCACCGTCACGTAGTCGCCCACGTAGACGCCATATTGCTCCTTCATTCCATGCAACACCGAGCAATCCTGAATGTTGGAATGAGCGCCGATGCGGATCTCATGCACGTCGCCACGCAGGACCGCGTTCATCCAGACGCTGGCGTGCTCGCCGAGGATCACGTCGCCAACGAGCTGGGCGGAGCCGTCCACGTAACAGGTGCCGGGAATTGTTGGATGCTTTCCGCGATAGGATCGAATCATTCCACTCCCGATCTCCGCGTCAGGGTTCGCCAGCTGTGGAAAAACTGCCTTCTGGTCACACCGTGCCTGAAGGCGAAATTCTCACTGCAACGTGCGGCCTGCCCACGGGCACGCCCTGCGCGCTGTTCGGCAATCTGCCCCGGAAGAAAATCAACATATCACATGGCCGCAGGAGGCTTCGCGCCTGGGGCTGTCGGACGCGCCCGGTCCGGGTTGCGGGAAAGGCCGACCTCAGGCGCTCCATTGAAAGGCATTCAACGTTCTTGCGGCACGGCTCAACTCGTGTCCTTCCGGTCATCCCCTGCATCCCAGTGCCAGGTGCTTCCGGGGAGGATCCCTTTCCCGGCCTCTTTAGTTCTGATCGTGCGCTAAAGACTTGGAGCGATCGATGACCCACTGGGGAAATACAGGTTCTCCCCGGGGTGGCTTGCCCTGGGTGATGGCCCAATGGTCGAGCCAGCCCGCGCCGTCCTCGCTTACGTATGTGTCGGGCAGCGAGTAGGCGGGATCGCCGAGCGCGTCTTCGAGCGTGACGAAGTGGTAGCCGCGCTTGCGCATGACCTCGAGCAGCTCGCCGATGTGATCGGCTTCCAGTTGATTGGCGTGCAGCAGCAGAATCTGAGCCGGCTCGTATCCCATGATCTGCTTGGATAATTTTTCCGAATACGCAAACACCTCGTCGCTGAAGGCCAGGTAACTGGTTGCCAGTTGGTCCTGCAGGGCCGCATCTCCGCGCTTCTTGGCGTCTTCGTAGACGCCTGCGTACATCCAGTCCCAGGCGTCCAGGGTTACGGGAGCGATGTGGTAGCCGCGGGCGGTGAGGAAGGCCTCGGCCCGGCGGCGGGTTTCGAGGTCGCGCCCGACGTGGAGGTAGGGATGGCGGAAATAACGCAGCTTCATCTGGTGATCGGTAAGCAGGAGGCGCGTTACGTTCTCACCTGCGACCACCTCGTCCTCCCACGCAGGGAGTCCGACGCGGTTTAAGGAGGCGTGACTGAAAGTGTGATTGCCCAGTTCAAATCCGTAGTCGAGCCACATCGCGAGCGCCTTGATGCGCTCATCGACCTCGCCAAACCTGTAGAGCCTCTTCTCATTGACGAAGCCAACGACCGGGACTCTTTGAGCGCGCAGCGTGCCCAGCAACCTGGCGGTCATCTCATGGATGGTCGCCGCTGACATGGAATTGCTGGCCGCCGGGAGGTCATCGATCGTGATGGCTACTGCGCGAGCGGGCTGGTCGGCCGCTCTTGCAGGACACGGCGACCACCACAGGCACAGGCCAGACAGCAGGGCGATCCGCAGCGCTTTCATGGGGAGCTTCCTCCGAGTCGGCACGGCTGAATGTTCGAAGGGTATTAGAACACGAGGCCAGCAGGGTTCCGGATGGCGCCATTCGGGAACGCAGCGCTGGTGGTCGAGGGGGCGATACTGAGGCGTTGCCGGATCGCAGCGAATCGCCGTGGGGACAGCGGGCAAGCGCCCGCCATTGTCCCGGGACCTTCAGTCGGGTTGGCAATCTCGCGGATCCGCCGGAACCCGGAGGGAGGTCGCTACGCCCCTTTTTTGAACTGCTGGGGCTGGGGAGCCCGGTAGGTTCCGGGAACGGTGCGCCCCGCAATCGCCAAACGATTCCAGGCATTGATGGTGGCGACCGCCAGAGTCAGATCGGACAACTCCTTCTCGGTGAAGTGCGGGCGCACTTCTTCGTACACGCTATCCGGCACATGACCGTTTGTGATCAGGGTGACGGCCTCGGTCCAGGACAGGGCGGCGCGCTCGCGGTCGGTGTAGTAGGGGGCATTCGCGCCATGCATCGAGCGAGTACAGTCGTTGTTCGTTTTCCCCGATGGCCCGCAGATCCTTCCAGTGCATATCGATACAGTACGCGCAGCCGTTGACTTGGGAGGCGCTCAGTTTGATCAGGTGAAGCAGCGATTCTTCCAGTCCACATTGCCGGAGATATTGTTCCAGCCCCAGCAACGATTTGTAACCATCCTGAGCAACTTGTGCGTAGCGAAGGCGCTCTTTCATCCGTCCTCCTTGGGGTTTGTGGAAAACGGCATTCCGGGTGGCCGATCAGCAAGCGCGCTGAAGATGTCCACCTGAATTTGGATGACGTGGCCCAGGAGTTGGCAGCGGGTATTTGTCGCCCCAACGCCCAAGGCGGGGCTGAGAGGCTCGCGGGTGCGGGCGGCGGCGCCCGCGCTACCAGGGCCCGGAGAATGGCTGGTACCATGGACCGGCCGGCGGAGCGCTCCAAGCCTGGTTAGATCGAGCTTTCGGGCCCGGTTTAGCCTCTCCGGGGTTACCCCGGGGGAGCGGGAAGAACTGACATTCCGTCGCTTGAGCTCAAGTGCGCCCTGCGCACGATTGCTCATGCAGGGTGAGACTCGTTGGAGCGCGGTCCGCCGGTTGCTTGCTATGTCCCGCCACGTCCTGTTGCGTGCCTTGGTGGCTGCTTTTGTGATGGGCGACCCCAGTGTCGATGCGATCTCCACACGGCTGGCGCGCACGGTGGGAAAGCCGGGGCGCTGGTTGCGTCCCCTGGCCGGGCGTTACCTGCGCACGTTTGTCGGACGAACGCGCCCGCGGCAGAGCGAGATCATTCAATTTCTCTTTCAGGACAGGGGATTTCAGCGCGCTTGGAGGAAGTATTCCGGCGAGTTGTCGGTGGCGGAACGGCTGAACGAGCCGCAGCGGATGCAGCCCGCCCGGGCGGCCGCGACCTGGGAGGTGCCGGCGATTGAGTCGCTCGGCGATCTTGCGGAGTGGCTGGCGATCGAGGTCGGCGACCTGCTCTGGTTCGCCGATCTGAAAGGCCTCGGTTACCGGCTGAAGTGTCCTCAACTGCGACACGATCACTACCGGGCGGTGGCCAAGCCATCGGGCGGGATTCGTCTGATCGAGGCACCCAAGCATCGTCTAAAAGATGTGCAGCGGCAAGATCCTCGCGCGCATTCTGCATAGCATCCCGCCGCATCCGGCGGCGCAGGGATTTCTGAAGGGCCGGTCGATCAGGACCTTTGTGGCCCCTCACGTAGGAAAGCGCGTTGTCTTGCGGATGGACCTCGAGGATTTCTTTCCGAGCTTCGCGGCGGCCAGAATTCAGTCTTTTTTCCGGGTGCTGGGCTACCCCGAAGCGGTCGCGGATCTGCTGGGCGGGCTGTGCACGAATGCGACCCCCGGCGACGTGTGGAAAGATCTGGCCGAGCCGATCGATTCCGGTCTGATCCGGGAAGCGCGCTCGCTGCACGCGCGGCCACACCTGCCGCAGGGCGCGCCACCTCGCCAGCGCTCGCAAACCTCTGCGCTCATCGTCTGGATTGCCGGCTGGCAGGACTGGCAAAGTCAGCGGCAGGGTCATACACGCGCTACGCCGACGATCTTGCGTTTTCGGGCGAGCAGGTGTTTGACCGAAGCGTCGAACGTTTCTCCAGCCAGGTTGCGGCGATCTTGCTGGAGGAGGGTTTTCGCCTGAATCACCGCAAGAGGCGCATCATGCGGCAGGGGGTGCGCCAGCACCTGGCAGGACCTGGTGGCCAACCAGTGCCTGAGTGTGGCGCGCCCGGAGTTCGACCGCCTCAAGGCGATGCTGACCAACTGTGCCCGCAACGGACCCGAGAGCCAAAATCGCCAGGGCCATCCTCAATTCCGTTCCCACCTCAAGGGTCGGGTGGCATTCGTCGAGATGATCAGCCCGGCGAAGGGCAAGCGACTGCGGCAGATCTATGAGCAGATCGATTGGCAGTGATCCGTTTCGCGTTCCTGCCGGAATGGCCCGCGGCAGGCGTGCCGACGGGATACTTTGACGTTGCAAAATCGAGACTGCAAGGCATTGAGCCCGGGGCTTTCAAGGGGCGCGGGGCGGGGGGGCCGCGCTACCCCTGAGTTTTTAACTAAAAATTCATGGACCTGATTACACACGCGGCGCCGGCGGGCGTATAAAGTCCATCAACGCCGCGGCGTCAAAATCGTAAGGAGGTCTGACGTGAGATTTGACACATCCCAGCCTACTCGCTCCCATGCAGGGATCACATTTCTGACCCTGATCCTGCTGGCCGTGGTCTCTGTTCCAGCCACCGTCCATGCTCAAGGGTGCTCTCTGAATTCGGCCGGCGGGAAGATTCAACATGTCATTTATGTGCAGTTCGACAACGTTCATTTCACACGGGACAATCCGAATGTTCCGTCGGATCTTGAGCAGATGCCGCACTTGCTGAACTTCTTCAAGCACAATGGCACGTTGCTCACAAATCATCACACGCCTCTGATCTCGCACACCGCAGACGACATTCTGACGGCGCTGACCGGGGTGTATCCCTCCCGCCACGGGCAGGCGGTGGCCAACAGCTTCGGTTTCTTTCCGCTTCCGGGGACCAGCACGTTTTTTGACGGTTTTGCCAGTTCGTTCACCTATTGGACGGACCTGGTGAATCCGAAGACCGATCCGGTGTTCAGCATGATCGACGCGAACGGGAACAACGCGCCCGCGCCCTGGGTGCCGTACACACGCGCGGGCTGTAATGTGGGGGCCGTCTCGATCGCGAATATCGAACTGGAGAACGTCACTTCCGATGTGACCACGGTATTCGGAGCGAATTCGTCCGAAGCCGCCGAGGCGAAAGCCAACCGAACCCAGGCGATTGCCGACTTTGAGGGGATCTCGGTGCATTGCGCGGCGGGAGACGCGGTTTGTTCGTCGGCCAACGGAGGCCAGCCGGACCTGCTGCCGCAGGAGCCGGGCGGATATTCGGGATTCAACGGACTGTTCGGGCACAAGTTTGTGGCGCCGGTGATCAGCCCGGGGACCCCCTTGACCGACATCGACGGGACGGTGATCACCGACGGCCATGGAAACAACGGGTTTCCGGGATTTGGCGGAATCTCGGCGGCGCAGACCCTGGGATATGTCGCGGCGATGCAGGAGCACGGGATTCCGGTGACGTTCGCCTACATTTCCGACGCGCACGATGACCACGTGAACTTTGTTGCCTTCGGCCCCGGTCAGGCCGGCTATGTAGCCCAGCTGCAGGCCTACGACGAGGCCTGGGGAAAATTCTTCGCGCGACTGGCCAGTGACGGGATCACCAAGGACAACACCCTGTTCGTCCTGACGGCCGATGAGGGCGATCATTTTGCGGGCGGGACGCCGACTCCGGCGGATTGCGATGGCGTCCACGTGGCGTGTACCTACCCGGCGGGCACCATCGGGGAAATCGATACCAACCTCACCGACCTTCTCCATCTGCAGGATCCGGGGTTGGCGACGACGGCGTTCGATATTCACTTTGACATGGCGCCCGCTTTCTACGTCAATCCGGCGGGCCCTGCGACAACGCGGGAATTTGAGCGTGCAGCGGCGCAACTGAGAGGCCCGGATGCGTTCTCGGGACGGACGGTGCGGTTGACCAAGTACCTGGCGGATGCGGTGGAGATGAAGTTGCTGCACATGGTGACCGGTGATCCGCAGCGGACGCCGTCGTTTGTGATGTTCGGCAACCCCGATTTCTTCTTCCAGACTTCGGGTGCGCCCGACTTTGCCCTGGGCCCGGGCTTTGCCTGGAATCACGGGGGAGTCGCGCCCGAGATCAATACCACGTTCCTGGGGTTGGTTGGTCCGGGAGTGGACCACGAGGGCGTGCAGGAGGATGTCTGGTCGGACCACACCGATGTCCGCCCGACGATGCTGCTGCTGACCGGATTGAACGACGACTACTCGCACGATGGCCGGGCGCTGGTAGAGGTTTTGCGGAGCAGGGCACTGCCCGAGGCGCTGCGGGGAAGTCAATTCAACTTCACCTTGCTGGCGAATGCGTACAAGCAGATCACGGCTCCGGTCGGAAAACTGGGGTTGGCCAGTCTGAAGGTGTCGACGCGGGCGCTGGCGGGGGATGATTCCACCTACACGAATCTGGAAAATCAGTTGAGCGCGCTGACCGGGCTGCGCGACGCGCTTGCGGCCCAGATCATCCAGAAACTGGAAGATGCAGAGTTCAATGGAAAGTCCATTGACTCCAAGTCGACTCTGGATCTGGTGACTCAGGCGGCGGGGTTGCTGAACCAGGTGGAACAGTTGCAAGGCGGGGATTAGCACCTCCTCGATCAAAACCCTCGAGTGTTTGCATAACCGGCAGAAAACGCGGGACGATATTGTCCCGCGTATTCTGTTTTGGTCGGATGGCTCGTGGCGGTGAGGTGGGTATTCCGTGAAGGTCATTGTGTTCGGAGCGACGGGGATGGTGGGGCAGGGCGTCTTGCGGGAGTGCCTGCTCGACCCTGGGGTGGAAAGCGTTCTGGTGGTGGGGCGCAGCCCGACCGGGCACGAGCATGCGAAGCTGAACGAAATTGTGCGCCCGGATCTGTTTGATCTCTCGGCGATCGAGGGCGAACTTTCCGGATATGGCGCGTGCTTTTTCTGCCTGGGTGTTTCATCAGCCGGAATGGGCGAGGCCGAGTACCGGCATCTCACTTACGATCTCACCCTATCGGTTGCCCGGAGTTTGGCGAAGGCGAGTCCCGGGATGACGTTCCTCTACGTTTCCGGCGCTGGGACCGACAGCACCGAGAGCGGGCGCATGATGTGGGCGCGGGTAAAGGGCGCGACCGAAAATGCCCTGCTGCGGATGCCCTTCAAGGCGGCGTACATGTTTCGGCCGGGCTACATCCAGCCGGTGCATGGGGCGCAGACCAGGACGAAATGGTATGGCATCGTCTACGCGGTACTGGCGCCGCTTTATCCTGTGGGGGAGGCGCTGGTCCCCAAGTACGTGACCACCACCGAGCGCCTGGGCAGGGCGATGATCCGGGTGGCGCGGGCAGGTAATCCCGATCGGGTGCTCGCGAGCGTGGATATTAATCGGGTCGCCGGTTAGCGAGTTGCGTGAAAGCCAGATGGATGGACTGGGAATGACAACCCCATGGGGGATGGGGCCGCGGGTTCCGAATCCAAATTGGGGTGAGGGGCGTCTAAATGTGCGAGAGTGGGGTTGAGGTTTTGGTTTGCCCGGTGGATGCTGGCGCTGGGGCCCGCGTGGAACCGCAGCACGCGGCGGTTCGTGCGGCAGGGGTTTTGGTTGACCTGGAGATTGGGTGCCCCTGATCCATTCGCAATTATCGTTTTCCATTCATTCTGGCCACAATTCCGTGGGAGGGTCCGCGGAGTGGCTCATCGGATACTCTAACTGGAACCTTTAAGGAGTTGGGATGGCAGCAACGTCACCAGCAATTGTCAGTGTGGACGACGAGCCCGAAGTCCTGCGGGCAGTCGAGCGCGATCTCCGGCGGAAGTATGGGAAGGACTATCGTGTCCTGGGAACTGATTCAGGGGGCGCGGCGGTTGACTTGTTACATCAGTTGAAGACGCGCGGAGACAGCGTGGCGCTGATGTTATGCGACCAACGGATGCCGCAGATGTCGGGCCTGGAAGTGCTGGGGCAGTCGATGCAGATTTTCCCGCAGGCGAAGCGGGCCTTGCTGACTGCGTATGCGGATACGAACGCGGCGATTGCGGCCATCAATACCGCGAAAGTTCATTACTACCTGCTGAAGCCGTGGGACCCGCCGGAGGAGAAGCTGTATCCGGTGTTGGATGATCTGCTGGAAGACTGGCAGGCGGAGTACCGGGCACCGTACTCGGGCTTGCGGGTGCTGGGGACGCGCTGGTCTCCGTCGAGCCACCAGTTGAAGGATTTTTTGGGTCGGAATCAGGTTCCCTACCAGTGGACCGATGTCGAGATCGCGGCGCCGGATGCGGAGATCCAGGCGCTCATCCCGAGTGTGGATTTGAAGACGGCATCCCTACCTCTGGTGGTGCTGCCGGGGGGCGAGGTGCTGTCGAATCCTCCCGTGGAGGAACTGGCGGCACGGATCGGATTGCGCACGCGGGCGGAGACGACCTTTTATGACTTCGTGATTGTCGGCGGAGGTCCAGCAGGGCTGGCGGCGGCCGTGTATGGAGCGTCAGAGGGGCTGAAGACCCTGTTGGTGGAGCGCTCGGCGCCGGGCGGACAGGCGGGGATGAGTTCGAGGATCGAGAATTACCTGGGATTTCCTTCCGGGCTCACGGGCGCGGATCTGGCGCGCCGGGCGTTTACGCAGGCCAGGCGTTTTGGCGCCGAGATTCTTTCTCCCCAGGAAGCTGTGGGGCTGCGCGTGGATGGACCTTACCGGTTTGTGAAGCTGCGCGACGGCAGCGAGATCAGTTGTCATGCATTACTGATCGCGAGCGGGCTGTCGTGGAGAAAGCTGGATGTGCCGGGCGTGGAGGCGTTGCAGGAGGCTGGAGTGTACTATGGGGCAGCCATGACAGAGGCGCAGTTGTGCGCGGGCGAGGACGTATACGTGGTGGGCGGCGCGAATTCTGCCGGGCAGGCGGCGGTGTATTTTGCGCAGTTTGCGAGGAGCGTGACGATCCTGGTGCGAGCCGATTCGCTGCAGAAAGGGATGTCGCAGTATCTGATCGACCAGATCGGGCAGATTGAGAACATTCGGGTGGAGACCCAGTCGGAGGTCGTGGAGGTGCATGGGAACGGGCACCTGGAGTCGATCACGATCGAGAACCACGAGACCGGTGAGACCAAGACGGCGCCGACGCCGGCCCTGTTCATCTTCATCGGGGCGATGCCGTGCACGGCGTGGTTGCGTGGAAAACTTCCCATGGATGATCGTGGATACCTTCTGACTGGATCGCTGTTGCCGAAGGATGGAGAACGGGTGAAGGGATGGAAGGAAGAGCGGGATCCATTCATTTTTGAGAGCGTGATTCCGGGAGTGTTTGCGGCCGGAGATACGCGGCATTCGTCGATCAAGCGGGTGGCGTCGGCGGTGGGGGAAGGGTCGATTACCGTGCAGATGGTGCATCAGTACCTTGCCAAAGTACGCTGAGGGCGGGCGAGTACCGAGTACCGAGACGGCCTTGGGGGGGAGTGGTCGGGTGCGGACTGCGGCGGCTGGGAGGGATGAGTTTCAGTGAATCCACACGTCCAGGAAATTATCCGGCATGGGTATTGGTGGCTGTTTCTGGCGGCGCTGCTGGAACGGATCGGGCTGCCGTTGCTGGTGACGCCGGTGGTGATTGCCGCGGGGGCGGTGGCCGGATTGGGCGACATGAGCCTGACTGCGGTGATCGGGCTGACGGTGGTGGCGTCGGAGATCGGAGACTGGCTCTGGTACGAACTGGGGCGGAAGCGCGGCGCTTCGGTGCTGCGGATACTCTGCAAGATTTCTCTGGAGCCTGATTCATGTGCCCGGAAGTCGGAGGATGCGTTTGGGCGGCACACGACCGGAGCGCTGCTATATTCCAAGTTCGTCCCGGGAGTGGGACGCCTGGCAGCACCGGTGGCGGGCCTTTCGGAGATGCCGCGCGAACGGTTCCTGATCCTGAATGCCCTGGGATCGCTGCTGTGGGCGGCGGGGTGTGCGCTGATCGGATACATCCCGGCGCGCAAGCTTCCCATTGATGTCTTGCTCGAGACCGCGCTGGGCTGGCTTTTGCTGATGATGGGGGGAGCCGTCGTCCTGCATGTGGTGTGGAAATACGTGCAGCGGCAGCGGTTCATCCGCTCGCTGCGCGTGTCGCGAATCACGGTGGAGGATGTGAAGGCGGCGCTCGATCGCGGGGAGCGGCCGTTCATCGTTGACCTGCGCCACATGCTGGAGTTCGTGGTGGATCCGCGGACGGTCCCGACGGCCGTACGGATTTCGCCAGACGAACTGCCGTCGCGGAATGCCGAGATCCCGCGCGACCGGGAGATCGTGCTGTACTGCACGTGTCCATCGGAGGCGACCAGCGCGAAGGTGGCGATGGACCTGAAGCGAATCGGAATCACGAAAGTGCGCCCCCTGCAGGGTGGGCTGAAGGCGTGGCAGGACCAGGGCTATCCCATGGACGATTTCTTCCCCGAGGAAGTGCAGAAGGCGGTTTCGTAGAGGGCATGCCCGGAGACGAATCAGTGCCAGGACTCAAGCGGCTGATCGGCACCCAACCCATCTTTTTCACCTCCATAAGATCCACCTTTGGTAAGAACCTCCGATTACTCGCGTCACTTTACGGTTGGCAGGCGCGGGCATAAGCTGCGCGCTATGAAGCTGAATGCGCTGCTGATGTGCCGCGAACAGGCGTCGTTGCCGGTGCTGGTGGGCGCCCTCGAGACACTGGAAATCGACGAGGAAATGTGCGCCTCTCCGGAGGAGGCAATGGAACTTCTGGCGCTGGCGCACTATTCGGCTCTGGTGGTGGACTTCAGTCTGCCCGGAGCGGCGCAGGTGGCGCATATGGCGCGGCTCGCGCCCGCGCCGCGTCGTCCTGTGGTCTTCGCCATGATTGGTGCGCGCACCGATATTGCGGGGACGTTCGAGGCGGGTGCGAATTTCGTGTTGTATAAACCTCTGGTCGCCGAGCAGGTATTGCGATCCTTGCGAGCGGGGCGGGTGTTCATGTTGCCGGATCGCCGGCGGTCATCGCGGCGGCAGACCGAATCCATGGTTTATCTGCGATTTGGGGATGTGTGCCCGGTACCGGCGCTGGTGCTCGAGTTGAGCGAAGATGGGCTGTCGGTACAGGCGGCCGAGCCGGTGCCGGCCGCGGAAGTGCCGCTACGGTTCATCCTGCCTGGGACAACCCATTTGATTGAAGGTTCCGGGGAAGTCATGTGGGCAGACGATGGCGGACGCGCGGGGATTCTGTTTCGCGACCTGCCGGCAGCTTCGCGGCGGCAGGTGAAGGCGTGGGTGGCGAGGCGGGAGCCCAAGCGCCGATCGCAGAGACTGCGAGAGCCGAGGGGCGCGAGCGCCCGGTTGCGAGTACCAAGGAGCGAGAAAGCGTTTTGAGGTCGTTTTTGACATCCTCCCCTTC
>Ga0137363_10002379_pt1 | contig 11150 bp, 9 predicted proteins | sample MadtaG_FD_104800 | JGI IMG/M metagenome (GOLD analysis project Ga0137363, IMG submission 104800) | Vadose zone soil microbial communities from Angelo Coast Range Reserve, California, USA - Mad1_115_16 metaG | ecosystem: Environmental > Terrestrial > Soil > Vadose zone | place: USA: California...
GAAACACGGCGGAATCGCAGCCGCGGTACGCAACATCCCTTACGGCATTCAGCAACCCGCAGTGAGCGGGCAGATCGCGAAGCTGGAGGAGTCACTAGGCACGAAGCTGTTTCAACGACGACCATTCGCGCTTTCGCCTGCGGGCATGGAACTATTCGAGTTTATCAAACCGTTCTTCGATAACGTCGAGATCGTCAGTGAAAAGCTCCGTCAGAACAGGTCGCCACAGTTGCGCATTGCCGCGCCGTCTATCGTGTTGCACGACTATATCCCGGAGCTGCTGCAGAAGCTTCGAACCAAATTTCCCGAATTTCGCCTTTATTTGCACGAAGCCGCCCGCGCCGAGGCTGAACGATTACTTCTGGCCCGAGATGTTGATCTTGCCATTACTCTCATTGAAAAAAAAGCGCGCGCTGGCGTTCAGGTTCGACCGTTACTCGAGCTGCCGTTGATTCTGCTCGTCCACAGAAAATCCAGGCTTGTTCGTCCGGAAGAGCTGTGGAAGCGCGACAAGATTGAAGAAACACTAATCAGTCTCCCACGAACTGACCCAATCCACGCTTCCTTTCAGCGCGGTCTTGAGCGGATTGGAGTGGAATGGTTTTGCGGTATCGAAGTCAACTCGGCTCGTTTGATCGAGCGTTACGTAGCGGGCGGTTATGGAATCGGCTTGGCAGTGGCGGTCCCAGGCTTCAAGCCACCTGAAGGGGTGCGCGTTTTGGAATTGCCGACATTTCCCCCGGTCGTTGTGGGTGCGTCGTGGTCAGGCAAGCTCTCGAATATTTCGAAGCAATTGCTGGCCGAACTGGAAACCGAAGCGCACGTGCAGATGCGCCGAATGAAACGTGGAGCTCGCCGCTAAGCCAACGTTCCCCAGCGCGTCGCGCTAGTCGGCCTCGTCTTTAAGCATCGATTTGATTCGTTCGCGCAACTCCGGCTGATCTCTACCCTAGTCGCTTCTCGGTGATGAAGTCACATTTGACGACCGGAAGGCCGAGAACTTATAGCCCTCGTAAACCGCAATTAAGTAAAATAGAATGCTGACCGACACGAAATCGTCCCACATGGCGCTGATGACCTTCGCTGGATCGGCATTGTTCAGCATTGTGAAAAAGCCAACGTGTTCCTTGGCTGATGCGAAGGCGATCAGGGAAAAATAATTTCCGAGGATGCAACCGAAGAGCGCTAGAAATGCGCCCAGAATCCCAAAAGTTTTTCCGCCGTTTCCGATTCTCAAGGCGAAGCCGACAAGCGCACCCACTCCAATGGCCATCCATCCGATTTGATAGTTGGTCGTGACCGTTAAAACCGCCCAGACAATCGCACCAAAGATTGCGGCCGCGAGACCGGCGAGACCGCCCAGAAGAAGCTTTTTCTCTGGGGTAGAATCGGCTTCAACCATGTCGTTGCTTTGTGCGGCGACGTTTAATCGTTCGAGTCTTTGAGCATCGAGCGAATCTGCTCGCGCAAGTCCGGCGTGTTTTGATGCCCATGAGCTGAGACCGCATGCTGCACTGCAGTATCGAGCACTTCTTGTTCCGTGCCGGAAATTTTCAGCGAGCAATTTTTGTCGCTAGGATAATCTCTGCAGTCGATCGATTTTCTATTCGCCACGTCACGCTCCTGTTACTTTTTCGTTTTCTTTCGAAAGCGGCGTCAAGTTCGCCACGTCGAATCCGTCCTGTGGCGGACCGCCGCACTCAAAGGCGGCTTCGCCCCGAAAAGTTCGTGTCGATTCGTGTGAATTCGTGTTTAACTCTTCTTTAACTCAGCCAAATCTTTAAGCACCTGTTCGCTGTGCTCGGCCGGTTTCACCCCGGTGTACACCTTGGCGATTTCACCTTTCGGATTAATAATGAACGTGTTTCGCGCGGCGAGTTTGCTCCCTTTATAATCCATGACCGACCCATACTCGGTCGACACTTTTGCATCCGAATCGGCCAGCAATTTGAAATTGAGGCCCTCCTTCGTGCAAAAATCCTTGTGCGATTGCGCAGTGTCCACACTCACGCCAAGAATTACCGCACCCGTTTCCTCATACTTCGACAGATCGCGCTGGAAATTGTGTGCTTCCATGGTGCAGCCGCTGGTGAAATCTTTCGGATAAAAATAGAGCACCACCCATTTGCCGCGATAATCTTTCAGGCTCACCTGCGAGCCGTCGCCAGTAGTTAAACTGAAATCCGGCGCAGGTTTCCCAATGTCCGGTTGATTTGAAGTTTCCGCCGCCATCAAAGAGAACGTGCCAAGACCGACGAATGCTGACAAGATGATGTTTTTGATGTTCATGCCCCAGTTTTCGAGCACATAGGCGGCGAGTCAACAGCACATCGCCGAAAACAGAAGACAGCCTTCCCAGGCTGTCATGGCAAACGGGCGTCCCGCCTGGTTGCGTAACGGCAGGCCAGAGGCCCGCCTGCCATGACAGGCAGGATGCCTATCTTCCGTTTCAGCTTGCGCTCTGCGACACGTTTGCGTCAATAAGAGGCCCTCTATGCCAAAGCCGATGGTTGCCGAAAGTCTTCCGATTAAGCCAGTGCGACTAATTCTCGGTTTGATTGCCTGCATCGGACTTGTCCTCACGTTGTTGACGCTGTTGTTCGGTTTCACGTCGATCCCGGCGAACTCCATTGGAGTCAAGACACGTTTTGGCGCATTCCACGACAACGTTAATCCCGGTCTGGCCTATGCCATTCCGTATGTCGATGAAATTCAGATCGTCCCCACGCAGCGTCTGCTAAAACTCGAGTTCGGCTTTTCCACGCCCGGCGCAACAAACCTTTACCAGGGCGACATGGAGCCGCAGGAAGCCGAGACGATGATCACGGGCGACCTCAACACCGCTCTCGTTCCGTGGGTCGTGCAGTACCGCATCACCGATCCGAAGATGTATTTGTTCGGCGCGCGTGAGCCGGAGAAGACGTTGCGCGATCTTTCCGAAAGCGTCATGCGCGAAGTGATCGGAGATCGCACTGTGGACGAAGTACTGACCATCGGGCGACATGACATCGAGACATCAGCATTGAAACGTCTGGCCGATCTGTGTTCGCAGTACGATTTGGGACTCCAGATTCAACAGGTGCAGCTCACGAGTGTCCGACCGCCGCCAGCAGTGCAGGCAGCGTTCAATGATGTGAATCAAGCGCAACAGGAAAAGCAAACAGCGATCAATCAAGCCTGGGCAGTCTATAACGACGCCGTCCCCAACGCGCGCGGCCAGGCGAAGGAGCGCGAGAAACAAGCCGAAGCGTATGCTTTCCGCCGGGTGAACGAAGCCAAGGGTGAAGCGCAAAAATTTTCGTTGCTGTTAGCTGAGTACCGGAAAGCACCGGAGATAACGCGGCGTCGTCTTTACCTTGAAGCGATGCAAGCGATCCTGCCGAGTTTGCAAAAAAAAATCATCGTGGATGACAGCTTGAAAAACATTCTTCAGACGTTGCCGCTGGTGCCAGCGGAGCAACCCCGTAGTTCACCATGAATGTGATCGATGTGACTACGCGCCCCGCGGCCATATCGGCCGTTGTGCGTTTTTTGCAGAGCCGGTTGGTGTCGATCCTGGGCATTCTTTTTATTTTGACGGTGTTCAAATGGGGAACGTTGCTGTTTGTCGTCCATCAGTATGAAACCGTGATCATCACGCGTTTCGGCAAAATCGTTCGCACTATCACCACACCCGGATTGAAGATGAAGTTGCCCGTTATCGACAAAGTGCAGCGTTTCGACAAACGCATCCTCGCATGGGACGGTCCACCCACTGAATGTCCTACCAAGGATAAGCTCTACATCATTGTCGATTGTTTCGCGCGCTGGCGCATCAGCGATCCGTTCCTGTACTACAATCGGCTCAATGACGAGCGCAGCGCGCTTTCACGCCTGGATGATATTCTGGGCAGCGAAACGCGCACCGCCGTCGCCACGCACGATCTCGTCGAGATTATTCGCGTAACCAAAGGACGAAAACCGTTGCGCGACGAGGAACTTGAGAAAAGCGGCACCATGTTGCCCAGCACGATTCCCGAAATTGAACTCGGTCGCGGTGAGATCGAAAAACAAATCACCGAACGCACTCGGCAGAAGATTGCCGATTTCGGAATCGAATTGCTCGATGAACGTTTTAAGCGCAGCAAATACAATCCAGCGGTCGCGGAAAAGATCATTGAGCGCATGTCGAGCGAGCGGCATCAAATCGCTGCGCGGTTCCGTTCCGAGGGACGCGGCGAAGCCGCGAACATTAGCGGTCAAAAGGAAAGCGATATCGCCTCGATCAGTTCCACCGCGACGAAGAACGCGCTCGAGATCGAAGGCAAAGCCGACGCGCAAGCCGCCGCAATTTATGCAGCGGCATTCAATCCTCCCGATGCGCAGGAGTTCTATTCGTTTCTGCGCAGCCTCGATGTCATGCGAGCCGCGTTTGAAAAAGACACCACTGCAGTACTCTCGACCAACAGCGATCTGGGCCGAATGTTGAAGTCCATGGCCGAAGCCGTGGCCCCGCCGAAACCGGCGCGTTAATTGGGTAGCGCGCGCGTCCCGCGTGCTGGCGATGGTGTCTCGCCATCGCGAACTTCTTCTTGTCCGCTGGCAATACCCCCCAAAAATTTCATCTTAAAGAGAAGTTCATTTCGGCGCGACGCCGAAATCAGACACGCGAGACGCGCGCGCTACCCAACACTTGTGAAACCCGTTCGAATGGTCGTTTATCCTTACTCGTGCGAATCTGGACGATTGGCCACTCAACGCGCAACATCGACGACTTCATTTCATTGCTGGACGAGAACGGAATCAAGTTGCTCGCCGATGTGCGAACATCGCCCGGGTCGAAGCGTTATCCGCAGTTCAACAAGGAAGCGTTGGCGGAATCGCTGAACGCCTACGGAATACGCTACGAACATTTCCCTGAGCTGGGCGGAAGGCGAAAACCGAACTCTGACTCGCGCAATACGGTGTGGCGCAACGGTTCATTTCGCGGTTATGCCGATTACATGGAGCAAGAGCAATTCCAGAAAGGCGTCGAGCGCCTTGTCGCTCTCGCTCGCGAGGCCGGGCCTGCCGCGATCATGTGCGCGGAAGCGGTGTGGTGGCGTTGTCATCGTTCACTGATTTCAGATCTCCTAAAAGTGCGGGGCGTCGAAGTCATGCATATTCTCAACGTCGACAAAACCGAACCGCATCCGTTCACATCAGCAGCCCAAATCGTCGGTGGCATGCTTAGTTACAACAGCGAGGGAGACAGTTTAATCTAAGGCGAATCGGACGTGATTGATTCATCCCTGACTAAATTCCGGCGCGGCTCACGCCATGTGCGATGGGCAATGTAAGCCGGAACCGGTGGCGAACGTTTCTCCCGGTCCATCATTCTTTCAGCCAACCAGTGAAACCATTCATTACCTGTCTCTCGCTTTAGCGTGCGACGCCATTCCTCCGAATAGACGTTGAGTTTCTGCCAGGAAAGTAGGATGGGACCGCTAAAAAAATCATCGACCATCTCAAGAGTGATTTCACGACGAAACACCAACACACCAAGACTTTCCCAAGTGAGCGAAACCAGGTACACCGCATCTTCGCCATCAGGCCCGAGCACTTCCCGAATTTTCTGTGTGTCCGCGCCGTCCGGCAACGACAACACACGGCGAAGAGCACTGGTAAAGGCGGGGCTTTGGAACGATCGCACCAGCTCGAGCATTGCTTCCCTGCGTCTCCGCTGACGGTAATAACCAATTTGCGCGCCTGCGAAAATGAGGGCGGCCGTCACCGCAAATGCGTTGATGAGATTTGCCAGAGTCGAGAGGTCCATTTCAGCGTGGATCAGTCACTCGCCCAAGAAAAAGGCAGACGCCGCTCGGGACATGCTGAATCGCGTAAACGAATGGGCGATCGATTTTCACTTCAATTGGCGGCGGGGGAGGTGATCTTAAAGCAGTCCCCGCCATCATCGCCACAGCGGTTGCCGCAGCCGCCTCCGTTCCCTTTTCATCCACAGCGATAAAAGTTTTGTGAAAGATCTGCGAGATGTAGAGGTAATCCCTCGGCGTGCGCGGCGCGATCTTGTCGAAATTCGCGCTGCCCTGCGGCTTGTCGAACGCAGTCTTCATCCCGAGCGCTTCAAACTTTTCGGCCAAAGCCATCGTTGGCGGCTCGAGCTTGAACTTTGGCAGATGAAGATCAACGTCGCGCGTCTGGAGTTTTGCGCATCCAGTAAGCATGTCACTGCTCAGCTTCGATTCGAGAGCGTGCAGACCGTTTACATCGTCGGGGAGAAGAACGAGGAATTGGAGATCACTCCCGACGTAGGGGAGGCTCACAGTTGTAAATCCTTCGCGCTTTGCGTAGCCGAAATGCTTATCGGTCTTCCGCATCATCGGTACATTTACAGGTGCGCCGCCGTGAACGAAGAACGGCTCCGGTTGCGTCGCGTTGTCGGAAAACTCACTCGCCCAGGGAGATTTTAGATAAAGCGCGTTTGCCAGGACTAGACGCGTAGTCTTATCCAGTGCACCCCCGGGAATCAGGTCGCGAATCCGATCATGCGTCTGGTCTGCGACCCATTTGTTGATGTGCTGCGTAGCTGCTGCAGGATTGGCAACGAAATCGACAGGCTCAAATGCGCCGCCGAAATTTTGTTTCACCAGTGACAGGAAAGCTTCGCGAAACGCATAGCCTTTTTGCGCAAAGAGCCTGTTGGCGATGTTCAACGTGATCGGTTCACTCGGGCCACCAAATTTTTTAGATTCTTTCACGATTGCAGCTGTCTTCGCGCTCATTTCTTCCAGCGAATGCTGGAGCGCGGCGAACGAGGCGGGCACGCCAGCGTTGTTTCCGAAGTGCAGAACACGCGCCATCTCCGTGCGAGTCTCGCCGTCGGCCCCGGCGAACGTCATTGCGAGAGCGCTCTCGATTGAGTACGGAGAGACGCAAAGATTCTCGTCGCCTGTCGCGAGCTGGTGGTGAAGATCGACAGCGAGCTCGTTTGTCGCCTTCGCTGCCAGATCGAAATTTGTTGCCGCAGGCGCCATTGCAGCGACTAACGCGCCGAATACGTGCAAGATCAAAAGCCGTTTCATGTCGTGATGAAACACCGGAATTGGAAGCGTTGCGATGAATTTTGGAGTGCGGCGACATGTCGCCGCTTTTCAAAGCGAGGACATGTCCGCGCACTCCAAATTTTGGTCAGCTAAAAAATCTTCCTTTCGCCGGGATCGTTTACCCAGCCGCGGACTATCCTCCTCTCCCCTTCAACAAAGGGGAGAGGATTGAGGTGAGGGGATTCCAAACGCCAGCCTAGTCAGACGCGAACCCTAACCCTCTCCCTTGGGAAGGGAGAGGTGAACACAGCTGCGGATTGCGGACATTGCGCAGCACTGATTTAGTGCGTGACCTGAAGAAATCATGACCGCCCAACGAAAGCCGAATCTGATTCTGTTTCTGCCCGATCAACAGAGGGCGGATACACTCGCTTGCTATGGAGGCACGAAAGTTCACGCCCCGAATCTCAACAAGCTTGCTTCTGAATCGGTAATCTTCGAGCGGGCCTACGTCACCCACCCGGTCTGCACACCTTCGCGATCGTCCCTGATGACCGGAACGTGGCCGCATATCAACGGATGCACGCGGAACAGCGTGCCACTCGATCGACAGTTTCGGACTTTTCCAGAGCTGATGGAGGACAAGGATTATCGCAGCGCGTATATCGGGAAGTGGCATCTCGGCGAGGAAGGCCCAGCCGCACGAGGATTTCACCAGTGGATTTCGACTGATGACCACGGCGATTACACCAATTTTCTTATCTCAAACGGCATCACGCCAGATAAACAAAACGGCCGATTCTCAGAACTGGCCATTAGCAACCTGCCCCTCGATTTATCGCGGCCAAAATTTCTCGAGAAACACGCCCGCAAATTCATCGAAGAACATCAGAGCGATCCTTTTGTTCTGGTGGTTGCGTTTGTGGAACCGCACTCGCCCTACAACGGCCCGCTCAACGATGAGCATCCGCTCGATGAGATCGAGCTCGATGTAACGGCCACTCTTCCCGAGAGTGAAGATATTCCGCTGCGCTACCGGCTCATGCGGGAATGGCAGCAAGCCGAAGCGATCTTGGATCGAGAACGCCTGCCGTTTCAGTTGTTCTTCGGGATCACGCCTGAGGAATATCGAAGCATCAAGCAGCGCTATCTCGGCTTGGTTACGCTCGTTGATCAAAGCGTCGGAGCGATCCTTGAGTGTCTGGAACGATTCGGCTTGAGCGAGCACACGATCGTCGTGCACACGAGCGACCACGGCGATAGCCTCGGCGCGCATCATCTCTTCGGGAAGGAAACAATGTTCGAAGAAGCTGCGCGCGTTCCGCTGCTGATTCGGCTACCGGACCAGGCGCGCAGTAAAATGATTTCGCAAGCAGTGAGTCATATCGATTTCGTGCCGACCTTGCTCGATCTGCTTGGGCAGCCCACCCATTCTCAGTGCACAGGGAAAAGTCTCTTACCGCTCATTCGCGAAGAAAGAGTGCGGCCAGAGAACGTCTTCATGGAATGGGCTCCCAACCGCACGAAAATAAAAAAGGGAACAACACTGGCTCGGCGACGCACAATCAAGCGCGCCGTCGACGAATCCACGCGTACTGTTGTTTCTCCAGACGGCTGGAAGCTTTGTCTGCGCGACAAGGATTTGAACGAGCTATACAGCCTGAAAGATGATCCTTTCGAGACGCGCAATGTGTACTCGGATCGACAATATGCTTCAGTGATTTCGCATTACACCGGCGAGATTCACCGCTGGCAAGACTCCAGTCACGATAAGCTCAAAGTCTGAGCGAGCGAGCGGGAGCAAAGAGTGATCACATCGAGGTCGTGTGCTCTCCAAAGCAAAAAGCCGCCAGGCTGTGAGGCGTGACGGCTTTTGGGACTGCGTCTGTTTACATAGTCGGCTTATGGAGCGAACCGAACTACGAGCGAATCAGCGCGGACACCGAACGCCGTCGATCTTCCAAATCTCTCCGGTGAGGTTGACGACATACGCGGTGTTCCCGATGAACTCGAGCGAGGTGGGCCGGTCCAGAGGTTCCGTGATGACGGTGAAGGTGCCGTCCCCGTTGACCTTGACGAGCGCGCCGGTATTCGGCAGTGCCGGAGAACCCGGATCGCCGCCGACCGGGAAGATACCCTGGGAGAGAGCGTAGAGACGGCCGCCGCCAAATTCCACGTCAACGAGGAGTGGGGCGCCTGAGGCAACCTCCGTGGCGGTGGGCGAGTTTGGCCCGAACGACACAACCTTGCCATTCTCGGGCAGGTGGGGGACGGAGCCGGCCTCGGCCATGTAGATCGTATTGCCTCTCACCTCCAGCCCGGTCGGGACGATGTTGTCGAACGCGATCAACACGTTGACCTCGCCGTCGAGCGTGACTCGCAGCACGCGGTTGAGGTGCCCATCGGTGACCAGGAAGCCGCCACGGTAGGTTTGCAGCGCGTACTGGAGTCCGGTCGGGACGACGAACGGAGTGGGCGGCGGATTGGCCAAGTTGAACTCGCCAATGTCAGCGACGACGGTGAAACTGTCTGGGCCGTCTATTCGGTAGATGCCGTCAACGTCGCTGCCGCCGACGTCAGGGCTGACGAGGGTGATCAGTGCGTACGCGATGTTGTCGATGAACGCGACGTCGATCGCCCCACCGATGATCGCCCCACCGATGCTGATGATCGCCGGCGGCAGACCGCTGGCGAACGTCGTGACTTCCCCGGTCAGCGGATCGACGCGCGAGATCCTGCCGGCAGCGCCTTCGGTAACGTAAAGCGCACCATCGGGGCCGACGGTGCTGCCCTTGGCACTCTCCAGGCCCGTATCCAGTCCCGTAACCAGCAGTGTGGCGGTGGGCCCCTGGCATGGCCGCCGGCCGCTCGCCGCGGACGGAGTGATCATCGCGATCAGGGCCGCGGCCAACATCAGCACAATACCGATGCCGACTGATTTCGTCACGCGCCTCGCCGGTTTTAGAGCGAGCGCGAGAATGTTTTGATTTTTCATGATTTAATTTCCTTCTGTTGTTTTGGCCTTCGTTTGACTTCTCATCTTGAAAAGTTCATTTCCGGCGGTTCACGGATGTACAGCCGGAAATTCGGCCTGAGGTTACGCGGAAAAGCTGGAATTTTTTTGAAACCGCGGATGGCGCGGATCTCACACATCGGAGGGCATTGAGTCTTGCCCTGAGCGAAGTCGAACGGGCCGCGCCGACTGCTCCCCAGATGTTACTTAGGCGTGGGCGAGGCGACGAGTTTCTGGAAGCGCGGATCGTTCCGAAGCGGATCGAACATTGGATCGAGCCGGAGCAGCGCCGGAGTAATCGCAACGCCATACGGTATCTGCAGCAACCGTTTGATAATGGGAATCGCGTGATCGGCATCCCCCAGTAGAGCGTAGATGCGGGCCATTCTGTCCTCTTTTTCCGGGCCCCCGAATGGATCTTTGGAAGTGGGATGTATGGCCATAGCTTTTTGTCCTTCGGCGATAGCAGAGGCCGCTTCGCCCAAACCTGCGTAGGCCAGACCCAAAGCGGCATGCGTCCCCGCCGCCTGGTAAGAATCCGGCGCGACCTTTTCGAGCTCGCGCTGAATATCTTGTACCGCGCTTTGGTAAGCGGCGCGCGCCGCGGCGACATCGCCGGCACGCTGCTGACTCAAACCCAGAAAAAGTTTGGCGTCGATGTTTGGGTTCTCTGGCTTTGCAGCGGCCACCGCAGTTGAGAATATCTGTATGGCCGCGGCATAACGCCGCTGGAACAAAGCCTGCGCACCACGTACGGGCATCGTTGAGCCTCCAGGTATGAGCGGTTCGGTACCGGGATTTGCAAGCAGTGGTTCTACTGCCTGGAGATCCCCCATTGCCCAGAAGACAAATACTTTTATGCCGAGCGCCTCTGCATCCGTCGGCTCAAACGCAAGTGCGCGGTCAGCCGTGGCTAGAGCTTCGGGAAAACGGCGCAGACTCCAATTCGTAGCCGCTAGATTCTTATAGCCTTGTTTGTATCGGGGATCGAGCTCAATGACACGACTCCATCCCCCAATCGCTTCTTCCCAACGCCCAAGCCGGCGTTGGACAAGGGCCATTGCTTCGATGACGTCAACGTTATTCGGAAGACTCCGCTCGGCTTGCTGGAACTC
>Ga0137363_10002381_pt1 | contig 11149 bp, 9 predicted proteins | sample MadtaG_FD_104800 | JGI IMG/M metagenome (GOLD analysis project Ga0137363, IMG submission 104800) | Vadose zone soil microbial communities from Angelo Coast Range Reserve, California, USA - Mad1_115_16 metaG | ecosystem: Environmental > Terrestrial > Soil > Vadose zone | place: USA: California...
AACTGCTTCGGCCTCTTCGCCCGCGAGAGCGGCCAGAACCGCGTCCCGCTGCCGCCGGCGAGGATGACTGCGTGCAAGCTCATACGTCCTCCTGCGCGAGCTGGATGAGCTGGCTCAAGATGCGCGCCGTCGCGCCCCAGACCACCTGCCCCTGCACGGTGTACCAGTAGAGCTCGAACATCCGGCCCTCCCGCTCGCGCATCTCGATGCGGAGGTTGCGCGGCTCGAGGAAATCGGCCAACGGCAGCTCGTGCAGGGCGGCGATCTCCGCCGGGCTCGGATTCCAGGGATAACGGCCCGCGGAAGTGAACGCGAGCGGGTTGATCAGTCCGACCACCGGGGTGATGACGAATCCGGTCACGAACGTGGGGCAGTCGTCGAGCATCCCCAGGATCTCCACGTCCTCCTTGTCGAGGCCGACCTCCTCGTGCGCTTCGCGCAGCGCGGCGGCCGGCGCGTCGGCGTCGCTCAACTCCACCCGTCCGCCCGGGAAGCTGATCTGCCCGGCGTGCGCGCGCAGCTCCTTGCTGCGCTCGGTGAAGAGCACGTGCAATCCCTCGGGTCGCGGCAAGAGCGGCACCAGCACCGCGGCGGCCGCGCCGAACTCAGGCCGGAGCACCGGCTGATGCCGCGCGATGGCGCGGCGGATCTGCGGAACCGTTATCTCTTGCCGCTCAGCCACAGGACCACCACCACGGCGGCGACGCCCAGCCGGTACCAGGCGAAGACGGCGTACGTGTGCCGACGCAGGTAGTCGAGCATCCAGCGGATGACCGCCGCGCCGACGACCGCCGCCGCGAGGAACCCCGCGCCCAGCGCCGTCCAGGTGAGAACGCCTTCGCCTGCCCGCATGTCGTGCACCATCTTCGGAAGCTTCACCAGGCCCGCCCCGAAGATGATCGGCGTGGACATGAGGAAGCTGAACCGCGCGATCTCCTCGCGCGTGAAGCCCTCCAGCAGCCCCAGCGAGATGGTGGCGCCGGACCGGGACACCCCAGGCACCAGCGCGATGGACTGCGCGACGCCGATGGAGAATGCGCGGGGAATCGTCATCTCTTCCAGCGCCCGCGTCTTGCGGCCGATGCGGTCCGCCGCCCAGAGGACGATTCCCATGCCCGCCATCGTCCCGGCGATGAGCAGCGGGCTGCGCAAGCTCTCCTCCGCCCACTTGTCGAGGAGCTTTCCCACCACCGCGCCCGGCACCGCCGAGATCACCAGTCCCCAGAAGAGACGCCGGTCGGTAGCGGTCCCGCGGCCCAGGAGCCCCGCGCCGATCAGCCGGATCCAGTCCTTCCAGAAGATGAGCAGCACCGCCGCGAGCGTGCCCCAGTGCAGCGCGACGTCGAAGGCGAGCCCCGGATCCTCCCAGCCGAACAGCCAGGGAAGGAGGGCGAGATGCCCGCTCGAAGAGATGGGAAGGAATTCGCCGAGGCCCTGCACGACCCCGTAGACGACGGCTTGCCAGACGGGCATGCCGCTTCTTATGTCCCTTCTTCCCAGGAGGCGAGATACTTTTCCTGCTTCGGGGTCAACTTGTCGATTCGCACGCTCATGCTCTTCAGCTTGAGCCGCGCGATCTCCCGATCGATCTCCTCCGGCACCGGGTACACCTTCTTCTCCAGCTTCTTGCCGCTCTTCACCACGAACTCGGCGCTCAGCGCCTGGTTGGCGAAGCTCATGTCCATCACCGAGCTGGGATGGCCCTCGGCGCTGGCCAGGTTGATCAGGCGGCCTTCGCCGAGCACCGCGATGCGGTTGCCGTTCTTCAAGGTGTACTCGTCCACGAACTCGCGCACCGTCCGCTTGCGCGCGTTCTTCTCCAGCCAGGCGATGTCGATCTCCACGTTGAAGTGGCCGCTGTTGGCGACGATGGCGCCCTCCTTCATCTTCTCGAAGTGCGGCTGCGCCAGCACCTCGGTATTGCCGGTCACCGTGCAGAAGAAGTCGCCGATCTTCGCCGCTTCGAGGCCCGGCATCACCCGGAACCCGTCCATCGTCGCCTCGAGCGCCTTCAAGGGATCGATCTCCGTGACCACCACGTCGGCGCCCATCCCCTTGGCGCGCATGGCGAGACCGCGACCGCACCAGCCGTAGCCGAGGACCACGAAGACGCTGCCCGCCAGGAGCCGGTTGGTGGCGCGCACGATGCCGTCGATGGTGCTCTGGCCGGTGCCATACCGGTTGTCGAACATGTGCTTGGTGAGCGCGTCGTTGACGCTGATCACCGGGAAGGCCAGCTCGCCCTTGGCCTGCATCGCCCGCAGGCGCTGCACGCCGGTGGTGGTCTCCTCGGTGCCGCCGATCACGTTCTTCAACAGCTCGCGCCGCTCGGTCACCAGGCTGGAGACGAGGTCGCAGCCGTCGTCCATGGTCAGGTTCGGCTTGTGGTCGAGCGCGGCCTTGATGTGAGCGAAGTACGTCTTCCGGTCTTCCCCCTTGATGGCGTAGGTGCTGATCCCGTCGTCCACCAGCGCGGCGGCAACGTCGTCCTGCGTGCTGAGCGGATTCGAGGCGCAGAGCACCACGTCGGCGCCGCCCGCTTGCAGCGTCTGCATCAGATGCGCCGTCTCGGTGGTGACGTGCAGGCAGGCGCTGACGCGCACGCCCTTGAGCGGCTTCTGCTTGGCGAACCGCTCGCGGATGGTGGCCAGCACCGGCATCGACCGGCCGGCCCATTCGATGCGTCCATGCCCCTTGGGGGCCAGGTCCAGGTCCTTGACGTGATGCGGGGCCTTCATCTGCTTGCGCGCGACAGACATTGCACTCTCCAAATGGATCAGGCCGCGCCCTTGAGGCCCGCCGCCTGGCGAAGGGCCTCGGCGCGGTCGGTGCGCTCCCAGGTGAACTCCGGCTCGCTGCGGCCGAAGTGCCCGTAGGCGGCGGTCTTCTCGTAGATGGGGCGGAGGAGATCCAGCTCGCGGATGATCGACGCCGGCTTGAGCGAGAACGCGGCCCGCACCGCCTTCTCGATCTTCTCCTCGGGAACGACGTGGGTCCCGAACGTCTCCACCATGATGGAGACGGGCTCGGCCACCCCGATGGCGTAGGCGACCTGCAGCTCGCAGCGCCGCGCCAGCCCGGCCGCGACGACGTTCTTCGCCACCCAGCGCGCCGCGTAGGCCGCGCTGCGGTCCACCTTGGAGGGATCCTTGCCGGAGAAGGCGCCGCCGCCGTGGTGGCCCATGCCGCCGTAGGTGTCGACGATGATCTTGCGGCCGGTGACGCCCGAGTCGCCCATCGGCCCCCCGATGATGAAGCGGCCGGTGGCGTTGATCATCCGCTTCATGTCGGGCGCCCGCAGCTCGACCGGAACCACCTTGTCGATCACTTCCGAATTGACCGCCTCGCGCAGGCTCTCGGTGGAGACGGAATCGTCGTGCTGGGCCGCGATGACCACGGCCTGCACCTTGTGCGGCCGCCCGCCGCGATACTCCACCGTCACCTGGCTCTTCCCGTCCGGCCGGAGGAACTTGAGGTCGCCCCGCCGCGCCTTGGCCAGCTGCCGGGTGAGGCGGTGCGCCAGGGCGATGGGGAGCGGCATCATCTCCGGCGTCTCGTCGCAGGCGTAGCCGAACATCATCCCCTGGTCGCCCGCGCCCTGCTCCTTGGTGGAGTTGGAGTCGACGCCCATGGCGATCTCGGGAGACTGCTGCTCGACGGCCGCCATCACCGCGCAGCTGCGCGCGTCGAACCCCATGGAGCCGTCGTTGAAGCCGATCCGCTCCACGGTCCGGCGGACGATGGTCGGGTAGTCCAGGCGCGCCCGGGTGGTGATCTCGCCGATGAGCAGGACGAGGCCGGTCTTCACCGCCGTCTCCAGCGCGACCCGGCTCGACTTGTCCTGGCGCAGGCATTCGTCGAGCACCGCGTCCGAGACCTGGTCGCAGATCTTGTCGGGATGGCCCTCAGTGACGGATTCGGAGGAGAAGAGCGCGTCGCGAAGCTGCATGCTTGTGTCCTCAGGCCCGGCGGGTGCCGGCGTGGAACGAAAGGCCGCGCAGAATCGCCCCGTTGCCGCGGCCTGTCAACGGCAAATGACCCCTTCAGGCGCCGGGGTTTCCGATCTCGGAAAACAGCTGGGGAAAGCGCTGCCGCATCTTGCCCAGGACGAACCGCTCGATCTCGTCGTGGGTGGAAAACGCCATCGCTTCCTTGAGCAGCTTCTTCGCTTCCCTCAGCGTCGAGGAGCGGATCACCCGCTTCACCTTGGGGATGTCCGCCGGGTTCATGGACAGGTTGTCGAGGCCGAGCGCAAGCAGGACCAGCGCATAGAGAGGGTCTCCCCCCATCTCGCCGCACATGGCGCACTCGATGCCGGCCTCTTTCGCTCCATCGACCGACGCCTGGATCAAGCGCAGCACGCCCAGGTGCAGCGGGTGATAGAGGTACGCGACGTCGCGATTCGACCGGTCGATCGCCAGCGAGTACTGGATCAGGTCGTTGGTGCCGATGGAGAAGAAGTCGCACTCGCGCGCCAGCCGGTCGGCGGCCAGCGCCGCGGCGGGCGTCTCCAGCATGATCCCGATGGGAATCTTCTTCGCCACCGGCGTCCCTTCCCGCTGGAGCTCCTGCCGGATCGACTCGATCTGCGCCTTCGATTCGCGCAGCTCTCCCACCGCGGCGATCATCGGCAACATGATCTGCAGCTTGCCGTGGACTGACGCCCGGAGCAGCGCCCGCACCTGGGTGCGGAACAGCTGCGGATGCTTCAACGTGAACCGCACCGCGCGGAGCCCCAGCGCCGGATTCGGCTCGTGCGAGCGGTGTCCGATGGGCAGCTTGTCGCCCCCGAGATCCAGGGTGCGGATGGTCACCGGCCGCCCCTGCATCCGCTCCAGGATGCTGGTGTAGGCGAGGTAATGCTCCTCCTCGGTCGGCAGCTCCTCGCGATTCAGGTAGAGGAACTCCGTCCGGTAGAGGCCGACGCCTTCGCCGCCGTGCGCGAGAACGCTGGGGACCTCTTCGGGGAACTCGATGTTCGCGAACAGGAACACGCGCCGGCCGTCGGTCGTCTCGGCGGGAAGGTCGCGGTCCTCGAGCAGCTCGGCCTCGCGGGACTTCGCCACCGCCCTCGCCGCCTCGAAGCGCTGCACCTCGTCCGAATCCGGGGAGACCAGGACCTCTCCCGTGAACCCGTCCAGCGCGATGACGTCTCCGGGACGGGCGATCTCGCTCGCTTGCCCCGCCCCGACCACGCAAGGGACTTCCAGGGCGCGGGCGAGGATGGCCGTGTGCGAGGTCTTGCTGCCGAAGTCGGTGACCAGCCCCCTGATCTTCCCCGAGGCGAGCAACACCGCCGCCTCCGCCGTGGGTAGATCGTAGGCGACGATCACCACCTCGTTCTCGGGGAGCGCCACGATCATGGGCTTCTCCCCGATCAGGTTGTGGACGATCCGATCGCCCACCTCGTCCAGATCGGCCCGCCGCTCCGCCAGGTATCCGTCCGACCCCAGCTTCTCGCTCAGCTCGCGGACGAACCGGCGCACCGCCCACTCGGCGTTGAGCAGCTCTTCCCGGATCAGGCTCTTGGCGCCTTCCAGCAGCGCCGGATCGTTCGCCATCATCCGGTGCGCGTCGAGGATGGCTCCCTGCTCGCCTTCCCCCAGGCTCTGGCGGATCTGCTGCAGCTGCTCGACCGATTCCTTCACCGCCGCGTCGAGCCGCGCGAGCTCCGCCTCGACTTCCTCCGGTGGAATGTGGAACCGGGGCACGCGCGCGCGCCGACGGTCCACCGGGAACACGCGCCCGATCGCGACGCCGGGAGAAGCGGGGATTCCGGTCAGCTTCGCCAAAGCTCCCGCAGGTCTATCACAGGCGGGAGAGCTTCACTTGCAGCCGGCGCAAGTCCTCGTTGACCTTGATGTACTGCGTTTTTCCCTGCTCCCCGGCGAGTTGGCTGGCGAGCTGCGGAGCGATGACTTTCAGGGCCGGCCGGGCAGCAGGAACGGTGGTGAGCCAGTCCAGCGCGCGGGTAGCAGCGGCGCGAACCAGGAGCTGCTCTTCCCCCGCCGCATGGGCCAGGGCAGGGATGGCGTCGGCCGCTCCCGCCCGCCCCAGCTCGTAGGCGGCCCGCGCCCGCACCACCGGATCCTCGTCCTTGAGCTTGGGCAGCCAGCAGGGGGAATCGCTGGCGCAAACGCGCGCCGCTTCGAGCGGTTTGGAGAGCTCGCCGAACTGGGTCGCCAGCAGATCGCAGGCCTGACGCGGGTCGTCGACGGGCATGGTCAGCTCCCGCAGCTGGCGGAAGCACGTCTGCTGCGAGCCCTTCGATTCGCGCAGGGCGAGGTTCAACATGTCCTTGCCCAGGATCGGCTCCCCGAACAGGGCCGCCGACTGCGCCACCGTCAGGCGGAGCTTGAGCAGGCCCGACTGCGCCTTCTTCATCAGATCGCGCGCTTGCGCGCGGTCGCCCATCCAGATCAGCGCTTCCGACGCGAAGGCGGTGACGTCCTCGTCTTGCGGGCTGGCCGTGCTCACCAGCGCCTGGACGGCCGGCGCTGCCTGCGCCGCGCGCATCCGCCCCAGCGCATTGGCCGCGAACATGCGCACCAGGTTCGAGAGGAGCCGAGAAGTCTCCTTGTTGGGGTCCGGGTCGGCGTACTTGAGCTTCGCCACCAGCACCGGGACCGCGCGCGGATCGCCGATGTCGCCCAGCACCAGCGCCGTCTTGGCGTACGTGCCCGCCGGCGCGCGGTTGTTCTCCTTGGCCCAGGCGGAATACGCCGCGTCCTGATCCTGGGCGATCTTCAGGAGCGGATCGACCGCCGCCTCACCGATGATGAAGAGGCCGAAGGAGCTCTCGGGCAGGAACGAGACCCCTTGCCGCTCGATCACCAGCCCATGGGTCAGGGCCGGAATCGCGGCCGGATCGCCGATCTGTCCCAGCGAGATGAGCGCCCGCTTGATCAGGAGCGGCGGCGCTCCGGCGTCGTCGACGATGTGCGACAGCTCCGGGACGGCCTCCTTCGCCCTGACGTTGCCCAACGCTTCCACCGCGGCGAGACGCAGGGTCTCGTCGGTCGCGCGCGCCAGGCGCAGCAGCGCCGGTCCCGCCCGGGGCTCGCCGATGTTCCCCAGCGCCTCCGCGATGCGGGCGTTGGTGCGATTGGCGGCGCGAGCCGCCGTGTCGCTGCCCGCGCCCACGGTCGTGTCGATCGCCTCGAGCAGCGGGGTGACCTCGGCCGGTCCGCCCAGGTCTTGAAGCGCCAGGGCAGCCTCTTCCTTGAGCAGCGGATCCTTCAGCAGCGCGGCGACCCTGGACGCGGTCTCCTTCACCTTCAGCTTGCGGAGCTGCTGCACCGCCTGGACGCGGACCTTCGCGTCCTTGTCCTCGAGCTTCGCCACCCAGGACTGGGTGCTGTCCCCGGGCTTGCAGGCGGAGAGCGTCAGGCCCGCGAGGGCCGCCATCGCGACGAGACGCATCTGCTCCTTCGCGTATCCGCCATCCGGGGTCGAGTCAATTCTTAAGTCAGGCCTTCGACCTCGAGCGCCTTGGCCACCGCCGGGCGGGCCTTCATCCGATCCATGTACTGTTGGAGCACGGGTGGGAGAGGCACTTCCACGCGCGGCGCCCAGCGCAAGACGGCGAACAGGTACGCATCGGCGACGCTGAACTTGTCGCCGAGGAGATAGGGCTGCTTCGCGAGCGTCTGCGCGGCGAAGTCGATCCGCTTCTGCAGGGTCTCGCGGGGGACCGGGTCGGGGCTCTTGCGGAACAACGGGCTGAAATTCTTGTGGATCTCGGTGGCGATGTAGACCAGCCACTCCTGGAGCTTGTACCGCTCCTTGGTGCCCGGCCGGGGCGCGACTTTCTCGCCGCCTTTCTGGTCGGCCAGGTAGAGGACGATGGAAGCGCCTTCGGTGAGCACGGTGCCGTCGTCCAGCTGGAGCGCCGGCACGTAGGACTTCGGGTTCAGCTGGTTGTAGTCGACGCCGGCTTCGCTGATCTTCGTCTTCCGATCCACCTTGTCGAGCTGGAAGTCGGCGCCCATCTCGCGCAGCACGATGTGCGGGGACAAGGAGCACACGCCGGGAACGTAGAAGAGTTTCATTGCGCCTCCGCTGTCGTCTTCCTTGCTAAGTTGTCCGCTACGATGCGCATCGCCTTCCTCGGAACGCCCGGGTTCGCGCTGCCCATTCTCGAGGCCTGCGCGCGATCCGGTGAGCTCGTGCTCGTCGTAGCACAGCCGGACAAGCCCGTGGGGCGGCATCAGCGGATCGAGGCCCCGCCCGCCAAGGAGTGGGCGGTCCAGCGGGGCATCCGCGTGGAGCAACCGGAGAAGGTGAAGCAGGGGCGGCTCGCGGCGGTGCTGGCGTCGGCGCGGCCGGACGTCGCGGTGGTCGCGGCATACGGCCGCATCCTGCCTGCCGATGCGCTCGCGGTCCCCGCACACGGATGCCTGAACGTCCACGCATCGCTCCTGCCCGAGCTTCGCGGCGCGGCTCCCGCGCAGTGGGCGGTGGCGCGGCAGTACCGGGAGACCGGAGTGACCATCATGCAGATGGACGAAGGTCTCGATACCGGGGACATCCGCCTGCAGAAGAAGATCGCGATCGCTCCGGACGAGACCGGCGAGTCGCTGCTGCAGAAGCTCGGCCCGCTGGGAGCGGAGGCCCTGGCCGAAGCGCTGCGGCTGCTGGAGCGCGGCCAGCTTCCCCGGATGCCCCAGGATCATTCCGCGGCGACCCTCGCGCCGCCGCTGACGCGCGAAGACGGCAAGGTCGACTGGACCCGCACAGCGGTGGAGCTCGACGCGCGCCGGCGCGGCTTCACTCCCTGGCCCGGCGCCTGGACGACCCTGAACGGGTCCGCGCTGAAGATCCACGATGCGCGCCCGACGACCGGCTCGGGTGCACCGGGCGAGCTTCTCGAAGGGTCCACCTTCGCGGCCGGCAACGGCAGCGCCTGGGAGCTGCGCGAGGTGCAACCCGAGGGCAAAAAGCGAATGCCCGCGACGGCCTGGCTCAAGGGAGCGCGGCTGCAACCGGGAAGCCGCCTCGGCACCTAGGGCTCAAGTCGGAGATCCGGGACACAATACGCAATTGCGCGGTGCGTAATTACGTATGGTGTCCCCAGATCTCCCTTGGGGTATTTTCGCCCGTCCGGCCAAGAGGAGCCGTCCGCATGCTGATCGTGTTGCACCCTGACATCACGCCCCAGGCGCAGGCCACCATCGAGGGCCGCATCCGCGAGCTGGGCTTCACCCCGCATGCGATCAGCGGCGCCGGCCGCACCGCGATCGGCATCACCGGCAACAAGGGGCCGATCGACCCCGGCCACTTCCGCGAGCTGCCCGGTGTGGCCGACTGCATCCCCGTCACCGCTCCGTACAAGCTCGTCTCGCGCGAGGTGAAGCACGACGACACCGTGGTCGACGTCGGGGGCGTTCCGATCGGCGGGCCGGAGCTGGTGGTGATGGCTGGCCCCTGCGCCGTCGAGAACGAGCAGCAGATCCTCACGGCCGCGCGCGGAGTGGCGGCGAGCGGCGCCTCGCTCTTGCGCGGCGGCGCCTTCAAGCCCCGCACCAGCCCGTACGACTTCCAGGGGCTGAAGCAGAAGGGCCTCGATCTGCTGGTGAAGGCGCGCACCGAGACGGGCCTGAAGATCGTCACCGAAGTGAAGGACACGGAGACGTTGCCCGCCGTCGTCGAGAGCGCGGACCTGCTCCAGGTCGGCGCCCGCAACATGCAGAACTTCTCCCTGCTGGAAGCCGTGGGCGACGTGCGCAAGCCGGTGCTGCTCAAGCGCGGGATGTCCTCGACCATCAAGGAGCTGTTGATGGCCGCCGAGTACATCGTCTCGCGCGGCAACAAGCAAGTGATCCTCTGCGAGCGGGGCATCCGCACCTTCGAGACCATGACCCGGAACACGCTCGATCTGAACGCGGTCCCCATCCTCAAGCGCGAGTCGCACCTGCCGGTCGTGGTGGATCCCTCGCACGGCATCGGGATCCGCAGCGCCGTGCTGCCGATGGCGCGCGCCGCGGTCGCCGCGGGCGCCGACGGACTGATCATCGAGGTCCATCCCGACCCGGACCGCGCCCTGAGCGACGGCATGCAGTCGCTGAACCTGCCGTCGTTCGAGAAGCTGATGCGGGAAGTGGAGAAGATCGCGGTGGCGATGGGCCGGTCGCTGCACCGGGTGGCGCCCGCGTGAAGGCCAAGGTCTCGCCGCTGCGCAAGCCTGCCCGCGGCGAGCGCCTCCGGGTGCCGGGCGACAAGAGCATCTCGCACCGCGCCCTGATGTTCGCCGCGCTGGCGGAAGGAGAGAGCCGCATCGCCGGTCTCGCCGGCGGGGACGACGTGCGCTCGACGGCGCGCTGCCTGGCGCAGCTGGGCGTCCCGCTGCTTCGGGGAGACGGCACGCCCTGGCATCCCAAGCCGAGCTCGAGCGAGCTGCCGGACGACGCGGAGCCCACCTTCGTCCGGCCGGAACGGCCACCCGGCAGCGCTCCGCTCCCGGAGCACGATCCGGACATGGGAGAGGACGACGCGCTGGTGCTCGGACAAGGCCTCTCGGGATTGCGAGCGCCGGTGGCGCGACTCGACTGCGGCAATTCCGGAACCACCCTGCGCCTCCTCAGCGGGATCCTCGCCGGAGCGGGAGTCGAGGCCACGCTCACCGGCGACGAGTCCCTCTCCCGCCGCCCGATGGAGCGCGTCGCCCGTCCCTTGCGCCAGCTCGGCGCGGTGGTCGAGACCACCGAGGGCAAGCCGCCGGTCACCATCCGGGGCGGACACCCGTTGCGAGCAGGGGCGCTCAGCTCGGAGGTGGCCAGCGCCCAGGTGAAGAGCGCGGTGCTGCTCGCGGGGCTCTTCGCCGAAGGCGAGACGAGCTTCACCGAGCCCGCCCGGAGCCGCGACCATACCGAGCGGATGTTGCGGGTGATGGGCGCGGAGATCGTGCAGCGCGGCACCAAGGTGGCTGTGCGCGGCCGCGCCAGGCTGCGCGGGATCGCCCTGGACGTGCCTGGGGATCTCAGCTCGGCCGCGTTCCTGATCGCTGCAGCGTTGATCGCACCCGAAGGGAGCGGTCTGTCGCTCGAGCACGTCGGCGTGAACCCGACGCGCGCCGGCTTCCTCGACGCCGTGGCGATGTTCGGCGCCCGCTTGCAGCTCGAGCTCGGCCAGTCCGGCGGTCCGGAGCCGG